>Ga0065721_10004970_pt1 | contig 17686 bp, 13 predicted proteins | sample Mesricmetagenome_FD_59108 | JGI IMG/M metagenome (GOLD analysis project Ga0065721, IMG submission 59108) | Mesophilic microbial community from rice straw/compost enrichment Sample: eDNA_1 v2 (version 2) | ecosystem: Engineered > Solid waste > Grass > Composting > Bioreactor | place: USA: Davis... | reverse complement strand
GTGCCTCAGGGTCGAGAAGGCGCGGATGACGCGGCGGCGTGTGCCGTGGGGCATGATCACGTCGTCGATGAAGCCGCGCTCGGCGGCGACGAAGGGATTGGCGAAGCGGGATTCGTAATCCTTGGTGCGCTGGGCGATCTTCTCCCGGTCGCCCAGTTCCGATCGATAGAGGATTTCCACCGCGCCCTTGGCGCCCATGACGGCGATCTCGGCACTGGGCCAGGCATAGTTGACGTCGGCCTTGATGTGCTTGGACGCCATCACGTCATAGGCGCCGCCATAGGCTTTTCGCGTGATGACCGTCACCAGGGGCACCGTCGCCTCCGAATAGGCGAAGAGCAGTTTCGCCCCGTGCTTGATGATGCCGCCATATTCCTGCGCCACGCCCGGCAGGAAGCCGGGCACATCCACGAAGGTCAGGATGGGGATTTCGAAGCTGTCGCAGAAGCGGATGAAGCGGGCGGCCTTCTTGCTGGCATTGATGTCGAGGCACCCGGCCAGCACCAGCGGCTGGTTGGCGACGACGCCCACCGTATGGCCGTCGAGCCGGATGAAGCCGATCAGGATATTGCCGGCATGGTCCTTCTGCAGCTCGAGGAACTCGCCCTCGTCGGCCACGGTCTCGATGACCTCCCGCATGTCGTAGGGCTTGCTGGCGCTGTCGGGGATGATGGTGTCGAGCTTGTCGTCCCGCCGGTCGACGGGATCGTGGGTGGGGATGCGCGGCGGCTTCTGTCCTGCGGCCAGCGGCAGATAGGAAAAGAGCCGGCGCACTTCGAGCAGGGTCTCGATGTCGTTCTCGAACGCGGCATCGGCGACCGAGGAAATCCTGGTGTGGGTCGAGGCGCCGCCCAGCTCCTCCTGGGTGACGGTCTCGTTGGTGACGGTCTTCACCACGTCCGGACCGGTGACGAACATGTAGCTCGTATCCTCGACCATGTAGATGAAGTCGGTCATGGCCGGCGAGTAGACGGCCCCGCCGGCGCACGGCCCCATGATGACCGAGATCTGCGGCACCGCGCCCGAGGCCTGCACATTGCGCCAGAACACGTCGGCATAGCCGCCGAGGGACGCCACGCCCTCCTGGATGCGGGCGCCGCCGCTGTCGTTGAGCCCGATCACCGGCGCGCCGTTCTGCATGGCCAGATCCATGATCTTGCAGATCTTCTTGGCATGGGTCTCGGAAAGCGAGCCGCCGAAGACGGTGAAGTCCTGGCTGAACACGTAGACGAGCCGCCCATCGATCGTGCCCCAGCCGGTGACGACGCCGTCACCGGGAATGACCGTCTCGGCCATGCCGAAATCGGTCGCGCGATGGGTGACGAACATGTCGTATTCCTCGAAGCTGCCCGGGTCGAGCAGCACGTCGAGCCGCTCGCGCGCCGTCAGCTTGCCCTTGCCGTGCTGGGTGTCGATGCGCCGCTGTCCGCCGCCCACCCGGGCCAGGGCCCGCTTTTCCTCAAGGGCGGCGATGATTTCCTGCATGGACTCCTCCGGCTTCTGGCTCGACCGCAAGACTAGCGCGACCCACGCCCCGGCCCAAGACAGGAAAGGGCGGTTCTGCTACAACCACACAAAAAGCATCCTGCAATTTTGTGGAGTTGTGAATTTGGCTGCCAGGAAGGTCTTTGCCGGAGCCCGTTTGCGGGCCCTGCGCGCCCAGCACAGGCTTACCCAGGCGGATTTGGCGGGGCGGCTCGACATCTCCCCCTCCTATGTCAACCAGCTCGAATCCAACCAGCGGCCGCTGACGGCGGCGGTGATGCTGGCGCTGGCCGAAAATTTCGATCTCGATTTGTCGAGCCTGGCCACCGACGCCTCCGACCGGCTGGTGGTCGATTTGCGCGAGGCCCTAGCCGACCCGGTCTTCGGCGAGACGGCGCCGAACCTGCAGGAATTGAAGACGCTGGCCACCAACGCGCCGGACATGGCCCGGGCCATGCTTCAGCTCTACGAGGCCTATCGCAAGACCAATGAGCGGCTGGCCGGCATGGACGCGGCCCTGACACGCGACCCGCAGAGCGGCGTGACCACCGCCTATGAGGAGGTGCGCGATTTCTTCCACTATGCCGACAACTATATCGACCCCCTCGACCGCGCCGCCGAAGCGCTGGCGAGCGAGTTGGGCGAATTCGGGCCGGACCGGTTGTCGCGGCTGGTCGCCTATCTGGCGGAAACGCACGACGTCCGCGTGAGCCTCGCGCCGCCGCTCGAGGCCGACGCCATGAGCCGTTTCGACCGCGGGGCGCGCGAGCTCTGGGTCAACAGCCGGCTCGAGCCCTCCTCGCAGTTCTTCCGCCTCGCCACCCATCTGGCGGGGCTGGAGCAGACCACGCTCATCGGCGAACTGCTCGACGGCGCCAGCTTCAAGGCGCCCGAAGCCCGTGCCATCGCGCGCATGGGGCTGGCCAACTACTATGCCGGGGCCCTGCACATGCCCTATGGCGCCTTCCTCAAGGCGGCGGAGGCGTATCGCTACGATATCGAGGAACTCGCCCACCTGTTCGGCGCCAGCCTCGAACAGGTAGCGCATCGCCTCTCCACCATGCAGCGGCCGCGCGAGCGGGGCGTGCCCTTCTTCTTCGCCCGGGTCGATGCCGCCGGCACCATCACCAAGCGCCACTCGGCCACCGCGCTGCAATTCGCCCGTTTCGGCGGCGCCTGTCCGCTCTGGAACGTGCATCGCGCCTTCGAGGCGCGCGGCGAGATCATCCGGCAATTGGCCGAAACGCCCGACGGCAACCGCTATCTCTGCCTCGCCTGGTCCGGCGAGAAGCGCATGGGCGGGTATCGGGGGACCACCCGGCGCTATGCCTATGCGCTGGGCTGTGAGGTGAGCCATGCCGGCCGCCTCGTCTATGCCGACGATCTCGACCTTGCCAAGGCGGTGTTCGATCCCATCGGCATCTCCTGCCGCATCTGCGAGCGGCGGAGCTGCGCCCAGCGCTCCGTGCCGCCCCTGGCGGCGGGAATCTCGGTGCCGGCCGACCGGCGGAGCGTGGTGCCCTACGAGATCGGGTAGGGAGCGCGCTTACGCCGGGTCGAAATCGGGCTCGTCGCGATCCGCTGCCTTCATGCCGGCGGCGAAGCGTCTGGCATTGCGCACATAGCGCTCGGCCGAGGCCGCCAGCGCCGCTGCCCCCTCCGCGTCGATCTCGCGCACCACCTTGCCCGGTGCCCCCATCACCAGGGAATTGTCGGGGATCACCTTGTCCTCGGTGACCAGGGCATTGGCACCGATCAGGCAATTCTTTCCGATCCTGGCGCCATTGAGCACGGTGGCCCCCATGCCGATCAGGCTGTTGTCGCCGATGGTGCAGCCATGGACGATCGCCGCATGCCCGATGGTGACATTGCTTCCGATCACCAGCGGATAGCCGCTGTCGGTATGGAGCACGCAGTTCTCCTGCACATTGGTGCGGGCGCCGATGGTGATGCGCTCGATGTCGCCGCGCGCCACTACCCCGAACCAGATGCCGGCTTCCGGTCCCACCACGACATCGCCCACCAGCACCGCCGTGGGGGCGATCCAGCCCACCTCCGGGTCGATCTGCGGGGCAATCCCGTCCAGCGCATAGATGGGCATGGTTTCCTCCTTACGGCACGATGCCATAGGCATCGCGCATCTCGGCGATTTGCGAAAGGGTGCTGTGGAAAACGCTCCAGTCGTCGCGCTCCGCGATCGGCGCCCAGATCGCCTCCATCTCCTCGATCAGCATGGTGCGTGGCTGCGTCCGGGCGAAATAGGCATGGCCGAGATTGACGTCGGCGGCGGGCGCATAGGCTTCCAGCAGGTCCGCCACCGGCCGGAAGGCTTCGCCGGCATAGTGGTCGGCCGAGGGGCTGCGCGCTGCCCGTTCCGCGCTCAGCGCGCCGCCGCGCCAGTCGAAGAAGAACTGCTCGTAAGGCGCCTTGCTCGCCGCAAGGAAGCCGAACAGCGCGGTGACGAAGGCGCCGTCCCGTTCCATCTCGGTCGGCTGCAGCCCCAGCCGTCGCAGGATCTGCGCCGGCAATTGCGCCCGGAAGGCAGGCCAGACCGTGTTGAGCGCCGGCTCCAGCCGCTCGACCGCGGAAAGCGGCAGCAGGCATTCGGCCAGCCGGGTCAGGTTCCAGGCCAGCGTATCCGGCTGGCGACCGAAGCTGTAAAGCCCCGTCTCGTCGAAATAGGCGGCGATGAAATCGGGATCGTACACCGGTAGGAACCGCCAGGGGCCGTAGTCGAAGCTCTCTCCGGTGATGTTGATGTTGTCGGTGTTGAGCACGCCATGCACGAATCCGCCCGCGATCCATTGCGCGCCGAGCCGGGCGACATTGGCGACCACCGCCTCGAGAAAGGCGGCGGCCTTGTCTCCGGCCTCCGCCAGGTGGGGATAATAGTTGGCGATCGCGTAGTCGAGCAGCCGCGCCAGCCCCGCGTCGTCTTCGAGATAGGCCAGCCGCTGGAAAGTGCCGATGCGGATATGGCTGTGGCTCAGCCGGGTGAGCACCGCGGAACGGGTGGGGGAGGGCTCGTCGCCGCGCCAGAGCTGTTCGCCGGTCTCGACCAGGCAGAAGCTCTTCGAGGTATAGACGCCGAGCGCCTCCAGCATTTCGGTGGCCAGGACCTCGCGGACCCCGCCCTTGAGCGTCAGCCGTCCGTCGCCGCCGCGCGACCAGGGGGTCTTGCCCGACCCTTTGGTGCCGAAATCGAGCAGCCGTCCGTCCACCGGGTCGATGCACTGGGCGAACAGAAAGCCGCGCCCGTCGCCCAGATCGGGATTGTAGGTGCGGAACTGGTGCCCGTGATAGCGCAGCGCCAAGGGCTCCGGCAGCGAGCCGGGCAGCGGCTCGAACCGGCCGAAATGCGCGATCCATTGGGCGTCGTCGAGCCCGCCCAGCCCCAGCCGCTCGGCCCAGCGCCGGTCGCGGTGGCGCAGGATGGTCTGGGGAAAGTCCGCCGGCGCGACGCGATCGAAGAAGGCGTCGCCCAGCGTCTCGTGGCGGCGGGCGGGAAGAAATTCGGCCATGATGGGGCAACGCTAGCACGGGGCCGGCGGTTCGTCGCATGCGCAATGCCGGATTGCGGCAAACTGTCTGGCGAATGCCGCCAAATCGGCCTATATGCTGGATGATGACCAACCTAGCCGAAACCCTCAGCCTCTCTCCCTTCGAGGCCGTCATCTTCGACATGGACGGCACGCTGCTCGACACCGAGGCCGTGTTCAAGTCCATCGTGTTCGACGTCTGCGCCGAGCTCGGCTTCGAGATGACCGAGGCGGTGCACAGCTCCATGGTCGGCTCCAGCCATGAGCGCACCAACCAGCTTCTGATCGAGGCCTACGGCGTCGCCTTCCCCTATACCCTGTTCGACGAGAAGTGCCGCGTCATCATGCGCGAGCGCGCCCATGCCGGCGTGCCCGTCAAGCCCGGCGTGCGCGATTTCCTCGGCGCGCTGGCCGAGCGCGACATCCCCATGGCGGTGGCCACCTCCTCGCGCAATCCTCACGCCCAGCACCACCTCGGCGCGGCTGGGCTGCTCGAGCTGTTCCGCACGGTGGTGACCCGCGACGACGTGGTCAATCCCAAGCCGCATCCGGAGCCCTATCTCACCGCCGCGCGGCGGCTGTCGATCGACCCGCGGCATTGCCTCGCCCTCGAGGACAGCCATTCGGGGGTGCGCGCCGCCCATGCCGCCGGCATGCAGACGGTGATGGTGCCCGACCTGGTGGGGCCGAGCGAGGAGATTCGCCGGCTCGGCGTCGCCATCATGGGCAGCCTCGTGGACGTGCACCTGGCGGCCTTTCCGCGGCGCTAGGCGGCGCCCGCCTGTTTCCCCGCGGACACAGGCACGAGGCAATCGTTAACCATCCGGCTGGATCGGTAAAGGTTTAGCCTTTGCGCTAACGCGGCGTTCAGCACGCCGAAAGCCTTGCATTTTCAGGGGTTTCCTTGGGTGGAGACCTCCATTAACCCTACCTTAAGACGCTAACGTTTATGGTTAACCCATCGTAAATTTGCGCTTGGCTCCCGGCTTTGGCTTGGCTAGTGTCTCGGCCGGGAAAGCGCGGGTCCTTCGGGATCCGCATCGAGAAGGCCCGCCGGAGACGACCGGACGGGCTCAGGGGTAAGGACGGGGCATTGAAGTCAGCTCGGCGAGGCAGATGGGTGCGTGCCATGTCGCATGCGCTGGCCGTTGGCGCCGCGGCGCTCGTGCTTGCCGTCACCCTCTCGCCCGGCCATGCCGGGGAGGCCGCCGCCGTCTTCCCGCTCGACGTGCCGGAGACAATCGCCAAGCTGCGCGCCCAGCCGGCGCTCGGCCCCACTTTGGTGCCGCTGGCGCCCGGCGAACAGCCGCTGACCGATGCGCTGCTCGCCAACTACGTCAAGCGCCAGCAGGCCCTGCGCGCCGTCGAGGTCACGCCGGCCGGCCCGCAGCCCGAGCTCAATACCGAATTGCTGATGGGCTATATCGCCCGCGGTTCGCTGGGCGGCGGCAACACCGCCCTGTCGGCCATCGCCAGCTTCACCCAGCCGGTGCCGCGCCCCGAGCCGTCGGTGACGCCGGACATGCTCGCGGCCTATGTCGAGAGCGGCTACCAGCCGACCGCCAAGCGCGTGCAGCATGCCAATGCCGAGCGCGAATGCCTGGCCCAGGCCATCTATCACGAGGCGCGCGGGGAAACCCATGCCGGCCAGCTCGCGGTGGCCAACGTCATCGTCAACCGCGCCCGCTCGGACCGCTATCCCTCGACGCTGTGCGGCGTCATCTACCAGAATGCCGATCAGGGCCGCTATCGCTGCCAGTTCACTTTCGCCTGCGACGGGCGCAGCGACGCCCCTGGCGAACGCCGCGCCTGGGCCCGTTCCATGGCCCTGGCGGCCGANGTCTATGCCGAATTCGCCACCGGCGCCGAGATCGGCGCGCTGCCCGGNTCGGCNCTCTATTATCACACCACCAATGTGCGGCCGTCNTGGTCCTACACCTTCTCCAAGGTNGCCGAGGTGGATTCCCANATCTTCTACGCGCCGAACTGATCTGTCGCAGCGATGCCGGAAACGGCAAGGGCGCCTTTGCGGCGCCCTTGGTTTTTGCGGGTCAGGGTGTGCGGATCATTCCGCCGCCAGCGCCAGTTGCGGGCCGGCCTTGGCGTCGGCCTCGGGGCCGAACTTCTCGAAATTGGTCCGGAACAGGCCGGCCAGCTTGAGGGCCTGGGCGTCATAGGCGTCGCCGTCGGTCCAGGTCTGGCGGGGGTCGAGCAGGCGGGGGTCGACGCCCTCGACCTGCACCGGGACCTCGAAGCCGAACAGCGGATCGAGGCGCATCTCGGCATCGTCCAGCGAGCCGTCCAGCGCCGCGGTGAGCAGCCGCCGGGTCGAGGCGATGTCGATGCGCTTGCCCGCGCCGTAGCCGCCGCCGGTCCAGCCGGTGTTGAGCAGCCAGGCCTGGGCGCCGCTGGCCCGCAGCCGCTCGGCCAGCATGTCGCCATAGGCCGTGGGATGCAAAGGCATGAACGGCGCGCCGAAACAGGCCGAGAAGGTGGCCTGCGGCTCGGTGACGCCGCGCTCGGTGCCGGCCACCTTGGCGGTGTAGCCGGAGAGGAAGTGGTAGACCGCTTGCTCCGGCGTCAGCCGGGCCAGGGGCGGCAGCACGCCGAAAGCGTCGGCGGTGAGGAAGACCACGGTCCGCGGCGTGCCTCCGACGCTGCCCGGCGCAATGGCCGGCAATACCTGCAACGGATACGCCGCGCGGGTGTTTTCGGTGAGCGAAATGTCGTCAAATATCGGCACATTGCTCGCATCGAGCACCACATTTTCAAGCACGGTGCCGAAACGGCGGGTGGCCGCGAAGATCTCCGGCTCGGCGCTGGCCGACAGCCGCACCGTCTTGGCGTAGCATCCTCCCTCGAGGTTGAAGACCCCGTCGGCGCTCCAGCCATGCTCGTCGTCGCCGATCAGCGGCCGGGCGGGATCGTTGGACAGGGTGGTCTTGCCGGTACCCGACAGCCCGAAGAACAGCGCCGCCTCGCCCTCGGGGCCGAGATTGGCCGAGCAATGCATGGGCAGCACGCCCTGGCGCGGCGCGTGGAAGTTGAACAGGCTGAACACGCTCTTCTTGATCTCGCCGGCATAGGAGGTGCCGGCGATGACCACCAGGTTCCGGCTCATGTCGAGCGCGATGACGGTCTCGGTGCGGGTGCCGTGGCGGCCCGGATCGGCCTTGAAGTCCGGAGCGTGCAGGATGGTCACCGGCACCGCCGCGTCGCTGGCCGGGATCCCCTCGCCGGGGCGGATCAGCAGGTTGCGGATGAACAGGGCGTGCCAGGCGCTGGGCGTCAGCACGGTGACCTGGTACTGATGGCGCGGGTCGGCGCCAGCCAGCAGGTCCTGCCGCTCTAGGGGCCTGCCGGCGAGATGCGCGCGCACGTCGCCGAGCAGCACGTCGAAATGCGCCGCCGACAGGGCGCCGGAATTGTCCCACCATACGCTGTCCGCGGTCAGCGCGTCGCGCACGATGAACTTGTCCTTGGGGGAGCGGCCGGTGAAGGCGCCGGTGGTGACCGACAGGGCGCCGTCGGCGGTGAGCGCGGCACCGCCCTGCCGGATCGCCTCGGCAACCAGTTGAGGGGCACGGGCATTGTCGGTCAAGGACGCGGCGGCGTCGCCGATGGCCGCCCTGAGGGCGTTGTGGTCGAAGGACATGGGTCCGGTCTCCGCTGAAGCCGCGGGGAGGACGCGGCCGATCGAGGGGAAAATAGGGGTTGGGGCGGCGCGCCAGCCATCCCGAAATCGGTCGTAAGACGGAAGTCGGATCGCCTGCCGCCGGTATGGCAGAGCCGGCGCCTGCGGCCCCGGGACTTGGCCGCGCCTTAATTAGTGCGTAATTGTCGCCTGCAACGTCGCGCTCAAGGCATCTCCCCCGCGACCGATGCCGCCCGATCGCTTGCGTCACGAAGAGAAAGGCAGCCCATGCCCAAGATCGCCCTGGTGGATGACGACCGCAACATCCTCACCTCCGTCTCCCTCACCCTGGAGGCGGAAGGCTACACGGTCGCCACCTATACCGACGGGGCCTCCGGCCTCGAAGGCCTGACCACCGACCGGCCGGACCTGGCCATACTCGACATCAAGATGCCGCGCATGGACGGCATGGAGCTGCTGCGCCGCCTGCGCCAGAAATCCGACGTGCCGGTCATCTTCCTCACCTCCAAGGACGAGGAGATCGACGAATTGTTCGGGCTCAAGATGGGCGCGGACGATTTCATCACCAAGCCCTTCAGCCAGCGGCTGCTGGTGGAGCGGGTCAAGGCGATCCTGCGCCGCTCCGCCCCGCGCGACGCGGCTGCCGGCGGCGGCGCGGCGGCCGACGCCGCCCCCAGCAAGGCGCTGATCGAGCGCGGCGCGCTGGTGATGGACGAGGAGCGCCACACCTGCACCTGGAAGGGGCAGCGCGTGACCCTGACGGTCACCGAGTTCCTCATTTTGCAGGCGCTGGCCCTGCGCCCCGGCGTCGTCAAGTCGCGCAACGCGCTGATGGACGCGGCCTATGACGACCAAGTCTATGTGGACGACCGCACCATCGACAGCCACATCAAGCGCCTGCGCAAGAAGTTCAAGGCGGTGGACGACGAGTTCGAGATGATCGAGACGCTCTACGGCGTCGGCTACCGGTTCAAGGAGCAGTAAGGGGGCAATTGGCCACGCTCGACCCGGATCTGGAACGGCCTGCGGCGGAGCCCGGACCCGCCGCCGCCCCGGCGCGCCCGGTTGGCCGGCCCAGCCGTCGTGCCTGGCGGCTCGCCCTCGTGCCCCTCGGCAAGCTCTGGGTGGGGCTGCGGCGCTTCCTCGACTTCACCATCTTCTCCAGCCTCACCCGCCGCATCATCGTGCTCAACCTGGCGGGCCTATTGGTGCTGGTGGTGGGCATCCTCTACCTCAACCAGTGGCGGGCCGGGCTGATCGACGCGCGCGTGCAGTCGCTGCGCGTGCAGGGCGAGATCATCGCCGCCGCCATCGCCGCCTCGGCCACGGTGGACAGCGACGTCATCTCCGTCAATCCAGACCGCTTGCTCGAATTGCAGGCCGGCAACGTCTCCCCGCTCTCCTACTTCGATCCGACGCTGGAATTTCCCATCAATCCCGAGCGCGTCGCCCCGCTGCTGCGCAACCTCATCACCCCCACGCGCACCCGCGCCCGCATCTATGACGGCCAGGGCCTGCTGATCCTCGACAGCGACAACATCTATGCGCGCGGCGAGGTGCTGCGGCAGGTGTCGGACCCCGCCAAGCAGCCCGGCTTCTTCCTGCTCGACTGGTGGAATGCGCTGATCTCCTGGTCCCCGGGCGACAACTACCCGAAATACCAGGAATATCCGTCCGACGAGGGCATCCGTTATCCCGAGGTCGCCTCGGCCCTGCAAGGGGCCCCCGCCGATTTCGTGCGGGTAGACGCGCAGAACCAGCTCGTGGTGTCGGTGGCCGTGCCGGTGCAGCGCCTGCGCGCCATCGTCGGGGTGATCCTGCTCTCCACCGCGCCGGGCGACATCGATTCGGTCGTCGCCCAGGAGCGCTGGAGCATATTGCGCATCGCACTCATCGCCGCCGGGGTGCAGATCGCGCTGTCGCTGCTGCTCGCCGGCACCATCGCCGGCCCCATGCGGCGCCTGTCGGAGGCGGCCGAGCGGGTGCAGACCGCCGGCAATGCCCGCGCCGAAATTCCCGACCTCACCGACCGGCCCGACGAGATCGGCCATCTTTCCGGCGCCCTGCGGCGCATGACCGATGCGCTCTACAATCGCATCGAGGCCATCGAGCGCTTCGCCGCCGATGTCGCCCACGAGCTCAAGAATCCGCTGACCTCGCTGCGCTCGGCGGTCGAGACTCTGCCGCTGGCCAGGAAGCCGGAGGACCGCGAGCGGCTGACCAACATCATCCAGCACGACGTGCGCCGCCTCGACAGGCTGATCACCGACATTTCCAGCGCCAGCCGGCTCGACGCCGAACTGGCCCGCGAAAGCGCCGAGCCCGTGGACGTGGAGAAGCTGGCCGAAGCCATGGTCGGCATCCAGAAGGACGTGGCCGCCGGCCGGGACGTGGCGGTGGAGCTGGGCAAGCGCACTGGCCGGGGCGCCGCCATCGTCAACGGCCATGAGAGCCGGCTGGCGCAGGTCTTCGCCAACCTGATCGACAATGCGGTGTCCTTCTCCCCGGCCGGCGGCACGGTGACGGTGACCGTGGCGACCGACGCCGAGACCATCACCGTGACCGTCACCGACGAGGGGCCCGGCATCACCGGCGACGTCTCGCGCATCTTCCAGCGCTTCTATACCGACCGCCCGGAAACCGAGAGCTTCGGCAACCATTCGGGGCTCGGCCTGTCCATCTCCCGCCAGATCGTCGAGGCCCACAAGGGCACCATCCGCGCCCACAACCGCACCGACCGCTCCGGCGCCGTTTTCACCGTTGTGCTGCCTCGTGCCCGCAAATAAGCTGGCGGCATGAGCAAACCCGTCAACATGCACGGTACGGGCCTGGTCCTGGGCGGGGTGGGCGTGCTGTTGCGCGGCCCTTCCGGCGCCGGCAAGTCGGTGCTGGCGCTGGCCCTGCTGGACCGCTGGGACATGCGGGGCGAGGAGGCGCTGCTGGTGGCCGACGACCGCGTCGACGTGGCCGAGGAGGGCGGGGACCTCGTCATGCTGGCGCCGCCGCAATTGGCTGGGCTGATCGAGCTGCGCGGCCGCGGCATCGTGACCCGTCCGCACCGCGACCGCGCCCCGCTCAACCTGGTGATCGACCTGGTGCCGGACATGGTGCGCATGGTCGAGGAAGAGGAGTTGCAGGTGGAGCTCTCGGGGCATGTGCTGCCGCGCGCCCCGGTGCCCCAGGCCGGCGTGATCAGCCAGGGCCACCAGGAGCTGCTGGTGGTCGAGGCGGTGCGCGCAAGCCGGCAACTCGCCCAGACGTGACAAATTATCGCTTGCCAGACCAGGGTGCGGAGACAAGACTGGCGCCCGCTTGCGGTGCAGGATCCGGCCCGGCCGCAGGCTGGGGGCTCGTCTCGCCGGGGTGCCGCGACCTTCTCCTGGACTGGCTGCGGCCACCATCTGAGGAATGTGCATGATCGGATTGGTTCTGGTGACGCATGGCGCTCTGGCCGACGAGTTCAAGCTGGCGCTGGAGCATGTCGTCGGTCCGCAGGAACAGTGCGAGACGATCGCCATCGGCCCCGAAGACAATGCCGAGACCCGGCGCGAGGACATCCTCAAGGCCATCGACAAGGCCGACAGCGGCGACGGCGTCATCATCCTGACCGACATGTTCGGCGGCACCCCGTCCAATCTCGCCATCTCGGTGATGCAGAACCGCAATGTCGAGGTCATCGCCGGGGTCAACCTGCCCATGCTGGTCAAGCTCGGCCGCATCCGCGGCGAGATGGGCATGGCCGAGGCGGTGGCCATGGCCCAGGAGGCGGGCAGGAAATACATCACCGTGGCCAACTCCATCCTGGGCGGAGCCTGATCCATGGACGGCGCCGGCGGCGATCGCGCCGTTGCCCAGCGACTGACCATCGTCAACCGCAAGGGCCTGCACGCCAGGGCTTCGGCCCGCTTCGTGCGCACGGCCGAATGCTTCGATGCCACCATCAGCGTCGCCAAGGACGGCACCTCGGTGGCCGGCAACTCCATCATGGGGCTGATGATGCTGGGCGCCGGGCCCGGCTCGACCATACTGGTACAGGCCACCGGCAAGCAGGCGCGCGAGGCGCTGGAGGCCATCGTCGAACTGGTGAACAACGGCTTCGACGAGGATGTCGAGGGGGCGGAGGAATAGGGCTGCGGCAGCGAATCCGGCGGAGCCGGCGCTCGGCCGGCATATAGCTCCCTCGGAACCCTCGACTTTTTCTTGCCGTTTCCTCGCTCCACAGTGAGGCCATGGAGCAGGGAGGCGGGACGGAATGCGGCGGTTGATTGCCGGCATAGGCGGGCTGGGCCTGGCGGTGACGCTCAGCCAGTTCCCCGAATATGCGCAGCAATATACCCAGCGCCTGGGCGGCGCGGTGGACGAATTGCGCGTCATCACCGAGGACTTCGACCGGGCGGCGGAAGCCGGCGGGCTCGACCGCGCCGCGGCGCTGCAGCGCTACGAGGCCGCCTCGGACGCGTTCCTGGCCGATCGCGGCCAGTCGATGAGCCGTACCTTCCGGCGCTACGAGGAATTGAGCCGGACGCTGGCGCAGATCGAAGGCGCCGATGCGCTCGAACGCCTGCGCCACCTGCCGGCCTATCTCGACACCGATATCGGCCGGCGCACGCTGGAGAGCTACCGGCCGGCCGTGCCGGTGACGGTGGAGGGGATTTTCTACGCCGGCGGCGGCTTCATCCTCGGCTATCTGGTGCTCTCGGCGCTGGTGCGCCTGTTCGCGCTGCCCTTCCGGCGCGGCCGGGGAAGGGTCTACCGGACCTGAGCGCGGGCAGCGCGTCCCGCACCCCCGGTGGCGGATATAAACAAATCTTTATATCCGTCATTGATCGGCCGTCTCCCCTCCCGTATAGGAAGGGCAAGACCAAACCCTTCCGGAGCCCGCCTCATGACCACCAGCCCGACCGACTACGCGGTCAAGGACATTTCCCTCGCCGATTTCGGCCGCAAGGAAATCAGCATCGCCGAGATCGAGATGCCGGGCCTGATGGCCATCCGCGAGGAATATGCCGCCGCCCAGCCGCTCAAGGGCGCGCGCATCGCCGGCTCGCTGCACATGACGGTGCAGACCGCCGTGCTGATCGAGACGCTGAAGGCCCTGGGCGCCGATCTGCGCTGGGTGAGCTGCAACATCTTCTCGACCCAGGACCATGCCGCCGCCGCCATCGCCGCCGCCGGCATCCCGGTCTTCGCCCATAAGGGCGAGACGCTGGAGGAATACTGGGCCTTCACCGACCGCATGATGGAATGGGGCGACGGCGGCACGCCCAACATGATCCTCGACGACGGGGGCGACGCCACCATGCTGGTGCTGACCGGCGCCAAGGCCGAGCAGGATTCCTCCATCCTCGACCGGCCCGGCAACGAGGAGGAGGAGATTTTCTTCGCCACCATCCGGAAGCGCCTCGCCACCCATCCCGGTTTCTATTCGGCCATCCGCGCCAATATCCGCGGCGTTTCCGAGGAGACCACCACGGGGGTGATGCGCCTCTACCAGCTGCACGCCCGGGGCGAACTGCCCTTCCCGGCCATCAACGTCAACGACTCGGTGACCAAGTCCAAGTTCGACAACAAATACGGCACCCGGGAATCGCTGGTCGACGCCATCCGCCGCGGCACCGACGTGATGCTGGCCGGCAAGGTCGCCATCGTCTGCGGCTATGGCGACGTGGGCAAGGGCTCGGCCGAATCCCTGCGCGGCGCCGGCGCCCGTGTGCTGGTGACCGAGGTCGACCCGATCTGCGCCCTGCAGGCGGCCATGGAAGGCTATGAGGTGGTGACGCTCGAGGACGCCGCCCACCGCGCCGACATCGTGGTCACCGCCACCGGCAACCGCGACGTGCTGACGCTCGAGGACATGCGCAAGCTCAAGGACATGGCCATCGTCTGCAACATCGGCCACTTCGACAACGAGATCCAGATCGCCGCCCTGCGCAACTACAAATGGACCAACGTCAAGCCGCAGGTGGACCTGGTCGAGAAGCCCGACGGCAACCGGCTGATCGTGCTGTCCGAGGGGCGGCTGGTGAACCTGGGCAACGCCACCGGCCATCCGAGCTTCGTGATGTCGGCCAGCTTCTCCAACCAGACGCTGGCCCAGATCGAATTGTGGACCAATGGCGACAAGCTGGAAAAGAAGGTGCACGTGCTGCCCAAGCACCTAGACGAGAAGGTGGCCGAGCTGCACCTCGCCAAGCTGGGCGCCAAGCTGACCAGGCTGACCAAGGAGCAGGCCGACTATATCGGGGTGAGCCAGAACGGCCCCTTCAAGTCGAGCGAATATCGCTACTGACCGCCTTCTATCCTTCGGGGATAAATGCGAAAAGCCCGTGCCATGAGCGCGGGCTTTTACCTTTTGTAAACGTTTCTGCTTCGTTCCCGGTCAAGCCCTTCCTTGCCGCTTTGCCCGCAAAGCACAGGCACGAAGACTCTTTTTCCCGATTCCCCGCCCCGCTATGGTGAAGTGATTCGGCGCGCGGGGGGACACGCGGGCCGGTCGGGGGCACCAGGAACCGCCACGGATTTCCGCGTATGGCGGCCCCTTTCTCGAGTCGAGGCGTACCGGCGGCTGCTCCGCCGGACTGGCAGCGCAACAAGAATGAAAGAGGGCCGTCCATGGCGCCGGATACCGTCCGGAGACATCGGGGATTCGCCGCACTCGTGGCCGCTCCCCTTACCCTGATGACGGCCGTCCCCGCTCTGGCCCAGGGTTTCGTTCCGGCCAATCTGGGCGGCATCGCGCCCCTGGCGGTCGCCATCGGCGCCGGCGGCTTCGCCCTCATCGCCATGGCCGTGCTGCGCACCCTGCTGGCCGACGGCCGGGCGGCCCGGCTGCGCGCCGCCGAGCAGATCGCCGACCTGCGCGCCATGGTCGACGAATACGAGAACCTGCTCTCCGGCAGCCGCGAGCTGACCGTGCTGTGGACCGGCCAGGCCCAGGGCGTGCCGCGCTTTCTCGGCCAGGCCTCGGCCGTGCTGCCCGCAGGGCGCCAGCCCCAGAGCGTGCTGAACCCGCACAGCTGGCTGCCCGGCGGCGAGGCGACCCGCCTGGCCGGGCTGATCGAGAACCTGCGCGTGCACGGCCACGCCTTCGCCACCAGCCTCGCCACGCTGGACGGCCGGCTGGTGCGCGCCAATGGCTGGGTACTCGGCGACGGCGCTGCGCTGCGCCTGCGCCCCGCCTTCCTCCAGCCCGATGCCGACCAGCCGCTGGAGACGGCTGCCGGCGGCGGCGACATGCCCAGCGTGCGCGCCATCCTGCGGCTATTGTCCAAGCCCGCCTTCCTGCGGGACGCCGAGGACCGGCTGATCTACGCCAACCCCGCCTATCACGCCCTGGCCAAGGCGCTGGGACACGAGGGCGACGACGGCGCCCCGCCCGAGCTGCTCGACGGCAAGCGGCTGGCCGGCCACCTCGCCGCCTGCCGCGCCACCAGCGAGCCGGTCTGCCTGCCGCTGACCTTTCCCGGCCAGGGCGCCTACGAGCTGGTGGAATTCCCGGTGACCGGCGGGCGCGCCGGCTATCTGCGCGCGCTGGCCGCCGAGCCCGTCCGCCCTGCCCCCGAGGCTGGCCTCGCCCATATCTCGGGCATCATCGACGCGCTCGCCACGCCCATCGCCATCTTCAACGCCAAGCGCGAGCTGGTACAGTTCAACGGCGCCTATGCGGCGCTGTGGAACCTCGACCGGCGCTTCCTCACGCCCGGCCTCGACGAGCGCGCCATTCTCGACAAGCTGCGGACCGAGGGCATGCTGCCCAATCAGGTGGACTACCACACCTGGCGGGCCAGGCACCTCGAGAGCTACGGCCGCAAGGAGCCCTTCGAGGCCGAGCCCTGGCATCTGCCGGACGGGCGCACCATCAAGGTGATCTCCGCCCCGGCCGGCCCTGAGGGCGGCGTCATCTACGTCTTCGAGGACCTGACCGAGCGGCTGAAGCTCGAATCCACCAACAAGGCCTTCACCAATGTGCAGCGCGAGACCATCAACGCGCTGTCCGAGGCGGTGGCCGTGTTCGGCACCAATGGGCGGCTGACGCTGTCGAACCCCCGCCTTTCGGCGCTGTGGAAGCTGCCGATGAACGAGCTGGGCGCCAACCCCCATATCGACCAGATCGCCGAAGCCTCCGGCCGCGCCATCCCCGAGGACGGCGCCACCATCTGGCGGGACCTCAAGCGCGGCATCATCGACCTCAACCCCACCCGCACCGACCAGACCGGCCGCATCAACCGCTCCGACGGGCGGCTGTTGGACTATGCCATCACCCGCCTGCCCGACGGGCAGACCATGATGACCTTCCTCGACGTCACCGAGAGCGCCAGCTATTCCAAGGTGCTCAAGGAGCGCAACGACGCCCTGGTGGCCGCCGACCGGCTGAAGGACGCCTTCGTCGAGAACGTCTCCTACGAATTGCGCTCCCCGCTCACCAACATCATCGGCTTCGCCGACCTGCTGGCCGGCACCGAGGGTGCCAGCCTCAACGAGCGGCAGAAGGCCTATATCGACTATATCCGCGCCTCCTCGGTGACGCTGGGCGTGCTGATCGACAACATCCTCGACCTGGCTTCGGTCGATGCCGGCATCGCCGAGCTCAACCCCGAGCTGCTGGACGTGCCGACCCTGATCGACAAGGCCCGCGCCGGCATCGCCGCCACCTTCCCCGAGGTCTCGGGCGAGGCGCCGAACCTAGTGGTCGAGATCGAGCCCGACCTGCCGGACTTCATCGCCGACGGCACCCGCATCGTGCAGGTGCTCTACAACCTGCTCTCCAACGCCGCCCGCTTCTCTCCCCCGGGCGGGGAAATCCGCCTGTCGGTGTCGCACCGGGCAGACCGCATGCTCTTCGTCATCGAGGACGAGGGCCCCGGGCTCACCGACGAGATGAAATCGGCCATCCTTACACGGCTCGACACGCCCCAGGCCGGCGGCCGCCAGCGCGGGGCGGGCCTGGGCCTGTCCATCGTGCGCACCTTCGTCAACCTGCATGGCGGCACCATCTCGGCCGAGCGGC
>Ga0065721_10050826_pt1 | contig 17695 bp, 10 predicted proteins | sample Mesricmetagenome_FD_59108 | JGI IMG/M metagenome (GOLD analysis project Ga0065721, IMG submission 59108) | Mesophilic microbial community from rice straw/compost enrichment Sample: eDNA_1 v2 (version 2) | ecosystem: Engineered > Solid waste > Grass > Composting > Bioreactor | place: USA: Davis... | reverse complement strand
GGACGATCGATGGTCTGAACAGCGGAGAAGTGGCGGCACAGGAAAGCGGTACGCGACTGCGCTTCCAGGGTATTTCCCATTTGTACGGTGGCAATCTCAGCGACACTTTCGATATCGCGGCGGGTGGCTCTATAACCGGAAGCATCTACGGTAGCGGCGGTGCGGATACTCTGATGATCAGCAATGCCTCAGTCACCAATGATTGGCAGCTGGGCGAATCCAACAGTCATGGCCTTGTTTCCTTCTTTACCGAGATAGAGACCCTGATCGGCAATGCCAATAATGATGTTTTCCACTTCAACAGCGCGACGGATGTTGTTGCAATTCAAGGCGGCGCTGGCGAGAACCGTGTGTTGTGGACCGCAGGTGATCTGACCATGAACCTGGCTTCCAGCCAGTTGAATGATGTCCGCTTTACCGATATCCAATCCGTAACCGCGGATGCCGCCGCTTACAATACTTTGATCGGGGCAGATACAGCCAATACCTGGACACTCACCGATGCGCATTCCGGCAGTGTCAACGGACTGAGCTTTTCTGAGTTCCAGGAACTGCGAGGCGGCGCTCAGGAAGATACGCTGGTGGGTGCCGACGTGGAATCCGAGTGGATTATAGGTGTAGATCCTGATACTAATATCAACCAGATTGCGATGCAGGACAGAATCACCCTGTTTGCGGGAATGGAGTCTTTGATTGGCGGTTCTGCTGCGGACACGTTTATTTTTAATGGAATTCTTAGTTCTGGTGGAATTTCCAGTGACTTGCAGACCAATGGCGTATCGCGTGTCAGCGGGGGCGACGGTGACGACATGCTCAAAACCCGAGTGTCTGCCAGCTGGGATGTTGGCATGGCGGGTGGCAGTGTGACATCGCTGGCCGATGCGCCGAGCACCTTGATATTCGATTCGTTCGAACTTTTGCGATCGGATCACGGCTCTTTCAAATTGCAGGATCTCAATGTCCCCATCAAATCCTTTATCAGCGACAGCGGTACAGGCGTGCTGGATCTGTCGTCGATTTCAGAGGCAGTCGTATTTGATCTTGAAAATCCCGGCTTTGAGCTGTATGGCATCATCAGTGTCATTGGAAATGGCGCAGCTTCGACGGTGCGCAGCTCCAGTGCCAATGGTGGCTGGATACTTGGCAGCTACGCTGTAAATTCTCCGGAAGAGGTCATCAATGGATGGACAGATTTTTCCGGCAAATGGTATGCGGGTTCAGGCGGATTGGATCGGCATACCAATAGTGAAGCTCCCGATTACTATTTCATGAATTTCGGTCGTGTGCAGGGTGGCAGCGGCGACGATGAATTCCATATTTTGCCCCTCTCCTATCCCATCAGCGCCGTGATCGATGGCGGATTGGGAAATAACAGCATTTATGCGCAGAGCCTGAACTCTGACGGCTACGCCTGGACCATCGACGCGGTCAACCAGGGCACGTTCAACGGATCTGCCAGCTTCGAGAATATCCAGCATCTGTTTGGCAGCGCCGGTGGCGATACTTTCACTTTCTCACCTGACAGCGGCATAGGCAGCATCACAGGTGGTGCCGGGGATGACACCTTTATCATTGGCGCGGGTGTAACGCTCGGAGAAATCTACGGCGGTGATGGCAACGACCATTTCGTCATAGGGCGTGATGTCACCGCCAACAATATGTATGGCGAGGCGGGCGACGACAGTTTCGAAGTGGATTTGGGGCTGAAAGGAGTACTGGACGGAGGCTCCGGGGATGAGGTGACGGGCGACAGCCTGGATCTCAGCCGCTATACGGTGCTGACACCCTCGGCGGATCTGGAATCCCAGGTCGGCTTTACCTTCCGCAATTTTGAAAATATCACCCGTCCCAATACACACGGGGTCTACACCGGAAGCAACGGCACCAACTACTGGTACATCACTGGACAAAATGAGGGACGCCTGGAAATTCGCGACGGCGCAGATGCCGGTGTCTATGAGTTCAGCGGCGTGCATAGCCTGCAGGGTGGTACGGGCGAGGACATATTCATCTTTGCCAATGATGAGGCAGCGATAACCACCATCATCGATGGTGGCGATGGCATCAACACGCTCGACCTCAGCGCCCAGGACCTGATCAATCAGTGGTTGATCGACGGCGCCAACAGTGGCCGAGTGGTCAACGACAGCAATTCCGAAGGTAACCTGTTCACCAATATCGCCTATCTGATAGGCGGTAGCGGCCGCGACACCTTTACCCTGGCGGCTGGCGGCAGCATCAGCGGTGGTATAGACGGCGGCCAGGGGGATGACCAGCTCGCGGTGGCGACGGTGCAGGCGAACACTTGGCTGCTCGGCGGTGCCGGAGGCCACAGCGTCAACGGCGTTGCCAGCTTCCGCAATATCGAAGGTCTGCAGGGCGGGGCTGGTGACGATAGTTTCGAGGTATTGAGTGAAAACCTGGATATCACCCGTGTAGACGGCGGAGCGGGCAATGACAGCCTGCATTTCCGCTACGACGCGCCTGTGCTTGTGAACCTGGCCGAGGGCACCGCGGGTGGACTCCTGTTCAGCGCCATAGAGCGACTGATCAGCGCTGTTGGCGGCGGCACATTGATTGCCGCTGACACCAGCAACAACTGGACCCTGGATGGCGCCGACTCCGGCAGCATTCGCTATCTGATCAACACCGGCGATGAGGCCATCAATGTGGCCTTCGACGGCTTCGGCAATCTGAAAGGCGGCAGTGCGGACGATCAGTTCACCTTCGTATCCGGCGCCTCTCTGAGCGGCGTCCTGGACGGCGGCGAGGGCAATGACCGGGTGGATCTGCAGGCCGTCGCGGGCGAGGTGCATGTGGCCAGTCAGGCCGGCGTGATCCTGCCGCAAGGCGTGCCCGGGTTGAATATGGCGGCTGTAGAAACTCTGGTGGGCAATGGGCGCACCTGGCTCCATGGCGCCAGCGATCAGAGCTACACCTGGACCATCAGTGGCGCGCGCTCCGGCCAGCTGACCAGCACTCTGGTGGATGCTTCCAACCAGTTGCTCGCTTTCGAAAATCTGTCCGCCATAGTCGGCGGCGCTCATGACGATATATTCCGGATCATGGTCGCCAGCCCCCTGCTCTCTTTGGATGGCGGTTCTGCGGTCACCGTGGACCTGGTGGATTATTCCCAGGTTAACGGCAACCTGAGCCTCTATCTCGCCGAGGCCCTGTCGGATCAGAGTGGCGAGGTCACGGGTGTGGAAGCGGTGCGTGGCAACAACTCCGGTCCCGATTCCATCTACACCGCCGAACTGGTGGCCGCCAATGGCAATAACCTCTGGATCATAGGTGCCGGCTCCTCTGATTTGGTGGATGGCATTAACGACGGGCAGGTGATCTCCGGCGATCAGGTGATCCAATTCCTCGACTTCAATGTGCTCATCGGCGGTTCGGGCACGGATACCTTTGAGTTCGGCGACGGGGTTCTGTCGGGCACATTGCAGGGCGGTGCCGGGGACGATGTCTTCGATGTCCGGCTGCTGGGCGTTGATGCCGTCACCCGCATAGACGGTGGCGAAGGCAACGACATATTGATCCTGAGCGGCGGCGACAGCGCCGGTCTGATGACCTTCACGGCAGCGCTCAACGGCGGTGAGATCGACTACAGCCTTGGCGATAACCGCCTACGCCTCACACATCAGGCCGTGGAAAGCATCCGCGATCAGTCGCTGGTTGAGTCCTTGGAAGTGCGCGGCAGCAGTCAGGCGGACATCATCAGCTTGGCCAACGGCAGCTTCCGGGTGAATACAGGTCCGGTAGTGGAATACGCCAACAAAGCCCACTTGGCGGTGCGCGCGGGTATCAATGACCTTATCCAGATCAACGACCATCTGGTGGTGGCGGAGAGCGTCACCTTGGCCAATGGCACAGTCATTGCCAACGACCCGGCCAACAGCTCCATCACCACCGGTCATCTGATCCTGGAGGCCACGCGCGATGTTGGGCTGGCGAGCGCCCGCCTGCGCACCAGTCTGGATGCGTTGAGCGTGCGCGACAGCGTCGGCGACATCTATCTGCAGGAGCAGAACGGTCTGGATCTCCAGCAGTTCAACGCCAATGGTGTTTTCGACCTGGTATTGCTCAACGGCAACCTGACCAATTCGTCACCTCTGGTGGCGCAGGACGTGTTCCGGGTGAATGCCGTCAACGGCAATATCACGCTGACCGGCGCCAACCAGTTGCGCGACGATGTGGCCCTGAGCGGGCGACGAGTTGAGCTGCACAATGCCAGCACCCTGACCCTGGTGGGTGTGACCGCCGAGGATCTGATCCTGCGTACTCAACGTGGCATTGAAGGTGATGGCCCTCTGGTGGTGAGCGGACTGACGGAAATCGATGCCCAGGGCGATGTCATCCTCGACTACGCCAGCAACGACTTCAACCGCGTCCGGGTCACCAACGCCTGGAACCTCACCCTGGTCGACCAGAACACCCTGGAGCTGTTGGGCATCAACGCCAGCGGCGCAGTGGTGGTGCGCGGCGCGAACAATATTTCCCTGGATGGCGGGATCACTGCAGGCGCTGGTGTCGATGTGCGCTCCAGCACCGGCAACATCAACCAGAATGGCTCCATCACCTCCGGCAATGGCGCTGTGGTGGTGGAAGCCAGCGAAGGTGCGGTGAACATGGGGGATGACGCGCGTGTCCTCGCCAACGGTGGCAGTGTGACCATCACTGCCGGCAGCGGTGATGTAAACATGGGCGCTGACACCCGCATCGCGGCCAATGGCGGCAATGTCAATATCGAGGCCGCCGAGAGTGTGGTGGTGGCTGAGGTGGTCAGTTCCGGCAGTGTGGTCATCACAGCCGGCAATGGCAATGTGACCGATGGCAACGGCGGTGCCACCAATATAGTGGCGGGCGATCTGCAGAGCTCATCCAAGACCGGCTTTGGCAGCGATGATGCGCTGGAGACTCGGGTGGCGGGAGTGTCCATCACCACCGAAACCGGTGATGTGGGCCTCAGCAACACCGGCGACGTCACCGTGGGCACGATTCGCACCCAGGACGGCAATGTGAACATCGCCAACCAGGGAAATGTGGATCTGGCGGCCGGTTCCATAGCCGCGACCAAGGGTTCCGGCGGTGGCGATGTCACCCTGGATGTGACCCTGGGTAGTGTCAAGCAGACCGGCTCCAGCGACGCACCCGCCATTATCGGCGGTGATGTGTCCATCAGTGCGCCGCAGGGCGCCGTAGGTGAAGGCGGTTTGCGGGTGGACGCCGATCGTGTGCGCGTGGTCGCCTTGGCGAAGGCGGGTGAAATCTTCGTCAACCCTGGCGCCGACAAGATCGAATACTTCTCCGGCAGTTTCAAGTTCGAGGATCAGTTGCTCTCCGTCGAACCGCTGGACGATATAGATCCGGCGATCTTCACCAACGTGCGCAGTTATTTCTATAACGACATATCCCTGCTGCTGCCTTCCGACCAGCGCTACGACGAGGAGGCGGAGGAGGAATAACCGGTTAAGGGTTGCGAACCTAGGTTCGCAACCTTTCCTCAGGAGTTTTCACCCGGTAATCGCGTAGAATTGCCGCTTTTGCCACTCAGCGCGGCCGCTCAGTCCGCATCAGAGAAAGAAAAAGGACATCTGTCGTTATGACACAACCCAGATTCACCGCTCTGCCCGCGCGCTTGCTGTGCGCCGCGGCTTTTGCCTTGTTTGCCCATCATGCCGGCGCCGGATTCCTGGAAATGCCCGACACCACAGAAGTGCCGGACATGGAACGCGAGTCCATGTTGAAGGACCTGGACATTCCCCCGGTGCGCGAGCGCGATCCGGATCCCAGCGCCGGTCCGCGCCTCAATATCACGGAATTCCGGGTGCAGGGCGTGGTGGAATACCCAGAGTTGGGCATCACCCGTGAATCTCTCAACAAGCTGGTGGAAGGTATTCGCTTCGAGATGATGGGCGAAGGGGAAATGCTGGATTCCGGCTACACCCTGGAGGAAATGAGTGAAATCTCCGACTTGGTGGCGCAGATCGAGGAAGAGACCAAAGATCAGCACGTGGGGCCCGTGGAGGTGCAACGGCTGGTATTCCTGATTCGCGAACAGCGCCGCCGCCGCGGTGTGACCGTGGGGATGATCGAGAGTGTGGCGGATACCATCACGCGGTACTACCGCGAGCGCGGCTTTATTCTGGCCAAAGCCTATATTCCCGAACAGCGTGTACGCGATGGTGTGGTCACATTGACGTTGCTGCTGGGCAATCTCGGTGAAGTGGCGGTGCACAACAATAAAAAATACAGCCACAAAACACTCAACAATATTTTTGAGCCGGCGATTGGTCACCCGGTCACGGCCAAGGGCATTGAAGAGCGCCTGTATTTCGTCAACGACCTACCGGGCCTGTCGGCCCAGGCTTACTTTGAGCCGGGCACCCAGGTGGGAGACACGCGGCTGAATATCAATGTGGTGCAGGAGAAAACTCTGGCGGGCAATGTGCGCGTCGATAACCACGGCTCGGACAGCACCGGGGAGTATCGCGTTTATACGGATGCCTATTGGTTCAATCCCAGCGGCATAGGCGACCAATTGCATATAGGCGTGCTCGGCACTTTCGAACCCACCAATTCCCTTTACGGCTCTCTGCACTACGGTTTGCCATTGTTCAGCCCCCGGGCGAAATTCACCTTTGGCGGATCCACCAATGATTTTGTGTCGGACTCCCTGACCGGCGCCACACTCACCGGTAAATCCGTGGTCTATGATGCGACCCTCAATTACATTCTGACGCGCAGCCGCGTAAAAAATTATTCCGCCGAATTGCGTTTTTCCCATGTGAGCTCCGATATTGAGGAGACTTCCGGTCTATTGCCGTTGGAGCCGGATGAACTGGACGATACGGTGCGCAATCTGGATCTGGTATTCAATTTCGATGTGCTGCTGGAAAAGATGCGCGCCATGCACCAGGGCGGTGTGCGCTTGACCTATGGCGACTTTGTCAAAGGCCGGGGAATATTCCAGGATGAAAATCCTTTGAGTCTTTCGCTGAATTATTCCTTTATCAAATTTGTGCGTGTGCCGTTTACCGATATCACCAGCCGCATGCAAATCAAATTCGCCGGCCAGTACGCGGAGACGTCTCTGCCCAGTACCAGCCAGTTTTCTCTCACCGGCCCCACCAAATTGCGCGGTTTCCATATCAACCAGTACAACGCCGATCTGGGCGCTTATTTGGCGGCGGAATGGATTTTCAACGGCCCGCGATTTCTGGATTTCAAAGTGGGTGGCCAGAGCTTCAGCGACATCATGCAGCCCTATGTTTTCATTGAGGGCGGTTATGGGGACAACAAGGACAGCGGCATGTTGGCGACCAAGCCCAATGCCGCCGGTTCGTTGGAGCAGCCGGGCTCCTGGGCCATGATGTCGGATGTGGGATTGGGTCTGCGCTTTTCTTATGGCTCGCGCTTCCGTGCCAATCTGAGCTACGCCCACGCGACTTCCTATAAAAACGATCTGGGTCCGACTACAGTGGAAAATCTGCAGAGTCTGGAAGACCGCGGTAAATTTTATTTCGATATGCAGTACGGGTTTTGATCGCTGGTTCAGCGGTCAATACCCAGGTCCGCCCAGATACTGTCTATTTTTTGTTTGACTTCCGGGCTCATGACAATGGGCCTGCCCCATTCGCGCTGGGTTTCGCCTGGCCATTTATGGGTGGCATCCAAGCCCATTTTGGAACCCAGCCCTGCTACGGGTGAGGCGAAATCCAAATAATCGATCGGTGTGTTTTCAACCAGCGTGGTATCCCTCGCAGGATCCACGCGCGTGGTAATGGCCCAGATCACATCCTGCCAGTTCCGCGCATTGATATCGTCATCGGTTACTATCACGAACTTCGTGTACATGAATTGCCGCAAAAAAGACCAGACGCCGAACATGACGCGCTTGGCGTGACCTGGATACTGCTTTTTCATGGTCACTATGGCCATGCGATAAGAGCAGCCCTCCGGCGGCAAATAGAAATCCACAATTTCCGGAAATTGTTTTTTCAGTATGGGCACAAATACTTCATTGAGTGCCACCCCCAGTACTGCAGGTTCATCGGGCGGCCGGCCGGTGTAGGTGCTGTGATAAATCGGATTGCGTCTGTGTGTCAGCGTGGTCACGGTAAAAACCGGAAATTTTTCCACCTCGTTGTAATAGCCGGTGTGGTCGCCATAAGGTCCCTCCTCCGCCATTTCGCCCGGCTCGATAAAGCCTTCCAAAATAAATTCCGCATTCGCGGGGACCTGCAAATTGTTGCTGATGCTTTGGCTGACCTCGGTTTTGCCACCGCGTAGAAGTCCGGCAAAAGCATATTCACTCAGAGTGTCCGGCACAGGGGTTACAGCGCCGAGAATCGTCGCCGGATCCGCACCCAATGCCACGGAGACCGGAAATTTCTCATCCGGATGTGCCTGCTGCCATTCACGAAAATCCAGTGCGCCGCCGCGATGGCTCAGCCAGCGCATGATCAGCTTGTTTTTGCCGATCAGCTGCATGCGATAAATGCCGAGATTTTGTCGCTCTTTATGGGGCCCGCGGGTAATTACCAGCGGCCAGGTAATCAGCGGCGCCACATCGCCCGGCCAGCAGGTTTGGATGGGCAGACGGGTCAAATCCACCTGTTCGCCGCGGTACACCACTTCCTGACAGGCCGGGTGACTGATCACCTTCGGCGACATATTCAGAACTTGTTTGAAAATCGGCAGCTTTTCCCAGGCATCGCGCATGCCTTTCGGAGGTTCCGGCTCCTTGAGAAACGCCAAGAGTTCACCCACCTGTTTCAATGCGGCCACCGAATCCTGTCCCATGCCGAGTGCAACGCGCTCGGGTGTGCCGAATAAATTGCCCAGAACCGGTATGTCGAAGCCAACCGGATTTTCAAACAACAGGGCCGGCCCGCCTGCGCGCAAAGTGCGGTCGCAGATTTCGGTCATTTCTAGATAGGGAGAGACGGGATGGGTGATGCGTTTGAGCTGCCCGCGTTGTTCGAGCAGATGGATAAAGTCGCGCAAATCTTTCATGGTGTCGGGAGATATTTGAAAGGCGCGTCCCGGCGCTGGGGGAAAAGGTGCGGCATGGACGCCGCACCCCAGGGCATTTTATTTGCTCTTCATCGATAGGAAAAATTCGTCGTTGGTTTTGAAAGCCTTGAGCTTGTCCACCAGAAATTCGGTGGCGTTGACGTCTTCCATATCGTTGAGCAGTTTGCGCAGAATCCACACGCGTGCCAGTTCGGATTCTCCCATCAGCAGATCTTCACGGCGCGTACCGGAGCGGCGGATATTGATGGCGGGATAAATGCGTTTTTCGGCGATCTTGCGGTCCAGGTGCAACTCCATATTGCCTGTGCCTTTGAATTCCTCGTAGATCACTTCATCCATTTTGGAGCCTGTGTCGATCAGCGCAGTGGCGACGATCGAGAGGCTGCCGCCTTCTTCAATATTACGCGCGGCGCCGAAGAATCTTTTGGGGCGCTCCAGTGCATGGGCGTCCACACCACCGGTCAACACTTTGCCGGATGACGGAATCACGGTGTTGTAAGCGCGCGCAAGACGGGTGATGGAGTCCAGCAGAATCACCACATCTTTTTTATGTTCCACCAGACGCTTGGCGCGCTCGATCACCATGTCAGCGACCTGTACGTGGCGTGACGGTGGTTCGTCGAAAGTGGACGCCACCACTTCGCCGCGCACGGAGCGCTGCATTTCCGTCACCTCTTCCGGACGTTCGTCAATCAGCAGAACGATCAAATAGGTTTCCGGATTGTTGCGCGCGATCGACTGGGCGATGTGCTGCATCATGATGGTTTTACCGGCTTTGGGTGGTGCAACTATCAGACCGCGCTGGCCCTTGCCGATGGGTGAGATCAGATCGATGATGCGGCCGGTCAAGTCTTCAGTGGAACCGTTGCCGGTTTCCAGCACCATGCGCTCTTGGGGAAATAAAGGCGTGAGGTTTTCGAAAAGGATTTTGTTGCGGGAATTTTCCGGCTTGTCGAAATTGATTTCGTTGACTTTCAACAGCGCGAAATAACGTTCACCTTCTTTGGGGGGGCGTATCTTGCCGCTGATGTAATCCCCGGTGCGCAGGTTGAAGCGGCGAATCTGACTGGGTGACACATAAATGTCGTCCGGTCCCGCCAGATAGGAGGAGCCGGCTGAGCGCAAGAATCCAAAACCATCCTGCAATATTTCCAATACCCCATCACCGTAAATGTCCTCACCGCTTTTGGCGTGGCGCTTGAGCAGGTTGAAAATGACATCCTGCTTGCGCGACCGCGCCAGGCTCTCCAGGCCCATGGAGGTGGCCATGTCGATGAGTTCTTCAATGGGTTTCGTTTTGAGATCGGTAAGATTCATGTGCGTATTGTGTAGTGGTTGATTGCAGATTTAGCGGGGCCTTTATTACAGCCGGGCTGGTGGTGAGTTATTAAAATTTCGAAAAAACCAGGTCAGTGAACTGTCATCCTTTTTGCCAGACGCTATGCATAGACTTCAGAAACAGATTGAGGAATTCAAACAGAACCTTGGATAAGGTATGACTATGGTTTCGCACATCGAACTGGCAGAAAATCCAGGGAATGGTAACTGGGAGGGGATGTGCGAACGGTTTGGTCGGCTAACCAGCTGAGTATAGTCACTCTACCAGTGAAGTGCAAAAGCGACCGGATTTATTTCTAGTTATAGGGTACGTCTTTACATTTCGCCAGAGCGGGTCATCCTTCTGACCCGCAGTGCGCGAAATCTATACCGGTTTACAGGCTGGAGTCAATAAAAGCAGTGAGCTGTGCGCGTGACAGGGCACCCACTTTGGTGCTTTCGGCATTGCCGCCTTTGAAAAGAATCAGGGTCGGAATGCCGCGCACATTGTACTTCGCCGGTGAGCTCTTATTCACATCCACGTCCACTTTGCAGATTTTGAGCTTGCCTTCATAAACACCGCTGAGCTCTTCCAATACGGGTGCAATCATTTTGCAAGGACCGCACCAGGGTGCCCAGAAGTCCACCAGGACGGGCTGGTCGGAGTTCAACACTTCCTGTTCAAAGGTTTCGTCGGTGACGGTTACGATCTTGCTCATGGATGGTTCTCCAGCAGAGGCTAAATACAGCAAATCGGACAATTCTAAGGATTGACTAGTTCACACACAAGCCCCAACACCTTGCACAGCGACCGGGTGCGTCAGGGCATATTCCCCAGAGATGGCGTCCAGTTGTGACTCGGTGTGGTGGGTGCGGTGAACTGGCGCAGCAACTCCAGTTGCGCCGCCTGGTGTCCGGAAAACACCTGCACATAGATGCCCTCCGGAAGCAGCTCCCAGCGTTGTCGGCCATCCTGCAAATACAGCTCCAACTCGTTCAATACGCGGTTGCTCAGTTCCGGTTGTTCTATGGGGAAGCAGACTTCCACCCGGCGGTTGAGGTTGCGTTCCATCAAGTCGGCGCTGGCGCAGTAAACCTTGGTTTCGGCATTGGAAAAATAATAAATGCGCGAGTGCTCCAAAAAGCGACCGACAATGGAAAACACCCGGATATTTTCCGAAATACCGGGAATGCCCGGTTTGAGCGCACACATGCCGCGAATGATCAGATCGATTTTCACCCCGGCCTGGGAGGCTCTGTAAAGCGCCTGGATCACCTTGGGCTCAGTGAGTCCATTGCATTTGAGAATGATGCGCGCGTCTTTGCCTTCGGTTTTGGCTTTGGTCTCGCCGTCGATCAGGCGGATCAGCTGCCGTTTCAGGGTGAAGGGCGCATGGTATAGCTTGTTCATCTTCTCCGTTTTGCCCATACCCGTGAGCTGCTGGAAGATGCGGTGCACGTCTTCGCAGATGGCGGGTTCGGCGGACAGAAACGAGTAATCCGTATAAAGGTGGGCGTTGCCTGTATGGTAGTTGCCTGTGCCCAGATGGCAGTAGCGCTTGAACTGACCGTTCTCTCGGCGCACGATCAAAATCATCTTGGCGTGGGTCTTGTACCCTACCACGCCATAGACCACCACGGCGCCCGCCTCCTGCAGGCGGCTGGCGAGCTCCAGGTTCTCCTCTTCGTCGAAGCGCGCCCGCAGCTCCACCACCACCGTAACCTCCTTGCCGTTGCGTGCAGCGTCGAGCAATGCGTCCACAATGGAGGACTCATGCCCGGTGCGATAGAGCGTCTGCTTGATGGCCACCACGTCCGGGTCCTTGGCCGCCTGTCGCAGCAGCTGGATCACGGGGGTGAAGGACTCGAAGGGGTGCAGCAGCAGATAGTCCCGCTTGGAGATGGCTTCAAAGATGTTGTCCTTGCGGCTGAACCCTTTGGGCAGGCTCGGGGTGAAGGGCGGATATAGCAGATCTGCTCTGCCCACCATGGCCGGCAGGCGCATCAAGCGTTTTAGATTCACCGGTCCGCTCACCCGGTAGAGGTCATCTTCCGTCAGGCCGATTTCGTTGAGCAGAAAGTCCGTGAGCTCCTTGGGGCAGTTGTCCGCCACTTCCAGCCGCACCGCATTGCCGAAGCGGCGGGAGTGCAGCTCGCCGCGCAATGTGCGCGCCAGATCGGCGATCCCTTCTATATCCACATCCAGGTCGGCGTTGCGGGTGATGCGGAACTGGTAGCAGCCCTTCACCGTCATGCCGGGGAATAGCTTGTCCGCGTGGGCGTGGATCATGGAGGACAGGAACACGAAATCATTGGTCTTGCCGCCGATCTGCTCGGGCACGGCGATTATGCGGGGCAGAGAGCGCGGCGCCGGCAGAATCGCCAGACCCAGATCGCGGCCGAAGGCGTCTTTACCTTCCAGGGCCACAATGAAGTTGAGACTCTTGTTGACCAGGCGTGGAAATGGGTGCGCCGAGTCCAAACCTATGGGGCTGCACACCGGCAGCACTTCGTTGAGTATGTACTCTTCGATCCAGGCGGCGTGGGCGGCGGTCCACTGGCTGCGCCGCAGGAAGCGGATGCCCGCTTCCGCCAGGGCTGGGATCAATATGTCATTGAGGATTTCGTACTGCTTGTTGACCGTATCGTGGCAGATCTCGCTGATCAGTTTCAGACATTCCCGGGTCTGCAAGCCGTCCGGTCCGGTCACTTCCCGCTCAAAGCGAATACTTTGGATCAGACCGGCGACGCGTATCTCGAAGAACTCGTCCAGGTTGGAGCTGAAAATCACCAGGAACTTCAAACGCTCCAGCAATGGATGCGACTCATCCAACGCTTGGGCCAGCACACGCTGATTGAAGTACAGGTGGCTCAACTCGCGGTTGATGAAGTAACTGGGATTGTCCAGGCTGACATCGGCACTGGTATTTTCCTGATCAGACATGCTGCTTTTGATCATAACCTCGAGCAGTTTTCACAAAGCATAGGCCAGTTTCATGGTGTTTCGGCGGGCGCGCCGCCCGGCCACTATACCCCAGCCCCCGAATTTCCGCTGTCAGGCTTCACTCAGCAGAGTGAGGGTGTCATTGAGAAACCGCAAACCCAGGGCAGTGGCCTGCAATCTTTCCGGGTCGTCCACCATCAGTCCGCGCCGCACCAGTTCCGCCTTGGCAGCGGTCAGGGCCGAATCCGGCAGCTGTGTACGCTCGGCAAACCAGCGCTGGGGCACACCCTCGGTTAGACGCAGGGCATTCATCATAAATTCCAGCAATTGTTGCTCGGCGGGCACCAGGTTCTCGCCGGCGCTGAACGGTTTTTCCGGCGCCAGATAGTCGGCCGGCTTGCGGGTTTTCCAATAGCGCAGCAAGGAGCCGTCATTGCGGGTGATCTTGCCGTGGGCACCGGCGCCTATACCCAGGTAATCGCCGAATTGCCAGTAGTTGAGATTATGCCGCGACTGCTTGCCGGGGCGGCTGTAGGCGGAGATTTCGTACTGGGCGAAACCGCCGGCGGCGAGAATGGCCTGCCCGGCCTCCTGTATGTCCCAAAGCACTTCATCCTCGGGCAGTTGGGGGGGACGGCTGTAGTAGACGGTGTTGGGCTCTATGGTCAGCTGATACCAGGAGATGTGCTCCGGAGCCAGCGCCAGGGCCTGTCGCACATCCGCTTCCGCCTGGGCCTGGGTCTGCTGGGGCAGCCCGTGCATCAGGTCCAGATTGATATTGTCGAAGCCGGCGCGCCTGGCCTGATCGTAGGCGGCCAGCGCCTCCCGGCCTGAATGGATACGGCCCAGAATGCGCAGGTGCGCTTCGTCAAAGCTCTGCACCCCAAAGGAGATGCGGTTGACGCCGGCGCTGCGGTATCCGGCCAGATTGTCGTATTCGGCGGTGCCCGGGTTGGTTTCCAGGGTGATCTCTACCTGGGAATCGAAACCGATCAGGCGGTCGGCGGCTTCCAGTATGGCGTCTATGCTGGCGGCGTGAAAAAGACTCGGGGTGCCACCGCCGAAAAACACCGAACCCAAAGGCCGGCCCTCGGCCATGTCTCTGTCCTGGGCGAGGTCCTGCAGCAGGGCTTCCACATATTCGCTTTCCGGTATGCGTGCGGCTTCATGGGAGTTGAAATCGCAATAGGGACATTTGCGCACACACCATGGAATATGAACATAAAGGCCAAGCGGCGGCAGTGTCATGGCGAGAGTGGACGTAGATTTTTCAGCGCCTGCAGCATCTGTTGCATGGCGCGCGCACGGTGACTGATGCGATTTTTCTCTGCGGGATCCAACTGGGCGGCGCTGCACTCATGGGTGGGTACGAAAAACAGCGGATCGTAACCGAAGCCGCCATCACCTACAGGCGCCTGCAGAATCCGCCCTTCCCAGGCCGCCTGACAGATGATCGGCACAGGATCCGCCGCGTGGCGCATGAAAACCAATACGCATTGATAGCGGGCGGTGCGCTCGGCCTCAGGCACCTGCTGCAACTGTTCCAACAGCTTGCGGTTGTTGTCGGCGTCCGTGGCCTGCTCGCCGGCGAAGCGGGCGCTGTAGATGCCCGGTTGTCCGCGCAGCGCGTCCACCTCTATACCGGAATCATCCGCCAGTGCTGGCAGGCCAGTGCCGGCACAGACATGGCGTGCTTTCAAAATAGCGTTTTCCACAAAAGTCAGACCGGTTTCCTCTGCGGAAACCAGATCGAAATCCGACTGGGCGCGCACGGTGAAATCCGTGTCGGCGAGCAATTGCTGAAATTCTTTTAATTTGCCGCGATTGCCGCTGGCGAGCACCAGAGTGGTCATCAGGGCTCCGTATAGAGTTTGCGCGACAGGCGCAATTTCAAAGGATCGCTGGTGCCTTCGGGCACTATGGTGATTTCCAGATGGAACACTTCTTCATTGCTGTGTCGCAGGGAGCCCAGATAATAAATCGCATCCGGTTCTTCGATGCTTTTGAACTGGATGGTTTTCACCTGCTGCAAAAGATTTTTTGCGCTGCCGGTGACTTCAGCCGGCACAGACTTGCCATCTGCGGATCTCTGCACGGCTATGTTGATCAGTGTCTGATCCTTGGCGCGCACCAGTTTATGCACGGCGGCAATTTCCGCCGGAATGAACAGGCTGTTGAAGGTGCTGTAATGCACCGTGTATTCACCAAAATTCTTGCTGCTTTCGACTTCCTCGGCGCACACACGGGAAGCGGTGGCGGTCAGCAGTATCAGAGCCATAAACCTCAAAACGGCTTTCATAAAATCCTCTACTTGCGCACCCGGAAAATACCGGTCTCGCCGAACAGATTGGGATTCCAGCGGGACAAATGTCTGCCGCTGGATTTTTCTGTCACCACAGCCTTGTCCACTACTTGCAGGTGCATGTCGCGGCACAGAATTTCAAAATCCCGAAAAGTACAAAAATGGATATTGGGTGTGTCGTACCATTCATAGGGCAATAGATCCGACACGGGCATGCGACCGCGAAACAGCAATTGCAGGCGCGCCCGCCAGTGTCCGAAATTGGGAATGGTGACGATGCATTCGCGGCCGATGCGCGTCATTTCCGCCAGCATGGTTTTTGGATAGCGCATGGTCTGCAGTGTCTGCGACATGATGACCGTATCGAAACTGTTGTCATCGAAATTCTGCAGCCCCTGATCCAGGTTCTGCTCGATCACATTCACGCCTTTGGCGATACAGGCTTCTATATCCTGGGGGCTGATTTCCAGGCCATAACCCCGCACATTTTTGTGATCGGCGAGATAGCGCAACAAGGTGCCGTCGCCGCAACCCAGGTCGAGCACGCGGCTGTCAGGTTTTATCCACTGATCGATGATTCGTTGGTCTATGCGCATCAGAGGGAAATCCCCCGCATGTAACCGCCAAACACCCCCAAATAACGCGGTTGATTCGGCACCAGAAAAGCGTCGTGACCGAAGGGGGATTCGATTTCCGCGTAGACCACGTCTTTTTCCGCGCGCATGAGCGCATTGACGATTTCCCGGGAGCGCTCCGGTGCGAAGCGCCAGTCGGAGGTGAAGGAAACCACCAGGAATTTACAGGTGGCATGGCGGAAAGCGGCGACGGGATCATCGTTGTACTCCCGCGCCAGATCAAAATAATCCAGCGCCCGCGTCATCAATATGTAGGTGTTGGCATCGAAGGTTTTGGAAAAACTGTTGCCCTGGTGGCGCAGATAAGTCTGGATCTGAAATTCCACCGGCTCTTCCACGCCCTGTTGAAACGAACCCGAGCGCAATTCCCGGCCAAATTTCTTGCCCATGCCGTCATCGGACAAATAGGTGATATGGCCGATCATGCGCGCCACCGAAAGGCCCCGCGTCGGTTGGGTGCCCTTCTTCAGATAATGGCCGTCGGCGAAATCCGGATCCGACAGTATGGCTTGGCGGGCGGTTTCGTTGAAGGCGATATTCTGCGCGGAGAGTTTCATGGCGGAGGCGATCACCACACAGTGGCGCACGGCATCCGGGTATTCCAGGGACCAGCGCATGGCCTGCATGCCGCCGAGGCTGCCGCCGACCACCGCCGCCCATTGCGGAATGCCGAGACGCTGCATCAGCCGGTACTGCGCCGCCACCCAGTCGCGCACCCGCAGGCTGGGGAAATCCGCTCCCCAGGGCTCTCCCGTATCCGGGTTGAGGCTCTGGGGGCCGGTGGAACCGTGGCAGCCGCCGAGATTGTTCAGGCTCACCACAAAGAAACGGTTGGTATCTATGGCTTTGCCCGGGCCTATGTAATGGTCCCACCAGCCGGGCTTTTTATCTTCGGGGGAATGGAAGCCGGCGGCGTGGTGATGGCCGGACAGGGCGTGGCACACCAGCACGGCATTGGATTTCGCCGTGTTGAGGGTGCCGTAGGTCTCCACCACCAGATCGTATTCCCGCAGCTGCCGCCCGTTGGCCAGGACCAGGGGCTCGGAAAAGTGCAGGATCTGGGGGATGACCAGACCGACGGAGTCGGGTGGAAAGGCATGTGCCATATGAATGCTTATGTTCAGGGGTTACCCGGTATAACCGATCAAAAACTGGAAGGGCACCCGCAGCTGGTTGCCTATGCCAACCACCAGCATGCGCATCACCACCAGGAAAATGCCGACAAAGAACAGCGAAAAGTCGAGGCCGCCGGCGGGCGGTATAAAGCGGCGCACCGGCGCCATGAGCGGTTCCAGCAGCTGGTGGACCAGAATGATGGCCGGGTGGCGGCTGTGGGGCGCAATAAAGCTGGTGACGAACAGGATGAGTCCGGCAAATAGATAGAGGGTGATGATATTCAGGGTGATGCCGATCAGTGCCCAGACGATCATCAGGTGGGGGGGCACCCAGGGTCCG
>Ga0065721_10004986_pt1 | contig 17696 bp, 21 predicted proteins | sample Mesricmetagenome_FD_59108 | JGI IMG/M metagenome (GOLD analysis project Ga0065721, IMG submission 59108) | Mesophilic microbial community from rice straw/compost enrichment Sample: eDNA_1 v2 (version 2) | ecosystem: Engineered > Solid waste > Grass > Composting > Bioreactor | place: USA: Davis... | reverse complement strand
CGCCCCGGGCCTTCGGCGGCCATGGCCCCACCGCCCGGCGGGGACCGCCCCCAGGCCAGCCCCCAGGCTAGTCCCCAGGCCAGTCCCCAGGCCAGCCCCCTCGCCCCAGCGCCCCCTTAAGGGCGCGCGCTCCCTTCCCGCCGCACATCACTCTTCAACCGCTGTCGCGACCAACTCCCCCCACAGGGGGAGCATACAGGCCTGCGCGTCGCTCAGGCGGCGAGGGTCATCTGGGTCTGGGTGACGAGGGCGACGAGCTTGCCGTCCTCGGTGGTGATGCGCGTCTGCCAGACGCTGGAGCGGCGGCCGAGGTGGAGGGGCTGGGCCTCGCCGGTCACGGTCGCGCCCGCCGGGGCCGGGCGCAGGAAGTTGGTCTTGCTCTCCAGGGTCGTGGTGCGCGCGCCGGCGGGAAGGTTCAGCGACGCCCCCACGGCGCCGAGGGCGTCGGCGAAGGCCATGATCGCGCCGCCGTGCAGGATGCCGCCGGCCGTGCACAGGTCCTCGCGGACCACAAGACGGCCCGTCACCCGCTCCGGCGAGCGCGTGACGATCTCCACCCCCATCAGGTCCGAAAACGGCATGCCGGTGCTCATGTGCTGGTCCTCCCTCGTCCGGTCCTTTGTCCGGTCTTTCGCCCCCCGGCCGCAGCGGCGCCATTACCTCGAAGGTCATGGGTCGAATTGCAGCGGGGCCGGGCGAGCCTATCTGATGACCGAATGAGGATCGCTGCCTTGCGTCCGCCAGACGCAGGGCGTAACGGGACGCGCCCCGAAGTCGTTCGGGCTGTCTATTGGAGAGTAGCGATGGGTTACCGGGTCGCCGTGGTCGGCGCCACGGGCAACGTGGGCCGCGAGATGCTGAACATCCTCGAGGAAGTCAAATTCCCCGTGGAGAAAATTCACGCCATCGCCTCGCGCAAATCCATCGGCCAGCTCGTGTCCTTCGGCGACCAGAACATCGCCTGCGAGGACGTCGAACAGTTCGACTTCTCCAAGGTGGACGTGGTGCTGATGAGCGTGTCCGGCTCCTTCTCCAAGGAGTGGGCGCCGAAGATGGGCGCCGCCGGCCCCATCGTCATCGACAACTCCTCGGCCTGGCGGATGGACCCCGACGTGCCCCTGATCGTGCCGGAGGTGAATCCGGACGACGTGGAGTGGGCCGACCGCAAGAACATCATCGCCAATCCCAACTGCTCCACCGCCCAGCTGGTGGTGGCCCTGAAGCCGCTGCACGACCGGGCGAAGATCAAGCGCGTGGTGGTGGCGACCTACCAGTCGGTCTCGGGCGCCGGCAAGGAAGGCATGGACGAGCTGTGGGACCAGACCAAGGACGTCTTCGTCCTGGGCGCCCGCGAGCCCAAGAAGTTCCCCAAGCAGATCGCGTTCAACGTGATCCCCTTCATCGGGTCCTTCCGCGACGACGGCTTCACCGACGAGGAAGCCAAGATGTGGAACGAGACGCACAAGATGATCGACCCGGCCATCAAGCTGACGGTCACCTGCGTGCGCGTGCCGGTGATGGTCGGCCACTCCGAGGCGGTGAACATCGAGTTCGAGGAGCCCCTCGACGAGGACGAGGCCCGCGAGATCCTGCGCGAGGCGCCTGGCTTGGTGGTGATCGATAAGCGCGATCCCACCGGCTACATCACCCCGAAGGAAGCCCAGGGCGAGTTCCCGGTCTATGTGAGCCGCATCCGCAAGGACCCGACCGTCGAGAACGGCCTGTCCATGTGGGTGGTGGCCGACAACCTGCGGAAGGGCGCGGCCCTGAACGCGGTGCAGATCGCCCAGCTGCTCCACGAGCGCGGCAAGCTTCGCCAGAAGGCGCTGGCGTAGCCATGGGTCGGACGGCGGCGCCGGGCGACGAAGGTCGCCTGGCGCTGACGGCCGGGATCGTCTGCTACCTGATGTGGGGCTTCGTGCCGCTGGCCTTCCAGGCCATCGGCCGGCTCGGCGTGGGGCCGTGGGAAATCCTCGCCCAGCGCATCGTCTGGAGCATCCCGGCCGCCGCCCTCTTCGTCCTGCTGGCGGGCCAGACCCGGCAGGTGGCTGCCGTGCTGCGCAAGCCCACGGTGCTGGCCTGGCTGGCGCTGTCGGCCCTGCTGATCGGCCTCAACTGGGTGGTCTTCATCTGGGCGGTCAACAGCGGCCGCCTGCTGGAGACCAGCCTCGGCTACTACATCAATCCGCTGGTCAACATGGCCGCCGGGGCGCTGCTGTTCCGCGAGCGGATCGACGGCGTCGGCAAGACGGCCATCGGCCTCGCCCTGGTCGGGGTGGCGATCCAGGCGGCGGCCCTCGGCCACCTGCCCTGGGTGTCCCTGGTCCTGGCCGTCAGCTTCGGCGGCTACGGCGTGGTCCGCAAGCAGGTGACCGCCGACGCCCAGACTGGGCTTCTGGTGGAATGCCTGCTGCTGGGCCTGCCCAGCCTCGCCTTCATCGCCTGGCTCGAGAGCCGGGGCGTCGGCCACTTCACCGACAGCGTGGCGGCCACGGCCTGGCTGGTGGCCTCCGGGCCGATCACCGCCGTGCCCCTGGTGTTGTTCGCCTGGGCGGCCCGGCGCGTACCGCTGTCGGCCATGGGCTTCCTGCAGTTCATCTCGCCCACCATCAGCTTCGGCTTCGGCATCCTCCAGGGCGAGCATTTCACCGCCCTCAGGGCGCTGTCGTTCGCGTTCATCTGGGGCGGGGCGGCCACCTTCGCCTACGGCGCCTGGCGGCGAAGCCGCCGGCTCGCCGCCGCCACGGCCGCGGTCGAAGCCCAGCCGGCCGAATAACCACAGCACCCCGCCTGCGACAGAGCGCCGCAGAAGGGGGGTGATATCCCCAACATGGGTAAGGCGACGTTTGTGGTCCTGCGACCAAACGGCGCAAAAGCCCGCTCCCCAAAAGGCCGCGCACAGGCGGCCCGGAGACCGCCGTGAGGACCGCAGACAAACCCATCGCTCTGGTCGTCGACGACAACGAGGCCAACCGCCTCGTGCTGGAGCTGATGCTGGAGTCCGCGGGGATCACCACCTTCACCGCGGCCTCGGGGGCCGAGGCCCTGGCCCACCTGTGCGAAAGCCGGGTGGACCTGGTGGTGACCGACATCCGCATGCCGGGCCTCGACGGCTTCGGCCTCCTGGCGGCCATCCGGGCCATGCCGGAGACCCGCGACCTGCCGGTGGTCGCCATCTCGGCCGACCTGATCTCCAACAGCGCCGAAGCCTATCTCGCCCAGGGGTTCACCGACTTCGTGCCCAAGCCGATGCTGGTGCAGGACATGCACGCCTGCATGGCGCGCCTGGGGTTTGCGCGCGCCTGGGCGGCGGCGGCCTGAGGCCGCCTCAGGCCAGCGGCTTCTCCATCACCGCCAGCACCAGGGGCGGCTCGACCTTTTCGGGGAACGGCCGGGTCTCGCCGGTGCGCCGGTAGCCGCGGCGCTCGTAATAGGCGATCAGCTCGGCCCGCACCGAGACCACCGACAGCTCCATGATCCGGGCGCCCCAGTGCTCGGTCGCCCAGGTTTCGGCGGCGGTGATGAGCGCCCGGCCGAGCCCGCCGGCCTGGCGCCGAGGGTCCACGGTCAGCATGCCGAAGTAGGCCCGATCGTCCGCCAGCCGGCTCACCCGCACGCAGCCCGCCAGGTCGCCGCCGTCGAACGCCAGGAGGATCGTCTCACGGGGGTCGGCGATGGCTGCGGTCAGCTCCTCGGCGCTGGTCCGGGGCGTGGTCAGCAGGTCGGCTTCGTGCGTCCAGCCGGCCCGGGCGCTGTCGCCCCGGTAGGCGCTCTCGATCAGGCGATGAAGGGCGGGCGTGTCGTCGGCGACGGCGGGGCGGAAACGCGGGGCGTCGATACTCATGGGCGCGCCTTTAGCACGGCGGTTCGGGCCGTCGCACCGCTCGACGCGGAGCCGCCGAAGGCCTAAGTCCGGCCCATGCGCGACCCTGCCACCGCCGGCTACCGGCTCAATCAGACCATGCTGCGGATCCGCGATCCGCAGGCCTCCGTCCGCTTCTACGAGGACGTCCTCGGCTTCACCCTCATCCAGAAGCTCGACTTCCCCGAGGCCAGGTTTTCGCTCTACTTCCTGGCCCTGCTCGCCGAAGGCGAGGCCGTTCCCGAAGACCCGGCCGAACGGGCCCGCTTCACCTTCTCGCGCGAGACGACCCTGGAGCTGACCCACAACTGGGGCACCGAGTCCGATCCCGACTTCGCCGGCTATCACGACGGCAACGCCGAGCCGCGCGGCTTCGGCCACCTGGGCGTCAGCGTCCCCGACGTCTACGCCGCCTGCGAGCGCTTCGAACGCCTGGGCGTGCCCTTCGTGAAGCGCCCCGACGACGGACGCATGAAGGGCCTAGCGTTCATCAAGGACCCCGACGGCTACTGGATCGAGATCCTGTCGCCGAACGGCATGGCGGCGCTGCTCACCTGACGGCTCAGCGGCTGCCCTGGCCGTCGTCCACGCGGATGCAGGTCCCCGTCACCGCGTCCGAGGCGGGGGAGACGAGGTAGAGCAGGGTGGAATCGAGCTGGGCGGGGTCGCCGATCCGCTTGCGGGGCATGTGCTGGGATATGTCGCCCATCCTCTCCAGCATCCCGTCCAGCATCTCCGAGCGGAAGGCGCCCGGGGCGATGGCGTTTACGTTGATGCCGAACCGGGCCCATTCCACGGCCAGGGTCTCGGTCATCCGCACCACGGCGGCCTTGCTCACCGAATACAGCGCCGCGCCGTTGCCGGCGTAGTTGTAGGCCGCCGCCGAAGCGATGTTGACGATCCGGCCGGGCCGCTCGGCGGCGATCAGGCGGCGGGCCACCTCGCAGCTCAGGACGAACGGGGCGCGGACGTTCACGTCCAGCACCCGGTCGATGAGGTCCAGGGGCATCTTGTGCGCCCGCTGGGCGTCGGGAATGCCGGCGTTGTTCACCAGGATGGTCACCGGCCCCAGGGCCGCCTCGGCCGCGTCCACCGCCCCGGCCAGATCCTCGGCCCGGGCCACGTCCACCACCACGGGGGCCGCGCGACCTCCGGCGGCGGCGATCTCCGCCACCAAGCCCTCGAGCCGGTCGGCGCGGCGGGCGGCTACCGCCACCTTCGCCCCGCAGGCGGCCAGCACCCTGGCGAACCGCCGGCCGAGCCCCGACGAGGCGCCCGTCACCAGGGCCGTCTGGCCCGAGAGATCATGGGAGATGTTGGGAAGGGCGTAGTCCACCGGGGCGCTCCTCTCTCTGTGCTGTTCTTTCCCGGCAGGCTGGGGCAGATGACGTGGCGGACGGCCAGCAGAAAGAGACCCGCCATGGACCAGCGCGACGACGAGGACGGCGGCGGCTACGACGTCGATGACTGGACCCGGCTCAAGGCCTTCACCGGCCGGGTGGCGACCCTGGAGGACGTCCAGGCCCGGGCGGCGGTCTTCGCGCTGGGCGACACCCTCGATCCAAGGCCGTTGGAGATGGAGCTGCCGCAGCCGGTGATCTGGTGGGAAGACGACGGCGAACAGGCGGCCGTGGCCGTGCAGGCGGAGGCCCATGTGAACGCCGAGGGCGAGACGATGGAAGTCCTCGGCCTGATCCTGCCCGACGGGGAGGGCGCCGTGGCTCTGCTGGAGGACGTGGACCTGGTGGACGACACCGATCCCACTTGGCGCGACCTGGTGGCCCGGGCGGTGGACGGGGCCGAGGACTGATCGGCTAGAGCGCCGTGTAGGCCGCCTCGATCAGGCGGCGGGGCCGCAGGTCGCCCATCAGGGCCGTGCCCTGCTTGTTCATCACATAGGCCCCGCCCAGCCGGCGCTCAGGATCGGCGAAGCCGCAGCTGCCGCCCCAGCCGGAATGGCCGAAGGTCTGCTCGCCCGGGCCCCACGGATGGTTCGGCGCATTGCGCATGACGCCCGCGCCCCAGCTCATTTCGAAAGGCAGGACGAGGTCCTGGCCGCGGATGCGCTCGCGCGCTATCTCGGCGATCAGGGCCGGCGAGAGAATCTGCTCGCCGTCCAGCCAGCCATCGTTCGCCAAGGCGCCCATCAGCCGGGCCAGGGAATGGGCCGTGGCGTAGCCGTTGGCCGAGGGAACCTGGGTCTGGCGCCACACGGACGCCGGGATGCCCGCCACCGAGGACCAGGGCGAGAGGAAGGCTGCGCGAGTGGGATCATTGACCTCGCCGAACTGCGGCAGGGCGTTCGGGCGCTGCAGCTCGGCCAGCCGGCCGAACTCGCTTTCCGGCAGGCCGATCCACAGGTCGAGGCCGAAGGGTTCGTGGAAATCTTCGCGCAGGGCGTCGCCCATCATCCGGCCGTCCACCCGGCGGAAGGCCTCGCCGGCCAGATAGCCGTAGGTGATGGGATGGTAGCCGCTGGCCGTGCCGGGCGGCCACATGGGCGCCAGCGCCGCCAGCTTCTCAACGATGGCGTCCCAGTCGGCCCACAGGCTGGGCTCCATGGGCTCCAGGAAGCCCGACAGGCCGGCCTGGTGCGATAGCGCCTGCTCCAGGGTGATGGCGCCCTTGCCGGCCTGGGCGAACTCGGGCCAGACCTCGGCCAGCGGCCGGCCGTAGTCGAGCTTGCCGGCGTCCACCGCCCGGGCCACCAGCAGGGCGGCCAGGGCTTTGGTGGTCGAGAAGATGCAGGTGAGCGTGTGCTCGTCGAACGGGCGCGTGCGCTTGCGGTCCGCATGGCCGGCCCACAGGTCCAGCACCACCTCGCCGTCCTGCACCAAGGTGAAGCGGGCGCCCAGCTCCTCGCCCGCCTCGAAGTTGGCGGCGAAGGCGTCCTTCACGGCGGCGAACCGCGGCGGCGCGAAACCGGAAATCTCCACCATCAGACCGTCGCCTTCTCCGTGAATCCTGCGCTGCCGTCGTCCTGGCCGTCCGTGCGCGTCACCCCCGTCACCCGCGCCGCCTCCGGCCCCTCGGCGCAGGCGCGCTCAAGCTCGTCCACCGCGCCGCGGTCGCCGATGGCGAGGAGCTCCACCCAGCCATCGCGTCGATTGCGGACCCAGCCGCGCAGGCCCAGAGCCCGGGCCTGCGCCACCGCCCACCAGCGGTAGCCCACGCCCTGCACGCGCCCTTCGATCCGTAAGACGGCGGCCGTCTCAGCCATGTCCGCGGCATGCCCCCGCATGACGGCGAAATCAACCGCTACAGGCGTCGGACGTGCACGGTCGCCCGCGGATTCACCAGCCTGTCGGCCAGCGCCACGATGGGCAGTTCGGAGGCGCGCCACTCCAGGGTCGCCTGCACCGTCTCGGCTGCGGCCTGGGCGGCGCGAAGGGCGGCGGCCTCAGGCGCCAGGCCCTCCGCCAGGCCCGCGCCAAAGCTGGCGGCCACGAGGTCGCCGGTGCCGTTGGGCAGGTTCTCCACGCGAGGATGGGTGAAGAGGGTTGCGGCCTCAGCCGTGACGTACAGCAGGCCGATCTCGCCGTTGGCGGCCGGCACCGAGGTCACCAGGGCCGGGCGTCCCAGGGCCCGAGCGGCGGCCACGGTCTCGGCCAGGCTGTCGGTCGGTCGGCCGGACAGGCGCCACAACTCCCAGATGTTCGGGGTGATCCAGTCCGCCAGGGGCACCAGCCGGCTCGCCACCCGCTCGGCCACCTCGGGCTTCACATAGAGGCCCTTCGGCGTATCGCCCATAACCGGATCGACCACCACCACTGGCCGGTCGGCGTAGGCCTGCCCCCGGTTCGCGGCGCGCACGCGCTCCAGCACGCCGGCGGCGATGTCGACCTGCTCGGGAAGGGAAAAGTGTCCGGTGAGCACGAGGTCCACCAGCCCGAAGACGGCGTCCGCCTCGATATCGGCCAGCATCTGGGCCAGCACCTGCGGCGCCGTGACCTCGCCCACGCCCCCCTTGGCGGGGCTGCGGCCGAACATCACCGTGGGGGCGAGGACCGGATCGATCCTGTGGGCGGCCAGGACATATTGCTGGGCTCCGCCGCCGATCCGGCTAGCCGCCACGAAGGACGAAAGGATGAGGGCCAAGGGCATGGCCAAGCTTAGCTCGGCCATGCCTTATCGGGTCTTACCGACATCCGCGGCCTCTCATCCCATGACGGCGTCTACCGATTAGTAGCGGTAGTGGTCGGGCTTGAACGGACCTTCCACGCCCACACCGATGTAGTCGGCCTGTTCCTTGCTGAGCTTGGTGAGCTTCGCACCCAGCTTCTCGAGGTGGAGATAGGCAACCTTCTCATCGAGGTGCTTGGGCAGGGTGTAGACCTTGGTCTCGTACTTCTCGCCGTTGGTCCACAGCTCGATCTGCGCCAGGGTCTGGTTGGTGAACGAGGCGCTCATCACGAAGCTGGGGTGACCCGTGGCGTTGCCCAGGTTCACCAGACGGCCTTCCGACAGCACGATGATCTTCTTGCCGTCCGGGAACTCCACGTGGTGGACCTGATCCTTGATCTTGTCCCACTTGTAGTTGCGCAGGGCCCCGATCTGGATCTCGGAATCGAAGTGGCCGATGTTGCAGACGATGGCGTTGTTCTTCATCCGCCGCATGTGGTCGACGGTGATGACGTCCTTGTTGCCCGTGGCCGTGACGAAGATGTCCGCCTTCTCGACCACGTCGTCCATGGTCAGGACTTCATAGCCCTCCATCGCCGCCTGCAGGGCGCAGATCGGGTCGATCTCGGTGACCACCACCCGGGCGCCGCCGTTGCGCAGCGAGGCGGCCGAGCCCTTGCCCACGTCGCCGTAGCCGCAGACCACCGCCACCTTGCCGGCCAGCATCACGTCGGTCGCCCGGCGGATGCCATCCACGAGGCTTTCGCGGCAGCCGTAGAGATTGTCGAACTTCGACTTGGTGACGCTGTCGTTGACGTTGATGGCCGGGAAGGGCAGCTCGCCGCGCTCGGCCATCTGGTAGAGGCGGTGGACGCCCGTGGTGGTCTCCTCGGAGACGCCCTTGATGGTCGCGCGGATGGCCGAATAGAAGCCCGGCTTCTCCTTCAGGTAGCGCTTCATCACCGTGTAGAGCGCTTCCTCTTCCTCGTTGGTCGGCTTGTCGAGGATGGAGGGGTCCTTCTCGGCCTTGGGGCCGAGGACGCACAGGAGGGTGGCGTCGCCGCCGTCGTCCAGGATCAGGTTCGGATAGCCGCCGTCGGCCCACTCGAAGATGCGGTGGGCGTATTCCCAGTACTCGACCAGGGTCTCGCCCTTCACGGCGAACACCGGGGTGCCGCGGGACGCGACCGCGGCCGCCGCATGGTCCTGGGTGGAGAAGATGTTGCACGAGGCCCAGCGCACCTCGGCGCCCAGGGCCTGCAGGGTCTCGATCAGCACCGCGGTCTGGATCGTCATGTGCAGCGAGCCGGCGATCCGCGCGCCCTTGAGGGGCTGGGCTTTCGCATACTCGGCGCGCACCGCCATGAGCCCGGGCATTTCGGTCTCGGCGATCTCGATCTCCTTGCGGCCCCAGTCGGCGAGCGAAATGTCCTTCACGACGTAGTCGGTCATGGCGTCCTCAAAGGGGGGAAGGTCTATGTGGGCTCTATAGCCCCCGCACCTACCCGGCGCAATGATCGCATAAAGAAGTCTTTATGTCCTCGCCAGCTCAGCTCTGACGCAGAGCGCGGCCTCGGGCGGCCTTGCTGACCGCCGAGGGCGTCAGGGGGGCGATGCGGCGCAGGACCTCGGCCAGGGCATGCAGCGCGGCCTCGGGACCCGACCTCAGCTCCAGCTCCAGCTCGCTGATTGACGCTGCACGTCCGGCGGACCGCACCTCGCCCAGGTCGGCGGCGATCTCGATTTCCGCGCCTTCGTGCCGAACCAGCCTCTGACGCCGGACGACCCGGGTCTCCGAGACCGGAGCTAGACGCGCAAGCTCCGCCTCGGACAGGAGGGCGCGCAGGGCGGGCATGGAAAGATCCGGTCCGGGCTCGGCCTCCGACAGCTCGATCTCGTGTTCCTCGCGGGCGAGTCCCTTGCCCTTCTTGAGGGTCTGGACGCGCCGTTCGCCCTCCTGGCGCACCCGGAACGAAGCCGCCTGGGCGTCCAAGGCTCCCTCGGGGGTATCGAAATAGACCGCGTTCAACTCGCGCACCGCGTCCTCGCCCGGCGGAGCTGCGGCGAGGATGGCGTCCAGATCCGCGGGCGCGCACAGGAACTTCAGCTCTATCTCGTGGCCCCCGCCCATGGCGTCTCCAGCTTGCTGGCCTCAGAAGGCACGCCGCTCGGCGCCGCTCCGGATGGCTCTCGCATGATCCGCGAGTCCTGCCTTCTGACGCCTGTGCTGTCGACCCCGCTGCGCGCGGCGGATGCTCGACGCGCTAGACTGACCGAAGACGATGTCCGGGCGATGAGCCCCGACGAACGGGAGCGGCTCGAAGCCCGCATCCGCGAGATGACCGAGGCCAAGGTTCGCGACGAGGCCGAACGGTGCGTGGGGCTGTTCATCAACATCCGCGCCTACCGTGACCTAGCCGGGCGGACATTCGGCCCCTATCTGGGGAACTCCGGAGGGGAGCTTGGATCCGATCATCTCAGTCAGAGGTCTGTCGAAGACCTACGCCTCGGGCCATCAGGCGCTGAAGGGTGTGAACCTCGACATCCGCCGGGGCGAGATCTTCGCCCTCCTGGGTCCGAACGGGGCCGGCAAGACCACGCTCATCGGCATCATCTGCGGCTTGGTGCGCGCCAGTGGCGGACAGGTGATCGCCGACGGCCACGACATCCACAAGGATTACCGCGCCGCCCGCACCAAGATCGGCCTGGTGCCCCAGGAGCTTTCCACGGACGCCTTCGAGACGATCTGGGCGACCGTGAAGTTCAGTCGCGGCCTGTTCGGCAAGCCGCCGAACGATGCGCTGCTGGAGAAGGTGCTGAAGGACCTGAGCCTCTGGGACAAGAAGGACGCCAAGATCATGTCCCTCTCCGGGGGCATGAAGCGGCGGGTGATGATCGCCAAGGCCCTGTCCCACGAGCCCACGATCCTCTTCCTCGACGAGCCCACCGCCGGGGTCGATGTGGAGCTGCGCCGGGACATGTGGGAGATGGTCCGCGGCCTGCGCGAGCAGGGCGTCACCATCATCCTCACCACCCACTACATCGAAGAAGCCGAGGAGATGGCCGACCGCATCGGCGTCATCCGCAAGGGCGAGCTGATCCTCGTGGAGGACAAGGACGTCCTCATGCGCAAGCTCGGCAAGAAGCAGCTGACCCTGCACCTGCAGGAACCTCTGCAGGCGGTGCCGGCAGGCCTGGAGGGCTACCCGCTGGAACTAGCCGCCGAGGGCGCCGAGCTCGTCTATACCTTCGACGCCCAGGCCGACCGCACGGGTATCGCCGAGCTTATCCGCCGCCTCACCGAACTGGGCGTCGACTTCAAGGACCTGCGCACGCAGGAGAGCTCGCTGGAGGAAATCTTCGTGAACCTGGTGAGGGACCGCGCATGAACGTCCATGCCGTGAAGGCCATCTACCAGTTCGAGATGCACCGCTGGTTCCGGACCATCGTCCAGAGCCTCGCGGCGCCCGTGATCACCACCTCGCTCTATTTCATCGTGTTCGGCGCCGCCATCGGCCGCCGGATGCCCGAGATCGACGGGGTCAGCTACGGCGCCTTCATCATCCCCGGCCTGATCATGCTCTCGATCCTCACCGAGAGCATCTCCAACGGCTCGTTCGGCATCTATATGCCCAAGTTCGCGGGGACCATCTACGAGCTGCTCTCGGCGCCGGTCTCCACGGTGGAGGTGGTGCTGGGCTATGTGGGCGCGGCCGCCACCAAGTCGGTGGTCCTTGGGCTGGTGATCCTCGCCACCGCGCGGCTGTTCGTGGACTTCTCCATCGCCCATCCGTTCGTGATGCTGGCCTTTCTGGTGCTGACCTCGGCCACCTTCAGCCTGTTCGGCTTCTTGACCGGCATCTGGGCGGACGGCTGGGAGAAGCTGTCGATCATCCCGATCCTGGTGGTGACGCCGCTCACCTTCCTGGGCGGCAGCTTCTATTCGATCGACATGCTGCCGGAGTTCTGGCGCAACGTCGCCCTGATCAATCCGGTGGTCTATCTCGTCAGCGGCTTCCGCTGGGCCTTCTACGGCATCTCGGACGTGAGCGTGGGCGTGAGCCTGATGGCCACCCTGGGCTTCCTGGCCCTGTGCCTGGCGGCGGTGAGCTGGATCTTCAAGACCGGCTGGCGGCTGAAGGCCTAGCTACTCGTCCTCGTCGAAACGGGCGGCGACCAGCTCGGCGAGGGCCGTCACCGCGGCCTCGGCGTCGGGGCCCTCGGCCTCGATCTCGATGCAGCAGCCGGGGGCGGCGGCCAGCATCATCAGGCCCATGATCGAGCGGGCGTCGACGGTCTGGCCGTCCTTGGAGACGCGGACCTCGGCGTCGAAGCCAGCCGCCATCTTGACGAACTTCGCTGACGCGCGGGCGTGCAGCCCCCGCTTGTTGACGATCTCGACGGTTCGGGCGGCGACGGTTTCGCTCAGCTCACTTCTCTCCGGCCAGGACGTAGGACGCGACGGAGATGTATTTTCGCCCGGCTTCCTGCGCCGCTGCAACCGAGTCTTCCAGGCTGTAGCGGGCGCGGACGCTGGCGAGCTTGATCAGCATCGGCAGGTTGAGGCCGGCGATCACCTCGGCCTGGGTCTGCTCCATCACCGAAATGGCGAGGTTCGAGGGGGTGCCGCCGAACATGTCGGTGAGCAGGATCACGCCCGATCCGCCGTTCACCCGCCCGCAGGCGTCGAGAATGTCCTTGCGGCGGCGCTCCATGTCGTCATCCGGCCCGATGCAGATGGCCTCGACGGCGGCCTGGGGACCGACCACGTGTTCCATGGCGAAGATAAATTCCTCCGCCAAACGCCCGTGGGTGACGATCACGAGCCCGATCATGCCTTGTGTTCCAAAGGGTATCCCCAACCCGATGGCGCCTTCGCCGGGCGCGAGCGGAGCTAAATACGCCTGTTGTGCGCCGCGTCAAAGCGCCAGAGCGCGCGACCGAGTTTCGCAGGCCCGGATTCTTCGAACGCGGGAGTGGTGATCGCCGGAAGGTTCACGCCCAGGATGTCCACGGTCTTAGGCTCCGGAATGCGCTCGGGGGTTCCCAGGCGCACGAGAAGGCCGATCTCGCAGAGCGGCAGGGCGTCCGTCGGCACCACGTCCAGGCCCCGCACCTCGATGAGGCCGTGCAGCGCGTCCGGGGCCCGGCCGAACAGGCGCCCGCCAGAGACCCACACCACCACCCGGTCGTCGGCCACGAGCCGGAAGCCCTGGCCGAGCGCCCGCAGCGCCAGATCGCTCTTGCCGGCGCCCGAGGGGCCCTCGATCAGCACGCCCAGCCAGCGGCCGGCGATGCGCTGGGCGATGAGGCCGGCGTGGCGGATCACAGCGGCGGCTCCGGCAGGGTGAGGATGAACACCGCGCCGGTCACGGTTCCGTCCTCGCCCGTGCGGTTGGTTGCCCGCAGGGTCCCGCCGTGGGCCTCGGCGATCTGGCGGGCGATGGAGAGGCCCAGGCCCGAATTGCCGCCGAAGGCCGCCCCCTTGGGCCGCGAGGTGTAGAAGCGCTCGAAAATGGTCTCCAGGTTCTCGGGCGGGATGCCGGGGCCGTTGTCCGAGACCGTCGCCACCACCCGACCCTGGCCGCGCCCCAGGGCCACCGTCACCTCGTCGCCGGGCGGGCTGAACGAGCGGGCGTTGTCGATGAGGTTGCGGAAGATCTGGCTGAGCGGCCCCTCCCGGCCCAGCACCCGGACGGGCTCGGCGCCCGGGGCGATGTCGAGCCGCACCCGCACGTCGCCGGGCTTGGCCGTGGCCTGGTAGAGGGCGACGATCTCGCCGGTCAGCCGCCCGAGGTCGACCATCTTGGGCTGATCCCGCGACAGTTCGGCGTCCAGGCGCGAGGCGTTGGAGATGTCGGTGACCAGCCGGTCGAGGCGCTGGACGTCGTTCTTGAGGATGCCGAGCAGGCGATCGCGCGCCGCGGGGTCCGTCACCAGGTCGAGGGTCTCCACCGCCGAGCGCATGGAGGTCAGGGGATTGCGGATCTCGTGGGCGACATCGGCGGCGAAGGCCTCGATGGCGTCCATGCGCTCGGACAGCACGTGGGTCATGTCCTCCAGGCTGCGGGTCAGGCCGCCGATCTCGTCGTCCCGGCGGGCGAGGTCGGGCAGGGAGATGGCCCGGGCCCGGGACAGGCGCACGCTGTCGGCGGCGCGGGCCAGGCGGTTCACCGGCTGGGCCACCAGGCTGTTCAGCAGGATCGACGAGGCCGAGGTCACGGCGATGGCGATGAGGATGAACGGGATCAGGGCCGCCCGCTCGCTGGCGATGATCTCGTCCACGTCGCTGGCCTCGAGGGTGATCACCCCCAGCACCGCCTGCACGTGACGGATCGGGATCGACACCGACACCACCCGGTCGCCGTCCGGGCCGCGCCGCATGCCCGCCCACTGACGGCCGGAGAGCGCCAGCCTCACCTCGTCGGCGAGGGCCTTCTCCGCATCGGCGGCGGTGGGGGCGCGCCTGTGCGGGATGAGGTCGAGGCGCACGCCGCCCTCCTCCCGCGAGCGGGCGGGCGGCAGCAGCTTCCACTCCACCCGATCGGCCACGAGGTCGGTGTCGGCCACCAGGCGGCCCTCCTGGTCGAACAGCCGGGCCCGCTGCGTCTCGGGGCTGCGGAAGGTCTGCATGATCTCGGTGGCCAGGGCCGCGTCCATCTGCGGCTCGGGCTCGCCCACCGTGGCGGCGCGGTTGATGATGTCGGCGATCAGTTCGCCCTGGGCCGAGAGGCTGTCGATCCGGGCCCGCACCAGCCCCTGCCGGTACTCGTTCAGCACCAGGGCCCCGACGATCAGGATCGCCAGGCCCAGGAGGTTCAGCGCCAGAATCAGCCGGCCGAGCTTGGAGCCCGGCAGCCAGCGGAACCTCGACGGTTTGCCCCGGGACCTCGCGGGCGAGCGGCGCCGCTCAGCTTTCCCGGTAGCGGTAGCCGACGCCATAAAGGGTTTCGATCGCGTCGAACTCAGGGTCCACCTCGCGGAACTTCTTCCGCATGCGCTTGATGTGGCTGTCGATCGTCCGGTCGTCGACATAGACTTGGTCCTCGTAGGCCGCGTCCATCAGATTGTCGCGGCTCTTCACGAAGCCCGGGCGCTGGGCGAGGGACTGCAGCAGCAGGAATTCGGTGACGGTGAGCTTCACCGGCTTGCCGTCCCACAGGCAGTCGTGGCGGGCAGGATCGAGGGTCAGCTTGCCGCGCTTGATGGCGCGGGAGTCGGCGGCGACCGCCGGACCCGCCACCGGGTCGTCCTCGCCCCGGCCGGCGCGGCGCAGCACCGCCTTCACCCGCTCGATCAGCAGGCGCTGGCTGAACGGCTTGTGGACGTAGTCGTCGGCGCCGAGGTTGAACCCCAGGATCTCGTCGATCTCCTCGTCCTTGGAGGTGAGGATGATGACCGGGATGTCCGAGGTGCGGCGCAGGCGGCGCAGCACCTCCATGCCGTCCATGCGCGGCATCTTCACGTCGAGGATGGCGAGGTCCGGCGGGTCGTTCTCGAGGGCCGCCAGGCCGGACGCTCCGTCGTAATAGGCCTTCACGGCGTGGCCGTGGCTTTCGAGAGCCAGGCTGACGGAGGTGACGATGTTCTCGTCGTCGTCGACCAGGGTGATCTTGGCCATGTGGTCTTGAGGTCTCCGGTCGGAGTTATCGGAAGTTGAGAGAAGGCTATTCGGGGGGAAGCGTGGCCTCAATGGGGCCGCGCCGCCGGTCCGGGCAGGTCGTCGTCGAAGTCAACGCGCTTTTAAGCTTGTTCGGTGAACGTGCGAATGTCCGGGGGGATGCTGGCATGGATGGATTCAGGGTGCATTTCGAGGTGTACGTCCGGAGGACTCCCGGCGCGCCCTGGTCGCTGGACCTAGCGACCGAGAACCGCACCGCCGCCGTCGAAGCCGCCGAGGACCTCTACGCCTCGGGCCGGGTCGCCGCCGTGAAGGTGACCAAGGAGACCCTGGACGAGGAAACCGGGGAGTTTCAGTCGGTCGCCATCCTGAAGCTGGGCGCTGTGGAGCCGCCGCGCAAGTCCAAGCCCAGGGCCGACCTCCAACCCCTCTGCGTCACCCCCCAGGACCTCTACACTCTGCATGCCCGGGAGCGGATCGGCCGGCTGCTGGACGGCTGGCTCGAACGTCACAGGGCCACCCCCTTCGAGCTGCTGCACCGGCCCGACCTGGTGGAGAAGCTGGAGGCCTCCGGCACCGACCTGCAGCACGCCATCCAGAAGATCGCCGTACCCGAGGCCCAGGCCCGGGCCATGTCGGTGCATGAGCTGATGCGGGCGTTCCAGGCCCTGGCCGAGCGCGCCATCGAGCGGCTGCTCAAGGACCACAGCAAGGGCGTGCTGCCCGACGTGGACAAGGAAGGCTTCGCCGCGGCGGCCGAGCGCGTGGCCCGGGACCCCGAGCGGACCTATCTCCTCGGCGCAGGGGTGGCCGCCTCCATCGCCCCGGCCGTCTCCTGGTCGGACAAGGTGCTGCGGCTCCTGGACCTGGCCGACGCCGCCCCGCGCGCGCCCGCCGCCCGGGCCCTGGCCTTCGCCACCCTGGAGCAGCCCCTGGCCGAGATCCTGGAATCCAAGCCGGGGCTCGGCGACGTGCTCGGCAAGGGCCTCGACCTCGGGGACGAACTCGCCGCCCTCACCCGCCTCGCCGCCCACGACGCCGTCGAGGCCCTCATGCGAATGGAGCCGCAGGTGGCCCGGGTCATGCCCGAGCTCTCCCCCGTCGCCCAGCGGCTGGCGCGCTGGCTGGCGGGCGAGGACTTCGTGCGGGTCCGCATCGCTCTCGGCAAGCGCATCCTGCGCGAGCTGAACGGGCCCCGGCGGCTGAAGCCTGGCGACGCCGCGGCCGAGATCGGGATGCTGCGGGCCCTGGCCATGGCCCTGACCACCGCGGCGGGCAAGCTGCTGCCGCTGGAGGACGTGACCCTGGCCTTCTCCCACCGCTCGCGGATGCTGGTCACCGGCGACTTCGTAGAGGCCTACCTCGGTCAGGGCCGGACCGCCGCCGAGGAGGTGGAGGCCCTGATCTGGCTGGCCGAGAACGTGGTGGGCGCCGCCAACAAGCGCCAGGCCGGCCGCTGGCTGCGGGCGGTGACGGGCGCCCTGCGCTTCGAGAAGGAGATGCGGAAGCTGGGGGAGGAGACCGCCGCCGCCCGGCTCGCCCGGCTCGCCGACCTGCAGCGGGCGGTGGGCCGCTGCGGCCTCGCCCCCGAGGACGCCGAGCCGGTGCAGACCCGGCTCGGGGTGATCGGCGGCATGATCGAGGACGAGGCGCGGATGACCGCCCAGCTCGCCAGGGCCGGCAACGTCCCGGCCGTGCAGCGCCTGACCCTGCTCCTGAAGCTCGCCGCCGGCGAGACCGCGCCCCTGGGCCCCGCCGCCAGCCGGGCCAAGGTGGAGGCGATGAAGCTCGTCCGCCGGGACGACACCCGCGCGGAACTGGCCCGCACCCCCGAGCAGGTGGACGCCATGCGCGAGCTCATCCAGCAGGCCGGCCTCGCCGCCTGAGCGACGCGCAGGCCTGTATGCTCCGCCCTGTGGGGGGAGTTGTCGCGACAGCGGTTGAGGAGTGATGTGCGGCGGAGGGAGCGTGCGCCCTTAAGGGGGCGCTGGGGCGAGGGGGCTGGCCTGGGGACTGGCCTGGGGACTAGCCTGGGGGCTGGCCTGGGGGCGGTCCCCGCCGGGCGGTGGGGCCATGGCCGCCGAAGGCCCG
>Ga0065721_10005007_pt1 | contig 17701 bp, 15 predicted proteins | sample Mesricmetagenome_FD_59108 | JGI IMG/M metagenome (GOLD analysis project Ga0065721, IMG submission 59108) | Mesophilic microbial community from rice straw/compost enrichment Sample: eDNA_1 v2 (version 2) | ecosystem: Engineered > Solid waste > Grass > Composting > Bioreactor | place: USA: Davis... | reverse complement strand
CTGATCCTCTGCCTTGCCGTTCTCGCCGCCCCAGCCGCCCAAGCCTCCCCGGGGCAGACCGCATCGGCCGAGGCCAAACTTTGCCGCGCCCAGCTTGAGCTTCTCGTGTCGCGAAATCGGCTGACCGAGGACGAAGAGGCGCGGTTTGTGGCCCAGTGCGATTGCCTTGAAACGCTGGATGGCGGACAAGACACATCCACCTGTGCCCAGGAGCCGGAAGAACACTGATGCGCGGCCTGTCCATTGTTGCCCTTGCCCTGCTGCTCGCCACCCCGGCCGCCGCGCAGGCACCGACGGAGTGGCAGAGCCAGAAATGCGCGCTTTTCACGCAGGGGTGGAACCGGGCGCTCGACGGGGTGGACCCGACAGACATCAACTACAATTTCCTCGCCACCGGCGAGAATTTCATCGCCTCGGGCTGCACCGATCCCACGCCCGTCTGTCCCGGCTCGGACGCGGAACGGCAGGTTGCCGACCTCCTGACCGTGGTGATGATGAACGAAGGCACGGCCAGCACCTTCCTGCCCTTCCGCTGCCCATCTGCCGAGGACGGGGTGCGCGACACCGCTGCCGACCCGGCNGTGATGGAGCCCGAAGCGGGATTTTGATCGGCTCGCACCCCTTCCCTTCCGGCGACTCTTCGGTTACACCGCCCGCTTAACCACCATGTTCGGTCTTTTCCCCCGTGCCGCAGTGCTCAGCTGCAGCGCGGGTTTCGCGCGGACAGGTGTGTCCGGGCGATTCTTCGGTCGCTCGAATTGAATAGTCAGACAGAGCGAGCGCCATGCCAAAACGTACCGATATCAAGTCGATCCTCATCATTGGTGCGGGTCCGATCATCATCGGGCAGGCTTGCGAATTCGACTATTCCGGCACCCAGGCGTGCAAGGCGCTCAAGGAAGAGGGCTACCGCATCATCCTGGTGAACTCGAACCCGGCCACGATCATGACCGATCCGGAGCTGGCCGACGCCACCTATATGGAGCCGATCACCCCCGAAGTGGTCGCCAAGATCATCGAAAAGGAACGCCCCGACGCGCTGCTGCCGACCATGGGCGGCCAGACCGCGCTCAACTGCGCGCTCAGCCTGCGCAAGATGGGCGTGCTGGAAAAATTCGGCGTCGAGATGATCGGCGCCACCGCCGAGGCCATCGACAAGGCCGAGGACCGCGAACTGTTCCGCGATGCCATGAAGAAGATCGGGCTCGAAACCCCGCGCTCCATGCTCGCCCACAACACGATTGAAGCGCTGCAGGCGCTCGAGGTCATCGGCCTGCCCGCCATCATCCGCCCCAGCTTCACCCTGGGCGGCACCGGCGGCGGCATTGCCTACAACCGTGAGGAATACCTGGCCATCTGCGAGGCCGGCATCGACGCTTCGCCCACCAATGAAGTGCTCGTCGAAGAGAGCGTCCTTGGCTGGAAAGAGTATGAAATGGAGGTTGTCCGCGACAAGAAGGACAACTGCATCATCATCTGCTCGATCGAGAATATCGATCCGATGGGCGTGCATACCGGCGACAGCATCACCGTCGCTCCGGCCCTGACGCTGACCGACAAGGAATACCAGATCATGCGCGACGCCTCGCTGGCGGTGCTGCGCGAGATCGGCGTGGAAACCGGCGGCTCCAACGTCCAGTTCGGGATCAATCCCAAGGACGGCCGCATGGTCGTCATCGAGATGAACCCGCGCGTGTCCCGCTCCTCGGCGCTGGCATCGAAGGCCACCGGCTTCCCGATTGCCAAGGTCGCGGCGCGCCTGGCCGTCGGCTACACGCTCGACGAACTCGAAAACGACATTACCGGCGGCGCCACCCCGGCCTCGTTCGAGCCCACCATCGACTATGTCGTCACCAAGATCCCGCGCTTTGCGTTTGAGAAGTTCCCGGGCGCCGACAACAAGCTCACCACCTCGATGAAATCGGTGGGCGAAGCCATGGCCATTGGCCGTACCTTCCAGGAATCGCTGCAAAAGGCCCTGCGTTCGCTCGAAACCGGCCTGACCGGCCTCAACGAAGTGGGCATTCCGGGCCTTGGCGAAGGCGAGGACAAGAACGCCATCAAGGCCGCGCTCGGCACCCCGACCCCGCAGCGCCTGCTGCATGTGGCCGAAGCCATGCGGCTGGGTGTTTCCAACGAAGACATCTACGAAGCCTGCAAGATCGACCCCTGGTTCCTCGAACAGATGCGCGGCATCGTCGACATGGAAGCCAGGGTGCGCGAATTCGGCCTGCCGCAGGATGCGGCGACCCTGCGCCAGCTCAAGGCCATGGGCTTCTCGGATGCGCGCCTCGCCCAGCTTGCTGGCGTCAAGACCGCCGATGTGCGCAAGCTGCGCCACAGCCTCGACGTGCGCCCCGCCTACAAGCGCATCGATACCTCGGCCGCCGAATTCGCCTCGCCCACCGCCTATATGTATTCGACCTATGAAGCCCCCTTCGGCGGCAAGGTCGAGGACGAGGCGCGCCCGTCCGACCGCAAGAAGGTCGTCATTCTCGGCGGTGGCCCGAACCGCATCGGCCAGGGCATCGAGTTCGACTATTGCTGCTGCCATGCGGCCTTCGCGCTGGCCGAAGCCGGCTACGAGACCATCATGGTCAACTGCAACCCCGAGACCGTCTCGACCGACTACGACACTTCCGACCGCCTCTATTTCGAGCCGCTCACGGAAGAGGACGTCATCGAAATCCTGCTCACCGAAAAGCAGAACGGCACGCTCCACGGCGTCATCGTGCAGTTCGGCGGCCAGACCCCGCTGAACCTGGCCGAAGCGGTGCAGAAGGCCGGCGTGCCGATCCTGGGCACCCAGCCGGACGCCATCGACCTGGCCGAAGACCGCGACCTCTTCATGAAGCTGCTCAACCGCCTTGAGCTGACCCAGCCCAAGAACGGCATCGCCTACAGCCTCGAACAGTCGCGCCTGGTGGCCGAACGCCTGGGTTATCCGTTGGTCATCCGCCCGTCCTACGTGCTGGGCGGCCGCGCCATGGCCATCGTGCACTCGGCCAAGGAATTCGAGAGCTATATCCAGGACACGCTGACCGGCCTCGTGCCGCCCGATATCCTGCAGCGCTACCCCAACGACAAGACTGGCCAGATCAACTCGGTCCTCTCCGACAACCCGCTGCTCTTCGACGCCTATCTCTCGGGCGCCACCGAAATCGACGTCGATGCCCTTTGCGACGGCAAGGACGTGTTCGTTGCCGGCATCATGGAGCATATCGAGGAAGCGGGCATCCACTCGGGCGACAGCGCCTGTTCGCTGCCCCCGCGCACCCTGCCCCCGGCCGTCATCGAGGAGCTCAAGCGCCAGACGCGCGAACTCGCCTTCGCGCTCAAGGTCGGCGGCCTGATGAACGTGCAGTTCGCCTACAAGGACGACACGATCTATCTGATCGAAGTGAACCCACGCGCCTCGCGTACGGTGCCTTTCGTGGCCAAGGTGATCGGCAAGCCCATCGCCAAGATCGCCTCGCGCATCATGGCCGGTGAAAGCCTTGCCAGCTTCGGCCTCGTCGAAAAGAGCCTCAAGCACATCGCCATCAAGGAAGCCGTGTTCCCGTTCAACCGCTTCCCCGGCGTCGATACGGTTCTTGGCCCGGAGATGAAGTCGACCGGTGAAGTCATCGGTCTCGATACCGATTTCGCCATGGCCTTCGCCAAGTCGCAGATGGGGGCCGGCCAGAAGGTGCCGACCGCGGGCAAGGCCTTCATCTCGGTCCGCGACGCGGACAAGCCCGACATCGTCGACATGGCGCGCCATCTCGTCGAGGCCGGTTTCGAAATCCTCGCGACCGGCGGCACTGCCGCTTACCTCGTGGACAACAACGTCCCCGCGACCAAGATCAACAAGGTGCTCGAAGGCCGTCCGCATATCGTGGACAGCATGAAGAATGGCGGCGTGCAACTGGTGATCAACACCACCGATGGCCTGAAGTCGATCTCCGACAGCCGCGACATCCGTCGCACCGCGCTGCTGGCCAAGATCCCTTATTACACCACCATTGACGGGGCCATGGCAGCAGTTGAAGGCATCGTTGCCTATCGCCAGGGCAATCTGCAGGTCCGCGCCCTGCAGGAATATTTCGCCTAGCCGAAGTCATCCCCAAACAGAAACAGGAAATCCCCGCGCCAGCGGGGATTTTTCTTTGGGCTCGACCTTTGCTCATTCTTGCGCTAACTGACGCGCACCATGAAGTCCGCAGACCGAACCACCGCCATAGCGTTCCTGCGCGCCTGACACGCGCCGAGGGAACGCCTTTCGAGACCGGCCGACGCGCCGGCGCACACTGCTGCGCGCCCCATCCGGTAACTCCCAAAAGTCTGCAATCTCGCGCCGCCCGGGCGGTCGCATCTTCATGGATCAGACATGACAAACTATTTCGAAAGCCCGTTTCTGGGCATACCGCTCGACCGCCAGGTCACCAACCCCAACATCGTGGTTGGCCGCTACAGCTATTATTCAGGCTACTATCACGGTCACAGCTTTGACGATTGCGCCCGCTACCTGATGACGACACCCGGCGTCGACCGGCTGATCATCGGCGCCTTCTGCTCCATCGGCTCGGGCGCAGCCTTCATCATGGCTGGCAATCAGGGTCATAGGAACGACTGGGTATCGACCTTTCCCTTCGCCTTCGTTCCCGATGCGCCCGAATTTGCCACCGCCAACAACGCCTTCCGGCCGGCGGGCGATACGGTCATCGGCAATGATGTATGGATCGGCTCGGAAGCCATCATCATGCCCGGCATCAAGGTCGGCCACGGCGCGGTGATCGGGACCAGGGCGCTGGTGACCAGGGATGTCGAGCCCTACACCATTGTCGGCGGCAATCCGGCAAAACCCATCCGCAAGCGCTTTGCCGACGAGGATATCGCGCTGCTGCTGGAAATGGCCTGGTGGGACTGGAGCGTTGAGCAGCTGTCGGCGGCCATGCCGCTGCTGACCTCTGGCGACATCAAGGCGCTCCACGCCCACTGGCAAGGCCTCTAGCTCGACCGGCGCCCGGAAACCGTCCCGGGCGCCGCCCCTGGAAGGCGTCTACCACTGGTCTTCCCGGTCATCTTGGGTTCAGATGCACGCGGCTATCAAGCTGTCGGGACACTTTTTGGGGACCTCCAATGCTTCGCCTTGCCTCTACCCTCGCCGTTGTCGTTGCCTCCACCGGCTTCGTTGCCGCCCAGGACATTGACGATGCCATCACCGGCTTCATTAATGCCAAGGGCTTCTCGGCCCAAAATGCGCTTGACCTGGAAGCGGCTCTGTCCGGCCATTTCATCGACGACAGCATCACCCCAGGCGGCGCCGTCGGCCCGATCGAGAAGGCGATCATGATCGCCGACGATACGATTCCTTCGGTACGCACCCGCAGCTTCATCTCCTATGGCGAAATTCTCGATGACGAGGACGGCGCCTCCGTGCCCTACAGCTTCATCGAAGTGCGCCACTACAACCTCGGGCCGGCCATTCGCGCCGACGTCGCCGAAGCCTATGGCGAAGAGAACACCGCGCCTGTCGAGGATTTCGGCGTGGGAGAGCACATGGCCTGGCGCTTCGTCTTCCGCCCCATCATGGGACACACAGCCACGCTGCTCGAGGCCAGCAGCCGGGTGATCTCGGACGAGCAGGCGTCCCGCCACGATTGCGGCGGCATTGCCTGCCTCGATATTATCGCGGGCTACGACGACCTGGCCGAATGGCAGGAGATCGAGGGCCGTCTGCCCCAATGGCCGCTGCTCTATTCCGATCAGTCCGACGAGGTTGCCACGCCTGCCCATGCCATCGCCGAGCTGGCCGTGCTCGGCTTCTGGGCCAATGCCGAAAGCGGGCAGTACCAATGGACCGGTGGCGAGCATCCCGAAGCAATCAGCGACGCCACGCCCTACCGCTTCATCAGCGTGGATCGCCATCTGGGACAGGAAGCGAGCATCGACACGGTCTGGCGCGAGACTGCACTCAACGACGACTCGCTGTCCGCCATCCTCTTCCGCCGCGCCGAAATTGCGGGGGAAAGCTACCTGATGCGCGCCAGCGTCGAACGCTAGGCGAGACGAACGGACGGCAGGCCCAGGCTGACAACTCTGAGCCGGTCGCTGCGCCACAGCACCAGCGACAGCGCCAGGGTGCGTGCAGTCATGGCTGCGGCGCTGGCAATGGCGGCGCCCATTGCGCCGCAAGCGGGAACCAGGGCCAGCGCGAGACCTGCCGTCAGCACCAGAACGCCAGCCCCGATCATCAGCCCCTCCCGCTGCCGCCCCAGCACGATCAGCGCCTCGCCTGCCTGCCCGGACATGGCACGCAACACCAGGCCCGCCCCCAGCACCGCCATGATCGCATGTCCCTCCGAAAATCCCTCCCCGAAGGCGGCAAGCAGCCATGGTCCCGCCGCTACCGCCAGGCTCACCGCAGCGATGGTCGCCCATAGGGTTAGCCGGGTGGATTGAATGAGACTGGCCTGCAACACAGTTCTGTCCGCACTGGCCAGATCGAGCGCAAAGCGCCGCCCCCAGACCAGCGTCATCGCATAAGCGACGAATCCCGCCAGCGCCAGCGCCCGCGCTGCCGCGAAATAGACGCCCACCACTTCGGGCTCGGCCAGCAGGCTGAGCACCAGCACATCGGCATAGCTCGTGAGATCATCGAGCCCCGACCAGATCAGCAACGGCAGCGATACCGCCAGCCACAGCCGGCGCCGTCCAGCCGCAGGGGGCGCATCACCCGCCCTGGCCAGCCGCCGGGCAAGGATTGCCCCCATCAGCATGACGATCAGCGCCATGCTGCCGATCAGCACCGCACCGATCACCGGCAGGGTCAATTCCACGCCGACACCCGTCAGGCCGAGGCAGGCGAGAGAAATCAGCACCGGCCGCAGGATATAGACAGGCACAGCGGCGACCCTGAACCACCCCAAAGCGCGCGCCACGCCTTCCAGGAAATACTCCAGTCCCAGCACCGGCAGGCCAAGTGCCACCAGCAGGACCGTCATGCCCACGCCGTCGAGATCGAGCCACAGGGCCAGACCTGCGCCAAGCAGCGCCACCACGAGGCCGGTTGCCGACACGGCCACCAGCCCGAATCGCCAGAAGCGCAGGATGTCGGCGCTTCGCCTCCTGGCTTGATACCGCGGCAGGAAGCGCACACTGGCTTCCGCGAGGCCAAGGGCCGCAAAGCTGCCCAGTGCCAGCATCCAGGTCCACAGGGTGACGAAGCCGCCATAGCCTGCCTCAGGCATCAGGCGCGCCAGCAATACCTGCATGCCGAAGACCAGACCTGCCCCGCCCACGCGAATGGCCAGGGCCAGTGCAGCCTCGTGGCGACTGGACTTCTCAGACATAAAGGATGAGGCAGGCGGCGGGCCGCAGCCAGGCCAGCAGTCGCTCGGTTATGGCCGGCAGGCGTTCATGCATCCGCTTGAGCGCGGGCCGGACCTTGGGCAACCAGGCCGACGCATAAAGCTGGCCGCGCCATGTAAGCGCCTCGGCATAGCTGGCAACCGGCACGGCCCTGTTGCTCCAGCTCAGCTTGTAGTCGGCCGGGTTGATCAAGAGGTCGTAGCGCGCCGCGCCCCGCTCGATCAGCCAGGCGACGGTGAAATCCATCTGCACCTTGCCCGGCGACAGGTGGCGCAAGTCCCAGTCGAAGCCGCCGATATAGGCGTAGTAGTGCCCCTGCCGCAGGAAGCCCAGTTCCAGCGCCACAACTCTCCCGCCAGCACGAAGGACAGACAGGCAGGCACCCGACATGGCCAACCGGTCCCCTTCGAGCGCCGCAAGAAACGCCTCATACTGCTTCATTGCAAAGCCACTGCTGCGCCGCCCGGTCTCGGCCAGCCAGCGGCGCTTCATTGCCGCGCATTGTGCCACCAGCGTCGAAAACTCGGGATCGCCGGGCCAGATGACGGCAAAATCGAGTGCGCCCAGCCGCGCCAGGTGGTTCCGTCGGCGATTGCGATTGCGCTTCTGCAGCTTGCCCAGCTGGGCAAAGTAGTCATCGGGCGCGGCAAAGCCGGACAGGTCGAGCACCGATGCAATATTGCCGGTGAAGGAATTGCCCGCGCCATCACGGAGCATGGCGTCGAGCGTCGAGCCGGCCGGAACCGCCCGCGAGACAATCACATCGCAGCCGGACTGCTGGCGCGCCTGCGCGAGCAAGGCTGCAAGGCGCCCGTTGTCCGGCAAGCCCGGCTCCAGCAGTAGGCCGCAATACTGGCTATGGGGAACGCCCAGCGTATCCAGCCGCCGCAGGCCGACGGCTTCGACGATCATGCAGGGCCAGAGCGCCACCAGCCGATCGCCCTGCCAGATAGTCATCACATAGGCCGAGTGAATGCCGTCGGTGCAGAACCAGGCCACCCAGTTGCGGCACCAGTCATAGCTCTGGAAGTAGCCCAGGGGGTCGGCGCAACGGGCGTCGAGCGCCCGCCAGTCGTCAGCGATCGCTTCGATCCCGGACAGCGTCCTGATTACGCGGCAGGTCAGACCGCCTTCTGCGGACATTGACACTCTCTCCCCTAATCCCGAGGTGACTTAAGCACCGGCATGTGAAGATGAGGTTGCCCGAAAGGGCAAATAAAGTGTTTCTTCGTACGAGAATAAACTACTGTCACTGACCGCTAAAAAACCGATCAACCACGCCCAGTGCGCGTTCTACATCCGCCTCGGTGATATCAAGATGGGTCACCCATCGCTGGTGTCCGTATTGCCCGGTGACGCCCACCCCGTGTTCGGCCAGCCAGGCATCGAACCGCTCGCCGATAGCCGGGTCGGCATTGACCCAGACAATATTGGTGTCGGGCATGGCCACCGACAGGGCCGGATGACGGGCCAGCCCCTCGGCCAGGCGCCGCGCCCGACGATGGTCCTCAGCCAGCCGCGCCACATTGTGCTCCAGCGCATAAAGCCCGGCGGCGGCCAGAATGCCCGATTGCCTGAGGCCGCCGCCCAGCATCTTGCGATGACGGCGCGCGATATCGATCAGGTCCTGCCGCCCGATCAACACCGAGCCTACCGGCGCGCCCAGGCCCTTGGACAGGCAGATCGAAACCGTATCGAACGGCGCGGTGAAGGTGGCGATATCAAGCCCCAGCGCGACCGCCGCATTGAAGGCGCGCGCACCATCCAGATGCAGGCCCAGTCCGTGGCGCTGCGCGATGGCGGCCACCGCATGCATGTAGGCCATGGGCAGGACGCGGCCGCCAAAGGTATTCTCCAGCGCGATGACCCGCGTGCGCGCATAATGAAAATCGTCCGGCTTTATCGCGGCCTCGATCTCCTCCAGGGCCAGGGTGCCGTCCGGCTGGTGCGCAATGGGCTGCGGCTGGATGGAGCCCAGCACAGCCGCGCCGCCCGCTTCATTGACGTAAAGATGCGCCTTCTGGCCGGCGATATATTCGTCCCCACGCCCGCAATGGCTCATCAGTGCCAGAAGGTTGGACATGGTGCCGGAAGGCACGAAGATTGCGGCATCCTTGCCCAGCATCCCGGCCATGCGCTGCTCGAGCAGGTTGACCGTGGGATCGTCGCCAAAGACATCGTCCCCCACATCGGCCGCCGCCATGGCGGCCCGCATGCCCGCATCGGGCCGGGTCACGGTGTCGGACCGGAAATCGTGGCGAATGGCGTTCATGGCAGGCTCCTGGAAACGGCCTCTTGTGCCAAGCGGCGCGGCAAAATGCTAGGCCGCCACGTCTCCGCCATCAGCCCCGTCATTGGCAGCCGACAGTTCCACGGCGGGCTTGCGCGCCACAACCAGTATGCCCCGCACCGGCTCTCCGCGATCATAGCGCAGCACGGCGGTTTCAAAGCGCAACAGCTCCAGCCCGGCCACCACAAGCGCGGTTCGCGTGGCCTCCACGCCATGGGCATAGCGCAGGCTGGGCCGAAGGAAGAGCTCTTCGTCCCCCTCATGGGCCTCGAGAGAAAAGGCGACCAGTCCGCCCGACCGCATGGCGGGCAAGAGAGCCGCCAGGATCGGCTGCAGGGCGCCGCAATAGATCAGCACATCGGCGGCAGTGACCAGATCGGCATCGGCGCGGCGGGTATTGAGGGTTGCCACCAATTCGGCCTTTTGCAGGCTGTCATAGATGCCCTTGTGCGCCGTCTCTGCGATCATGGCCGCGGAAATGTCGATGCCCTCAAGATGGCCAACCTTGCTGCGGAGCTTTTCGCCCATGAGCCCGGTGCCGCATCCCAGATCCAGCGCCCGCTCGAAGCGTTCGATCCCCAGCCGTTCCATCTCCTGGCTCACCAGCGCGTCCAGCAAATCGGGCACCTGGTAGCCGAGCTTGCCCACCAGCGACTGCTCGAACCGGCATGCATATTGGTCGAACAGCGCCTCGACATAGCCCACCGCCGTACCTTCACCGGCCGGAACGGCCTTGTGCACGGCCAGCTTGAGGCGGGCGCCGAATACGCCCTCATCATCGAGCGCCTCCAGACGACGCCAGGCAGCTATCGCCGCGGCGACATTGCCAGCCTTTTCGTGAAAACTGCCCAGCAGGTCCCATCCTGCGGCCCAGTCCGGCACGAGTTCGAGGGCCTGATCCATGAGCTCGGCGGCAGCCGCAAGGTCACCCTGCTCAGCCAGCAACCGGGCATAATCTGCGCGACGATCGGCGATCACATCGCCGGAGGAAAAGAACGCCTTGGTCAAGACGAGTGGCTTTCGAGAAGACCGGCCGGGACGGCACGGCGCGCGGGATTTGCCGCAAATGCGGGAAAAACGCAAGAAAAATGCCTGTGTCACCCGCAATTCCCGTTTGTTCACTTCCCATGCCTGCCAGGAGGTCTAAAGTGCCTCCTGCCCATCCGCGGGTTCTATATCCCCGCCGATCGGCAGCCGCTGCCGATCGCACCGGCGATCCAGACCGGCCAGGTTCTGGACGTATTGACGCCTAAACGACTGATACACCGGGAAATTCATCAGTTTTTCCGGACAGATAAACACGTCTATACGACATATTGAAGCCGAACCTTTTTCAGGCTAGGCTTCGCGCCATCGAATATTGCGGCCGACTGATCTGAAGACGCGAATTCCATTCGCAATTGCTGACGTCATCTACCGATATTTCGATATCAACTTGGGTTTTGGGCAGGTGCATGCCCGCAACCGCACTAGCAGCGACTGCACGAGGGAACGCGCAATATGGCAACTGGCACCGTTAAGTGGTTCAACGGCCAAAAAGGCTATGGCTTCATTCAGCCGGACGAGGGTGGGGCCGACGTGTTCGTCCACATCTCTGCGGTCCAGCGCTCGGGGCTGAATGGCCTGGATGAGGGCCAGAAGTTGAGCTACGAAATCGTCAAGGACAAGCGGACCGGCAAGTCCGCCGCCGACAACCTGACGGCTTCCTGAGCCATCAGGGTCCAAACGAAGAAGGGCGCGTTCCCAGCCGGAGCGCGCCCTTTTCTTGCCCTTATTTCCCGCCGCCCGCAGGCGCCACCCGGATCAGCCGTCCGTCGCGCTCATCCGTAAGCAGGTAGAGCGCCCCATCGGCGCCCACCCGGACGTCGCGAATGCGACCGAGCTGCCCCTCGAACAGCCGTTCCTCGCCCACCACTGCGTCGCCCTCCATGTCGAGACGCACCAGCACGGTGCCGCTGAGGCCACCGAGCACCAGATCGCCCGCCCAGCCGGGGAACAGCTCGCCCTCATAAAAGTCGAGGCCGGATGGCGATATGGAGGGGTCCCAGTAATGCAGCGGCTGCTCCAGCCCCTCCCGCTCGGTTCCGCTGCCAATGCGCGAACCGTCATAGTCAGTGCCGAAGGTGATCTCGGGCCAGCCATAGTTGCGGCCCGCCTGCACCAGGTTCACTTCATCGCCGCCCCGCGCGCCATGCTCGACCGCAAACAGCGCGCCGTCGCTCTCGCGCAGCGTGGCGCCCTGGGGATTGCGGTGCCCGATGCTCCAGAGTTCGGGCGCCCAGCCATCGGGCTGCGGATTATCCGCCGGCACGGACCCATCCGGCGCGATGCGGACCACGCCTCCGGCCAGGTCGGCGGCATCCTGGGCCCGCGCGGCATCGCCGCGCTCACCCAGCGTCACGAACAGGTTGCCATCTTTCCCGATAACGATGCGCGACCCATAGTGGCGAGTGGTCTCGGTAAAATTGTTCATGCGGAAAATGACGGCCTGATCCTCAAGGCGGCCGCCGTCGGTTTGGAGCGCCAACCGCGCCGACAATACTGCCGTCCCGCTCGTTCCGCCCTCTCCCGGCTCGGCCATGGTGAGGTAAAGCCGCCCGCTTTCGGAGAAATCCGGCGCCAGCGCCACATCAAGCAGTCCGCCCTGCCCCCGGGCCATTACCTCTGGCAGCCCCTCGATCGCCGGGCCAACCACGCCATCATCAATAATGCGCAAGGCACCGCCTCTCTCGGTCACGAGAAACCGGCCATCGGGAAGAAAGGCCAGGGCCCAGGGATGCTCCAACCCCTCGGCCAGGACCGTTGCTTCCAGCGTGCCGGCGCTGCTCTGAACCGACTGCCCCATGACGGGGCCGGATGCCAGCGGGCAAGCCAGAACAAGGGCTGTCGCGAACAGATGGCGGATGCGCATTGGTGATTCCTCCTCGGTTGCCTGTGGCACAGTAAACGCGGCACAGCGTGGCCGGGCCATGCCGACAACAGGATCGTGATCCGGAACGCCCCCGGCACGGGCCTTGCCCGGCGTCCCCCGGGGCTCCCCGATTTCCCCATACGCATTGGCTTGACCGAACGGCACAGTGCGGGCAAGCTGCGTACATCTTCCTGCAAAAACCACGTGAAGCGGTGGCCGAACGGCGTTTGGCAGGGAGACGCCATGCCGTGGTGCGCCGCACCAGCATGGCTCAACATCCGTTCAAAGCCAGTCGCGGCCCGGATTTCCGGTTCGCGGCGGTATTTTTTATGCCAGCCCCTTGGAGGCAGCACGATTATGGACAAGGTTCCGATGACAGTTGAGGGCCACAAGGCCCTCTCCGCCGAATTCGAACACCGCACCAGCAATGAACGCCGTCGCATCATCGACGCCATTGCCGAAGCCCGCGCGCATGGCGACCTGTCGGAAAATGCCGAATATTCTGCTGCCAAGGAGCAGCAGAGCCTGAACGAGGGCCGCATCAAGGAACTCGAAACGCTCCTGGCCCTGGCCGACGTCATCGACGTGAGCAAGCTGAGTGGCGACAAGGTCAAGTTTGGCGCCACGGTCACCTTCGTTGACGAGGATACCGAGGAAGAAAAGACCTACCAGATCGTGGGCGATCCCGAAGCCGACGCCTCGGCGGGACGCATCTCGATCTCCTCCCCCATTGCCCGGGCCATGATCGGCAAGGAAGTGGGCGACAGCTTCGAAGTTGCAGCGCCCGGCGGTGCCCGCAGCTACGAGATCGTCAAGATCCGCTACATTTGAGAATCAGCCGCGGGCCGGCCTCGCGCCGGCCCCGATTTTCCGAGCAAAACCTGCTCCACCCTGCCTCATTTTGAGGCATTCCCTGCAAATCCTGTGTCTTTCATGTGCACTCCCTTGAGCATAAGCTCTCGCGGTGTGACTTTGCCTTGAAACCCTGCACCTTCGGCCCTTAACTAGGGTCGAGGGGAATACCTCTATCGATTGGAGAAACGTCGCGATGCACGCGAAGGTCATCATCATTGGCTCGGGCCCGGCTGGCTACACTGCTGCTATCTACGCGGCGCGCGCCATGCTCGAACCCGTGATGATCCAGGGCATCCAGCCTGGCGGCCAGCTGACCATCACCACCGACGTAGAGAACTATCCCGGCTTTGCCGATGTCATCCAGGGCCCCTGGCTCATGGACCAGATGAAGGCCCAGGCCGAGCATGTCGGCACGCGCATCATCAACGACATCATCACCTCGGTCGATTTCGATCGCCGCCCCTTTGTACTGCATGGCGACAGCGGCGACACCTACACCGCCGATAGCGTCATCATCGCCACGGGCGCCCAGGCCAAATGGCTCGGCCTGCCTTCCGAACAGCAGTTCCAGGGCTTTGGCGTCTCGGCCTGCGCCACCTGCGACGGCTTCTTCTATCGCGGCAAGCAGGTCCTGGTCGTTGGCGGCGGCAACACCGCCGTCGAAGAGGCGCTGTTTCTTACCAATTTCGCCGAGAAGGTGATTGTGGTGCACCGCCGCGACGAGTTCCGCGCTGAGCGCATCCTGCAGGACCGGCTGTTCAAGAACCCCAAGATCGAGGTGCGCTGGAATACCGAGGTCGCCGAGGTCGGTGGCTCGACCATGCCTCCCTCGGTCAACAGCGTGACCCTGCGCAACACGCTCACCGGTGAAACCTACGAGCAGCCCATCGACGGCGTCTTCGTGGCCATTGGCCATGCCCCCGCGACCTCGATTTTCGCCGGCAAGCTCGACATGAAGCCGGGCGGCTATCTGCAGGTGAAGCCGGGCACCACCGAAACCAATATTCCGGGCGTGTTCGCGGCAGGCGACGTGACCGACGACGTCTACCGCCAGGCTGTCACCGCCGCGGGCATGGGATGCATGGCCGCCCTGGATGCGGAGCGCTTTCTGGCCGCCCACGAACTGGCGGAAGCGGCGGAATGAGCGAAAAATGCCAACGCTAAGTCACGCTACCGTCACAATTATTGTGCCTCCCTCGCCGGAGGCGGGGGTGCCAGGCGGCACCGGGAGACGCCTGCACGGTTTGTGTGAAGACAACGGGTTGGGGAGGCGCTCCGCGTTCATCGGAACGCATGCCGCTTCGGCCCTCGGACCTGGCTGAAGAAGAATAAGGGAAGCGCCACCAAAATGCTCGACTGGGACAAGCTACGGATTTTCCACACCGCCGCCGAGTCGGGCTCTTTCACACATGCAGCTGAAAAGCTGGGCATGAGCCAGTCCGCCGTCAGCCGGCAGATTTCGGCGCTGGAAGACGATCTGGGGCTGAAGCTCTTCATTCGCCACGCCCGTGGCCTGGTCCTGACCGAAGTCGGCGAGCAGCTGTTCCGCACCGCCCATCGCATGCACTGGGAGCTCCAGCAGGTCGAAACCCAGATGTCCGAAAGCCAGGACGTCCCCACCGGCCCGCTCATCGTCACCACCACTGTGGGTATCGGCTCCACCTGGCTCAGCTCACGCCTGGATGAATTCCTCAAGCTCTACCCGCTGATCCAGCTCGAAATCCGCCTCAACGACGCCGAGCTCGACCTGGCCATGCGCGAGGCCGACGTGGCCATCCGCCTGCACCGGCCAAACCAGTCGGAAATGATCCAGCGCAAGCTGTTCACCGTGCATAACCACTTCTACGCCGCCAATTCCTATGTCGACGAGCACGGCATGCCCAGCTCGCCCGAGGATCTGGACAACCACCGCATCATCAGCTTCGGCGAGCCGGTGCCGTCCTATCTGGGAGACATCAACTATCTCGAACGCATGGGCCGCTCCGATTCCAGCCCGCGCCGCGCCGCCCTGCGCGTCAACGCCATCTACGGCATGATGCAGGCCTGCCGCGCCGGCATCGGTATTGCCATGCTGCCCGACTACGTGACGGAAAAGGAAGACGGTCTCGTCCAGATCCTGCCCGAGATCGAACTTCCCGCTTACGAGGCCTATTTCGTCTACCCGCCGGCCCTCAAGAATTCCAAGCGCGTCGGCGTGTTCCGGGACTTCCTCGTCTCCAAGGCGCGTGAGTGGTCTTTCTAGTTTCGCGACAACCATAAAATGCTTGGAGCCGCCCTCGGATTTGATCCGAGGGCACTCGCCACTGCAGCAATGCTGGTAATGGCCCCGCAGTCAGGCGAGCGCGCCCCGGTGGACGCAAGGCCAACGTCATCTGGATTGAGAACATGCCCCGTATCACCACCGTCGCCCTCGATGCCGATGACACGCTCTGGCAGAACGAGCAGTTCTTCCGCATCACCGAGCAGCGCTTTGCCGATCTGCTGCGCGATTATACCGACGCACCTGACCTGACCGAGCGCCTGATTTCCGCTACGGCCCGCAACCTGCGATTCTACGGATTCGGGGCCAAGGGCTTTTCGCTCTCCATGGTCGAGACGGCGCTGGAAGTCACCGACCATCGCGTGCCCGGTACCGTGATTGCCGAAATCCTCGCCGCCGGGCGCGAGCTGCTCGACTATCCGCTCGAAACCCTGCCCTATGTCGACGCGGCGCTGGACCAGCTGCAACAGCGCTACCGGCTGATCCTCGTGACCAAGGGCGACCTGTTCGACCAGGAGCGCAAGCTGGCTGCCTCTGGCCTGGCAGAATATTTCGCGGCCGTAGAGGTGGTTTCGGACAAGACCGAGGCTGTCTACCGGCGCATCCTTGCGCGCCACACGGAGGGCGCCGAACATACGATCATGGCCGGCAATTCGCTCAAATCAGACATCCTGCCTGCCCTCGCCGCCGGCGCCTTTGCCGCCTATGTGCCGCACGACCTGACCTGGTCCTACGAGCATGCCGAGGAGCCGCTCGATAACGCGCGCTATGCCAAAATAGAGCATCTGGGGCAGTTGCAGTCCGTCATCGATCGGTTCGAAGCAGCACAATAAGTTCTGCCCGGCGGCGAGCCCTACGGCCTGCTCAACGCCACCGCTACACGCCGCCCGGGTGTCCGATTGACGCCAACCGCCTCGACATATCCGATCCTTTTCGGTGGTCCCCGGAAGGCCGTTCCTACCGCTCGTTAACCCTGTGGCGGCACGTCGCACCCCGCAAAGTATCATTGATTTTAAATCGCTTTTTCCTTTGCCATGCACTTATCGCATAGCTGGCATAACCTTAACGTGCTAGGTCACCTGCCCGGTCCGACCTATATGCGGCGCATCACAGCGGGTGTTTCTCCTCCCTCCCTTGCGCCCGCTGCGTTCCCTCCCGACAGGTCTTCCGCCTGTCCTCCTTCAGGCTCCGCTCTCCCCTCGAGCGGGGCCTTTCTTTTTGTTCTTCTGCGTAACCAACCCCGGCAAATATGCATGGCTGTCATGTCGGCATCGGGATTGTCTATCAACCCAGTAGAGTTCATATAGGGATCGTTGCTGAGGCGCGCTCCAATCTCCTCCTCCCTTTGGACCCCGCATCGCAACAGCGGACTAAGGATCATCTCCTCCTCCCTTGATCCAAGGTCCATGGCAGAGCGCATACTCCTCCTCCCTTGCACTCTGCCCCACTTTCATCGGCNCNGCCGATATCGGGCTCCATCTTCGGATGGGGCCCTTTTTTTTCGCCCGCATNCNGGCAGCCGTGGAACCTGTCGCCATCCTGTCGAGTTGCCTATTTGTTGGACAGAATGTCGCTGTGCCTAATGCATAGCTGTCATGACCTGGCCTGCATTGCTGACCAAACGGTCAAAACATATATTGCAACTGTCGCTGGTGAAGCCGCTCCGTATCCTCCTCCCTCGGACCCGCTTCTTGCGACACCGGATCGAAGCTGAATCCTCCTCCCTCAGCGACGGTCCACCGGTCCGATGCAATTCCTCCTCCCTTGCATCCGACCATCACTTGCGATTTGGCTTCGGCCCTATCATCAGGCTCCAACTTCGGTTGGAGCCTCTTTTTTTGCCGTGCAGCCACCAGCGGCCCCGCGAATCTGCATGGCAGCATTTCCGATTGCGCGTTTGTGCCCGGTCCCTGCGCATTCGATATTGGGCCCAACGGCGGCGTTCGTGGTGACCCGCCCCTCCAAGGTCAGCGGCTTCGGTCGCAGGCCGAACGGCCCCGCCCATCCCCTCGGGCGGGGCCTTCTTTTTTGC
>Ga0065721_10002952_pt1 | contig 17701 bp, 15 predicted proteins | sample Mesricmetagenome_FD_59108 | JGI IMG/M metagenome (GOLD analysis project Ga0065721, IMG submission 59108) | Mesophilic microbial community from rice straw/compost enrichment Sample: eDNA_1 v2 (version 2) | ecosystem: Engineered > Solid waste > Grass > Composting > Bioreactor | place: USA: Davis... | reverse complement strand
TGGCCACCGCGTATTAACCCCATCGCGACAATATGACTGGACGGGAGGACCCGAAACGCAGAGGTCTTGCCCTTGTAACGCCCCATTGAGGGTCTTACATTCGCCCCACTACTGGCGCGGCTTCCGCGCCGGCCTCCCCGGGACAGGATTTGATGAACGGAAATTTCCGCAACTTCGCCATCTGGCTGGTCATCCTCTTCATGCTGATGGGCCTGTTCCAGGTCTTCCAGTCTTCCACGCGAACCATGTCGGTTGCCGAAAAAAGCTACAGCCAGTTCGTGTCGGACGTTGATTCCGGTCGCGTTTCTAGCGTGGTCATCACCGAAAATGTGGTGTCCGGTCAGCTCAATGACGGCACGCGCTTCGAGACTGTCATCCCCCAAGGGGCCGACCTCGTCAGCAAGCTCGAACAGCGCAATGTGAACATCACCGCCCGCGCTCCCGAGACCAGCCCCTTCTGGGGTGTTCTGCTCTCGAGCTGGCTGCCTTTCCTCGTCATCATCGGCGTGTGGTTCTTCTTTATCCGCCAGATGCAGGGCGGCGGCCGGGGCGGCGCCATGGGCTTTGGCAAGTCGCGCGCCAAGCTGCTGACCGAAACCCAGGGCAAGGTGACCTTTGAAGACGTCGCGGGCGTCGACGAAGCCAAGCAGGATCTCGAAGAGATCGTGGAATTCCTGCGCGATCCGGGCAAGTTCCAGCGCCTGGGCGGTCGTATTCCGCGCGGCGTGCTGCTGGTTGGCCCTCCGGGTACCGGCAAGACGCTGCTGGCCCGTTCGGTTGCCGGCGAAGCCAATGTGCCCTTCTTCACCATTTCAGGTTCGGACTTTGTTGAAATGTTCGTCGGCGTGGGTGCTTCGCGCGTCCGCGACATGTTCGAACAGGCCAAGAAGAACGCGCCCTGTATCATCTTCATCGACGAAATCGACGCCGTCGGCCGCCAGCGTGGCGCCGGTCTTGGCGGCGGTAACGACGAGCGCGAACAGACCCTCAACCAGCTCCTCGTGGAGATGGACGGCTTCGAAGCCAATGAGGGCATCATCCTGATCGCCGCGACCAACCGTCCCGACGTTCTCGACCCCGCCCTCTTGCGTCCCGGCCGTTTCGACCGCCAGGTCGTGGTGCCGAACCCCGACGTTTCGGGTCGCGAAAAGGTGCTCAAGGTCCACGTGCGCAAGGTGCCGCTGGCGCCCGACGTTGACCTCAAGGTCCTGGCTCGTGGTACCCCCGGTTTCTCCGGCGCGGATCTGATGAACCTCGTCAACGAGGCGGCCCTGATGGCGGCGCGCAAGAACAAGCGCTTCGTCACCCACCAGGAATTCGAGGACGCCAAGGACAAGATCATGATGGGCGCCGAGCGGCGCACCATGGCCATGACCGACGACGAGAAGAAGCTGACCGCCTATCACGAGGCCGGTCACGCCATCATCGCGCTCAAGGTCGCCGGCATCGACCCGATCCACAAGGCCACCATCATCCCGCGCGGCCGCGCGCTGGGCATGGTGATGACCCTGCCCGAAACCGACAGCTATTCCTTCTCCAAGGAGAAGGCCCTTGCCCGTCTGACCATGCTGTTTGGCGGCCGCGAAGCCGAGATCATCAAGTTCGGCCCCGAAAAGGTGACCTCAGGCGCCTCGGGTGACATCCAGATGGCGACCAACCTGGCCCGCTCCATGGTCATGGAATGGGGCATGAGCGAAAAGCTTGGCCGCGTGCGATATCGCAGCAATGACCAGGAAGTTTTCCTGGGTCATTCGGTGACGCAGTCGCAGAACATGTCCGACGAGACGGCCAAGCTGATCGACGAGGAAGTCCGTCGGCTGATTGAGGAAGGCGAGGCTTCGGCCCGCCAGATCCTGACCACGTATCAGGACCAGTGGGAAGCCATTGCCCAGGCGCTGCTCGAATACGAGACGCTGACCGGCGATGAACTGCGCGCCCTGATGGACGGCAAGCAGCCGGTTCGCCCCGATGATGGCGGCAGCCCTGCCCCCAAGGCCAGCGGTGTGCCTTCGGCCGGCAAGACCGGCAAGAAGCGCCCCGATGCTCCCCCCGAGCCCGGCCTCGAGCCTCAGCCGGGCAGCTAACCGGCACGTTGAAGCTGTTAAGGGTCGCCCTGTGGCGGCCCTTTCGCNTTGCTCTTGGCTGCGCTATTTCAGCGCAAAGTGGTATCAAATTTCCAGACCAGTGAATCGGGGGACTCCATGGCCCGTAAATATTTTGGCACGGACGGCATTCGCGGCCTCGCCAACGGTGACAAGCTCACCCCGGAACTGGCGCTCAAGGTCGGCATGGCTGCCGGCACCAAGTTCGTGCGCGGCGACCATCGCAACCGTGTCGTCATCGGCAAGGATACGCGCCGCTCGGGCTACATGATCGAGCAGGCCCTGACAGCCGGCTTTACCGCCGTAGGCATGGATGTCTACCTGCTCGGCCCCATGCCGACTCCCGCTGTTGCCATGCTCACCCGCTCACTTCGTGCGGATCTGGGGGTGATGATCTCGGGCCCTCCCACAACCCCTTATGACGACAATGGCATCAAGCTCTTCCGCCCGGACGGCTACAAGCTTAGCGACGAGCTGGAGCTGGAAATCGAAGAGCTGATAGACAGCGACATGAAGCGGCATCTGGCCCGTGGCCGCGACATCGGTCGTGCCCACCGTGACGAGGAAGCGCGTACCCGCTACATCGAATATGCCAAGCGCACCCTGCCGCGGAACATCGACCTGGCGGGCCTGCGCGTGGTGCTCGACTGCGCCAATGGCGCTGCCTACAAGGTGGCCCCGGTGGCACTCTGGGAGCTGGGCGCTGAAGTCTTCACCATCGGTGTCGACCCGGACGGCTTCAACATCAACCACAAGGTGGGCTCCACCGCTCCCGAGGCAGTGGCCGCCAAGGTCAAGGAAGTGCGCGCCGACATCGGCATCGCGCTCGACGGCGACGCCGACCGTGTCATCATCATCGATGAAAAGGGTCATGTGGTGGATGGCGACCAGTTCATGGCGGTCATTGCCGAAAGCTGGCTGGAGCGCCAGATGCTGCAGGGCGGCGGCATTGTGGCCACCGTGATGTCCAATCTGGGACTGGAGCGGCATCTGGGCAAGCTCGGCCTCACGCTGGAACGGACCCAGGTGGGCGACCGCTACGTGCTCGAAGCCATGCGGACCAAAGGCTTCAATGTCGGCGGCGAGCAATCGGGGCACATCATCCTCTCCGACTTCACCACCACCGGCGATGGCCTGGTCGCCGCGTTGCAGCTGCTTGCGGTCCTCAAGCAGATGGACCGGCCAGTCTCCGAGATCTGCGCCCGTTTCGAGAAGGTTCCGCAGCTGCTGCGCAGTGTGAAGTTCAAGTCGGGCAAGCCGCTCGAGCACAAGCAGGTCATTCAGGCCATTGCCGACGGCCAGGCCATGCTGGGCAATGCCGGCAGGTTGGTCGTGCGGGCCTCGGGCACGGAGCCGGTGATCCGCGTCATGGGTGAGGCAGACGACGCCGCGCTTGTCGAGACCGTGGTAGGCCAGATCGAGGCGGCGATCCGCCAGGTTGCCTGATCAACCAAGTATTTGAGAAACCCTGATCTGGCTCATTTACAGTAACGGCCGACAAGCCATCTTTCTTGTCTCGACATTAGGGTTAAATTTTTAGGTTAAGTGCGCCTTAAGAAGTTTGTTGGATATTGCTCTTAATCGACTTGGTGTCGTGGCAACCAAAGGAACTTCGTCGTGCGTACCCTTACCGCTGCGCTGTTGATGGCAGGAGCCTCGGCCATAGCCGCTCCCGCCCTGGCGGCCGATATGCCCTACTACCCGCCGGTCATTGAAATTCCGGATGTGGATTACGGTTATTCCGGCGCCTTCTACTTGCGTGGCAGCGCCGGCCTCAACCTGATGTGGGCGCCCCGCGTGGTGCACCCAAGCGCAGGTCCTGGCTTCTTTGCCATCGACGGCTTCGGCTACGGCTACTCTGTCGGTGCCGGCGTGGGCTTCGAAACCGGAACCGGTCTGCGCGTCGACGCGACCATCGACCTGCTGAACAATGAAGGCATGCGCGCAACCATCCCGCCAGCAGCCTCTCCGCCACTCACGGCGGGTGTGCACTCGCTGTCGCTGCGCTCCACCGTGATCCTGGCAAACGCCTATTACGACTTCCCCATCGGTGACACCTCCTTTGGCGCCGCCGGCGGCATGTTCGGCTATGTCGGCGCCGGCGCCGGTGTTGCCCTCAACGACTTCGTTACAAGCGGCCCCGGCCCTGCCGATACGCGCACGCAGAACACCAGCTTTGCTGCAGCAGGCATGGTCGGCTTTGGGTATGATTTCGGCCAGATCGTCGCCGATGTCGGTTATCGCGGCCTCTATATCAACGGCCTGCAGAACACCGTCGCGACGGCGCCCTACTATATCGACGACAACTGGGTGCACGAGGTTCGCGGCACGGTCCGCTACCGCTTCAACTGACCGCATCGTGGCGGTATGCCACGCCGCCATCCAATCCATGGGGCCGGTGTCCAGCGACACCGGCCCTTTTCCTTGTCCGTACTGGACGCCACCGGCTTTGGAGTGCTCAATGTCACTCAGACGAGGGAGGGCAGCTTGAACATTGTGGTCATTGGCGCTGCCGGCATGGTCGGGCGCAAACTTACCCAGGCGCTGGTAGCGGCCGCTCAGGTCGGCGATGCGCCAATCACCGGGATGATCCTGGTGGACATGGTAGCGCCGGCCATCCCGCACGCCGGCTTTCCGGTTTCAGCACTGGCCGCCGACCTCACCCATCCCGGCATGGCCCGGACGCTGATTGCCACGCGCCCCGACCTCATCTTCCATCTGGCGGCCGTGGTATCGGGCGAAGCCGAGGCCGATTTCGAAAAGGGCTATGCGGTCAATCTCGACGGCATGCGGCATCTGCTGGAAGCCATCCGCCTCCCGGGGCAGGTAGAGCCCTATCGGCCCCGCCTGGTCTTCACCTCGTCCATTGCCGTCTTTGGCGAGCCGCTGCCGCCGGTCGTTCCCGACGACATGGCGCACACACCCCAGACCAGCTACGGCACGCAGAAGGCCATTTGCGAACTGCTTCTGGCAGACTATTCGAGGCGCGGCTTCGTCGATGGCATCGGCATCCGCCTGCCCACGATCGTGGTACGGCCCGGCGCGCCGAACAAGGCTGCCTCGGGCTTCTTCTCGGGCATCATCCGCGAACCGCTGCTTGGCGTCGAGGCTATCCTGCCCGTAGCCGACGGCGTGCGCCACTGGTTCGCCTCACCCCGTTCGGCGGTGGGCTTTCTCATGCATGCGGCCACTCTGGACACCGCGCCGCTGGGGCAGCGGCGCAACCTAACCATGCCTGGCCTGTCAGCCACGATTGCAGAGGAACTGGCGGCACTCGAACGTTTTGGTGGCGAACGCGTGGTTGCACTGGTCCGCCGTGTGCCCGACGAAACAATCTCACGCATGGTCGCCGGCTGGCCGCAGAATTTTGATGCGCGCCGGGCGCTCGAACTCGGCTTTCGGGCCGAGACCAGTTTCAACGACATCGTGCGCTGCCATATCGAGGACGAGCTGGGCGGCGAGGTACCGCGTGGCTGAACCTGTTGCCGTCCTGCCCTTGATCATCCGGCGCCTGTTTCCTGCCGATGAAGANGGCGACGGCGTCGCCTTCGGGGCTCTGGCCTATATCGAGGGTCATTTCGCCGCCTTTCCCGACCATGCCGACATCATCNGTGCCGGACTGTCGGCGCTTGAAGCAGATGGCTTTGCCGACCTGGCTCCGGACGCGCAGGATGCCTTGCTGGCCCGGTATGAGGACCAACCCTGGTTTCGCCATCTGGCCGAGCTTGTGGCCGAAGGCGTCTATGCAGACCCCGGCAATGGCGGCAATCCCGGTGCAGTCTCCTGGGAAATGCTCGGCTATCGCCATAACCTGCCGCAAGGGCCATCCGGTCCCCCGGCCCGGCCAGCNCCGCTGCCTCGCGCGCATTNGGGCACGCTNGACTACGACACGATCATCGTCGGCGCCGGTGCCGGCGGCGGGGTGGCCGCAGCTGTTCTGACCGAGGCTGGCCACCATGTGCTGCTGCTCGAGCGCGGCCTCGAGCGCGACTATGCCGATAGCGGCCACCGCGACCACCTGCGCAATCATCGCCTCTCCCTTTACGGGCATAATACCGGCCCCGACCTGACGGGTAATCCGCGACTCTTTACCGACGACGCCGGGCACGATCACATCGTGGCGCCCCACGAACCGGGCTACAACAATCTGGCCGCAGCCGTGGGTAGCGCTACCATCCTCTATGGCGCCATGGCCTGGCGGTTCCATCGCCACGACTTTCGCATGGCCAGCCTCTACGGGGTGCCCGAGGGTTCATCCCTCGTCGACTGGCCGATCAGCGCCGAGGACCTGGCGCCCTGGTACGACCGTGTCGAAGCCGAGCTGGGCATTGCGGGCGATGCCAGCCGGCACCGGCACGAAGCAGCGCGGGGCCGCGATTTTGCCATGCCGCCACTGCCCCCATCGCCGCAGACAGAAACCCTGACCCGTGGCGCGGCGGCTCTGGGCCTTCAGACCCTGGCGCCACCGCTGGCCATCAACAGCATAAAACGTGACGACCGGGGCGCCTGCATCGGCTGTGGCTCCTGCGTCGGTTTCCCCTGTCCCAGCGGAGCCAAGAACGGCAGCCACAACACCTTCATCGCCCGTGCCCGCGCCAGCGGCCGCTGCGAACTGGTGACTGGCGTCATGGTAACCCGCATCGAAACCGATGCGGCTGGCAGCGTCACCGGCGTCAGCTTCTCTGGTTCCGATGGCGGCATCCGCACGGTACGGTCCAAAAATGTCGTGCTGGCAGCGGGCGCCATCGAGACGGCCCGCCTGCTCCTCAACACGCGCTCTGCCCGGGAGCCTGATGGTATCGGCAATAATACAGACTAGGTCGGACGCCATTTGCAGGGCCATGTCTACCCTCAGGCCTATGGACTGTTCGACCATGTCGTGCATTCGAGCACNGGACCGGGCGTCACCATCGGCACCACGCAGTTCAGCCACGACAANCCCGGCATTGTCGGCGGTGGCCTCATNGCCGACGACTTCGTGATGCCACCGATCCTTTTCTGGAAGGCCTGCCTGCCGCCCGNCCTGAAACGTTGGGGCGCGGAGGCCAAGGCGTTCATGCGCGACAATTTCCGGCGCGTGCTGCGCCTGACCGGCCCCATCCATGAAATCCCGAACCCCAATTCGCGCGTCACGGTGACGACAAGAGTGCGCGACCGCTGGGGGCTGCCGGTGGCCCATCTGTCCGGCACCATCCACCCGGAAAGCCTGCGCACGGCTCTCTACATGCAGCAGCGGGCCTTCGACTGGCTGAGGGCCTCGGGCGCCACCCGACTTTGGGGGCCGACGCCGACCCTCAGCCTCTCGGCCGGTCAGCATCAGGCGGGCACCTGCCGCATGGGCACCGACCCGGCAACGTCGGTCACCGATGTTTCCGGGCGGGTTTGGGGCCACGCCAATCTCTACGTTTGCGACGGCTCCGTGCATCCCACCAATGGCGGCTTCAATCCTTTCCTCACCATCATGGCCATGAGCTGTCGCACTGCTTCGGGCATGGGCGGACCGGCTGGCTGAAAAAAATGTCGAAGTGCAGATGCCTGCCTCGTCTTGCTCCCGAGTGGGGGCCGATGCCCCCGGAATGCTCGCCAACAAGGGGACACCAATGACAAACGCTCAATCGTTGCTGCTTGGCGCAGGTTTCGTGGCCGCAGTGCTTTTCGTCGCCATCACGCTGGTTGAAATCTTCATCCGGCCCGGCTTTTCCATCCAGCGTCACGCTATCTCCATGCTGAGTCTGGGAGAACGCGGCTGGCTCATGGCTGCCGTCTTCATCATCTCGGGCCTGCTCACGCTGGCCTTTGCCCTTGGCTTCTGGCAGGCAAGCGGGGCTGTGTTCGCCACCGCGCTGCTCGCGCTCTACGGCGCAGGCCTGGTGCTGGCCGGCATCTTCCCGGCACCGGCAGGCATGGGTTTTCCACCCGGCACGCCCGAGGACATGCAGCCGGTTATGGACCGCGGGGCGACAATTCATTCCATCGCCTTCATGCTCGCCTTCGGGTCGCTGATCCTGGCCTCGTTCGCCCTGGGCCTGCATTACTGGCAGGCCGGCGTGGTCGCACTGGGGGTGGTGTTCCTGGCCATTGGCCTGGCCATTCCGGCGCTGATTGGCATCGGCATGGGGGGCATCGTACCGCCCGGCATCGCTTTCTACATCGCCGCCATACTGGCCTGGCTGGTCATAGTACTCGCTGCATGGCGGGAACTTTCATTGTAAGCTCGTGACATCGCCTGACCGGCGGTGAAGTCCTGCGAGCCGGTCAGGCGGCCCTGCGCGCCAGCGTGTTCTCGAAATCGGCCAGCGGCATTGGTCTGCCGAAATGGAAGCCCTGGAATTCTTCGCAGCCACAGTCGCGCAGAAACACGAATTGGTCTCTGGTCTCCACGCCCTCGGCCAGAACGTCGAGATCAAGGTCGCGTCCCAGCTGCACGACGCTGCGGGCCACCGCCGCGCTGCGCTCGTTGCCGGTGACGTCCTGCACAAAGCTGCGGTCGATCTTGAGCTGGGTCAGCGGCAGCCGGCGAATATAGGCAAGTGAGGAATAGCCCGTTCCGAAATCATCGAGCGCCAGGCCCAGGCCGATGCTGCGCAGAATCTGCATCTTTGCGGTCACCAGATCGGTGCTGGTCATCATCACGCTTTCGGTGATCTCGAGCTTGAGCCGACGCGGATCAATGGCGAAGCGATCGACCAGCTGCAGCACGACCTGCTCGAAACCTTCGTCAAGGAACTGACTGGCACTGACGTTGACCGATAGCGTCAGCTGCGACGTCTCCGGGTGACGGCTCCAGGCCTCGAGCGTCCGGCACGCCGTTTCAAGCACCCAGAAGCCCAGCTCCCGCATCAGCCCGATCTCCTCGGCCAGGGGAATGAAGTCGCCCGGCGGCACATAGCCACGCACCGGATGCTTCCAGCGCAGCAGAGCCTCGGCGCCCGTTGTCTTTTCCGCCCGGTCAACCTGCGGCTGATAGAAGAGCTCGAACTGGTGGCCCCGGAGCGCTGCCTTGAGCTCCTGTCCCCGCTGGTCGGGACGCTGCAGTTCGAGCTGGAAGAAATAGACGCAGGCCATCAGCGACAGCGTCGCGACACTGGCATTGACCCAGGCTCCATAGGTCCGAATCGCGTCGTCGATCGGTTGGGCAAAAGGCAGGGCGTAGCTTGTACTGGATATACCGACAAAGGCCAGAACGCATGCACCAACCAGCCCCTTTTGCAGGAGCGACGGCTGGCGCTTGAAGTTGAGATAGCCCACCAGTGCCAGCACCAGGAGGAAGAGATGTGAGACCCTGGGCACCTCCGCGCTGGGCACATCGAAGACCAGGCACAGCAGAATTATGGAGAACAGGTACGCGACCTGCGTCAAGAGCAGCGCCGTGGCCAACCTGCCGCGCGCCGAAAGCATGATCCCCACTGCCGCCACCAAGGCGACCACGGACTGGGAAGCAGTGAGCGCCCAGATGCCCTGCACTGAAAAGAATATCGCCCAGCCCAGGCTGAGCAGGCCAACAGCCGCGGCAATCCAGCGATAGGCCAAGACAAATCGGGCCGAAAACCGTGCGGCCTCATCCGTCTGTCTGGCTGCGCCTGCGGCCAATACGTCGTCCTCAAATCATTGCGGCCCCAGAATGACCGGGGCCGCCTTCAACGCAAAGCCTATTGTGCCGCTGCACTTAAGATTGAATGAGCGTCCCGGTGCCTCAGGCGCCGGTCACCCGCCAGATTACATCGCCCACGTCGTCGGCCATCAGCACGGCGCCATCGCTTGCCAGGGCCACGCCCACGGGACGGCCATAGGAATATTTCTCGTCGGGCGAGAGGAAATCCTTGAGGATTTCGCGCGGCATGCCGACCGGCTTGCCATTCTGAAACTCGACAAAGGCCAGCTTGTAACCCGAGAGCTTGGAGCGGTTCCACGAACCATGCTGGCCAATGGCCATGCCGGCGGGAAAGCCCGGCAGCGTGCCTTCAGGCAACCAGCAAAGGCCCAGTGAGGCGGTGTGTCCGCCCAGCGCATAGTCGGGCTGCAGGGCGGACGCGACCTTGGCGGCGTCCTGCGGCACGCGATCATCCACCACGCGGTTCCAGTAGCAATAGGGCCAGCCGTAAAATCCGCCATCGACCACGGAGGTCAGGTAATCGGGCGGTGTTTCGTCACCCAGGCCATCGCGTTCGTTGACCACGGTCCACAGATGCCCGCCCACCGGTTCCCAGGCCATGCCCACCGGATTGCGCAGGCCCGAGCCGAAGATCCGCGACTTGCCGGTGGCAAGATCCAGTTCGTGGATACAGGCGCGGTTCTCCTCCGCAGCCATGCCCTGGTCCCCGATATTGCTCAGCGAGCCGACGGCCACATAGAGCTTGGTCCCGTCCCTGGAAGCGATGAGATTGCGCGTCCAGTGACCGCCCGGGATGAGGTCCATGATCTTCCTGCCCGGCGTGGAGATCCTGGTCTCGCCCGCCACATAGGGATAGGCCAGCACCGCGTCGGACGCGCCGACATAAAGCGTGTCGCCCACCAGCGCCATGCCGAAGGGCTGACGCACATTCTCGATATAATCGTAGCGCTCCTCGGCAACCCCATCGCCATCGGCATCGCGCAGCAGCGTCACCCTGTTGGCACTGACGCCGCGCGCCCTGGCGCGCTTCATGGTCGCCGCCATTGCGTGATCGAATATCCCGTTCGGCTTGCCGTCCTCACCCATGGATTCGGCCACCAGCACGTCGCCATTGGGCAGGACATGAATGTTGCGCGGGTGAATGAGATCGCGCGCAAAGGCGTTGACCTTGAGCCCCGGCGCAGGCGTGGGCTTGTGGTCACCTTCCCAGCCCTTGGCCGTCGGCATTTTCAGCGTCGGAATTTTACCCTGCGGCTTGGGGTCGGGAATGGCGGGAGCCGTACCATAGGCCGGCGAGCGCGGACCATCGCCAGCATGGCGGATGGCAACCGCCGCGCCTCCAACAAGCGCAACAATACGGGCAAAAAGACTGGTCTGTGCCATGAATCGACTCGATATTCGGGATGTGGGACGCTGAGGCGCCACGCTAATGCCTTTGGCAGCTCAGGGCCAGAGGCCGGGGCNGATTTCCCGCCTGAGCACGTCCGCACCTTCAATGCCGGAGCAGTCATCCACAATTCCCATTGACGGCATCTCTGCCCAGGCGTATTTGCGGCCTCAGGACATCTCGCCCTAACGCGAGACGCATAGGCCTGGGAGGGCCGCTTGATATGGCTGAAATGCCCCAAACCGCACCGGCGGTAAAACCGGCTAATCCCAATTTCTCGTCGGGTCCATGTGCCAAGCGTCCAGGTTGGACGGTTGAAGCGCTTGCTGGTGCCCTGACCGGCCGCTCGCACCGCGCCAAGGTCGCCAAGGCCCGCATCCAGCAGGCCATCGACCTCACCCGCGAATTGCTCGAAGTTCCGGCCGACTACCGCATCGGCATCGTGCCAGCATCCGATACCGGCGCTGTCGAAATGGTCCTCTGGAGCGCCCTGGGCGCCCGCGGCGTCGACATGCTGGCCTGGGAAAGCTTCGGGGCTGGCTGGGTCACCGACGTGACCAAGCAGCTCAAGCTCGAGGACGTTCGCGTTCTCGACGCCCCCTATGGCGAACTGCCCGACCTCGCCCAGGTCGACTTCACCCGGGACGTCGTCTTCACCTGGAACGGCACCACCTCGGGCGTCCGCGTTCCCAACGCTGACTGGATCCCGGCGGATCGTGAAGGCCTGACCATCTGCGACGCCACCTCGGCAGCCTTTGCCCAGAAGCTCGACTTCGCCAAGCTCGACGTCGTCACCTTCTCCTGGCAGAAGGCCCTGGGCGGCGAAGCTGCCCACGGCATCCTGATCCTCAGCCCGCGCGCTGTGGAGCGGCTCGAAACCTACAAGGCGGAACGCCCGCTGCCGAAGATCTTCCGCATGACCAAGGGCGGCAAGCTCATTGAAGGCATCTTCAAGGCCGAGACCATCAATACCGTTTCGATGCTCTGCATCGAGGACGCCATCGATGCCATGCAGTGGGGCCTCAAGATCGGTGGTCTTTCGGCCATGCAGGCTCGCGCCGATGCCAACTTCAAGGTGTTGGCCGACTGGGTGGAAAAGACCGACTGGGTCGACTTCCTCGCCAAGGTTCCCGAGCAGCGCTCGAACACTTCGGTGTGCCTGTCGATCGTGGATCCCGAAATCACCGCCCTCGACGCTGACGGTCAGGCAGCATTTGCCAAGGCTATCGTGGCCCGTCTCGACAAGCTCGGCGTCGGCTATGACTTCGGCTCCTACAAGGATGCTCCAGCCGGTCTGCGCATCTGGGCCGGCTGCACGGTCGAAGCCTCTGACCTCGCAGCGCTGACCCCGTGGCTCGACTGGGCCTTCGCCCAGGAAAAGGCCGCCCTCAAGGCCGCTGCTTGAACCTCTAGACCTTACCACCCCTCCCGACCTCCCCCTGACAGGGTGAGGAGCTGATCGAGCAAGTGGCTGGATGTTGCCACCAACTCGGAGCCATCCCTCCCCTCAACAAGGGAGGCCAGGTGGGGGTCTCTACCAGTTCAAATCCCAGGGGATACCCCAATGCCCAAAGTTCTCGTTTCCGACAAGCTGAGCCCCACCGCCGTCCAGATCTTCAAGGACCATGGCGTCGAGGTCGACTACCTGCCCGATCTGGGCAAGGACAAGGACAAGCTGTTCGAAGTCATCGGCCAGTATGATGGCCTGGCCATCCGCTCGGCCACCAAGGTGACCGAAAAGATCATCTCGGCCGCCACCAATCTCAAGGTCATCGGCCGCGCCGGTATCGGTGTCGACAATGTCGACATTCCGGCCGCGACCAAGAAGGGCATCATCGTGATGAACACGCCCTTCGGCAACTCGATCACCACGGCCGAGCATGCCATCGCCATGATGTTTGCCCTGGCCCGCCAGCTGCCCGAAGCCGATGCCTCGACCCGCGCCTCCAAGTGGGAGAAGAACCGCTTCATGGGCGTCGAGGTCACCAACAAGACCCTTGGCCTCATCGGTGCGGGCAATATCGGCTCGATCGTGGCCGACCGGGCCATCGGCCTCAAGATGAAGGTCGTGGCCTATGACCCGTTCCTGACGCCCGAACGCGCTCAGACCCTGGGTGTGGAGAAGGTGGAACTGGACGAGCTGCTGGCCCGCGCCGACTTCATCACGCTGCACACGCCGCTGATCGATGCCACCCGCAACATTCTCAATGCCGAGACCCTGGCCAAGACCAAGAAGGGTGTTCGCATCATCAATTGCGCCCGCGGCGGCCTGATTGACGAAGCTGCACTCTATGATGCGCTCAAATCCGGTCACGTTGCCGGCGCCGCGCTCGACGTCTTCCTCGAAGAGCCTGCCGTCAACAATCCGCTGTTCGAGCTGCCCAACGTCATCTGCACACCGCACCTTGGCGCTTCCACCACCGAAGCCCAGGAAAACGTCGCCCTGCAGGTGGCCGAGCAGATTTCGGCCTACCTGATGACCGGCGAGATCACCAACGCGCTCAACTTCCCGTCCATTTCGGCCGAGGAAGCCCCGATCATCACCCCGTGGGTCAAGCTCGCCGAAACGCTCGGTTCGTTTGCCGGCCAGCTGACCGAAACCGCCATTTCCGGGATCAAGATCGAGTTCGAAGGCACTCCTGCGGGCCTCAACACCCGCCCGATGATCGCGGCTGCCATCAACGGCGTGCTCAAGCCCTCGCTGGGCGACATCAACATGGTCTCGGCNCCCCAGATCGCCAAGGATCGCGGCATCGTGGTGGAAACCACCAACCGCGACCAGCAGGGCGCCTATGAGGGCTATATCCGCCTGACCGTGACCACGGAACGCCAGACCCGCGGCGTCGCCGGCACCATCTTTGCCAATGGCAAGCCGCGCGTCATCCAGGTCAAGGACATCAACATGGAAGCCGAGCTCTCGCCNTCCATGCTCTATGTCACCAACGAGGACAAGCCGGGCCATATCGGTCGCCTCGGCACCCTTCTGGGCACGNTGGGCATCAACATCGCCAACTTCAATCTTGGCCGTGCCGAAGTGGGTGGCGACGCNATNGCNCTNGTCTCCATCGACGGCACCCTGACCGACGAGCAGCTGGGCCAGATCGCCCAGCTCGAGGGCGTCAAGCAGGCCAAGGCCCTGCGCTTCTGATCGCCCCCANCTTGGACACACGAAAGGCCGGAGNGCCGCTCCGGCCTTTTCTTTGCCCCGGATGTGTCAAGGAAACTTGACAGNCACCCCTCAAGAGTGTCAAGTTNACTTGACACAACTGGAGGTCTGCACATGACCAACGAGAAGGCGACACGACGCTATCTGGGCACGATCATCCCCGCCGCAATCGCATTCATCGCCGCCAGCCTGGCGCTCAAGCTCATGGACAATGCAGGCATGCTGGCCGTGGAAGCACTCTATGCCCTGTCCATCGTTCCGGTGGGGTTGATGCTCGGCATGTTCTGGGCGCAATGGCGCTATCTCAACCAGATCGACGAATATCTTCGCTCGATACAGGTCAAGGGCGGGTTTGCCGGTCTCGTCGTGGTGTTGACGGTGGCGACGGGATGGGGCTGGCTGGAACTGGCTGCGGAAGCGCCGCCGCTCTCCATGTTCTGGCTCAATCCCCTCTACTGGATCGTCTACAGCATCGCTGTCATGTGGTTCAGGCCGCGCGACGAGGCGGCGGCATGAAGAATGCCATAAGGCAATTCCGCGCCGACCGCGGCTGGTCGCAGGCGGTGCTGGCCGAAAAGCTCGACATCTCGCGTCAGTCGGTCAACGCCATCGAGACCGGGCGCTTCGATCCCTCGCTCCCCCTGGCCTTCCGCATTGCACGCCTCTTCGGCGTGCCTGTCGAAGCCGTGTTTGATGACGAGGAGTAACTCAGGCGCGCAGCGCACGCCGGGCAGTCCACTCGGCCAGCACGATACCTGACACAATGATGCCGGCGGCTACGAAGTGGTAAAGCTCTAGGCTCTCGCCCAGCAGGATCACGGAGCCCAGCGTACCGAAGACCGGTATCAGGTTGTGGCTCGGTGCGGCGCGATTGGCCCCCACCAGTTCCACCGCTCGGGCATACGCGACCTGACTGAACATCGAGGGAAAAATCGCCACATAGGCGATCACGACCCACACTGTAGCCGACATCGCGCCAAGGCTTGCCACCTCGGCCACACCGTCGCGGAACGCAAAGAGCATCGCCACTGCGGTGATGGCCGCGCCGGAAAAGGATACGGCCATGAAGCTCATGATGTTCATCACTGGCCGGAAGCGCAGAGCCAGCGTGTATCCGGTATAGGCAAAGCAGGCGAGGATCACGAAGAGGTCCCCGACATTGAAATCCAGCGTCAGGATGCGGCTGGCATCACCATGCGTGGCGGTGAGCAACACCCCGAAAATGGCAAGCAGCACGCCCATGATCTGCAGCCAGCGCGCCCGCACCCGGAAGACGATGAAATTGCAACCCAGAATCAGCATGGGCAGCGCCGCCTGCACGATGGCGGAATTGATCCCCGTGGTAGACTGCAAGCCAACGTAGAGCAGGCCATTGAAGAGCGCATAGCCAACCGCGCCATAGGCCATCAGCACCGGCCAGGAACGGCGCACCACGGCCCAGTCGCCCCTGAGATGCCGCCAGGCAAAGGGCAGGATGAACGCCGTGGCCAGCACGCAGCGGCAGGCCAGCAGCAGGAAGGGATCGATTTCCCCCACCACCAGCTTGGCGGCCACCACATTGCCGCCCCAGAAAAGGGGGGCCAGAACCAGAAGCAAGTAGGGTTGATCAAGAATGCGGGCGAAAATGCCGCTGTTTTGCGGATGTTGCGGCTTTGTCATCGTCGTCCGGGTGATGTAAGGACAATCGGACTTATCAGTTATTCGGCCATAATCATACCAGACAAAGATGGCCGGGGGGACAGACGTCCAAATCATCATGGGGAGCGGCCCCGGCGGCCAGCTGTCCGTTCCGAATGCCTTTTGGGGAAGACTGAAATATGGCGAATGTGGTTGTCGTCGGCTCGCAGTGGGGCGACGAGGGCAAGGGCAAGATCGTGGACTGGCTTTCGGAGCGCGCCGACGTCGTTGTGCGCTTCCATGGCGGCCACAATGCCGGCCACACCCTGGTCATCGACGGTGTGAGCTACAAGCTGGCACTACTGCCCTCGGGCCTTGTACAGGGCAAGCTTTCGGTCATCGGCAATGGCGTTGTCGTAGACCCGCACCACTTCGTGGCCGAAATGGCCAAGCTGCGCGCCCAGGGCGTGGAAATCACCCCCGAAATCCTGCGCATTGCCGACAATGCCCCGCTGATCCTGTCGCTCCATCGTGAGCTTGACGGCATTCGCGAAGACGCCAATTCCGGCCTCAAGATCGGCACCACCCGTCGCGGCATCGGCCCGGCCTATGAGGACAAGGTCGGCCGCCGCGCCATCCGCCTTGTCGACCTCTCCGAGCCCGACACGCTGATGCCCAAGATCGAGCGTCTGCTGACCCACCACAACGCCCTGCGTCGCGGCATGGGCCTCACCGAAATTTCGGCGGACGTCATTTACGAAGAGCTGACCTCCATCGCCGGCGAGATCCTGCCCTTCATGGACCAGGTCTGGCGCGTGCTTGAGGACAAGCGCAAGCAGGGCGCCCGAATCCTGTTCGAAGGGGCTCAGGGTGCCCTTCTGGACAACGACCACGGCACCTATCCCTTCGTCACCTCGTCCAACACCGTGGCAGGCCAGGCCGCTGCCGGTTCGGGCCTTGGCCCCACCGCCATCGGCTATGTCCTCGGCATCACCAAGGCTTATACAACCCGCGTCGGCGAGGGCCCCTTCCCCTGCGAACTCGATGACGAGATCGGTCGGCACCTGGCCACCGTCGGCCGCGAAGTGGGCGTCAATACCGGCCGCGCCCGCCGCTGCGGCTGGTTCGACGCCGTTCTGGTGCGCCAGACGGTCAAGACCTCGGGCATTACCGGCATCGCGCTGACCAAGCTTGACGTGCTCGACGGCCTCAAGGAGATCAAGGTCTGTGTCGGCTACGAGCTTGACGGTTCACGCATTGATTATTTGCCTGCCTCAATGGGGGCACAGGCGCGCGTTAAGCCGATCTATGAAACGCTTGAAGGCTGGTCGGAGACCACTGCCGGCGCGCGGAGCTGGGCCGAACTTCCGGCACAGGCGGTAAAATATGTGCGTTACATCGAAGAACTCATCGGCGCGCCCGTCGCCCTCTTGTCCACCAGCCCCGAACGGGCCGATACCATCCTTGTGGTTGACCCATTCCAAGACTAAAAAATTTTGCTAAAAGACTGCGCTGTCACAATGAGTAACAAGTAGCTTATGGCGGATTACAAGGAGCTCTTGCGTCGGGCGATCTCGGCGCTGCCGGAGAACAACGGGGCCGCGCGCCGCGCGGTCTATGAAAAGGCGCGCTCCGCACTGGTTGGTCAACTCCGGGCCATCCAGCCCCCGCTGCCGGCACGGGACATCACCCAGCACCGTCTGCAACTTGAAGACTGCATCCGGCAGGTCGAGCAGGAGGCGAGCGAGGCCGTCATCAGCCTTGGCCGGGACGGTCCGCTGTCCCCACGCCCAGCCACGCCGCCCCCCGCTGCCCCG
>Ga0065721_10005980_pt1 | contig 17715 bp, 16 predicted proteins | sample Mesricmetagenome_FD_59108 | JGI IMG/M metagenome (GOLD analysis project Ga0065721, IMG submission 59108) | Mesophilic microbial community from rice straw/compost enrichment Sample: eDNA_1 v2 (version 2) | ecosystem: Engineered > Solid waste > Grass > Composting > Bioreactor | place: USA: Davis... | reverse complement strand
AAGTATACCGCTGTTTTTTAATTCTGCGAATGCGCGTGTAAAGTCAAGCCGGTACGCAGCAGAAGTTGCCGAAAAGAATCTTGCGGACGTATCTATTGCCGTCGAGCAGGAGCTGCTGGCAGTGAAAGAAAGTATCCGTAAGAACATCATGAGTGTCGACTATTATGAAGGTACCGGATTGAGAAATGCAGACCTGATTGTTGCTCAGGCGCGAAGATCATTCCAGGAAGGTGAGATAGAATACAACACCCTGCTCATGAACCTGCGGCAGGCACTGGCCATACGCGAAGAGTATCTCAATACCCTCTTCGCATTGAATGATAATATTATTTCATTATTGCAAATAACAGAAGATAGATGATAACAAGATTTGGTATAATGGCCATCCTGGCTTTGGCATTACTGGGATGCAGGAATGAGAAGGAACAGTTGGCAGGAGGGGAGCCCGATGAAGTAACAGGGAATGAAATTACGTTGTCGGAGCAGCAAATGAATGCGGCCGCGATTCGCACCGGGAGCATTGGCCGTGCCACCATTAATCGCGGGCTTGCGCTGAATGGAGTGATGGAAGTTCCCCCTCAGAGTCTCATCACAATTTCTCCGCCCGCGGAGGGATTCGTTCGCGATATACGCGTCAGGGATGGGATGAAGGTCCGCCGCGGTGACTTGCTGCTTAGTCTCGAGAATATGGCATTCATTCAAATGCAGCAGGACTATCTCGAAAACAAAAGCAAGCTGGAATTCCTTTCGGCAGAATATGAACGTCAGAAGGTGCTTGCCAACGAGAATATAAATTCCGGAAAAGCGCTCCAGCAGGCAAAGTCGAACTACGAAGCCACGTTGAGCGCCACTCGGGGGCTCGAAGCCAGACTCAAAATGCTGGGAATATCGGTTGACAAGATTTCTGGTGGCGATATTACGTCGCGCATTGCTGTTTATGCACCAACGGAAGGTTATGTTTCCGGCGTAGTCGAAGGTACGGGTCATTTCGTTCAGACGACGGAAACATTGCTTCGCATTGTGAACACCAGTGAAGTCCAGCTGATCCTTCAGATCTTTGAGAAAGACCTAGCATCAATTGCTGAAGGGCAGCCGGTCGAATTCAGGCTGCCAGATGATACCACGCGATATACAGCTAAAGTCTCACTGATCGGAAAGGAGCTTACGCCAGAACGGACGATTCGTGTACAATGCAACCTCAACCAAAAGAGTAATCGTTTTGTCCCGGGTATGTTTGTTACAGCCAACGTAATACTGGATGCAAGTGAAGTTGATGCATTGCCGGTAGAGTCGGTTGTCAGCTGGGGAACTCATCACGGAATATTTCTTCGCGAAGGGGATAACCGGTTTAGGTTGCAGGAGGTTGCCACGGGTCCGGTGAATGGTTCCCTCATCGAAGTGAAAGTTCCCGATGGGGTCGATAAGAATTCCCAGGTCGTAATTTCAGGGGCGCGGCACCTCCTAGGAATGCTCAAAAATAATCCTGAAGATTAAGGTTCAAGACGTCGGAGTCATTCCACTTTGGATATTTGTGCTTACATTAGCCGTGTACTGCTTGTTCCATGACGTCATCAACGAAACGATTTTCGATCGAGGAGGACTGGGTTATTGTCTTCCTCGGCTTTCTTATTATCATTCTCGCTATTTCCGGTATGGTAGTTCCGGTCCCGTCGTTCTCGTGGGAGAATGCCTCGGACCTGACTAACGTTGTGTTGGCTCCTTCGAACCTTGCGAAGATCGGGTTGCAGTTTCTGTTCCTTTACGTGTTTGCTATAGCGGCTTCATGGCTTACAGGAAAATCTGTGAGGAATGCTATTGTTGTTTTTCCGCTTGTCGCGGTGCTGACATTACTTGCACTGATCCTTGCCGGAAACTCCACGATCAAAGGCCTGAACCTTGAGGCCGTCATCTTCAGCCTTACACTCGGGCTGGTGGTCAGCAACGTATTTACACTGCCCCAGCGCATCAGAGAAGCACTGACAGCCGAATTGTTCGTCAAGATTGGTCTTGTGCTGCTGGGCGCGTCAGTCATCTTTGGTGATATTTTGAAGGCGGGTGGTCTGGGTTTAATACAAGCGCTGGTCGTGGTCGTGTCGGTGTGGTACTTTGCATTCTGGTTCTGCCGGAAACTTCGCATCGACGAAGAATTGTCGATCATGATATCGAGTGCCGTTTCGATTTGTGGTGTATCGGCCGCGATAGCTACAGCAGGTGCAATCAAAGGCGACACCAAAAAACTTTCGTACGTCATCTCGCTGGTGCTCATCACCGCGATTCCGATGATGATTGTAATGCCTTACATCGCCAATGTATTTGAATTCCCCGAAGAAGTAACCGGCGCCTGGCTGGGCGGAAGTATCGATACTACGGGAGCCGTTGTTGCCTCGGGTACCCTGGTGGGAGATACGGCATTAAAGATCAGCACGATTGTTAAATTCTCTCAAAACGTTTTGTTGGGGCTGGCTGCATTTGCAATCAGCGTGTACTGGACCTACACAAACAAACCCGAGGACGAAAACGTGATTGGCAAGCCGACCCTCAAAGTAATCTGGGACCGGTTCCCGAAATTTGTACTTGGCTTTATCATTACGTCGCTGGTGTTTTCATTTCTGTTGTCGCCGGCAACTGTTGCTAATGTTAAAGACAGCATAAAGAGTATTCAAAACCTTTGGTTTGTACTTGCGTTCACCAGCATTGGTCTGGAGACCAGGTTCTCTGAAATCTTTAATGCTGAAAGTAAAAAACCTCTCATAGGTTTTCTCACGGCACAATTATTCAACATTATCGTCACACTGATTGTGGCCTTCGTTCTGTTCGGTTAATTCAAAATGTTTGCATTACCGGATTGTTAAAGCCGGTTAACTGAAACTTAATCTGTTCGGCTGTCAGAACACTGGTTAAAGACATATCTTTGATCATGTAACGTCAGGGCTATGGGTGTTCTGTTCAGGAAATATAAGGGCAGGTTCAGGTTTGCTCTTAAGCCGTATTTTGTAATGATGAACGCAAGGTACGCCACGATGAGGTATGATCAATGGCTTGCATACGTTGCGGGGATTCACGACCGAGTCATTGTCAATCCTGTTGAATTTCTTGGCGCCGACCTTCCTGAAGCGAATCTGCTTCGCGATGTCGTCGACGATGTCTTTGAAGAATTTTTAAGAGAGCATGCGTTTCGTGAGCGCAGCATTCGGAGGGCTGCGTTTGCCGTCGGCGTTATGAGTTCTGATAAATTTTTCAGTTGATAATTTTACACGCCGCGGAGGACGTTGAAATCGCGGATGTCCAAAATATTCTTCATCATCACCGGATTGTTTTGGATGGGGTTTCCATGAATGTCAGTGTCGGAGAACGACACATACTTGTTCTCGGGATCTGCCGGATCGTCGCTTATCCGTTTGATGCGTGTGATGATGAACGACTGTTTCGTGTCGGATTTGATGAAAAGCCCCAGCATGGTGCCTTCCATCATGCTTTTGTAAAGTCCTTTAAGTATTTCCGGGGAGCTCGTCATAATCTTATGCGGATGAACCAAAGGTATATTTTGTGACTTGCAGCCGGGATGACATTTATCACGGTACGATCTGACATATTTTATGTCTGGCGGAAAACTTTATCGCGCCAGTTGGCGACGTTGGGCAGAGTTTTTTTGTCTGGCGGGTATTACTTTTTAGATGTGACAGGCTAAGAATGATAATTCTATAGTAAACTATATTGATATGAGTGATAACAAAGACATAAGAGATGGTCGCGATCGCAGCAAGATCGATCTCAACGATCCGAGTGAGCTTGCCTACGTCAGGCAGCAGTATCCGTGGTTTTCATTAGATGAAATCAAAAAGGTAATTCGTGAGCATGGACCAAGCCGCCGTTCGGTTGTTGACTATCTTGATCTGAAAAGCGGAAGCCGTCGTTTTCAGGATGCCTGAGGAACGTGTTTAGTCTGACGCTCGATGAATTCCTCGAAGGATGTTGCGCCGGCCGGAGGTGCTATGGTGTCGACCTGCATGACTGCAGCAAAGAATGCGAGCTTGTCATAAGTATTTCGGTCGAAGGGGCGCACCAATGGTAACGCGACCTTGAGAATGCCCAGGGGTATGCTCCGGACTTTCTTCTGCGGCGCCACACTGCGCTGAATGATGTCCGTGAGCTGGCCTCGGGTATATACCTTTTTTCCTCCAGCTTCGATTGTCGCAAATGACTGGTGTATCGATGTCACTGCAATCTCCGCGAGGTCGCCATCGTAAATCGGGTTCGTCCGACATTCCGCTTTACCAAAATTAAAGAGCATGCCCCGCCTGGCCATGGGAATCATCTCCAGGTAAGCGCTGAACAGCGACGGGGGCTTAATGATTGAATAATCCAGACCTGATGCTTTCAACTCGGTTGCGAATTGCTCATGAACTCTGAAGTACTCCAGCTCCGGATATCGTTCGGCGTGATATGCTGAGATGTACACAAATTTCTTTATGTCATTACTCAGGCTGTGTTTCAGTATTAGCCGATTAATCTTCAGGTCAACCTCTTCAAACCCAGGCTTGCTCCGGTCGGATGGAGATACACTCTTGCCTAACGCCGAGATGACCACATCGTTGCCATTCACGATGGCAGAAAAGGCGGCATCATCTGCAAATGAAGTCTTTACAACCGTGGCTGCGGACGTTACTTCATCAGCGAGTTTGGAAGGATTTCGGACTACAACAGTAAGCTCGTAGTTTCGGCGTAACACTTCTTTGGCAATATGCAGGCCCAAATGGCCCGAGGCGCCGAACAGGATCACTTTCATCGGATATGTTTTTTGATTTTTGAATCAGGGTGGTTGAACACAAGCGTGAAGGATGTACCCTTTCCTGGGGTGGAGGAAACCAGTATCTGCCCACCATGGCGGTGCATAACCTGTTTCGACAACGTCAACCCGATTCCCGAGCCGTCTTTTCGGGTGGTGAAAAAAGGGATGAAAATCTTGTCCATTACGTCGTGAGGAATTCCAATTCCGGTATCTGTAACGGAAATGCGCGTGGTTTGTTCCTCCTCAACAGCGAATATTGTCAGTTCTTTGCGGCTACTTTCCTTCATCGATTGAAGCGCGTTCCGAATCAAATTGATCAACACCTGTTCAATCTGGCCGGTGTCAATTTCGATCACGCCAGCGTTTGGCGTTACAAATACCTTGACGCCTTTGAGGTCTTCTTCAAACAACTGAAGCACAGACAGAATCAGATCGCTTACCGAAGTAGTCTGCAGATTCGGAATGGGCACATTGCTGACCTCGCGATAACGATTGACAAAATCCATCAACAAACTCGATCTTCGGCCAATCACATCAAGACTGGTTCGCGCTTTCGCGACGGCTTCCTCATTCCCTTCAATCCGATCGAGGTATTTTGTCATGCTTCCTGAAAGCGAATGTATTGGAGTTACGCTGTTCATGATCTCATGGGTGAGAACATTAATCAGATCCTGCCACGATTGAAGTTCATTTTCTTCAATTTCAGGATTAATATTCAGGAGTGAGAGCAAAAAAAGGTTTTCGCCTTCGATAGCAATCTGCGACAGACGTGCCGATATCTTCTGGACCTGACCACCTTTGAGGGTTAGGAGTCGCGGCATGCCGGGGCGGAGCGTCGTGATTTGATCGTAAAGCTGACGGTTCAGATCTTTCAATTGCAGGAGCTGTTTCAACTCCGAAACTCCGGCGTATTCCAAGGCAGCTTTATTACTGAGTACAACTTTGCCGTTTTGGTCGTAGGCAAGAATCCCGACCTGGGCGTTTTCCACCACATGCCGGAAATACTCGTATTGCTGAACCGATTCTGACTTAATCTTCCGGACATATTCGGTGACACCGTTTAGAAGATCATAAACTTCCGGAAAAGAGTCACCCTCTTTACCTTTGCGGAAGACGATGGAGTAATCGTTGTACTTGACAGAAGTTGCAAACAGTCCAAGGTCGCGCTGCCACCGCGAAAGGAATCTGAAGTGGATGTATATCTGAGCCATAAGGGCTATCAGCAGGTTGGCTTTGAGGAGCCAGTATCCTTCGAGAAACAGGGTAGCCGAGAAAAGAACGCTATTCACCACCAGCAGCGCAAGTCTTACCAGGAGTTGTATCCGGTAGCTCTTAAATCCCATACTTTTTCATTTTGTTATAAAGGGTCTGCCGTGTGATGCCGAGTGATTTGGCTGCCTGAAGGATGTTGCCCTGGTTGGCCTGCAAGGCCGAGATCAGCGCATCGCGTTCGATTTCCTCAAGCGTGCGCGTCTGATTCATTGCAAGAGGTTTGGAGGACGTCGACAAATTGAGTTCGGAGATTTTCAGGCTGTCGCCGGAACCCAGTATAACAGCCTTCTCCATCGTGTGCTGTAGTTCCCTTACGTTCCCCGGCCACCGATAGCTTTTTAAGGCATCACGTGTTTCGGCCGGTAGCGAAGGCGTTGGTCGATCGTATTTGCTGGCGTAGCGCGAAAGGAAGTGTTCGGCCAGTGTGATGGTATCATCGCCGCGTTCGCGAAGCGGCGGAACATACAGCGTAATTGTGTTGATACGGTAAAGGAGGTCCTGACGAAACTTGCCTTGTTCCGCCATCTCAGGAAGGGGCGCGTTGGTGGCGGTAATGAGCCTTACGTCGAAATTGATCTCGGCGTTCGATCCCACGGGCACGACACTGCGCCGTTGAAGCGCAGTCAGGAGCTTCGCCTGCAGATGCGGCGGAAGGTTTCCAATTTCATCGAGGAAAAGCGTTCCCCCGTCAGCGCTTTCAAAGCGACCCTTTCTGTCAGTCTTTGCGTCGGTGAAGGCGCCTTTTTTATGACCAAACAGCTCGCTTTCAAACAGCGTGTCAGTAAGCGTGGTCATGTCTACCATCTGGAAGATCTTCCCTGACCGCCGCGACATGCGATGGATTTCTCGTGCGACCACTTCTTTTCCCGTTCCATTTTCACCAAGAATAAGTACACTGGCGTCAGTAGCCGCCACCCGCTGAATGTTGGTTTGCAATTCCTGCATCGCCGGGGAGCTGCCTATTACAAACTCAGACAACGCAGGGGCTGAGGGTGTTCCCACATGTTCATCCGCCACGCGCTTCCTGAGACAGGCCTTCAATGTAGCCATGAGCTTGTCATTGTCCCACGGCTTTAAAATGAAGTCCTTAGCACCCCGTTTTATCGCTTCCACCGCCAGGTCAATCTTTCCGTAGGCCGTCATCAGAACAACCGATGTCTCGGGTCGCCGGCGCAGAATTTCTCCCAGCCAGTATAAGCCTTCGTTGCCCGTATTAATCCCCGCCGAAAAATTCATATCCAGCAGGATCACGCTCCATTGTTCATTGAGCAAAGTCGGAATTCTGTTGGGATTGCCCTCCGTGACTATACGGCCAAATTCATCCTCCAGCAGGATAGTAAGGGCGTCAAGCACGTCATTGTCGTCGTCGATGATCAGGATGGATTTCGGGGGCATTTGTAAAATTTATGGACACGACAATGTAAAATTTTTTTACAGTGCTTCCCATTAGGGCCCGGGAAAAGTTGGATTTCGCGTAACCAGGGCCCATTTTTCATTCTGGCACCTCACTTGGAAAGGAAAGGCAAACAGAAATTTTATGATTTCCAACTACTTCAAGGTCATCCTCAGAAACCTCACACGGCAAAAGGCCTTTGCCTTTATTAATGTATTCGGTCTCACCATCGGACTGATCGGGTTTATCGTAATCTTCCTGTACGTTCGATATGAACTGACCTTTGATCAGCACCATAAAAAGGTTGATCGCATACACATGGTTTTCCGCGATGTTCATCTGGACAACAACGTTTACAACTTTACGCCGGTGCCATACCCCTTCCGCGATGAGGTTGTCAACGAGTTCCCTGAAATAGAAAAAGCAGCAAGGCTGGATGCGTGGAGCCGGTTTCTTTTTCAATATGAAGAAAAAACCTTTGACGAGGCGGTGACCATGACCGACAAGGAAATCTTTGACATATTCACATTCCAGATTCTTGAAGGAGACGCGAACAATCCCCTGCCTAACGATAATTCTGTCGCCATCTCGCGCAAAACTGCCATCAAGTATTTTGGCGATGATCGCGCCCTTGGCAAGGTAGTTCACGTCAATGGAAACGATGACTTTACAGTTACCTGCGTTTATGACAATCTTCCGCCAAACGTGTCACTGCGCTTCGATATTATACTTCCGTTGGACTATTACCGAAAGCTTGGACGTGATCTTTCCGCCTGGAATTCAAACGCAGTTAACATACTAATGCTTCTTCATGAAGGGACTGATGTTTCGGCCTTTCAAAAGAAACTGGAACCCAAGCTGGCGCAGCATCAGCCGAGTGACAAACCCGACAAATTGTTTCTGCACCCGTTCAAGGATATCCACCTTCATAACTTCCACTATAAAGGCGGCGCAATACAGTTCGTGTATCTGTTCTCGATCATCGGCGTTGTGATTCTGGCCCTCGCAGGCATCAACTACGTGAACCTTGTGACGGCGAGAAGTGTAAGACGTGCGAAGGAAATTGGAATTCGTAAAACAGTGGGTGCGAGCAAGTCGCAGGTGATCGCTCAATTTCTTTCTGAATCTGTCCTGCTGGCACTGGTAGCCCTGAACTTCGCAGTCCTGGCTGTGGAACTCCTGCTTCCTCTGATAAATCCTGTCATCGGAAAAGAACTCACTATTGAATATACAAACCCCGTGATGATCCTCACCCTGATTGGTATAGCCATTGCGACAGGCTTGCTTGCAGGATTGTATCCATCGTTCTACCTGTCGCGGTTTACGCCGTCAGCGGTTTTGAAAGGATCGTCGGCATCCGGACGGGGAACATTCAAGAGTGCGCTGGTCATCATCCAGTTTTCCGTATCGATCGCATTGATCATTACATCTATATTCCTTTATAAACAACTCGTCTACCTCAAAACTCTTCCGACCGGTCTCGCCATTGAACGGGTGATCTTTTTCAAAGTTGAAGAAGAGCCGCGCCGGAATATTGAAGGACTTCGTGCGTCACTCAAGCAATTGCAGGGCGTGAGCGATGTGGCTTTTGCGGGCCATCTTCCTTCGGAGGTGTTCTCGAATGGTGGAGGGTACAACTGGGAGGGAAAGGATCCCGAACAGGATGTGCTGATTTCGTCAACGTGGGGCGATGATGGTTATCTGAATACCTTCGGAATCAAACTGCTTGACGGAAGATACTATTCGGTTGGAGAAGTTACGACCGATACCATTAACAATATCGAAAAGGTCGTAATCAATAAGAGGATGGCGGATATCATCGGCTTCGCTGAGCCTGTTGGCAAAATGATTCAGCGCGGTGACTGGAGGCTTGAAATTATCGGAGTCGTGAGCGACTTCAATTTTCTTCGCATGCGCAGTGATGTCGGGCCGCTGATGATTTATTACAGTCCTGATGGTGGCACTTTTGGTTTTGTCCGGATCGATGGTGATGTGGAAAAGGTGAAACGCGAGGTGGAGAATACGTATGCGAGAATGTTCCCTCAGCTGCCTCCTGACTTCAGATCCTATAGCGATCACCATGACAATTACTTTGGTACAGAAACACAGAACGCCCGAATCTTTGGATACTTCACCTTGCTCGCAATCTTGATTTCATGCCTAGGGCTGTATGGACTAGCTTCCTACATCGCCGAACAACGTCGCAAGGAGATCGGCATCCGCAAAGCTCTTGGCGCGAGTACTGCGGGACTTTCTGCATTGATGATGAAGGATTTTGTAATATGGATTCTGATCGCCAATGCGATTGCTATTCCGGTTGCGTGGTACTATTCAAACGACCTCTTATCAAAATATGCGTTCCGCACGGAGATCTCGTCCTGGGTGTTCATTGTTGCCATCGTGATAAGCATTGTCATCGCCGGTGCCACCGTGATTTTTCAGGTGCTTCGTACGGCAGGTCAAAACCCTGCCGCGGTGTTGAAGTATGAATGATCAGGCTGACTAACCACTTCAGATCCGGACCTGGTTCTCGCACTTGGATTCCCTGCGCGATTACGGTTTTTTTGAAAACCATTTTCGCGCAGGTATCGTAAATATCGCCTATGAAAAAGATTGATATACTTAACTTCATTACCAACTTCCGCAAGGCACCCAACGATGTGAAAACTTATAATGAGCTACTGGCTCACCTTGGTGCCGAAAATGCTTCTGTAATCGACCAGATGCTTACCGAACTTCAGCAAACCCGTGTCATCAGGGAGACTACCCTCAACGGCGAAAAAGCCTATCAGGTCATCAGTCGCTGACGTACGCTGTTATCTCCCGTTTCTTTCTTTCATAAGGGCTTCCAATAAGGCTTCGTCGGACATGTCGTCCATCCAGTTTTGGGGAAGTTGCAGGCGAACCGTTTGTTCACCTCCGGAGGGCGTGCATACCACCGTGACCCGCCCATCTGAGGTTGCCTTTTCAGCAGCCTCTTTCGCGGCCTCGCCGTTGGTTCCTGAAAATGCCTGGATACACGTCCAAATGACATTCCCGCTGTCCTGCAGTTCTCTTTGATTCATAAGGCTTTTTCATATTTCCTGTGAAAAAGCAATGCCTGCTAATTTCGATAGGGTTGGTCCACTGCATCGGGTGTTTCGGGAATCACGCAGTTGAAATGTTGGGGGTCAAGTTCTTTTCCGGGCTTCTTAAACGGNNCTTTATGGTAAGCTTCGTGCGATTGATACACATTTTGCATAAACAGGTCCCACATAGGCATAGCCGACCTTCCGCCCGCGCCCATTGACCAGGAGGGAAAATGAATACTTCGCTCGTCGGCACCCACCCATACGCCAGTCACCAGGTCGCGTGTTATCCCAATGAACCATCCATCGGACGCGTTGTTGGTTGTGCCGGTTTTACCACCAACTTCATTGTCTTCAAGGACGATATCGCTCAACGAGGTGGCTGAGCCTCCTTCTTCCTCGGCAACGCCGCGAAGCATATACACCATCTTGTAAGCGGTGATTTCGTCCGTCACCTGACGCCGTTTGGGAGTAAAGGTTTCGAGGGTGTTTCCGTGTTTATCTTCAATACGCGTAATGTAATAGGGTTGTGTGTAAATGCCGAGGTTCACAAAGGCAGAGTATGCGCCAACCATTTCGAAGAGCGACACATCCTGCGTCCCGAGGCCAATGGAGTACACGGGACGGATTTCGCTTGTAACCCCCACCCGCCTTGCGAAGTCGGCGACACTTGCAGGAGTGAGTTTGTCTGTGAGCTGAACAGTGACTGAGTTAAGAGACTTTGCGAGGGCCGACCTGAGCGTATGCGGTTTGCCATTCCCAAAGGTGCCGTTCGAATTCGCGGGTTGGTATATTTTGCCGTTGATGTTAATCGCTGGCGACACGTCGTACATGACCTCACATGGTGAAATTCCATCCTCGATGGCCTTGCCGTAAACAAAAACCTTGAACGTTGATCCCGGCTGACGACGCGCCTGTAGCACGTGGTCGTATTTGAAATACTTGTGGTTTATTCCACCAACCCATGCCTTGATTTCTCCCGTGTTTGGATTCATAGCCATTAGCCCCGTGTTGAGGAACCTGTTATAATATCTCACAGAATCCACCACGCTCATCAACGTATCTTTTTCCCCCTGCCAGGAGAAGACGCGCATTGGTCGTTTCCGGTTGAGTTCAATTTCAATAGAATCAGGATCGGTTCCATATTTTTTGGACAGTGCGCGGTATTGTTCCGATTGCCGGATTTTGCGGTCGAGGAATCCATTGAGTGTGTTACCCTGATTATCTACCCAGGGATCGCGTTCACCCCAGGCGTTGTCGAAATCTCCCTGCAATCTCTGCATATGGGTCTGCATAGCCTCCTCCGCCATGCGCTGCAATCGACTGTCAAGTGTGACATGGATCTTCAGGCCTGATTCATATAAGTCATATCCGTTTTCCTCACACCATTTCAGTAAATCCCTTTGAATCAACGAACGAAAATGGGTAGCGAGTCCCTGATTGTGACTTTGGACATGGAAGTCGAGTTTCAGGGGAATATTGCATAATGAGTCATACGCCCTTTCCGACACGTAGCCGTGCCGAAATAATTTGCGCATGACTTCGTTTCGTTTGCGCATCGCACGTTCCGGATGCCGCACAGGGTTGAACACATATGGACTTTGCAGCATGCCAACGAGAAGGGCAGACTCTTCAATGGTCAGATCGCGGACCATTTTGTTGAAATAGGTTTCCGCGGCGATCTTTATTCCGTAGGCATTATGGTTGAAAGGGACTGTGTTGAGGTAAAGGGCAATAATTTCTTCTTTGGTGAGGTTCTTTTCGAGTCTTACGGCAAGGATCCACTCTTTTGTTTTGCTGATGAACAGATTCACTGGCGACCCCAGTTCACCAAGCGTTCCCTGCAATTCCTTGCCTCGTGTATCGAAGAGATTTTTCGCAGTTTGTTGTGAAAGTGTACTTCCGCCGCCTCGAAGGTTAAATGTCACCATTCCGTAGAACACGCGGATGTAGGAAATGAAATCCATCCCCGAGTGATCATAAAACCGGTGGTCTTCGGAAATAAGAAGTGTTTTGACAAGGTGAGGAGGCAGCTGATCGAATGTTACCTGGCTTCGGTTGTAGCGGAAGTACCTGCCAAGAGGGACACCATCTGCAGAAATCACCTCCGACGAAAGATCGTTCTCCGGGTTTTCGACTTGTGCCAGCGAAGGCATGCCTCCAAACCAGTTGTACGGGTTACGGATAACGAGGGTGATATACACCCAGATGATTACGACTACTGAAATCACACTAAACCAGATGAGGCGGACGAGGCGCGGAAACCACTTGTTCTCATAGGAAAACATTGAGACAACGCGCTTCCTTATAGACTGGGTTAATGAAGATGCCATACCGAACAAGCCATGGTAAAATAAGATACGAAATTACAGCATAACGGATGCCGGCTTTTATGGTTCGGCGTTAATATTTTCGTTGTGTTTGTTATACATGCGGTAAGCCTGAATAATCTGGTTCCGATAGTAGTAGACACTCAGTCCTGCAAACAGAACGAGGACAGCGTTGAGGGCAAGAGCAACAGAGACTGAGAAGTGGTCGGTAAGAAATCCCACCTCAAAATTTCCCAACGGTGCCAGTCCAAGGAACATAAGTACATAGATACTCATGACGCGACCGCGAAACTCGTTTCGTACCACCGTCTGAATAACCGTATTCATGGTAGCTGCCTGTGAAAGCAGTCCCATACCCATAAAGAACAGAAGTGTGAGTGCGGCGGGTAACGGAGGAGCAAAGCTGAAGAGCAAAAGAGATATGGCGAAGAGGACGTTGCCGCCCACGAGGAACCATATCCTCGATACGCGTGTGCCGTATGCTCCTACGAGCAAAGTGGCGATTACCGAACCCAGGCCGGTGGCGGTGTACATGTAGCCCAGGCCCTGAGCTTCGAGTTCATAGATACTCCTTGCGATAAACGGCATCAGCGTTGAGTACGACCATCCGAAGACCGACAGGACTCCTGTAAAAACGAGCAGTACACGGATAAGGGGATGTGTAGCTGCGTATTTGATACCGGCCTGAATGGCGCGCACAGGTTTCCCGCTAACGGGTTTTACTTTCTCGCGATAGCGTATAAAGTAGAGCGCGAACATAAGGGCGATATAGCTCACGCCGTTTATCACAAACGCCATCCCGGAACCAACTGAAGCAATGAGCATCCCCGATACTGCAGGCCCGACGGCGCGTGCTGCGTTGAATATACCGCTGTTCATCGCTATTGCAGAAGGGAGCTCTTTTTTAGTCACAATAGTTGAAACAAAGGCTTGTCGTGCGGGGGCATCGACGGCGTTAACTGTTCCCATAAGGAAGGCGAGCACACCAATCAAAGGAATAGTGATCAGGCCATTCAGTGTTAAAAATCCTAATGTCAATGCGAGCACCATGTTGGCCGACTGGGTGCAAAAGAGCACCTTCTTCTTGCTAAAACGGTCAACGACCACTCCGCCGAACAGTGAGAACAGCAACGATGGCGTGGTAGCAAGGGCGGCGATGAGGCCGAGGTAGAACGCCGAGTCACTCAATTCCAAGACGAGCCAGCCCTGGGCAACGATCTGCATCCAGGTGCCTATAACGGAAACAAACTGGCCAAAAAAGAAGAGTCGGTAGTTTGGATTGCGAAAAGCCGGGAACGCCGAAATCTTGTCGACCAGTGCGGCATTTGTACCGCCGCTGACGTCAGTCTCGGGGACGGCAAAGCGTTTTCGTAGTTTGGTAAACTTGTTGCGTTTCAAGACAGGCAAAATAATCTCCGAAGATTAAAAAAGAATACCTGAGCCGGCAAAAGTATAATCCTAGTGGGCGAGCCACTGACGAATGGCTTCCGGCGCCGCGTATTTGGGGTCCGTCAGCAGCTCATGGTCCGTAAGGGTGAGCAGGAATGCTTTCAAATCCGCCTTCTCATCGTCGGTAAGCCGGACACCACCATCATGAACGAATTTCATCAACGGGTGAACATATGGGGAATAAACCAGCCCCTCAGAGTAGAAGTCGATAACTTCATCAAGAGTTTTGAAACGGCCGTCGTGCATGTACGGCCCTGTAAGCTCGATGTTGATCAGCGATGGCGCCCGGTAAGCGCCGATATCCCAAAGGTTTTTTGTGATCGAATGCCGGTCGCGCGAGTCGTTAAACGCTGCGTCCTTGGCATTGTTGAAGTATTCAAAGCTCGTAAGGAGGGCTGTTCCTCCATGGCAGTGAAAGCAGTCCGCGTCTTCGGAGAAAAATAAGTCGTGGCCGCGCAACTCTGACTCTGTAAGTTCAGCTTCATTCCGCAGCCATTTGTGATATCGGGAGCGATAGCTGATGATAGAACGGACAAACTGTGATATCGCTTTGCTGATTTTGTCCGCGGTGATCTCTTCCGTGCCGAAAGCCTTCCGAAACATTTCACGGTACATCGGATCGCTCTCAATCGCAGCCACCGTTTTTGCAATCGAACCTCTCATCTCATGCTCCGCGACAATCGCCATGTAGGTGAAGGCTTCGAGATTCCTGAAGTTGAGATCTTCCACTCCTGTGAAGTCGTATCCCGGCATGCTGGTAGCATTGTTGGAGCTTTCAAGGAATCCGTTCCACATATACCCCGAGTTGTTGAAAACCACATTCACTACCGGGAGCATCATGTGCGGAGTGGGTTTGCCTTCAGGATATTCGATACTTGGAATACCCCGCGGATGGCCGCCGCTAAATCGCGGGTGGTCAATGCCGACTTCAAACGCCTTCGACTGAATGTGGCAGGTGGCGCATGACATAAGTGAATCCGGATGCGTGCGCCCTGATAACCGCCCGTCATAAAAAAGATGTCTGCCAAGTTCAACACCTTCCACGGTCATCGGATTATCCTTCGGGATGTTCATCTTCGACGGGAAATCAGGCAGGGTCGGGAATGTAAAAGGTGTGGGCTTGTAGTCAATCTTGTCGTTATCCCCTTCGCATGATATGAGGATGCACGATGCCACAAAGGCAAACAAGCTCAGGAGGAATACGGTAAGGCGTAATTTACCCGTCATCAGTTGGAAATAATTTGAACCCTGGCTTCAAAAGCGTCCTTGCCGTTTTGCGCAATGATGCCCATAGCTTCCTGATTTTTCATAACCATACCGCCGAAGTTGTTATGATCATAAACCACAGGTGTATCGAACCAGCTTTCAATATTCATAAAGAGATGAACGCCGGTAGTTTTATCGTCCTGAATATTGATATCTGCAGGCAGGATCACTTCAAACCAGTTTTGAACGAATTCCACAACCTTGTCTTCAGCATCATAGACCTGTCCGACACCGAGGTGGAAATTAAAAGGCATGCGTTGTTCCGATGTGTTCATCCAGAACCCGTTCAGTTTCATATAATGATAGCCACCATTATCCCCGCCCATAGGGTAAGGCCAGATCATGTTGCTTTCAGGAAGGTCGGGAAAGGTGCCGGGTTGATTCTTTTCGCCTTTGAGACCAAACGTGAACTTGATCGCCGGGTAATTTCCTGCAGGTAACCGGTCCGATGGTTTCCACATTGCCGTTTCAGGAATATTGGTGTCTATGTAGTGGGCGAAGCCATCCTTATAAAGAGATACTTCAGCCCCGTTTTTTGTAACAAGCGCCACGTCGGAAATGAACCACTGCACTTCCGTGATTTCATACTGGTTCCCCGCGGCGTTAGCATACCGCATTTCATTAAAGATTACTGGTTCGCCATCGACTTCGTGGTGAAAAGTAAATTCAATCCGGCCGGTTTGGGGATCGTTGCTGTCATCGCACGATACCAGGAGGAAAGTTGCGATTAGGGCGAAGGCTGAAAGTACTGGTTTACTCATACACGGAAATATAGTTGATGCCGGCGAAATGCGGCAATGACTGTCGCTTTAGCATGGGCTGGAGTTCATTATTTCTGATAACGGATGACGCCTCCTGCTATTGCGGGTTGGATGAAGTTATGACGCGTCCGCCTGGAACTACGGCATCTTTGTAACTGGCGTGAGGTCGAGTTTCCGGAATTCGACGTGCGAGCCTTCTGCCTGAACAGCAATCTGGCCGCGGCGGGCGGTGCAGTTGATACCGTGGTTAACGAGGTCGCCGTTCACCCATACCTTGATTTCGTCGCGCAGGCAGACGATGACCATGGTATTCCATTCCCCAACNGCCTTTTCAGAGCCATTGGTGAGATTCTCGATTCTGCGNTGCTTTCCTTCAACAGTGCCCCATTCGGACTTCGGTCCGCGACGNTTNTCCATATCGGGCACTTCAATATCTTCGTGGATGCACCAGAAGTCNCCTGCGTTTTCGTGCATCATTTGAACCTCCAGTGACTTCGGAAACATTCGGTACAATACACGTGGCGTGGACGCATGAACCAGAATCCCGCAATTTCCAGGGGTTCCTGCAAACCTGTATTCCACTTCCAGTCGGTAGTTTTCATAGATGGAATCAGTAATGAGATGCCCATTGGGGGTGCCAAGGCTTACCAGCATGTTATCGCGAACCAGAAAGGGGCTCTTCACCGATGGATTATTATCCATGTCGGGGACATCAACATGCCATCCCGACAGGTCTTTTCCATTGAACAGCGACTTTGGCTTCCGGACCGTATCCGTGCTCCGCGTAGCTGCAAGGAAAACCGGGATAATGATCATCGCCAAAAAGACTGGCAGAATTTCGTTTCTTTTCATTTGATGAAAGAGTCAATCCCTAGATATCAGTTTGCCGACTACTCCAGTACCTGATCCTCAAAACTCACGCCCTTCGGGAAGTTGGAAAAGAGCGCCTTGTTGATGAGGATTCTCGGAGGATGAGCCCCCGTGCGGCGAAACTTGTAGGAGGCAAGGCGGTACGAAACGTTCACGGCAGTTCCTTTCCGTTCAATAACCTGATTCTCCATGTTCACGCTGCTTGAGATGAATTCCAGGCCGAAATTTGTCAAACGCTCCGTCAGCAGTTCCGCGAATTCGGGTTCATCCGTAGCAAGAACAAGTGTGTTGGGGTTAGCCGGGTCTCTTTTGATGGAACTTGGGATACGCTGCTCTATAACAACGTAGATATAGTCCTGATATTCCACAATGCTGGCCCAAAGGCCGCGGGCCTCCTTCTCGGGAAGTGCTGGCCTTACCCGCAACGAAATGACTGGTGCCTCATACGTCTGATTGTTCACAGTAAAGGAGAAGGGTCCGATATTTACTGCTCCTGTGTCAAGAAGTGTTTTGGTGA
>Ga0065721_10005312_pt1 | contig 17720 bp, 13 predicted proteins | sample Mesricmetagenome_FD_59108 | JGI IMG/M metagenome (GOLD analysis project Ga0065721, IMG submission 59108) | Mesophilic microbial community from rice straw/compost enrichment Sample: eDNA_1 v2 (version 2) | ecosystem: Engineered > Solid waste > Grass > Composting > Bioreactor | place: USA: Davis... | reverse complement strand
TTTATGTTTAAGTTCCGGCGGGCTCGGACAACGTTGGCGATCTTTCTGCAAGCAGAAAGTCGGAATCGCCCCATAATTTTCTTAACGTCATTTTTCTGAGGCCGTCCGCCACATAAAACGGCTGATCGTTTCTTAACGGTTTCATTCGGGCAAACAAAGTCCTTTATGTTTCAATAGCTATCGCCAACTTTTTCCAAATACGAAGCACCATGGCTGTTTCATTCTTAATTGAACATTGTCCGTTGGGTATTGAACATTTCGCCCTACGCAGATTGTGTATTTAAGAAGTTTGCATTACGTCGAACATTCGGCCTTACGCAGCATGATTTACCTGGCGTTGAGTCTTTCCAATTCGCGCCGATAGTCATATTGCAGATCTTCATGAAGCGTATCCAGGACAGATTCGAGCTTTTTCATTTGCCCTTCATAAATCTTTGCGATAGCATTATTGTAAACCGGTATGCCGGAGTCCTGGAGTTGTTTGCAAAAATGTAGCCGGAGCCCGACCTCCATCTGTTTTGACTGGCTGTAACGACAATATTTATTGATCACGCGGGTAATCTTGCGAAGCGTCTTCTTTGCGTAGTAGAGGTGCGATTTATTGATTGAATCAAAAAGTTCAGTGATTTCCTCTTTTACCGATTCGGTGAACTCATGCTCGTCGTGGGCCTCAAAAAGCAAATAGGTAAGCAATTCCTTGTTTTCCTTCTTGAATCTGGCCAGTCGTAAACACAGTTCAGCCACCTGCGCGGGCTTCAATGCTGCCAGTTCCTGTTTGATCTCCTGTATGGTCGCCGCTCTCATGCCGGCGAAGATAATATCTGTGATAAACTGATACCTTGTTAAATTTTTAAACTGATATAGCCTGTCTAACTTTTAGTTTCTGATATTTGCAGCGCAAAAAACACAAAGAAATGAGGGTTGCAATCAACGGAATGGGCAGAATCGGAAGACTGTTGTTCAGAAAACTGGTGGACCATCCACAAATCGAACTCGTTGCGGTAAACGATATCATGCCGGCTGAAAACCTGGTTTATCTCCTGAAATACGATTCCATTTACGGCACATTTGATAAGTCGATTACACTTGAACAAGGGCATCTGAATTTACCTGGTAATAAAAAAATTCCTGTCCTCCAGGCAGACCATCCCTCAGCACTTCCCTGGCGTGATATGCAGGTGGATGTAGTGCTGGAATGCTCAGGTCGTTTTACCAAAAAGGCCCTCGCTGAACTGCATCTGAAATCCGGGGCAAAAAAGGTATTGTTGTCAACTACCGGATCGGATGATATCCCCCTGAAGATTTTTGGATTTAACCAGAATGGGCAAACGCCCGGTGATATCATCTCACCCGGAGGATGTATGACAAATTGCTCCGTGCATATCCTTTACATCCTGCAGGCAATTGGTATTCGTTCCGCTCAACTAAATATTCTTCACTCTTATACTTCCAGGCAGGAACTTGTGGATGCTCCTCATCCTCATTTCCGTCGCGGCCGGGCTGCGTCGGAATCTATTATTCCCGTGGAAATAGATCTTCATCTGTCTATCGAGAGATTAATGCCCGGCCTGAAAGGTCGCGTGGCAGCTGTCTCAACCCGGGTGCCCGTGGCCAATGGCGCCATGGCCGATTTTTCTGTGGTGATGAATGATGAGATTTCCGCGAAAGAGATCAACAATATGTTCAAAAAAGCGGCGGAACAGGAATTCAAGGGTATAGTTGGATATACAGAAGATCCACTGGTATCACTGGACATTAAGGGAAATACGCATTCATGCCTGATCGACGGAACCCTGACATCGGTTGTGGGAAATCATTTGAAACTAATCGCCTGGTTCGATAATGAATATGGTTTTACCAGCCGCATGGTCGACTGGCTTGAATATTGGCAATCCGGCAAAGCCTAAGCTGCTTAATTTTGACGAATGAACCAACAAACCCTTACGGGGATCCTTCGTCGCCTGAAAATCGAATTACTGAATGAAATGCAGGCTGCTTTTATGGAAGCCGGCCAAAAGCATGATGAACTGATCCTGCTGTCACCAACCGGATCGGGCAAAACACTTGCATTTCTCCTTCCCATTCTCGAACAATTAAAAGATCATGGCCGGACTACCAGGGTGATGATCATTGTCCCTTCCAGGGAACTGGCCCTGCAAATAGAGTCTGTGTTTAAATCGCTGGGGACAACATATAAAGTAACCTGTTGTTACGGCGGACATAAACGCGAAATAGAAGAAAACAGCCTGGTGGAGCCGCCTGCCCTGCTAATTGGCACACCCGGCCGCATTGCCGATCATATCAGGAGGGAAAATATAACCACAAAATCCATCAGTACAATTATTCTTGACGAGTTCGACAAATCCCTGGAAGCAGGTTTTGAAGATGAAATGGCTTTTATTATCCAGTCGCTACCGTCGCTGAAGAAAAGGATATTGACCTCTGCTACCGAAGCCGTGGAAATTCCTGCATTTGTTGGTTTAACGAATCCCTTTCGCCTCAATTTCGCAAAACCAGACCAGGGCCCGGAAAAACTTGCGATCAAAACTGTTTCAAGTCCGGATAAAGATAAACTGGAAACATTGTTTCATCTCCTCTGCCAACTTGGTTCCCGTTCCACGGTCATTTTTTGCAATCACCGGGAATCAGTTGAAAGGACAAGTGCCTGGTTGAAAGATAAGGGCATCACCAATGTGTATTATCATGGAGCCATGGAGCAGCAGGAAAGGGAGACAGCGTTGTTTAAATTTCGCAGTGGTACGGTTGTTCACTTAGTCACCACTGATTTGGCTGCACGGGGTCTGGATATTCCGAATATCCGTTACATTATACATTATCATTTGCCCTCAACACAGGACGTCTTTACGCATCGCAATGGCCGGACAGCCCGCATGGATGCCAGCGGCACGGTCATTGTAATCTTAGGCCCTGAAGAGGAAAAGCCAGGTTATCTGGACTCGGATACGGTAGAAATGAAACTGGATAAAACCAGTTTGATTCCGGAAAAACCACAATGGTCTGCCCTTTTCATGGCGGCAGGAAAAAAAGATAAGATAAACAAAGTGGATATTGTAGGCTTTCTTACCAACAAAGCAATGTTGAAAAAAGAAGATATCGGGCTGATTGATGTCAAGGATTTTTCAGCTTTTGTGGCTGTAAGAAGAACTAAAGTTGGTGAAGCACTCAGACTGATCAAAGGACAAAAAATAAAAAATCAGAAGGTGAGAATTGAAATTGCCAAATGATAAACTGTTCAATGCTTTTTTCAGGAAAAATATTAGCTTAATCGAATAATAACCGCCAACCTGCCATGACCAGCACTAACCCTATCCCTTCACATCTCAAAGGCCTGACGGAAGCAGAGGTAATCGAAAGCCGGGCCAGACATGGCAGCAATGAAAGTTTTAAAGATGCGGGTAATCCCCTTCTCAAACTTCTTAAGGATATATTGAATGAACCCATGCTGGTGTTGCTCATGGCAACAGCAATCATTTATTTTATTATCGGTGAAAGAGGTGAAGGTTATTTCATGGTTGCAGCCATCATCATTGTATCGGGTATTTCATTTTACCAGGAAAGAAGAAGCAGGAAAGCATTGGAGGCGCTGCAGGCTTTGACAGAGCCGCTGAGTCGGGTCATCAGGCAGGGGCAAATCAAGCAAATTCCGACTCATGAGATTGTGGTCGGTGATTTGGTGTTAGTCAATGAAGGTGAGACAATCAATGCGGATGGACTTATCGTTCACAGCAATGATCTCTCATTGAATGAATCTTCTCTCACCGGGGAGGCTTATTCTGTTTTCAAATCGGCTGAAACCGAAGACAGGAAGGTTTATAGCGGAACTACGGTCGTTTCGGGACTTGCCGTTTACAGCGTGACCGATACGGGAGCGTCTACAAGGGCAGGTAAACTGGGAAGTTCGATTTTGGAAATAAAAGAGGAATCCACACCATTGCAACTACAGATTCGCAAGTTTGTTCGTGGAATGGCCTTGATTGGAACTGCATTTTTCCTGTTGGTCTGGGCAGTAAACTATTTTACCAGTTACGATGTTTTCTCCAGCCTGCTGAAGGGTCTGACTTTAGCAATGTCGGTATTGCCGGAAGAAATCCCGGTAGCGTTTACCACCTTCATGGCAATCGGCTCCTGGAGACTGATGCAGTCCGGGATTATTGTCAGAAAAACCGGTACTGTTGAAGCATTGGGCAGTGCAACGGTAATCTGTACTGACAAGACCGGCACCATTACTGAAAACAGGATGAATCTGCAGGCGGTTTATGCTTTTGCGAATGATACTTTATATGAAGATGGAAAGTGGACAGATGAAGCCTCCGCTGATGTGATCCGCATTTCGATGTGGGCAAGTGAACCGATTCCATTTGATCCAATGGAAAAAACGCTTCATCACGCGTATGAAGAAACCACAAACATTGACGAACGGCGGCTTTATTCGATGGTGCATGAATATCCATTGGGCGGCCTTCCCCCGATGATGACTCATGTTTTTGAAAACAACGAGGGCCAACGCATCATCGCGGCGAAAGGCGCTCCGGAAGCGATTTTAAGATACAGTAGTCTGAATGATACAGAGAGATCAAGGGTTATTCAGATTGCGACGGAGCTTGAGAAAAAAGGTTATCGAATTTTGGGTGTGGCAAGTTCTCCGCTTACAGAAAATGATCTGCCTGCAGAACAGCAACAGCTTCCTTTTGAGTTTTCAGGCCTGGTTGCTTTTTATGACCCTCCAAAGCCACATATAGAAAATGTATTCCGGCAGTTTTATGATGCGGGCATCGACGTGAAAGTCTTCACCGGCGACAGCGAATACACTACCGGAGCGATCGCCCGTTTTGCCGGCATTCGCAATGAAACCGGCGGGATCAGGGGTGCTGCTTTGATGGAATTATCAAGGGAACAAAGACAGGAAGCGGTAAATAAACACTCCATTTTCACCCGCATGTATCCCGAAGCAAAACTGGCAGCAGTGGAATCTTTAAAAGAACAGAATGAAGTGGTGGCAATGATTGGTGACGGTGTGAATGACGGACCTGCATTAAAAGCAGCGCATATCGGTGTGGCCATGGGACATAAGGGAACCGAGATCGCCAAAGCAGCGGCGGCTCTCGTGCTGGTGAATGATGATCTTTCAAAACTGGTGGAAGCCGTGGCCTCAGGCCGCCGCATTTATGCCAATATTAAAAAAGCGGTGCAGTATATCATTTCGATTCATATTCCTATCATATTGGTGGTGTCACTGCCATTGTTCCTGGGATGGATCTACCCTTCCATCTTCACACCGGTGCATGTGATTTTCCTGGAGCTTATCATGGGGCCAACCTGCTCCATCGTTTATGAAAATGAACCGATCGAAAAAAACGCCATGATACAACCTCCGCGAAAACTGAGCCGTACCTTTCTGTCCTGGAGGGAAATGGGCATCAGTATCGTGCAGGGATTGGTAATTTCAGCTTCACTCCTGTTGCTTTACCAATATGCAGCACAAAGAACCGGAAGCGAGGAAATGACAAGGACCATGATCTTTACCGCGCTGATATTCGCGAATATTTTCCTGACACTGGTCAACCGCTCATTTTATTATTCGTTTATCGAAAGCTTTACCCATCGCAACTGGCTGATGCGTGGAATTATACTTTTGACGCTGTTGCTCCTGGCAGTGATGTTGTATGTAACGCCTGTAACAGAATTTTTCAAACTGGTTCCCCTTGATGGCAGTTCATTGTTGATATGTATTGGCACAGCAGCAGTGGCCGTATTTTGGTTTGAGATTTGGAAATGGAAGAAACGCCAGGATCAAAAGATACATCCGGCCTGATCAGCCAATTAATAAATTGTCAGGTTCCAGGTTCTTTCAAACTGCTCAGTGGATTCCAGAACGTTGATGCCTTCCTTGTCAGTAATCTGCTGATTGCTATGGACACTATCTGCGATTCCACACCAGGGCTCTATACAAACAAAATCGGCATTCTTTGCTGCCCAAATACCGAGATAAGGGAAACCGGTAAAATCAAACTCAAATAAATCGCCGGCCCCGTCACAGTTCAGCTTCACTTTGGATGATTTCAGGTTTTTTAAAACAATGGCATCAGAAAAAAACAATTCCTTTTCAAGACGCATTTCATTCGAATTGTTTAAAATGGTTACAGGGCCATCAGCAATCAAACCATCAGGAGTAATGGGCCATCTTCCGGTATTTTCGGTCTTGTTGAAAATAAGTTTATAGTCGGAATAGGCTGTGCCCGGCAAAACCGGCAATTTAAATGCCGGGTGTCCGCCAACAGAGAAATAAAGTTTTTCACCCGCATTGCCTTTGTTCACCACACGGTAAGTCACAGACAACCGGTTTTCCTGCAAAGAGTAAATAATATCGAACTTGAATTTGAAAGGATAGATATCAAACAGCTTGCCTGTTGGGAGCAACGTGAAACAAACAGATGTACTGTTTTGATCTGTTACGGTAAAATCCATTTCCCTTGCAAATCCATGCCTGTTGAGATGATAAGGTTTTCCCTGGTAATAATAGGTCTTGTCTTTCAAACCACCTACGATGGGAAACAATACAGGAGATTTCTTTGGCCAGGCCGGACCGGCATCCCACATAAATTCCAGGTCACGCTTTTTTGCATAGATGCTTTGGAGTTCCGCACCAAGACTGGCAATCTCAACTTTTAATAGATCATTCTCTAAAAGATACATGTTTGATACCCGTTGCTGTTATTGAAGAAATAATAAATGGCTAGCTGAATTTTCATAGTTATAAAACCAGCAACCCGCACTTATATAAATTGGTGACGGGCTTGTTGTCCCAAAATAATTCAAAATTGTCGAAGCCCGCGGCTTCATAATCTTCTTTCAATTTCTGAAGCGTAATCAACCGTTGATTAGTGACGGATAATTTATCCAGGGTTGACGCAAGCCACTCACCCTGCGCCTTTCCGAGTTTTACCTGGTAAGAATTATTTTTTGTAATGAAACTCAGGCCGACCATTTCCCGTGTTTGTCCTCTTTTGGACTGTACAAAATATTCTTTGCCGGTCAGTTTACCCAGCCATACAAGTTTTGCATTTTGTTTTGCCTGAGGGACGTCATCTTCCGTCAGCGATTTCCCGATAAAATCAGGAAAAATGCTTGTTCGCGGCACGGGGAAATCAAACCAGTATTGCAATGGTTTGTCGAGATGCATGCCGTGCATATAGTTGAGTAATGATTTTGCCAGTCCATGAGCAAATGCGGGATGGTCAGTACCGGTTTGATCAATGTGTTCAATATCATTGTTGGCAAAACTCCCCATGGCTTCCACGGCTTTTGATACCTGGAATCGCGCGGGATCCAGCCCCACAGGGCTGTGTGCCGTCATCGTAAACTGATGCCAATACGCGGATTGCAAAATACCGGTTGAAAACATCTGCCTTACCATCTCCAGGGAATCGATTGTCTCCTGCGCTGTCTGTGTGGGAAAACCATACATCAGGTACGCATGCACCATGATGCCGGCTTCGGTGAAATGTTTGTTTACTCTCGCAACCTGTCCCACTGTAATCCCTTTTTGAATCAAACCCAGCAACCGGTCGGATGCTACTTCAAGTCCGCCCGATACGGCAATGCAGCCGGAAGCTTTCAAAAGCAGGCAAAGGTCGCGGGTAAAACTTTTTTCAAAACGTATATTCGTCCACCAGCTCACGGTCATTCCCCGCCTCAAAATCTCAAGCGCAACTGCCCGCATCAGCGCCGGTGGTGCGGCCTCATCCACAAAATGAAATCCATTTTGACCGGTCTGCTTCATGATCTCACTCATGCGGTCGCAGATGATTGAAGCTGCGATTGGTTCATAAAGCCGGATATAATCCAGTGAAATATCGCAGAAAGTACATTTTCCCCAATAACATCCATGTGCCATGGTCAGTTTATTCCATCGCCCGTCGCTCCACATACGATGCATCGGGTTCACCACTTCAATGGCTGACACATACTGATCAGTTAGGAGATCCGTGTAGTCAGGTGTGCCAAGTTCAGACTGACGATAATCGTGAACAGCAGGATCGTCCCTGAATTCAATCTTTCCTTCGTGTAAAACAAATGTTCTCTTCAGGTGATCTTCTGAGGCATTTTCATTAACAAGTGCAACCAGTCTTTCCAGCGGTGCTTCTCCGTCATCCAGCGTGATATAATCAAAAAACTCAAATACTCTTGGATCACTCACTGATCGTAGTTCGGTATTTGCAAAGCCACCGCCCATCACCAGTTTGGTTTGGGAATAATGTCTTTTAACCCATTGACCACAACGCAGGGCAGCAAGCAAATTTCCCGGGAAAGGAACCGAGATTGCTATTAACTTAGGTTGTGTAGCCTTCATGTGTCTTTCCAACAGCCTGATCATAGTCTCATCTACCAGCGTCAAAGGTTTTTGGAGCTGATCATACAGGCTGTCAAAACTGGACGCAGAACGTGCAAGTTTTTCCGCATAGCGGCTGAAACCAAAATGCGGATCCAGGCATTCTTTAATCAAATCAGCCAGGTCTTCGAGAAACATGGTGGCAAGATGTTTTGCCTTGTCCTGTATTCCCATATTTCCAAAAGCCCAGTCAAGATCATCTATTTGGTCAAATCGCGATGCTTCGGGAAGAAAATCTCTTTTACAGATCAGGTGTGCCAGTGTGGGATTATGTCCCTGCAGAAAATGAATAACGCTGTCAATGATGCGCAGATATTCTGCTTTTAAATGAAGTATACGTTTAGCATTGGCAGAAATTTCCGCGGGCATAGAATGTTCAATCCTGGAAAATAACTCCGATAAGCCCTTTCTTGAAAAAATGGCCAGAGTGGTTTCAATGCCAAGATCACACTGGAATGAGGAAATTTTCCGGGTATTGAGGAATCCCTTCAGATACGCTGTCGCCGGGTAAGGCGTATTCAATTGCGTAAACGGCGGCGTTATCAGGAGGACTGTAGCACCCATGGTCTGACAAAACTATCCATAATACCTCAAATGGCGGCCTGCCATTTGCATACAGACTTATTAAGCATGACGTTTTATGCTTTAGATTTGTTCCTTATTCAAATTCACAACATGCATTTACCTGATTTTTCCGATCCTTCAGTTTGGATTAGCCTGCTTACCCTCACATTTTTGGAGATCGTGCTAGGTGTTGACAATATTATTTTTATTTCAATTATATCAGATAAACTCGAACAATCGCAGCAAAAACGTGCCCGGCAAATCGGCCTCCTGCTGGCAATGTTCTTCCGTATCGGACTACTTTTAACCATTACATGGATCATGCGTTTGCAGGATCCGGTTTTTACGATACCGTTTATTAAATCGGCCGGTGAAGCCCTTGCTATCAGCTGGAAAGACCTGATCCTGATGGCCGGCGGGGTATTTTTGATTTTCAAGAGTACACTGGAGATACATCACAAACTGGAAAAGCCTGCTGATGGCGTTGATGGCAGAAAAGCAAAGCATGCTTCGATTGGCTCAGTGATATTACAAATTGTATTGATCGATGCCGTGTTTTCTTTCGATTCGATCCTTACGGCTATCGGCCTGGTAGATGAAGTGCCGGTGATGATCATTGCCGTGATAATCTCAATCCTGATCATGATGGCTTTTGCCGGAGCCATCAGCAAATTCATCAATCGACATCCCACTTTACAAATGCTGGCACTCTCCTTCCTGATCGCTATTGGCATCATGCTGGTGGCTGAAGGTTTCCATCAGAAGATTGACAAGAGCTATATCTATACGATGATTGCTTTCTCTCTTATTGTGGAACTTCTGAACATGAGGTTGCGCAGGAAGCATGAAACTATTCGCCTGAAGCATGGCGACAAAGAGGATTGATTGAAAAATTACTGACCTATGGAATTCTTTGTCAACAAACAGTCCATCGTGCGAAGAATCTGGGGCAAAAGCGATACGATCCTTTTTGTGTTCGCCGGTGCTTCTGCTGAATTTGCCTTGAATAAAGCGGTGGACTGGCTTTACTTCACAGGCCGTTTACCGGCAGATCCGTTGGGTCGTCTATTTACCACCGTCATGTATGCAAGGGAAATTGTTTTCTCCGAAAAAACAAAAGCCGAAGCAGCCATTGACCGGATTACATCCATCCACCAGGCCATTGAATCAGCGCGTGGCTACAATATTCCCGATTGGGCCTATCGTGATGTATTATTCATGCTGATTCATTATTCCCTTGCAGCATACGAACTTCTCGAAAGAAAACTATCTGATGCGGAGAAAGATGATCTCTATGATGTTTTCCTCAGAATGGGAACAAGAATGGGTTTAAAAGAATTACCGCCGACATTCCGCGAATGGCTTCCCGTGCGCGACCAGCATTTACATGATGACCTGCAAAAAAGTGAATATACGGAAGACCTCTATCGACAATACCGGAAACATCTTGGCGCGACCCGTTTCAAGATCCTGAAAGAATCACAGAAACTGGTAGTGCCGCCACATGTATCAAAACTGCTGGGGCTTAGCCGCGCCAAATGGATCACACCCCTGCTGGCTGCTTATAAACTCGGAAGAGTTATCCGGCTTGACGAAGTCATCAAAGCGGCAATACTCCCACCTGAATATAAGAAGCAGATAAAGGAACTTGATAAATTTCCTGCATAGTTGTTTTTGCGTAAGGCGAAATATTCGACGTTCAATTTTCAATGCTCAACTGTAAATGAGACGGCTTTATCTTTTTAATGGATCAGGCATTTCATTGTCTTTGCCTGCTTCGAAGATGAAGCTTTTCTTATTTCAAATTGAACATTTCGCCCTACGCAGAAGATGCGTAACACACCAAATGGATTAGTCTTTTTTCTTCTTTGCGGCAGCCGGTTTTTTAACAGCGGCTTTTGCCTGAGATTTTGCCGGGGCTTTCCCGGTCCTGGGTTTGGCTGATACTTTTTTCTCCTTCTCAGCAGGAACAGAGATCACGCAATTCTCAACGGCGAAATCGGCCACATGCACATATTCATCAGCGCGGTTATCATTCACCCAGCGCCCGTCGTTAAGCAGGTAACGATATTGATAAGTGCGGCCACCTTCGAGCGTGGTGGTCACTTTCATGGAGCCGTCTTTTTGTTTTTTCAGGCTGATGCCATTATCTGAATTCCAATTATTAAAATCACCAAGTACGATTGCGCCGGTAGCATCACCTACCACTTCTGCCGGCAGAGAAAATGTAACTTTTTTACCCATAACTCAAAATCTTTTTTACTAATAAAACAGGCTCTGCGCCTGCGTGCAAAAATATTATATCGCGCATTAATACCGTGCCATGAAAAAGGTAACCGTGGCTGAAATCAAAGCTTATCCACAGTTTGTGTACAAAAACACAGTGTGGAAGCGGATTTCAGCCACTCTTATGAAAAAGGAACCTGAGCTAAGCAATTTCCGTTAAATTTATCCCTTTAGCATTTCATGAACTACCATATGATAAAGAAGCTTGCATTTCCTGTCTCAGCCCTGGTTTTAGTTTTCCTGTTTTCCTGTTCAAACAAGCGAAGCGGCAAACCAAGGGTATTGGTGTTTTCTAAAACAGCCGACTTTGTACATTCTGTTATTCCGGTTGCCAAAGCCGCTTTGCAGAATTTGGGTAACGAAAACGGGATTGATGTGGACACGACTTCCTCTGCGAATTATTTCCAGGAAGATTCACTGGAAAAATATTCGGCAGTCATTTTCCTGAACACCACAGGTGATGTATTGAACCATCGCCAGGAGATCGCTTTTGAACGTTATATCCAGGCTGGTGGCGGATACGTGGGAATCCATTCAGCAAGTGATACGGAGTATGACTGGGGATGGTATGGAAGACTGGTTGGTGCATATTTCGAGAGTCATCCCCAACCGCAACAGGCGAAGTTTATCATCAAAGACCGTTCATTTCCGGCAACAAAATTTTTCAGCGACAGCACCTGGGAATTTAAAGATGAGCTCTACAATTTTAAAAAGCTCAACCCTGATGTAAATGTGCTCATCACCATTGATGAATCCAGTTACGAGGGAGGAAAGAATGGCGAACATCATCCAATGAGCTGGTATCATGACTATGATGGCGGAAGGGCTTTTTATACGGCACTTGGACATTTGGATGAATGTTATACCGACAGTATGTATTTACAACACCTGCTGGGAGGCATTCAATACGCGATTGGGGATAATAAAAAACTGAATTATAAAAAAGTGCGGTCTCAATATCCACCGGATGAAGACAGGTTTACAAAAACGACTTTGTCGTATGGCGAGTTCTTTGAACCAACTGAGATGACGATCCTCCCCAACCTGGATATTTTAGTTGTTCAAAGAAGAGGTGAAATACTATTGTACAAAAATGAAACGGGCCAGTTAAAGCAGGCCGGGTTTCTGAATGTATACTGGAAAGCCGGCGTGCCTGACGTAAATGCCGAAGAAGGATTGATGGGCGTAGCGAAGGATCCAAATTTTGCAAAGAATAACTGGGTGTACATGTTTTACAGCCCGGCTGACACCTGGGTAAATCGTTTATCCAGGTTTACACTGGTGAATGACAGTATTGATCTTTCAACAGAAAAAGTCATTCTCGATGTTAAATCCGATCGCAACATCTGTTGTCATACCGGCGGCTCGATTGCTTTTGGTCCCGACGGTCTTTTATATGTTTCCACGGGAGACAACTCCACTCCCTTTGATGAACCCGGAGCTAAATATGTCAACAGCGGGTTTGGCCCCATGAATGATCTGCCCGGTAAGCAGCAATATGATGCCAGGCGTTCTTCTGCCAATACAAATGACCTGCGTGGAAAGATTCTCCGAATCAGGGTAAAAGACGATGGCAGTTATGAAATTCCTGAAGGGAACCTGTTTCCCCCGGGTACCGACAGTACGCGTCCCGAAATTTTTGTGATGGGAAATCGCAATCCCTATCGCATTTCAGTGGATCAGAAAAACAGCTATCTCTATTGGGGTGAAGTAGGTCCCGATGCAGCCAACGATAGTTTTACCACCCGTGGTCCGCGTGGTTATGATGAAGTAAACCAGGCACGAAAAGCCGGGTTTTACGGCTGGCCTCTTTTTGTGGGTAATAACTATGCATATCGTGAATTTGATTATGCAACCGGTGTCACAGGGCAACCATATGATCCCGCTCACCCGGTGAATACTTCACGCAATAACACGGGATTGAGAAATCTGCCACCTGCGCAGCCCGCATTTATCTGGTATCCTTATGGCGCTTCTCATGATTTCCCGCAGGTGGGAACCGGCGGTCGAAATGCGATGGCAGGTCCGGTATATTACGCCGATCAATATCCCAAAGAAACTCGATTGCCTGAGTATTATAACGGTAAGGTTATTATTTATGAATGGATACGTGGCTGGATCAAAGCAGTGACCTTATTACCAAACGGTGACTTCGACAAAATGGAACCGTTCCTTTCCAATATTAAAGTCAATTCCCTGATGGATATGGAACTCGGACCTGACGGCCGGCTGTATTTCCTGGAATATGGTTCCGGGTGGTTTTCAAAAAATGCTGATGCCGGTTTGTTCCGGGTTGATTACAACAGCGGCAACCGTGCACCCAGGGTTCAATCGCTGACAGTTGACCAAACGTCAGGCGTATTGCCTTTTACCGTAAAAGCATCGGTAACTGCAACAGATGCTGAGAACGATAAACTCGAATACAGCTGGCAATTCGGAGATGGAAAGAATGTAAAAACTGAAAACCCGGAGATCAGCCACACATATGACACACCAGGGGATTACAAGATCTTTGTAACCGTCGAAGACAAACATGGGGACTCAGTTGTAAGTGAAGCTGTTTCTGTTTATGCGGGAAACAAACAACCAGTGTTGAAAATTCAGCAAACTTCAGGCAACAAATCTTTCTACCTGCCTGGTAAGTCCATTGGTTATACAGTAAAAGTAGAAGATAATGATCTTACCGAGGTTAATCCGGCTGGTCTTTTTGTCTCGGCAGATTATGTCGAAGGATTTGATAAAGCAGGCGCCAGTTTTGGTCACCAGCAGGGACAATCAATTGTCAGCGGAAAGAGCCTGACGCAAACCCTGGATTGTAAAGGTTGTCACAAAGAAGCTGAAGCATCTATTGGACCTTCCTTTAAACAAATTGCCGATCGGTATGCCGCACAATCCGATGCCAACAAATACCTGAGCGATAAAATTGTTAAAGGAAGCAAGGGCGTTTGGGGTGAAGTGGCAATGGCGCCGCATCCAACGCTTGCAGCTAATGATGTACAGGCAATAGTCAGCTGGATACTTTCTTTAAATCAGAAAGAAAACATCCGGCCGTCNCTTCCACAAACGGGCACCATCAGTATTGCACGTNATAAAAAACCAAATTCATCNCTGGTGTTGTCTGCGAGTTATACTGACAAAGGNGGTAACAATAGTAAATCCCTTACGGGGTCAACTGTCTTTGGTCTTCGATCCAACTATGTTCCTCTCTCAGAAAAACTGGAAATGAGTGGGTTTGATGACATGTATTTCAACAGCATCCTGTACCTGATCGTGCCGCAGCAGGAAGGATGGTTTGCGATGGATAGCATTGACCTGACCGATGTGGGCTCCGTGAATGCAATCGTTGCCTGGCAGAATGTTACTCCCGCCGAATTTGAACTTGAAATTCATTTGGATTCTCCAACCGGAACACTGCTGGGAAAAGGAAAATTAAACATACCTGATCGAAGCAAGAAGCAGGGACAGATCCGCATACCCATCAGCGCAGTGAATGATGCCAAATTCCACAAACTGTATTTTGTGTACCGGCCGGCTGAAGGAAAATCAGTGACGGGGACAGGCATCTCGGCGGTGAGGTTTGATCCAGGATGAAGGTGGTGAAAAATGGGGCTGCGTAGGGAGGAATGCTCAACAATCAATGCGCAATGTTCAATGGGGAATGAGACGGCTTTCGTCATCCTTTGGGAAACCATTGCCTCCTATTATTTAAAAAACAGAGTGTTTAACCGGCCACTGAATATGGAAAATTGAGCCTGAGTATTTGGCCCCTGAGCAGTAGCAATCTCAACAACTATTTCTCCATTTCTTTGATCCATTGTTTCTTCAACTTTATTTTGTACTCATTTCTCAGGCTTTTTAATAGCTGCCATCGCTGGATGTTTCCTTCGTTGGTAAGTGTTACGTTTATAATCCTGATATCGGTTTTGTTTTTCTTTACTTCGTTTAATTGATATTTTACACTAAGTATTGTATCCGCCGTTTTTGAATAGCTATCAAATAAGACGATGCTGTCCGTTTGGTAGTATGACATGCTTTGGGCGTAACCTAAACCAATTGCAGTGCTGTCATTTTCGCCTTCATGATACTCCACATTATAACCCATGTACCGGATGGCTTCAATGACTTCAGACCTGGATTTTTTCACTGTGAATGTTTTGCCTATATAAACAGTACCCCGGGGCATTTCTCCCGGATGTCGTATGCTTGTGGCACAAATGGCAAAAAAGGACAAAACAGCTATGATTGCCCTACCAGCTTTGAAAAGAAACCTGGTTTGAATTACGATTGAATTTGACTGGTTAATTATATTTTGTGCCAGGGGTAACACCAGCAGTGCCCAGTAATCCGAATAGTCGACTATTCTTTGAATTGTAAATGGACTATACCTGTTTATCCAAACAACCAGCGGGGTTACGAGTGGTGTTTTCCATAAAATAAATAAAACACCCGTTACCACCACAATCCAATTCTTTGACTTTGGAAAGATGACATAAACAAAAACAGGAAATACAACCAGCCCTGCGAAATCAGACAGCTTCCCGGTAAGCATACCCGGGAAAGCCGGTTTGAAGATGAAATCATTACATAGCAGGATTAGCAGACCCGCAATGAATAAGGGATGAAATAGCAGGCTATTCCTGGTCATCAGACAAACATTGTATTCCTAAAATACAAAACTTGATGATTAGTTTTTGCTGACACTTCCGCGTAGGGCGAAATTTTTCGATGCGCGATGATCAATATCCCAATGTTTAGTGATGACAGCTTTTTGTCGCTGTAGGGGAATTAGGCGCCCAATTTGAATCGTGATCTTTGTTGGGAATTTGACCGAAATAATGGTCGATATCCAGTTAGGTTGCCCTGTCTTTTAATAAATTGTGCCACTCGCTTCCCATACGAAGACAAAGCCGTCTTGTTTCCCATTCAACGTTGATCATTGTTGAGCTTTCAGCCTTACGCCGCTTTCATACAATAAATCCCACATTCCATTACCCGCTTTCCCCACCCCATAACCTCACAGATTGCTTCAAACCCTTGTCAGTACTAGCTTGCGGGTAATTCAATGTTTAAACTTTATTTTTATGAAAAAGACATATTTGATTGTTATGTTGATGGCCGTGGTATTGGTGGCTGTACTGGCTGCCTGTACTTCAGGTGCAGGCCGGGCTGATAGTAGTGAAGTTGTTATCAGCCGGGACAGCCTGGTTAAACGGGGGGCATACCTTGTGTACACCATGCTTTGTGATGATTGTCATTCTCCAAAGAAAATCGGTCCAAACGGACCGGAGATTATACCGGAACTGCGATTGTCCGGAGCGAGACACAACACGAAGCTGCCTGCACTTGATCCGGAACAAATCAAAAAGGGCTGGACACTTTTCAATGAGGATTTTACGTCCATCGCCGGAGCCTGGGGCGTTTCTTTTGCCGGTAACCTGACCAGCGATGCAACCGGGATTGGTAACTGGACAGAAGAACAGTTTAAGAAAGCTTTGACGCAGGGAAAATATAAAGGGCTTGACAATAGTCGCGGTTTGTTACCACCCATGCCCTGGCCTCAGTTCAGTATTTTAAATGATGCAGACATCAAAGCCATTTATACTTATCTCAAATCGACACCGCCCGTAGAGAATGTAGTGCCGGCCCCCATCCCTGCAGAAGAACTATTTGGAAAAACCAAGAAGTAACAATTACAATTCGGCGCACTTTCCGATGGCTTATTCAATAAAACCATAAGGACGTGGGCACTGTTTTCACGTAGTCAGTTTTCCCCTCCACGCACTCGCCATTCGCATTTCTGCGTAGTTGAACAACATAGGTAGCAGTAGGAATATAGAGTAGCATAGGACTCTTCCCCACTGCCTGCGTAGAATAGGACACGGATAGAATGGATGAATGGATTGACACGGTAAATGTTTACCGTTTGTTTCTGCGTAGGGCGAAATGTTCAATGCTCAACGAACAATGTTCAATAGAGAATGAAAACAGCTTTCACGCTTCGTATTTGCAATATTTTAAAATGACTTTGCTTGCCAGGAATGAACCCCGTTAAGAAATGATCAGCCGATCTATGTGGCGGACGGCCTCAGAAAAATGGCGTTAAGAAAATTATGGGGCGATTCCGACTTTCTGCTTGCAGAAAGATCGCCAACGTTGTCCGAGCCCGCCGGAACTTAAACATAAACGTCTCTGGCGGCGAGTTCGCTGGCGATAGGATCGATCCATAATTTTTAGCCATTTTTCTGCAGCCGAAGTTTTTTGCTCCACTTTTTTCAAAAAAAGTGGAACACGCAAAAGTGCGTTTAAGGCGTCTGTGAGCAAGTGATGGTGATGCCAGAGGCTTCATACGCCGGGGTTGCCGCTGAGCGTTTGAGTTACCCTAAACGGCAAACCCCGGCGGGACCGACCCCAAAGATCTGCGTAGGGCAAAATTTTCAATGTTCAACGAACAATGTTCAAT
>Ga0065721_10050825_pt1 | contig 17735 bp, 13 predicted proteins | sample Mesricmetagenome_FD_59108 | JGI IMG/M metagenome (GOLD analysis project Ga0065721, IMG submission 59108) | Mesophilic microbial community from rice straw/compost enrichment Sample: eDNA_1 v2 (version 2) | ecosystem: Engineered > Solid waste > Grass > Composting > Bioreactor | place: USA: Davis... | reverse complement strand
GCTGCTCGTCCAATGGCGGATGCCCGGGGCGGGCGAGCACGTTCTCGGCCTGGAGCCGGCCAACTGCCGGGTCGAAGGGCGCGAGACGGAGCGGCAACGCGGAGGTCCGATCGTTCTGAAGCCGGGCGGGTCGGTATCCTATCGGATAGAGTTGAACGTCGGTTGACGGCAAGCGATAATAGAGAAGGTTCGGTCTTCGTCCCCTAATCTTGGCGCGGATAACCGAACTTTGTGAACCCGAATCCTAGAGGAATATCGAATCGAACGGTCGCCGGGAGGCCATGGGAATGAAAGGCAACGCATACGCGGGATTAAACGCCAGACAGCAGCAAATACTCGAACGGATCACGCTGGAAGGAGAGCTGAGAGTAGCCGACTTGAAGGACGCTTACGGCGTGACCGAAATGACGATCCGCCGCGATCTGGAGAAGCTGGAGGAGACGGGATCGGTCAAGCGGACGTTCGGAGGGGTCATTTTCGTCGGAAAAGACGTGGCTCTGCAAGAAAGAACCGGCATCCTGACCGAGGAGAAAGCGAGAATCGGCCGCCACGCGGCGGCATTGATCTCTCCGGGGGAATCGGTTTTTATAGACGGGGGAACGACGACTCTGCAGGTGGCCCGATACATGAAGCCGGACATGAACGTCACCGTCGTCACGAACTCGCTTAACGTCGTGGCCGAGCTTTCCGGCAAACGTATTCCCGTGCTGATGACGGGCGGCATGCATATCGAGGCGACCAATTCCCTCGTCGGCCCGATCGCGGCGCAAAGCTTGGCCGGGATGGCTTTCGACCGCATCTTCCTGGGGGCGACGGGAGTCAATGTCGAGCACGGGTTCAGCAACTCGAACATTTACGAAGCGGAGATCAAGATGACGGCCATCCGCCAGGCCGCGGAGACGAACATCGTCGTGGACCGCACGAAGTTCGGGGCGAAAGTGCTTTTCTCTTTCGCCCCGCTGTCCGGCGCGCAGCGGATCGTGACCGACCGACTGCCGGACGACGCCCTCTGCCATGCCTGCCGGGAAGCCGGCGTTCGGTTGGAAGTCGCGGAGTGATTTAACGGGCAAGGCTAGGCCAAGCGCTTCCGAAGACCGGCCGGTCCGGGAAGACGCGGGACGAATCCCGCGCATGGAAAGAAAGGAAAGGGAAGGCCGCGAATGATCGGCAATCGCCGCAAGCAGCCTCCGTTAACGTTCCGTTAGCGGGGGTTGCTTTTTGTTTCGCCCCTTTCCCGACCGCTGTCTCTTAATCAAACATTCATGTCGCGAAATTGGATATCCAGCCCGGCGAGGATTTGGTAACCTGATCTTGTCTTTAGTTGGTTAATCCTATCTCAGGAGGGCTATTCCATGAGCAAAGTTCGCATCGGCATGATAGGCACGGGCGGCATCGCCGGATGGCACGCTCGACAATTGTCGGAACTGCCGGAGGCGGCGATTGTCGCGATCGCGGATACGAGCAAGAAGAGCCGGGCAACGTTCCTCGGGAAGTTCGAAGGGCTCGAGGCCGAGGAGTACGACGATTACCGGACCATGCTCGACCGTTCGGAGCTGGACGCCGTCGTCATTTGTTCCCCGCATACGCTGCATTACGAGCAAGCGACGGAAGCGCTCCGCCGGGGCTTGCACGTCCTGATCGAGAAGCCGATGACGTGCTCGTCCGCGGAAGCGGAGACGCTCATCGATACGGCCAAGAGTTCGGGTAAAATTTTGCAGGTGTCTTACCAACGCCATTTTCAACCGGAGTTTCTTTACATAAAGGACGCGATCGCCGGAGGCAAGATCGGCAAGCTAACGTCGGTCACGGCGTCCCTCTACCAGGAATGGAGGCAAGGAACCTCCGGCTCCTGGAGACAGGATCCCGCGCTGTCGGGAGGCGGATTCCTGATGGACTCCGGCAGCCACATCATCGACGTCCTCCTATGGACGACGGGGTTGACGCCGATCGAAGCGAAAACGCAGCTCCACCGGCACGGCACTCCCGTCGAGATCGATACGTTCACGTCCATCCGCTTCGCGGAAGGAGCGGTAGGCGGGTTGAACCTGGTCGGCTATGCGCCGTGCTGGCACGAAACCTACGCGTTCTGCGGGGAAGACGGAGGCATCTTCTACGATAACGGCAGGATCACGATCCGCCGTCTCCGCGAAGAGCCGATCGTTCCCGAGCTTCCCTCGCAGACGACGAATCAGGACAAGAGCTTCGTCGACGCGATTCTCGGCCGCCAGGACGTCGCGGTTAGCGGCGAGTTCGCCTACAAGGTCGTCAAATTTTCGGAGATGGTCTACGAAGCCGCGGGTTACTCCCCTAACGGCGATCCGCGGACCGCGGAAGGGGAACGCGCGTGAAGTTCGACATCGGCATGAGAATTCCCCCGAAGATCGGGGAGGAAGGCATCCGCAAAGCGGCGGAATGGGCGGCGGGGGCCGGGCTTGACGTGCTCGACGTTCCCGAGCTGACGCCGGAGGTCAAGGCCGCATGCGACGCGGCGGGTATTCGCGTCGGATCGGTAGACGCCCGGGGAATCGGACAGCTGCTCAGCCGGGACGAGGGCAGGCGGGCGCATGCCGCGGCGACGCTCAAGAAGCAGATGGACGACATGGCCGCCCTCGGCGGAAGGATCCTGTTCGTCTGCCTGGTGCCGGAGGACGTTACGCTTCCTCGCCGGGAAGGATTCGCCATCTGGAAAGAAACGTTTCCGGAGCTGGTCAAACACGCGGAAAGCCGTAACCTCTACATCGCCATCGAAGGGTGGCCGGGACCGGCTCCGCATTATCCGACGCTCGGATGCACGCCGGAGATGTGGCGCGCCATGTTCGACGCGATTCCTTCGAAGCACTTCGGACTGAACTATGATCCCTCCCACTTGGTCCGTCTGGGGATCGACTATGTTCGGGCGCTGACCGAGTTCGGCGAGCGAGTGAACCATTGCCACGGCAAAGACGCGGAAATCCTGCATGACGAGCTGTACGAATGCGGGACGCTGCCGGCCTCCTTCGGCGCGAAGTACGGTTTCTCGGAAGGCTCGTGGCGCTATACGATTCCCGGGCACGGAGAAGTGGATTGGGGCAAAGTCGCCGTCCGGCTGGAGAGGCTCGGCTACCAAGGAGCGGTCAGCATCGAACTGGAGGATCACCGTTACTGGGGGACGCCGGAGGCCGAGCGGCAAGGAATCGAGAAGGCGGCCGGGCATTTGGCGAAGTATTTGAGGTAAAGGGAATTGAAGTGAAGGAAATTGAAGTGAAGTATTTGATGCAAAGAAGATATAAAAACGTAACGGAAGCAGGCAAAACGATATTTACGCCGATTTGGCCCGCCTTGCACAATGGAAGGGCAGGACGAATTCTCTCGCGGCGCGAAGGCGGAAAGCGGGCCCGGTTTTCCCGGCGGCGTCGCGGCGCGGCCGGCGGGCGGATTCTCCGCCTTGCAATCGCCCGCAAAGGAGGCACGGCATGAGAAAGGAATACGCAGCGGTCAGCTACGAGTTTTTACGGCCGCAACAGGTCAAGGAAATCAAGGAGAGGTGCCCGATCGCGTATATCGCGGCCGGGGCGATGGAATGGCACGGCGTGCACAATCCGCTCGGGGTGGACGCTTTCAAGGCCCATGCCGTCTGCGCCGAGGCCGCGCTGAAACACGGCGGGATCGTGCTGCCTCCTTTTTACCAAGGCTTGCTCGGCTTCGCGAACTGGGGACCTCCGGACTGGGAAGGATACACGCTAAGCTTTAACGAGGAATCGATGTTCGAGGCCGCGATGACGGGCATCGCCAAAGCTCTCGTCTACAGCGGGTGGAAGGTGATCGTCGGCGTGACGGGGCACAATGTGGAGCGGCAGCGCGAGCTGATGCAAAGGGCGATCGACGGCGCCGCGGACGGTCGGACCTCGACCGGCTTTGCCGCGTTCGAAGGCGATTTCCATACGCCCACGGAGGACATTCCGTTCCGAATGGATCACGCCGGGGCGTGGGAGACGTCGTGCATGCTGTACACGAACCCCGAACTGGTGGATCTGGAAGCGTTGAGGCGTTACGGCTTCGACACGGAAACCGAAGAGCTGGGGATGATGGGAGCGGAGGGGATCGGCGGCCGCAATCCCTACCTGTATTCGTCGGCGGAGCTTGGCCGGAAAATCGTGGAGAGCGCGTCCGACGCGATCGGCCGCAAAGCGCGGGAAGCTCTGGACGCGCTGCGGGGATCCGAATCCGAAGATCCGCTCGCCCGCGACTAGCCGCTCGGGAGGTTGGCGCCTTGATCATTACGCCGGAGCTGTACCGGAAAAAGCTGCAGGGCTGCTGGATGGGCAAAAATATCGGAGGAACGCTCGGAGCGCCTTTCGAATGGAAGCGCCAAATCAATCGCGTCTCTTTCTACACGCAGGAGCTTGGCGGCCAGCCGCTGCCGAATGACGATCTCGATCTTCAATTGGTTTGGCTGGCTGCCCTCGAAGATAAGGGGCTCGATCTGAACGCGCGCGTGCTGGCCGAATACTGGCTCTTGTATATCACTCCCCACTGGATGGAATACGGCAACGCGAAAATGAATTTGAGGGCCGGGCTGGTCCCCCCGCTGAGCGGGTCGGAGAACAACCCGTTTCGGGATAGCTGCGGCGCGTTCATCCGCTCGGAAATCTGGGCCTGCATCGCCCCGGGACGCCCGGACATCGCCGTTCGCTACGCTTACGAAGACGGGATCGTCGATCACGGGCACGGCGAGGGGCTGTACGCGGAGCTGTTCTTCGCCGCGCTTGAAAGCGCCGCGTTCGCGGAGTCCGATCCGGCGACTCTCATCCGAATCGGCCTCTCCTATATTCCAAGCGAATGCGCCGTGGCGGCGGCGATTCGTTGCGTGATCGAGCTGCACGGGGTCGGGAAAAGCTGGATGGAGATGCGGGACGAAATATTGGCGCGGTATAGGGGCCACTACATGACGTACGCCGGCATCTCCGACGAAGACGCGGCGAAAGGCTTCGCGGACGGACCGGTCGGCTTCGACGCTCCGTCCAATGCCGCCATCGTCATCATCGCCTGGTTGTGCGGGAACGGGGATTTCGGCGATTCGCTGTGCATCGCCGTCAATTGCGGCGAAGACACCGACTGCACGGCGGCGACGCTCGGCTCGATCTTCGGCATTATCGGCGGCATCGACGCCATTCCGCCGAAATGGACGGAGCCGATCGGACGGAGCATTCGGACGATGTGCCTCAATCTCGGGGAGCTCGGCGGCCGGGTACCTTTGACGATCGACGAGCTGTCCGACCGGGTGGAGCGGATGGCGAAGCAGGTGCTGTTGAGGCACGGCGCCTCCGCCGTCGTCCTCGAGCCGCCGGGGGCGGAGACGAGCGAGCCGGAGAGCTCCGGCGAGTCGCGGATCGACGCTTCGGAAGACGTGCCGGAGCCAGGGCCGGGGCCGGGGCCGCTATGGGCTGTCCGTCCCGGCGAGGTGCCGGCTTACGCCCGCCCGCAGGGTCCCGTCTACCGGTTCGACTTCTGGGAAGCGATCGTCGACTATCCGGACGGCCCCTGCGTCCGATCGGGCGAGCCGGCGCGAATCGCTCTGACGATCGTCAACCGGGGCAAGATCGCCGAGAGCGTCAACCTTCGCTGGTATATGCCGAACGATGCTTGGCAGGCCAGTCCCGCGCAGCGCGGGAAATTGTTCGTCGGGGGCTTCGGCGGACAGCGCAGGCTGGAGTTCGCTCTGTCCGCCGCTACGATCGAAGAGCATGCCGCGCGGTTCGTCGTGGAGTTGACCCAGGACGGCAAACCGACCGTCATGCTCGTTCCGGTCCTGCTTCTGAACGGCGATCTTCGGGATTAGACGGGGATTGGCCGGCCATCGCCTGCCTGTCCTCCTTTTCCGGAATATACGACCGGGATATCCGACGGAAAAAGGCCGCCGTTACCGACGAAAATGTCAAAGCAACAGGGTATGAACCGCGCATCGCATATGATACGATGTAGTTGCCATAATTTATGTCGCCGAGGGGATGTTAAGACAATGCCGTTAGTCGATATGCCGCTAGAGAAGCTGAGAGAGTACCAAGGAATCAACCCGCGTCCGGCCGATTTCGACGCGTATTGGGACCGCGCGATCGCGGAGATGCGGGCCGTCGATCCCCAGGTCGAGCTCGTGCCGAGCTCGTTCCAGACGCCGTCGGCCGAATGCTTCGATCTCTATTTCACCGGCGTTCGGGGGGCGCGCATTCACGCCAAGTACGTTCGTCCGCGCCATGCGACGGAACCGCACCCCGCGGTCGTGCTGTTCCACGGCTATACGGGCAACGCGGGAGACTGGTCCGATAAGCTGGCTTACGCTTCGCTCGGCTTCTCCGTGCTGGCGATGGATTGCCGAGGACAAGGCGGCTCTTCGGAAGACGTTGGAGGGGTCAAGGGCAACACGCACCACGGCCATATCATTCGCGGTCTGGACGATCACGAAGACAACCTGCTGTTCCGGCACATTTTCCTGGACACCGCGCAGCTTGCGGGAATCGCGATCGGGCTTCCGGAGGTCGATCCGGAGCGCGTCTACGCGGCCGGCGGCTCCCAGGGCGGCGCGCTTACGCTCGCTTGCGCGTCTCTCGAGCCGAGAGTGAGGAAGCTGGCGCCCGTCTTTCCGTTCCTGATCGACTACAAGCGCACGTGGGAGATGGACCTGGCGAAGGACGCCTATCAGGAGCTGCGGACGTACTTCCGCCATTTCGATCCGCTGCACGAGCGCGAGGACGAGATTTTCACGAAGCTCGGCTACATCGATCTGCAGCATCTGGCGAACCGGATTCGCGGCGACGTGCTGATGTTCGTCGGCCTGATGGATACCGTATGCCCGCCGTCGACGCAATTCGCGGCGTACAATAAGATCGTCGCTCCTAAGCAGCTGGTCATCTACCCGGATTTCGGTCACGAGCATTTGCCCGGAGCGGCGGACAAGACGATACGATTTTTATTGGAAAACTGAGCGGGAATCGCTGTTTATCGGCTCGCCGGACCATAGTGGTCCGGCTTTTTGACATTCGGACTCCAGGCAGGTTAGGAGATACGAAAGCTCTTCGCCGCAGTTCGGCTCTTCGCCGTTATCGCGCATATCCTTGAACTGCTCCGCAATATTTTCCATGAGCGTCGCTTGGATAAATAAGGGCAATTGTTCAACCATCGAATCATCGACCCTAGTTTCGGACCTGTATCCTTCGAGAACCGTTTTAAAGTATTCGTCCATAAACTTCTTTCGTTTACCGGAGTCCGGTTCGAATTGTATCCAACCCATTCCGTTTCTCCAGACATCCGCCAGGTCGTGCATATACCGAGTACCAGACCCCTTTTGAGGGGTCATTTTCTTTTTGAAAAATGTATCCGAAAAATCGTACAGAATACCCGCTATCGGGGGCTAACCGCCCCAATATATCCGAATTATCGAACACAATCCGCGCATCGAATGGAGCGGCTTTGACGATACCGGATCCTTTAAAAAATCTCATTTTTATATGATTCGCATATTTTTGGATTGACATGAAACCGCATTCCATCAATGATTATTTCTACATGCAGAAAGGGGGAGCTTACTCCGATGAGCATCATCCGGTCGCTCAGGAGCCGCAAATATTTGCAGCGCATCGTGCTGTACTTCAATCTGTCATTCATCGGCCTGCTTGTCCTTTTCTCGGTCGTTTATTACGTTTGCTCCAAAAACATCGTTCTCGAGACGCAAAAGGACGCCAACGAAAAAGTATTGTCCCAAATCAAATACAACATTAACTATTTGCACGAGATCGTTCAAAATATCGCGATCATGATGAACTTCGACAAGAGCATCGTCTATTTGATGAACGCCAAGGAGCCGGACCCCTTTACGAAGTTCCAGACGTTGCGCATGCTCGATACGGTCGTCGATTCGACCTCCTTCGTCGACTCGATCGCCGTCTACAGCGGCGTCACCGAGCGCATGTACGTCGGAGGGTCCGGAACGTGGTCCCGCACGCACCTGCGGGAGCTGGAAGAGATGACGGTGAGCAACCTGCGGGAATCCGGGCGCGCGATCTCGGGAAGATTGGTCCCGATGAAGACGGACGAACGGAACGCCAACGTGGATTTGTTCTCCTATTTCGTACCCGAGAGCCATCCGACGAACGGCGCGGTTCCGAACGCCGTCATCGTCAATATCCGGCCGCAATGGGTGTTCGACAACATTGCCAATCTGAACAGCCTGGGCGGGCAGGAAGACGGAATCCTCGTGCTGGATCAGAACGGGGAAGCGCTCACTTACAGCAACGAAGCCGCGAGGATGCTTGCCGAAACCGATCTTCGGACGGGGGCGGGCGCCGAATCGGAGACCGGGAGCTTTAAGGTGCGCACGATCGGCGGAGCGAAGTATCTCGTGTCCGAAATGAGCGTCGGCGTGAACGATTGGACGATCGTGAGCCTGTTGCCGTACGACAAAGTCATGGGACGGGTGGAAGCTTTTCGGGATCTTTCCTTTGTTTTGATCGGCATCGCCCTGCTGTTCTCGATCGTGCTGTCCGCCGCCATCGCTAACCGGTTATACCAGCCGATCCGCAAGCTCACCGATCTGTTCAAGCGCAACGCGCTAGACCATCCGAAAGCAGCGCTCAAAGGCCAAGACGAGATGAGCTATATTTCCGGCGTCTACGAGCTGACGCTGAACAAGCTTCTGCTGGCCCGCCAGGAGGAGAACCGGAATCAGCAGATCGTGAACGACTATTATTTGCGGCGCTGGATGACCGACAGCGCCTCATTGACGGAAGAGGAGCTGAGCGTATGCCGCGAGGCGTTCCCCGCGCTGTTCCAGAGCATGGAAGGAACGGACGCGGCGTGGACGCTGGCCGTGCTGACGCCGGATCTGCCGCCGCAAGCTTCTCGTTCGTCCGTCCGGGACGATCTGTTCCGGTTCGCGATAGGCAACATCGTCGAGGAGACGTTGGCGCGTTCGTTCCCGGTTCGCGTTCTGGATATGAAGAACGACTTCCTGGTCGTCGTCGCGCGCGGGACGGCCGCCGCGGCGGATGCGGAGACGATGCGCAAGCTGCTGACCGAAGCGGTCGAGACTTGCCGCCAGTATTACAACAGAACGTTCTCCGCGGCCGTTCGCCGGCCCGTGGCCGACTTCCGGGCGGTCAGCACCGCTTACCGGGCCGCGGTGCAGCAGTCGATGTACCGCTTGCTGTACGGTCCGGGCTCCGTCATCGCTCCCGGGGACGTGGAAGGCAACATGGCCCGCCGGGACGTCTCGATTCCGGTCGAATGGGAGAAGAAGCTGGGCGAAGCCATCCGCGCCCGGGACGAGAAAGCGATTCACGCCATGCTGGAGAAGTGGTTTGCCGCGATCGCCGCCTTTCCCTACGACGATATGACGTTCGCCGTCCAGCAGATGCTGCTGGTGATTCGCCAGGTGCTGCGCGAGCCCGTATTCGCCGCCCATTTCGATTCGATCGAGATGCAGACGCTGGGAACGAGCGTCATTCGGTCCGATACGCTGGCCGAGATGCGCGAGAGGATCGCGCGCTTCCTGGAGCAGGTCTGCCAGGCGGAGAGGGAATCCGGGAAGGAAGACAAGAACAAGGTCGTCGTGGACGCGATCAAGGAATTCGTGGAAAAGAACGCGCTGGACGTCAACCTGAGCTTGCAGTCGGTCGCGTCGTATTTCAAGATGTCCTCGGCTTACGTCGGGCGCATTTTCAAACAATACGAGAACGTGTCCGTCGGCGATTACATTAACGGGCATCGGCTCGACAGGGCGCGGGAGATGCTGCTCACCAGCGACTTCAGCGTGAAGGAGATCGCCGATTACCTCGGCTTCAACAACGCGAGCTACTTCATTACGCTGTTCAAGAAGAAATTCGGCGCGACTCCGAAAGAATTCCGGTTAAACGTGGCGCTCGGAGAGGAGAGAAGGCTCGACGGAACGCAAAATTGATACGATCTTCAAATCCTGATACGTTTCTTGGCATATTGTCTTCCTTTTGATATAGCCGCCGCCCCGGGCTATTCGTCAGAATGGATACCGCACCACCCAAATCGAAGGAAAGGCGTGATGGGATGAGCAAGCGGTATTGGACGGCATTGTTGGCTGCGGTTTTAGGGCTGGGGTGGTTCCCCGCCCCGAGCGGCCAAGCGCAGGAAGTCGCGGGGCATGCGTTTTACGTGTCGACAAATGGAAGCGATTCCAACTCGGGCGGGCCAAACGATCCGTTTCGCACGTTGGAGGCGGCGAGAGACGCCGTCCGGTCGCTCAAGAGCGGATCGGGGCTGCCGTCGGGAGGAGTTACCGTCTACTTGCGGGAGGGAACTTATCCGAGAAGCGAGTCGTTCGAACTGACGGAAGCCGATTCCGGGACGGCCGATTCGCCCGTCGTCTACCGCGCATACCCGGGAGAGACGGTTCGGCTGTCGGGCGGCGCGAACCTGGACCGTTCCGGCTTCGAAGCCGTCTCCGACCCGGACGTGCTGAGGCGGATCATCGATCCGGCCGCGCGCTCCAAGGTCGTTCGGTTCGACCTGGCGGCCGCCGGCCTGACCGATTACGGGCAGATCAGCCGGCACGGATACTGGAAGGCGAGCGACATCAGCGAGCTTCCCCCGATGCAGCTGTATATCGGCGGGCAGGGCATGACGCTGGCCCGATGGCCGAACGAGGGCACGGTTCAGATGGGGGATATCGTCGATCCCGGGCCGACGAACACGGATCCGGATCTTCACGAGAGAGGCGGGACATTTAAGTACGAATACGATCGTCCGAGCAAGTGGACCGAAGCGGACGATATATGGCTGGACGGCATTTTCGGCTATAGCTGGGAGTGGTCCTACAATAAGATCTCCGGCATCGATACGGAGAACCGGACGATCACGCTCCGGTACGGCGAGATGTCCGGCATCCAGAAAAACTGGTATCCCGATTTTCACTTCGCCGAAAATTTGCTGGAGGAGATCGACTCGCCGGGAGAATATTACATCGACCGGAAGAACGGCGTGCTGTACTTGCTGCCGAACGCGGCTTTCCAGGCCGGAGTCGGCGACATTACGGTGACGACGTTGAAGGAGCCCATGATTACGACCGTAGGAGCTTCGCATATTCGGTTCGAGGAGCTCGCGCTGGAATACGGACGCGATACGGCGGCCGTCGTCATCGGCGGCAGCAACGTCGCGATCTCGCACGCCGATATCCGCAACTTCTCGGGCGGCGGGGTGTTCGTCAACGTGCCGAGCAAGTACATGGACCCGGTCCCGGACACGGCGCTGAACGGCACCGGTCACTTGATCGACAGCACGAACATCCATCACATCGGGGCGCTGGGCGTCACGCTCAACGGGGGCAGCGCGACGACGCTCGAGCCGGGGAACAACCGGCTGGTCAACTCCCATATTCACGATTTCGCCTTCTACAACAAGGCGTACAATCCCGGCGTCGTCTTGCGGGGCGTCGGCAACCAGGCGATCGGGAACGAGATTCACGACGCTCCGCACCCGGGGATTCTGATCTTCGGCAACGATCATCTGTTCGAGTACAACGAAGTGTACGACGTCTGCAAAATGTTCTCCGATCTCGGAGCGATCTACATGAACGCGGGGATGACTCCTCAGGAACGGGGAACGGTCGTCCGGCGGAATTACTTCCATCATATCGGCGAGAACAAGCCGGGCGTGGAAGGCGTATACCCGGACAATCTGACGATGGGGCTGACCATCGAGCAGAACGTTTTCTACAAGATGGGCAACGCGGCGATCAAGAACAACGCCGGCTCCTATATCTCGGCGACCAACAACCTGTTCGTCGATTCGCACGTTCCGTTCGACAACCAGGAGATGTTCCTGGGGGACGCGCCAGGCAATACGATCGATGCGTCCTACATGCCGCAGTGGCGGGCGCTCTTCGAAGCCAACGACGATTTCGCCGGCACCCCGTATTTGACCAAGTACCCGGAGCTTGCCGACTTCTTCGAAGAGAATCGCTATTATCCGGACAGCAACGACTTTAAAAACAACGTCGTCTACAACCCGAGCCTTCCGCTTTCCTCGGAGGTCGGCGCGAACGGGGCAAGGGATCCCTTGAAGCTGCTGAACGCCTCGGGGAACTGGGTAACCGCCCAGGATCCGGGCTTCGAGAATTTGAGCGCCGGCGATCTGCGTCTGCGGGAAGACGCGCCGGTATTCGGCCGAATTCCGGGCTTCGTCGACATTCCGTTCGAGGAGATCGGCACGAAGGGGAAAATCGGAATTTCCCACGCGCCGGATGACGTCGCGCTTATCGACGTGAGGTTTCCTTATGCCGGTTTCGAGATGGCCGCGGGAGAGACGGCAACCGTCAAAGCCGAGCCGATCCCGTGGAATGCCTCGGGGGCTTCGGTGACTTACGAGAGCAGCGCTCCGGCAATCGCCGCCGTCGACGCGAACGGAACGATACGGGCTCTGGCGGAAGGAACGGCGACGATTACGGCGCGGTCGGCCGCGAACCCGGCTTTAACGTCCGCGCTGCAGGTCACGGTCGATAAAGGCCAGCCGATCGAGGACATCGAGGTGTTTCCGGGAACCGCCGCCCTTGAGATGGGCGAGAGAGCGCAGCTGAAAGCGACGATTTGGCCTACGGAAGCTTCCGGCCGGAACGTGAAGTGGACGTCCAGCGACGAGACCGTCGCCAGCGTCGACGAGACGGGTCTGGTCACGGCGAAGAAAGCCGGCTCGGCGGTCATTGCGGTCGCCTCCGCGGACAACGGCGAAATAAAGGCCGAGTCGTCCGTCGCCGTCCGGCCTTGGCCGAAGTACCCGGCTCAATCGCTGAATAAAGCGATCAAAGACAAAAAAGGCTGGACGGATTCGAACGCCGTCGATTTCCGGAAAGGAAACGTGCAGATCTCCGGAGAAGGCGTGTTCGGGTACGAGAAGACGAAGTTCGGAAGCGAGCTTGTGAGGTTCAAAGCCAAGTTCGGAGCCTACGACGGGGGCTGGTACGGGTTCGCGCTGCGATCCGACCGTACCGGCGATCCGACTTGGGTGAACGGCAACAAAGGGTATCTGGTCGTCATCAAGGAGGACCAGATCGAATTCCAGACGTGGAAGCCGGGGCAAAAGATGGTTCGCATCGTCCCGAACGACGCGTTCGAAGCGGGCCGGGAATACGAGATCGAGATCGGCGCCGTTCGTACCGCGGAGGGAGAACGCTTTATCCTGAAGTCGGGCTCCCGCGTCATTCTGAACGAACTGGATGCCGACGCGAACAGCCCGATCGCCGAGCAGGGGTATTTCAACGTCTACCATTACGGCGGAGAAGGGGAAACGTTCGAGCTGAAGCCGTCCAAAGCGAAGTAAAGAGCAATGCGGAGCCGCCCGGTTCGTTGGGCGGCTCTTTTCTATGACGATTCCGAATCGCCCCCGGCATAAACGCTATTCCGCCGTTCCTATGGACGGTGACGGCCGTTTACGCCTGGGCGGGAAATCGATGCGATTCGCAAATTCGCATATCGGAATTGATACGAAATCCGTTTTTTGAGATTTCAAAGGCGCTTGCGGGATGCCATGATGGGGAAGCGAACCGAACAAACCGATAATCCAAACATTTCGAGAGGGGGACAAACCGCATGCGCCAAACCGAAGCCGATCATCCCGGCGTCGCCGCCGGGAAGAAGAAGAAAGCACGCAAGAAGCTGAAAAGCAGCGACAAAGAGCTGACCCTTTTGGCGCTCCCTGCGGCGATCTATATTTTCGTTTTCAGCTACCTGACGATGTTCGGCGTCATCATTGCTTTCAAGAATTACCGATACGACCTGGGAATCTGGGGAAGCGAGTGGGTCGGGTTCGACAACTTCAAATTTTTCTTCCTCACCGAGAAGGCGTACATCGTCACCCGCAACACCGTGCTTTACAACGTTTGGTTTTTTATCGTGACCACGATCTGCGCGTTGCTAGTCGCCATCCTATTGAACGAAATCTCGCGCAAGTGGAGCAAGTATTACCAGACCGCCATGTTTCTGCCGACATTCGTCTCCTGGGTCGTGATCATGTACCTGGCGGAAATTTTCCTCCATCACGACTACGGCTTCATCAATCAGATGCTGGAATCGCTCGGCATGGATCGCGTCCGCTGGTATTTGGAGCCGGACAACTGGCCGGCCATTCTGACCGTGGCGCATCTGTGGAAATCGATCGGCTTCTCGGCTCTCGTCTACTACGCGGGCATCGTCGCGATCGATCCGTCCTACTACGAGGCCGCGCGAATCGACGGAGCGACCCGGTGGCAGATGGTGCGCAAGATTACCATTCCGATGCTCGCCCCGATGATCACCATTCTGCTCATCATGAACATCGGCAGCATGTTCCGGGGAGATTTCGGGCTTCACTTTTTCGTCTCGGGCAACTCGCCGCTGCTGTACAATTCGGTCGATATTATCGACACGTTCGTCTACCGCGCGCTCAGCGTCAGCGGGGATACCGCGATGGCGGCCGCAGTCGGGCTTTACCAGTCGCTGGTCGGATTCGTGCTGGTCGTGGGGGCCAACTATGCAGTCCGTAAAATCAACGAGGAAAATTCCCTCTGGTAGGAGGCGACGCCGCATATGAACGCATCGGGTTTGCATATCAGCCGAACGGGCAACGCGATGATCCATCTGTTTTTTATTCTGCTGTCGATCGTCATCATCGCGCCGTTCCTGCTCATCGTGTCCGTATCCTTGACCGACGAGAAAGCGCTCGTGGAATTCGGGTATTCGTTCGTTCCGGCCAAGTTCAGCACGATCGCTTACGAATTCATTTTACAGTCTCCGGGCGCGCTGCTGCGGGCTTACGGAAACACTATCTTTATTACGGCCATAGGCAGCGTGCTCAGTCTGCTTCTCACCAGCATGGTCGCCTACGCGATCTCGAGAAGGGATTACGGGCTCAGGGTTCCGCTGACGGTTTACGTCTTCTTCACGATGCTGTTCTCGGGAGGACTGGTGCCGTTCTACATTTTGATGACGCAGTACCTGCATCTGAAGGATTCGCTCTGGGCGATCATTCTTCCCAGCCTGCTTTCTCCTTTTTACGTGCTCATCATGAAAGGCTTTATGGGCAAAATCCCGCACGAGCTGATCGAATCCGCGAAGGTCGACGGGGCCAGCGAATGGCGCATTTTCTTCCGGATGATCCTGCCGCTCTCGACGCCGGCTCTGGCTACGCTGGGCCTGTTCATCGCCTTCAACTATTGGAACGAATGGTTCAACGCGCTGCTGTTCATCGACAACGACAAGCTCGTCCCGTTGCAGCTGCTGCTCGTCAGGATCATGAACACGCTCGATTTTCTCCGGAACAACAGCGCCTACATCCAGGGCCTCGGGCTGGATATGAGCCAGCTGCCCAACGAATCGATGCGGATGGCGCTGGTCATCCTCGTGGCGGGTCCGATGATGTTCATCTTCCCGTTCTTCCAGAAGTATTTCGTGCAAGGGATGACGGTCGGCTCCTTAAAGGGCTGATCCCGCTCGGAACGCGGCGGAAACCGATGAAAGACTTCGAAAGAAGTTTTCATATACAATAAAGCTATGGAGGGGTATGCATGAAAAAGGTTCGTCATTTCGGCATTCTTACGTTGGGCTTGGCTTTATTCGCGACGGCATGCAGCGGCGGAGGCAACTCGGGTGCGCCCGCGGCCAGCGGCGGCTCGTCCGCCCCGGCTTCGTCGGCGGCATCGCCGTCGGGGAGCGAAAGCACGCTGCCCGAAGTCACTCTGACGTGGTACTACGGCGTGACCCAGGTGTCGCCCGATCAGCAGCTGATCGAAGACGAGGTCAACAAAATCATCAAGCCGAAGATCAACGCGACCGTGAAGCTGAAGCCGATCGATTTCGGCAGCTATACGACGAAGCTGAACACGGCCAGCGCCGCGGGCGAAGAGTTCGATCTGGTCTGGACGGCCAACTGGGCGTTCAACTACGACGAGAACGTCAAGAAAGGCGCATTCCTGCCGCTCGACGAGCTGATCGACCAATACGCGCCCGTGACGAAAGAAACCATTCCTCAATTCACTTGGGACGCGACCAAACACCAAGGGGAAATCTACGCCGTTCCAAACTATCAAACGATGATTTCCCGTTACGGCTTTAACGTGATCAAAGAATACGCGGACAAGTACGGACTGGATCCGTCCAAGGTGAAGAGCTTCGAGGACCTGGAGCCGTTCCTCGAGCAGATCAAGCAGAACGAGCCCGGCATCATTCCGTTCATGCTCGTCGGTCCGCTGACGAAGTTCCATCAGTTCCTGTACGGTTACGACGATTTCGGAGTGAAGCTCGACGACGAGACGTTCAAGGTGAATTTCATCGAATCTTCCCCGGAATACAAGCAGTTCGCCGAATTGATGCACCGCTGGTTCGAAAAAGGGTATATCAACGAAGACGCTTCTACCGTCAAGCAGATCGACAGCAGCCATAACGGAAAATTCGCCGTATCCATCGAGTACACGATGAAGCCGGGATACGAAGCCGAGATCAAAGCGAAAAACGGCGGAAGAGACATTATCGGCATCCCGCTTACAGACGTGACGACGACGCGCACGTCCAATATCGCGACGTTGACGGCCATCAGCCGGACGTCCAAAAATCCGGAACGCGCCATGATGCTGCTCGAGCTCGTCAACACGGACCGGGAGCTGTTCAACCTGCTCAGCTTCGGCCTGGAAGGCAAGCATCACGAGAAGCTGAGCGACAACGTCGTCAAAACGAACCCGAACGGCGGCTACGTCGCTTCCAACTGGGTATTCGGCAACGTGTTCAACGGCTATCTGATCGAAGGCCAGGCGGAGGATACGTGGGAAGTGACCAAAAAGCTGAACGAATCGGCCTTCGTGCAGCCGACGTTCGGATTCAACTTCGACGATACCGCGGTGAAGGCGGAGAACGCCAACCTGGCGGCGATCCGGGCCGAGTACGAACCGCTTCTGCTGACGGGAACGGTCGATACGAACGAATACTTGCCGCAATATCTCGATAAGCTGAAAAAAGCGGGCATGGACAAAGTTCATGCGGAGCTTCAGCGTCAGCTGGACGCTTGGGTCGCGGAGAACAAGAAATAAGGATCTCAGCCCGGCAGCGCCGAACCTCAGGGTTCGGCGTTTTTGCCGTGTCGGCCGGAACGGGCGTCTGAAGCGTTCAAAGCAATTCGGATTCGTATTGTCTAAAGAGTTCTTTTAACGATGCGAAATCGCGTTGTTCGATTGCATGTATCCTTTCGAAATATATCTCTACCTCGTCATTCCTTCCGGCTATATTCTAAGTATCACTCTTCTCATCCTACCAAAATGGAAGATCTCCGATTTCTTCTAGATTACTTACTTCTTTATTCACAGACGAGACTATAGAGTTGGGGATAATCGGGCGTGCCGAGGTGACGGAAACGCGGTTCGATCTGCAGGGTCGGGGATAAGTCGGGGGACCGCGGTTCTCTATTCGCAATGGAGACGGTTGAAGCGGGGACAAATGCGGTGCAGCGGCAACAAATTCACAGTCGGGCAGCGAGTGATGGGGATAAAAGAGAGCAGCCCCCAAGGGGACTGCTCACTCGTATGCGCGTTATCCCCGAACCGTCAGCCGGACCGACTCGCCTTCGGCGGAGTTCGGTCCGATCCAGACGGTGAAGTCGCCCGGCTCGACGGCCAGCTTCATGTCCGCGCCGAGAATGGCGAGCGCTTCTTCGCCCAGGCGGAACCCGACGACGGCCGACTCCCCGGCTGCCAGCCGGAGCTTGCGGAAGCCCGCAAG
>Ga0065721_10005493_pt1 | contig 17735 bp, 12 predicted proteins | sample Mesricmetagenome_FD_59108 | JGI IMG/M metagenome (GOLD analysis project Ga0065721, IMG submission 59108) | Mesophilic microbial community from rice straw/compost enrichment Sample: eDNA_1 v2 (version 2) | ecosystem: Engineered > Solid waste > Grass > Composting > Bioreactor | place: USA: Davis... | reverse complement strand
GTGGGAGAGTCCTAAGAGCAAAGAGGTTTACTATTTTTCTCTACTGTTCAACTACGCGGTATCAATTTTTAAGAAAAACCAGATCTATCCAGCACCAACCTTCTCGCCACTCGCCGGTATCACCTGTCTTTCAAAGAAAATATTGATTTACCCTTGCTCCATTTAATTTCTCATTATATTCGACCAAAAGCGCAGTATTCATGAAGCATCTGTCAATATTTTTCCTGTCAATCGCATTGTTTTCTGTTGCAACTGCTCAGACCATTAACCAGAAATTGCAAAAGGCCTACGAACAGTTTTTAAACGACGAGCAGTTGAAATATGCAACCAGTTCCCTCTATGTAATAGATGCCACAACCGGCAAGCCGGTATTCGATAAAAATTCGCGTGTTGGCCTGGCACCTGCATCCACCCAAAAAATTATAACCAGCGTGACAGCGTACGAAGTATTGGGACGAGATTTCAGGTATGAAACGCAGTTTGGAATACTGAACAAAGACGGCAAACAAACATTGTATATTAAACCTTCCGGTGATCCCACCTTTGGGAGCTGGCGTTGGGAAAATACCAAAGAGGAAAATACCTGGAAACGGATCCGGGCTGCGTTCCAAACAGAAAAGTTGAATGATAACCTTGCTTATATAGACGCAAATGGATGGCCTTCTTCAATTGTACCTGAAGGCTGGATCTGGCAGGATATCGGGAATTATTATGGTGCGGGATCCATTTTTTTTAACTGGCGGGAAAATCAGTTTGATGTTATGCTTAAATCCGGGCCAAATATCGGCGACCCGGTAAGTATCGTGGGCACAAAGCCGGCAATGAAAGAGTATCGCATGATCTCTGAAGTAAAGTCTGCAGCAAAAGGCACCGGTGATAATGCTTATATCTATCTTCCTGTTAATGCGGATCACGCCATTATAAGGGGCACTATTCCCGTGAACGAAAACAACTTTGTGATTTCCGGGTCCATGATCAATCCCGCTACGCAATTTCTGAGCGGTTTGAGTTTAAATGCCACCACAGCATTGATGAATTACGCTGAGAACGCCGCAAATGTTCAGCCCAGGATTCTTCACATCGAACGCTCTCCATCATTGGACTCAATCATTTACTGGTTCAACCGAAGGAGTATAAATCTCTACGGCGAAGCGCTCATTCAAAGAATAGCTTTTGAGAAAAACGGTAAAGCCTCCACCAGTGATGGCCTGTCTGTTTTGAGAAAACTCTGGAAAGATCAGGGGATTGATGAAGAAGAGTTAAACATGTACGATGGTTCGGGTCTTTCACCGCTTAACCGGGTGACCACACATTCTCAGGTGGAAATACTGCGTTATGCAAAATCCAAAGACTGGTTCCCGGCATTCTTTGATGCACTGCCCGAGTTTAATAAAATGAAAATGAAAAGCGGTACGATTGCAGATGTAAAAGGCTTTTGCGGGTATCATCGTTCATCGGATGGCAAGGAGTATATTTTTTCTTTCCTGGTAAACAATTATAGCGGACGCGCATCCACACTCGTAAATAAGATGTATAAAGTGCTTGATGTATTAAAATAAAAAAAGCCAGATGAAAAGACAGGACTTCCACCACCACAGCCGCAGTATCCCGTTATGGCATTATATCATGCCGCTTTTGTTGTTATCAGCATTGATCGGCAGTATTATAAACCTTTTCAATTCTGCATCGGAAAACATTTATTCTGCGTCCCTGGTTCTGTTGATCGTACTCATGCTGATTATTGTCGTATGGTATGCGCGTTGGTTTGCCCTGCGTGCCCAGGACAGGGCGATAAGAGCGGAAGAAAAGCTCAGGTATTTTATTCTGACCGGTCGCCCGCTCGACAGCCGGCTTCGGATGAGTCAGATTATTGCACTTCGTTTTGCACCAGACGATGAGTTTGTTGAACTCGCGGAACGTGCGGTCAATGAGAAGCTGAAAGCTAGGGCCATCAAGCAGGCCATCAAAAACTGGAAGCCGGATTATAACAGAGTTTGATCAGAAACCAAACCGGCTGAAAACAGAGAGGTCCATATCGATCAGCCAGGGAGAAGCGATGGCAGCGACCCATATCAAAAGAATAAAAATTTTACCGGCAACAGACACATCCTGGATCAGGTTGCGGTGCAGCAGGCTCTGTATGGTCAGCATCAGTTTTTCTTCCTTCACACTATACTCATAAGGAGGCGCCATCTTTAGATCGCTGAATGAAGGATGTTCCGCGATAAGAATATTCCTGATCTTCCAATAGTCTTCATCCGGCATATCTTCATAGGAAGTATCCAGGTTTATTCCGGATAATTCCACTTTTTTTTCGATCGAATTAAGTCTTGAATCACCAAACATCCGCAACAGCATCATGGCCGGGAAAATGAGCAGGGGATAAAAGGGACGGCTCATGCCATAAATCGCAAACCAGGCCAGGAATCCGATGGACAATAACACAAACAGCTTACTCAGCCAGCTGTCTTCATCGAGAAAAACCCGGTTGAGCAGTTGCCCGCCATCAAGCGGATAAACCGGGAAGAGATTGATCAGGTTCAAAAAGATCAATGACAACGAGATGGTGAAAAATGAAATATTGCCGATGTACAGATCGGGATTTGATTTGTACAGGAAGTACATGATGATGCCAAGAATAATACCCGGCAGGGGACCGGCGAGCAGAATGACGGAAGATTCTTTTTGAGATACTTCGCGCTTGCTTCCGGACACATATGCTCCAAGGAGCGGAATAAAAAAGATCCCCAGGTCTTTATATCTGTAAAATTTCATCGCCAGGAAATGTCCCAGTTCATGAAATATAATGATGCCGGTGATCAGCAGCAGCATCTCAAAGCTGTGAAAAATATAATAACCCAGCACGAGGTAAAGCGCGAGGCTCGTGATTGATTTCAACCAGACATTCGGCGTCGGTTCATCAGGTTTTTGATATTTCGGCGGATAAATGACTGCCTGTTCATTCTGATCGCCAATCGTGCCTGGTGCCGGGTAATTTTCCATCAAATAAATTTAATCAAAATAACCAACAGCGCTTATCTGCCGATCAGGCGGTCGAGACTGAATTTGCCCGGGCCAATAAAAAGCAATGCGAGATAAGAAACCAGGAATAAAGTTGGTTTCTCTGCTGTTTTAAAAATGTCGCCATGGTGGATCTGAAACACAATCACAAGCATGGTGATGATTAGCGGAATGCATGCCAATCGTGTAAATAGTCCCAGCACAAGAAAAACTCCGCAGAAAAACTCCGCAAAAATCACAAGCGCCATGGAAGTGGGATGGCCAATTCCAAACGGATCGGAGAATGTGGCTGATTTGGATGCAAAGCTGATCAGCTTACTGTAGCCATGTGGAATGATGAGACCACCTGCAGCCAGTCGCAATAAAAACGCGGCCAGGTTAACCGCGTTGTCAGAATACTTAATACTAAACAGTCGTTTCATGTTTTAATTTTTCATCGCAGATTGAACCGGAAACTTATCCGGAACAATGCTTTCGGGTATCGCATTTTTTTTGCCGTGCAATAATACAGACAAATTTTTAATTGTTTTTTTCCGATTGACAATGACTGATTTGTTAAACAAGATGTAATAAAAGACTTATCCACACCTGTTTGGAATGATGTTTGGCATTGCTTGAAATAATTTGAATATTCGCAACGTTTATCCCCCAACGGTTAAAGGACACTTGGCATGAAGCAATCATTTTCGCTGGTACTGGCAGTGATTCTGTGCATGGGCGCATACGCACAGCAAACTGCTTACTATAGAGATCCTCAGACAAAATTTAAAGAAGCCAAAGAATATTTTCAAAAGGAACAATACAGCCTCGCTTACCCGCTGCTGAAGGAATTAAAGCAATCACTTCGCGAAACAGATGTTGTTAACAATTCCGTAACGGTCCAGGAAATTAAATACTATGCTACCGCCTGTGCTTTGATGCAGGGTGAAGAGCGTGCCGTTGATGAAGCGATTGACTATATCGATCTTGAAAAAAATACGGCCCGCGTGCAGATGATGAATTATCACCTGGGTGAATATTATTTCAGGCAGCAGGATTTCAGAAAAGCAGCAAACCATTACGAACAGGCTAATATTGCCAACCTCAGCAATAAGGATATTGCCACGATGAAATTTCACCAGGGTTATTCTTATTTCACCCTGCAACAATTTGCCCAGGCAAAGCCCCTGTTCAATACCATCCGCACCATGAAGGATGACCCCAACTATCTTGATGCGAATTATTACTACGGCTTCCTGGCATTTCGTGATAAACAATACAATGAAGCATTGCAGAGTTTTAAGATAGTGGAGAATGAAGGTGATTATGCTACCGTTGTTCCATATTATATCGCGCAGATCTATTATATCCAGGGTAAGAAAGATGAAGCCTTGAAATATGCCGAGTCCCGTCTGAAAGCCGGTCAGTCGCAGTACTATGATATGGAGTTGAAGCAAATGATCGGTCACGCCTATTTCGAACGGCGTGAATATGATAAAGGACTTCCTTACCTCGAAGATTATGTAAAGAATTCTCCCAGGGTCCGCCGTGAAGACCTGTATGAATTATCATACGCGTATTACATGAATAATAACCTTCCCAAAGCCATCGAAGGTTTTAAACAGCTAAGTGGAAAAGAAGACACACTCAGCCAGAGCGCCATGTATCTCCTGGGTGATGCGTATCTCAAAACCGGGCAGAAAAGCAATGCAAGAAATGCTTTCCTGTTTTGTGCTTCCAACAGCAGCGATAAAAAACAACAGGAGGTTTCGAAATTCCAATACGCCAAACTTTCATACGAACTCGGCTACCAGGATGAGGCTTTAAATGGATTGAAATCTTTCCTGGCTGATTATCCTCAATCTGCTTACAATAATGAAGCAAAGGATCTGCTGGTTGCAGTTTTGACCAATACAAATAACTATCGCGAAGCTTTGTCACTGCTTAATGGTATGTCCAGTCCCACAGCCAATGCAAAAAGATTATACCCTCGCATTTTATATGGCCGCGCCACCGAGCTGATCAATGATGGTCGCCTGGGTGAGGCTGACGGATTACTTGACCAGGCATTAAAAGATCCCAACAACGGAGCGGTGCTTCCGCTGGTTCATTTCTGGAAAGGTGAAATTGCTTACCGGAACAACCTGGTTGACGATGCCATTCGCCACTACAATGCCTATATCAGTGGTGGTGCTCCCACAAGCGGTGAAGCCAATGCTACAAATGCACGTTATAACCTGGGCTATTGTTACCTGCGTAAAGAGAATTACCAGGCTGCACTTGGGTTTTTTGAACCAATCGGTAAAAACCCTGGGTTGAATTCAGATGATCTCACCCAGGATGCTTACCTGCGTTCTGCCGACTGCTACTATATGCAAAAGAATTTCAGCCGCGCCAAGACCATGTATGAAAACGTGATCAGGTTTTCCTGGCCGGCAGAAGACTATGCCACATTCCAGGATGCGATGATTACCGGAATCAGGAACTCAACGCAGAAGATCAGCCTGCTGAATACGATGAACAGAAAATTCCCCGGTTCGCCGCTGATCACTGAGGCCAATCTCGAGATCGCTAATACGTATATGGCTGATGAAAAATTCAGTGAAGCCATTCCTTATCTCGGTAATGTGATAAAGAGCACGGGTAGTGCCAGCCTCAAACCACAGGCATACCTGAAGCTTGGAACCTGTTATTTCAATCTCAACAATAACAACGAGGCGCTGAAACAATACCAAACCCTGGTGGAACAATATCCCAATACCCAGGAAGCAAATGACGCACTCAACAATATCAGGGTGATTTATCTTGAACTGGGACAAACAGACGAATATGCAGCCTTCATGAACAAAGCGGGTAAACCGATCAGTGTTGACACGCAGGATTCGTTAACCTATGCTGCAGCAGAGAACCAGCTTGCGCTTGGTAATACCAATGCGGCACTGACATCGTTTAACAGCTACCTGCAGAAATTCCCATCAGGTGTTTATGCGGTTGATGCCAATTTTTACCGGGCAGAGATCTACAATAATAAAAAGGACTGGAACAATGCGCTAACCGGCTATGAATTCGTGGCTGCAAATGCTCCGAATACGTATGCCGAAAGAGCAATCCTTTCTGCAGCCCGTATCAATTTCTTTGAGTTGAAAAACTATGCAAAGGCTGAGACTTTCTATATCCAGTTACGCAAAGAAGCCTCCAGCCAGGAAAACCAGCTCGAAGCCTTAAGAGGGTTGTTGCGCAGCCAGTACCAGTTAGAGAAATGGGAAGATGCAGCTGGTACAGGTAAGGACCTGCTCGCAGCAAAGGGAAGCAGTAATGATGACAAAGCACTCGCGAATATGGCCATTGGAAAATCCATGGCAATAAACAACCAGCACGACCAGGCCATCCAGCATTTCCGTACGGTAGTTCAAATAAACAAAGCAGCACTGGCAGCTGAAGCCCGATATGGTATTGCTGATGCATGGTTTGCCCTGAATAAACTGGCCGATGCCGAGAAAGCCGCCTTTGAAGTAATCAACAAATCCGGTTCATACGATTATTGGGTTACAAAGTCATATATCCTGCTCGGTGATATCTATTTCCGCCAGAAAGATTATTTCAATGCCAAAGCCACATTCCAAAGCGTTGCTGATAACACCATCGAACCGAATCTGAAGAAAGAGGCTGAGACCAAACTGAACCAGGTTAAGGAGGAGGAAAGCAGAAACAGCAGAATAGATAATTAAACGGAATAGCGTCAACAGGACGAGTCAATGTATTTGTTTCTAAAAGTCAACTATTCATGAAATTGAAATTTTCAAGGATTATATTAATGATTGCGGCGGTTGCAGTTGGTAATGGAGTGGTGGCGCAGCGTGATACCAATAAACCGAAAGCGATTGATATTACTTCCGAGTTCAGACCGGTCCTGCGCGAGGCTGCAAAAATTCAATTCAATCCCACGCCACCGTCGGCGGATACCACCAGGCCACGCCTCCAATATGATGTGCCAAATCCAAATCTTTTGTTTGCCTATCAGCCGGGTTCGCTCAAGCCGCTGGCTTTGCAAATTGATTCATCAACGGCATTTAACAACAGTCATTATATCAAAGCCGGCTTCGGCAGCCTGAGAACACCTTTTATACAGGCGGGATTTTCATTTGGGGACGGGAATACTGCCGGAGTGAATATTTATGCCAGTCATGTGTCATCGCAGGGCAAAAGGGATTTCCAGGATTTTACAAACACAGAAGTTAAGCTTTCTGCTTTTTATAAAACAGCCGGTAATCTTGAATGGAATGGCAGCATTGGCATGAAGCAATACCGTACCTATAAATACGGTTATGTTCCGGATTCTCTTTTCTTTGTAAAAGATTCCATACGCCAGCGTTTTCAAACCATTTCCGCAAGAGTGGGAATGCACAATATCAATAAAACTGAATATGGACTCACTTTTGCACCGGAGGTACGCATTGATGTATTTAGCGATCATTTGAAAAATAATGAAAGCAATACAGTAGTCAACCTGCCCCTTGAAAAAACGATTGGTGAAGATTTTGCCGTGAACCTTGGCGTGACTTTCGATCTGACACGGCTTTCGCCAAAAGGCAAATCTGCTCTGAATAATTCTGCCTGGTATATTTCACCTTCTGTAACTTATAAGAGCCCGACTCTGAGACTTCAGGGCGGTATCAGGCCCTCCTGGGATAACAAATCCTTTAAGATGTTTCCAAACATCTTAGCGGAAGTGGGAACCTATGACCAGCGTTTCACCCTACAGGCCGGATGGACAGGTTATATCCGCAAGACATCGTATCAATACCTGGCTTCCCTGAACCCCTGGTTATGGCTGCCACAGGAACAATTGAATACCTGGATCGAGGAAAGATATGCTGGCTTTAAAGGTGCCGTGGGCGATCACTTCACGTACAGCGCCAAAGTAGCATTCAACAAGCTGAACAACCAGCCTCTCTTTATAAACGATACTTCCGCAAACGGAGATGGAAAGTCCTTCCAGGTGGTAAATGCCCGCCGTATTAATGTGCTGAACCTGGGCGGTGAACTGGGTTACACTGTTGAAGAAAAATTTTCTGTTATAGCCGGTTTACAGTTTAACCAGTTTACAGGTTTGCAGGGGCAGGAGAAGGCGTGGGGATTGCTGCCGCTGGAATTGAATACTTCATTGCGTCTGCAAATTATCAAGGATCTCTGGCTCAAAGGTGATCTCTTTGCCTGGAGCGGGCCAAAGTATATGCGTAAGGATGGTACAGACGGAAAATTAAAAGGTGCTTTTGATCTGAATGCCGGCCTTGAATTTAAGATCCGGAAAAATATCGCGCTTTGGACGCAGTTTAATAATATCTTCAACAAGGAATACCAGCGCTGGAACCAGTATCCGGTATATGGATTCAACTTTGTAGGTGGTATCATATTTTCTTTTGATCAAAAGAACTAGCATGTACGGCGAACTATATCAATACCTGATCCTGCACAAACAACTCAACATGCCGGGCATAGGAACTTTCCAGCTGGAAAGAAAGCCGGCGCAAATTGATTTTGTAAATAAAATTGCAGAACCGCCTTCTTATACCTTGTCGCTCCATCATGGAAATGTTTCTGCCACTAAAAATGTTTTCACATGGCTGTCGGACCGGATGAACATATCAGAACTTGACGCCGTTCGCCGTTTCAATGATTTTGCGCTTGATCTTAAGACCCGCATTCTCTCCGGTGATCCTTTTCAATGGGATGGTGTGGGCACATTTAGCAAAGGCATGGCAGGAGAAATCAGGTTTGAATCCAGCGTGAAAGAAATGAAAACCGGTGTTGCCATTCCTGCAGTAAAAGTTATTCGCGACGATGCCGAGCATACTGTGAGGGTGGGAGAAGATGAAAGGACTTCTACTGAAATGATCGAGATGCTGGCGCCCACCGAGCAGAGAAGGTTTCAATGGTGGGGCATCGCACTGATTGTGGGTATGCTGGCTTTTATTTTCATTGGCCTTTATTTTTCCTCTAAGGGATTCAATACTGCATCAACCGGCAATCAGCAGAAAGCTCAGCCAACGCAATCAGGAGCAACGTACAGGACCCTTCCCTGATGATGGTTTTCCCGGTCATTTCCGCTTACTTTGCTGCCATTTAGCAATCAATCATGAAGGAAAGGATCCATTATAATCGATGCCCGGTATGCGGTTCAGCAAATATTCAAATAAAATTAGAAGCTAAGGATCACACTGTCTCCGGAGAACAGTTTACAATTAATGAATGCGGGGACTGCACGCTTTGTTTTACCCAGGATATTCCTTCCGAAAATCAAATTGCCCCTTACTACCAGTCTGAAGATTATATTTCCCATTCTGATACTTCAAAAGGCCTGGTCAACCGGCTCTACCACCGTGTCAGGAAACATACAATTCAAAAGAAACGCAAAATCATTGAACGGTTTACCGGCAAATCAGCCGGCAATATTCTTGACGTTGGTTGTGGTACAGGCGCTTTCCTGTTTGAAATGAAAAACCATGGCTGGGATGTTACGGGTCTTGAACCGGATCCGGGTGCGAGGGACGTGGCATTGCGTCAGTATGGTTTGCAACTGGAAACGCCAGACAAATTATATCAAATCAAACCAGGTTCATTTCAGGCAATCACACTCTGGCATGTGCTGGAACACGTGCATGAATTACATCGCTACATAGATCAGCTGAAATCATTGCTGACCGATGACGGTAAAATATTCATTGCCGTACCAAACTATACATCCAAAGATGCTGCTGCTTACGGGACTTATTGGGCAGCCTGGGATGTACCCAGACATCTTTATCATTTCTCGCCCCGCGCTATGGAAAGATTGATGAATATCCATCACCTGAAGATCAGTCATTACCTGCCCATGTGGTATGACAGCATATATATTTCTCTTATGAGCAGCCGTTATCGTAACGGAGACCGGGGAAAGAAGGGCAGGACAGACTGGTTATCGGCTGCCTGGAATGGCTTCAGATCCAATCTTGCAGCCCTGGGCGACAACAAAAAATGCAGCTCCGTTATTTACGTCGTACACAAATAATCAAAACCCCAATGATTATCATCGGGGTTTTATATTGAGACTGCCTCCGAAAAGACAGGCTTATTTGTTCTTGGGTCTTTCAGTCATGTAGTCGAAGCGGCGACCGGTCACTTCAGCCATGTCAGGGATAGCTTCCGATTTGTATTCCCCATTATCAAGTTTTTTCTTGGTAGCAGAAAATGCTTCCAGTGTCAATTTGATATCCTCTTCTGTATGCACGGAAGTAGGGATCAGGCGGTAGATGATATGTCCTTTTGGAATCACAGGGTAAACCACAATTGAGCAGAAGATGTGATAGTTTTCCCGCAGATCCATCACCATGGCTGTTGCTTCTTCCACGCCACCCTTCATGTATACCGGTGTAACCACAGAATCAGTTTTGCCGATATCAAATCCTCTTTCGCGCAAACCGTTTTGCAGTTTGATCGCGTTTTCCCAAAGTTTTTCTTTCAATTGCGGCTGGGTACGCAGCAGTTCCAGTCTCTTCAGGTTACCAATAACCAGGGGCATTGGCAGGCTCTTCGCAAAAATCTGAGAGCGGATATTGTAACGGATATAGTCTATGATCTTGCGGTCTCCGGCAATGAAAGCGCCAATTGACGCCATGGATTTCGCAAAGGTTGAAAAATAGAGGTCGATCTGATCCTGTACACCCTGTTCTTCACCAGCACCTGCACCGGTTTTACCCAGCGTGCCGAAACCGTGAGCATCGTCCACCAGCAGTCGGAACTGATATTTGTTCTTTAATGCTGCGATTTCTTTCAGTTTGCCCTGATCACCCGCCATTCCAAAAACACCTTCGGTGATCACGAGAATACCACCCGCCTTTTGCTTTTCGATGAGGTTGGCAGCACGCTGAAGTTGTTTCTCACAATCTTCAATATCGTTATGCTTGAATACATAGCGGTGGCCGGGGTGGAGGCGTAAACCATCGATGATGCAGGCATGGCTTTCGGCATCGTATACAATCACATCATGACGTCCGCAGAGAACATCAATCAGGCTCACCATTCCCTGGTAACCATAATTTACCAGGATGGAATCTTCTTTTTGTACGAATGCTGCAAGTTCAGCTTCGAGTTGTTCATGATGCGGGCTGTTTCCACTCATCATACGCGCACCCATGGGTAAGGCAAGGCCATATTCTTTGGCGGCTTCAGCGTCTGTTTTTCTCACTTCGGGGTGGTTGGCAAGACCGAGGTAGTTGTTTAGACTCCACACTATCATTTCTTTCCCGCGAAATTTCATTCGGCTGGAGATTTCTCCTTCCAGCTTTGGGAAAGCGAAATATCCATGTGCACGTTCACGATGTTGCCCGATAGGGCCGTAATTCTTCAGTAATCGATCAAATATATCTGCCATATTTTATGAATTATACTGGGATTGGACCGCTGGTTTAGCGGGTAAAAGCAGCGCAAAGGTAAGGTTTTGGAGGAAGGGTTCAAACTGGTGCAGTACAAGTGTTAATATGTGCTACCTTAATATCATGAAGTTATTCAAACAAGCGGATGTCACTGGCGGCTATTACCTGGAAAATGTCCGGGAACTGGTTTCGGAATTCCGTGTCGATGCCGACGGAACATTCCGGTTTATGTTAATCTATGGAGCCTTGGACCGATATGGCTCGGGCCAATGGGAATTTAACGGGGATCGGTTAAATTTCAAAAGCCGGCCATGGCCCGGGACTGATTTTGCATTAATACAAACAGGAAAGCTCCAGGACAATGGCATTTTTATCCGGATTACAGATTCAAATAAAAACATTGTTCGATATGTAGCCGGAAGTTTGCAAAGAGGCAGACAGGGATCCTGGCAGGGTGCGTCCAATGACGGTCTGATGCGTTTTCCATCGCAGGAACTGGCTGATATCGCACTCATTTCAGAACTCTGCCCCGAACGCATATCCCTCGTGTCGGTGCCTGACCCCACAGACAATTACTTCCAATTCCGTTTTGAACCCTGGACACTCGAATATTTTTTTAAGGATTTCAGTCTGCAGGTGAAAAAAGACGGCCTGTATGGCAAACACCCAATGCTGCAGGGCGATAACTACTTCTACCGAAAACGTTGACCGGTTTGGTAACATTTCCTGTCAACAGATAAAATCCCGCAACATTGGGTGTCGGTATAAAAGAACTTTAAGTATCAACCTTAGATGATCAACAGGGCATCTCCATAACTGAAGAACCTGTATTTATCCTTGATAGCTTTTTTATAGGCTTCCATCGTCAGCTCATAACCCGCGAATGCACAGGTCATGATCAGCAGACTTGTTTTTGGTAAATGGAAATTGGTTACCAATGAATCAGCGATATTGAATTCATAAGGCGGATGGATAAACATATTGGTCCAGCCTTCGGAAGGTTTCAATAATTTTTGTGCAGTAAATGAAGACTCGAGTGAACGCATGGTAGTAGTACCTACAGAACAGATGCGGTGACCATATTCTTTTGCGCGGTTTACAATCTTGCAGGCAGTCTCATCGATCTTGTAATACTCTGCATCCATTTTGTGCTTGCTCAGGTCTTCCACTTCGATGGGACGGAAAGTGCCAAGACCCGTGTGAAGCGTTACTTCTGCAAAGCGGATTCCTTTAATCTCAAGACGCTTGATCAGTTCGCGGCTGAAGTGTAAACCGGCAGTCGGAGCGGCTACGGCACCTTCGTGTTTTGCATAAACGGTTTGATAGCGCTCTTTATCTTCTTCGTCGGGTTTGCGTTTGATGTATTTGGGCAGGGGAGTTTCGCCTAAAGCCTCCAGCTGGGCGCGGAACCCTTCTTCAGAACCTTCCCAGAGAAAACGAATGGTACGTCCGCGGCTGGTTGTGTTATCGATTACTTCAGCCACCAGGTCTTCCTGGTCCCCGAAATAGAGCTTGTTTCCAACACGGATCTTACGGGCCGGGTCAACGATCACATCCCACAGGCGGTTGGGTTTATTCAATTCACGAAGCAGGAATACCTCGATCTTGGCACCGGTCTTTTCCTTGCGACCGTACATCCGGGCAGGAAANACCTTNGTGTTGTTAACCACGAACACATCCTTNTCATCAAAATAATCCAGNATATCCCGGAAATGTTTGTTTTCGATTTGACCNGTATGGCGGTGAACCACCATCATTCGGGCATCTTCACGTTTTTTGGTTGGATTTTGAGCAATCAGGTTTAAGGGCAGGTCGAAACGGAATTGTGAAAGCTTCATTGACGAATTTTGTGGTTTAAAAAACGTGTCACTACAAAATCCGGGAAGAGAGGGGGTAGGCTGCTGCATACCGGTGGCGCGGTAAAAACAGAGCTGCAATCCCCGGTCTTACGGCACCGGGTTCTGTCGCGGGACAGCTTTAAAAGCGTGCAAAGGTACAGATTTTTAACACCTTTGCCAAAATTTGGGCATATTTTTTAGCACATTCTATTTGTTAAAGATGTTGTTGTCTCTTTATTCTTTAAGCTGAACGCTGCATCTTAGATTTGGGTTTACAGGCCATGTGATAACGTCTTTTTAATTGCCGGCCCCGGGACGGCAGCTCAAACCAATTGTAATGCGAATTCTCACCAGGATCATCCTTGTTTTCATAACAGTTACCCCTTTGCTGGTTTCTGCCCAACCTAAGGGGCAATCAAAAAAATATCCCAGCCTGCTGTGGGAGATAACAGGTAAGGGTTTATCCAGGCCCTCATACCTTTTCGGAACCATGCATGTCAGCAGCAAGCTGGCTTTTCACCTGGCTGACTCCTTTTTCCTGGGTATCCGCAATGCCGATGTTGTGGCCCTGGAGACAAACCCGGAAACCTGGCAGGAAGACATGCATAAATACGGACTTCCCTCACCCGGCTATCGTAACCAGGGATATTACCAGGAGATACCAAATGATTTTCTCACTCAGAACAGCCTGCGTTTTTATCCCTATGCCGCCAAAATTGCACGCGCTTTATACAGCAGCCCTTCAACCATAAATAATCTGTTGTACAGGTCATGGGGAAATGAATCAAGCGATTTTGAAGAAGACACTTATCTCGATATGTATATCTACCAGTGCGGCAAGAAATGGGGTAAGCAGGTTGCCGGCGTGGAAGATTATGCTGAAAGCATGCAGCTGGTAGTGGAGGCTTATAAGGACGCAGCCCGCGACAGGAATACCAGGGAACGAAACTATGATCACGATAACAGTTATTCCTACAACAAACTGCAGGAAGCGTATCGAAGTGGGAATCTCGACTGGCTGGATTCAATCAATAAACACAACAGTTTCTCACCGGCATTCGATGAAAAATTTCTTTATAAAAGAAATGAGATACAGGCAAACTCCATTGACTCAATCATCAAAACAGGGAAATCATTATTTGCAGGCGTCGGCGCGGCTCATTTACCAGGCGAAAGAGGTGTCATCGAAATGTTGCGCAATGCAGGATATAAGTTAAGACCAATCAAAATGGGAGCCCGCGACAGCCAGCATAAAAACCAGGTGGAGAAAGTTCGCGTATCCGTGAAGTTCACTACCCAAAAATCTGAAGACGGATTTTTCAAAGTTGATATTCCAGGCAAACTTTATCGTTTTGAGCAAACGGGCTGGCTCGACCAGCAACAGTTTGCGGACGTGGCAAACGGGAGCTACTACATGGTAACCCGGATACCCACCCATGCCGGCCTGTTCGGTCATAGTGAAGCGAGGGTAATGGAAATTGTGGACAGCCTGCTGTATGAAAATATCCCCGGCAGAATTATCGCCAGGACGAAACTTGTTCGCAATGGTTTCAACGGGATTGATCTCACCAACAGGACAAGACGTGGTGATGTGCAACGCTATAATATTTTCGTTACACCATTTGAAGTCATCATTTTTAAAATGAGCGGTAATGGTGAATATGTGAAAAATGGCACGGAAGCTTCAAAGTTTTTCGGCAGTATTCAATTCAAAGAGTATCGTACACCCATTGCCAATACCTGGAAAAAATACAGTCCTCCCTTTGGCGGCTTTTCAGTTGAGCTGCCACATGAACCCTATATGAACCGGGCTGACTCATGGATTTTTGATGCGACAGATAAATCAGAACAATCCCGCTACCGGGTTATTCGTACTGATATACACAATTATCATTTTGCCGGCGAAGACAGTTTTGATTTGGAACTCTTATCGGAAAGTTTCGGGTCATCAGAGTTTATCGATAAGCTTGAATCAGGTAATAAAACAATTTATAAAGGTTATCCGGCCCTGGACTGCAAATACCGGATGAAAGATGGATCCGTTTGTCGTACCCGCTTTATCATCCAGGGTCCGCATTATTATACTTTGGCAGCGTATGGAAATAAACAGGATCCGTCATGGGATCGTTTCTTTCAGTCATTCGAGATTCAACCTTTCCGTTATGAAACATCCCGCAACATGCGTGACAGCATGCTTTATTTCTCCGCTAAAAATTCTGCCAGCCTGCAGGACGAAGAAAAAAAGATCCGGCTTGTAGAGGGTGAGTATGACGCATCGGAAGACCTGCCGGAAAGTTTTATTTTGGAAGAAGGACTTTACAGGAGCCGCGTGGTAGAGAATGATTCGACAGGAGAGAAGATACATATTTCATTTTTCAAAATGCCGCGGTACCGCCATTTGAAAGACAGTTCAAAGGTGGATATCGATCGTGAATTTATGTTTAGTGATTCCAGTGGCATTGTGCGTTTCAAAAAAAGCGAAACGTTGCCGAATGGGACGCGGGTGCGGGAAAGTATTGTGAGTGATTCGGGAAGCAGCCGCGCTATCTGGACAAAAACCTATTACCGGGATGGCATGGCTTACACATTGCACACCCAGATTGATACATTGTCAAACCCTGGAAAATTCCTTACTGATTTTTTTGAAAGCTTCAACCCGGCCGATACGCTTACCGGCGTAAATCCGTTCACAAAAAAGACACACTTGTTTTTCGAGGACTTCAGGAGCCGGGACAGCCTCACACATGAACGCGCCCTGCGGAATCTTTATTCGGTGAGATTTGATTCAACGGATTTGAAACCTTTGAAGCAATTGATTCAATCCATCGACTGGAAAGAAAAAAAGTATCTCGACGTAAAAAAGCAGTTGGTCGGCAAGCTGGATAATATTAAAACATCGGAAGTTTCTGATTTTTTGCGCGAAGTCTATTATGCTGCGGGTGATACCGTAGCCCTGCAATACAAAGCCCTTGAAACCCTGCTGGAGCAAAAAACAAAGTATGCATTCGGGCAATTCCGGAACATCATGGAAAATGATCCGCCGGTGTTTGAGTCCCAGTCAGACAATCTGAACCAGATTTTATCGATTGGCAGGGAATTCCGTTATTTCCAGGAAACGACAGTTAGCAGCAGCAGCGGTTTTATGTCAGCCCTTCATGATTCGCTTCAACTCGCTGCTGGTGTTTTGCCCGGCCTGTTACCGCTGGTAAACATAGACGATTATCGTGATGCAGTCATGGATCTCCTGACCGAACTGGTGGATAGCGGCTATATAGATAAACGGGCATATGATGTTTATTTCAGTAAGTTTTTTGTTGAGGCCCGACTCGAATTGAAAAAACAGCTGATTGGGGAAAAGAAAAAAGCCATTGACATAGCCGAAAGGAAAAAACAGGAGATTGAACGGCACGATAATGTACGCATCTCCGACGGTGGCAACAGCCGCCTGGGAAAATACGCCATCCTGCTGATCCCATATTATGACACAAATTCAGCAGTACGGCAGTGGTTCAACCAGGTGTTTACATCCGATGACAGGCGATTGAAATATGAGACATTCATGCTGATGCTTCGAAAAGGCAAGCCATATCACGACAGTCTTATTGTCCATTATGCTTCCAGTGATGATTATCGATATGAATTGTTCAATGATTTGACGGAATTTAAAAAGCTTTCCCTTTTCCCGGCGAAATACCGCAATCATCTTGACCTGGTCAAGAGTAAATTGGTATCGATGAATGATTATGAAAAACCCGATTCTCTGGAATTTATAAAACGCCTGCCGGCTGCGGTAAAAGATAAAAAAGGTTATGTGTATTTCTTCAGGTATAAAATGAAAAAAGCCGATGCGGGCTGGAAGCTTGCAACAGCAGGATTGGTTCCGGAAGACAGTCTTATAGCAGAGTTTCCGGATAAATACGAAGAATATGATGAAATAAGCGAGTATCGCAAAGAAGGGAGTACTGAATTCACAGAGTTAACCCAAACGCGGATTACTGACGAAATCCCCCTGGATGAATTGCTTAACCGCGAATTGAAAAGGCTTCTGTATTCAGTTCGCAAAAGCGGGCGTGGCTTCTACAACAAATCCGGCTGGGATTCTGCAGGCGACATGTTTAGCAACATCCGGATTGACTAGGCAACTATCCTGCGGGGTATTGCTGCAATCAGTTTTTTGGTATAGTCTGATTGCGGATTGAAATAAATTTCTTCTGCGGGTCCGCATTCCTCAATTCTCCCGCGATTCATCACCATGATGCGATCGCTGATGTATTGTACCACTCCAAGGTCATGCGAAATGAAGATGATGGTAAAACCAAACTCTTTTTTCAAATCATTGAGCAGGTTGAGCACTTGCGCCTGAACGCTTACATCAAGAGCCGATACGGATTCATCACAAATGATGAACGAAGGATTGAGAGCCAAAGACCGTGCAATGACAATTCGCTGCCTTTGCCCTCCTGAAAATTCGTGTGGGTAGCGG
>Ga0065721_10050824_pt1 | contig 17743 bp, 8 predicted proteins | sample Mesricmetagenome_FD_59108 | JGI IMG/M metagenome (GOLD analysis project Ga0065721, IMG submission 59108) | Mesophilic microbial community from rice straw/compost enrichment Sample: eDNA_1 v2 (version 2) | ecosystem: Engineered > Solid waste > Grass > Composting > Bioreactor | place: USA: Davis... | reverse complement strand
ACTGGCCCAGGGCCGGGTGCCGGCGAGCCTCGATTCGGCCAGTACCTACACGGATTTCGCGCCCGCGGGCCCCGTGGAGTCCCCGGAAGAGCCGGAGCAGGATCTCCAGGTGGTGACCGAGGAAAACGAGGATCAGGTACTGTGGGAGATATTCGCCTCCGAGGCCACTACCCACCTGGCGGTGGTCGACGAATACATCGCCGATATGCTGGCGGCGGCGCCCCTCTACTCGCCGCCCACGGACAAACTGCAGCGCGCCCTGCATACGCTCAAGGGCAGCGCCCATATGGCGGCGGTCACGCCTATCGCCGCCATGATCACCCCCCTGGAGACCTTCGTGAAGGAACTGCGCAGCTATCAGCTGCGCATAGACGACGACATATTGCAGCTGCTGCAGGACGCCACCCGCTATACCCGCGAAGGGCTGGAGTGCATCTACGCCCGCAAGCCGGTAGAGCTGCCCAAGCTGGAGCAGTTCATAGCGCGGGTGCAAGAGCTCAGTGATCTGCACCTGACACCGCTGATCCATATGCGCGAAGCCGGCGAACCCGGCGCTCACAAAGCCGTGGACCCGCGCCTGCTGGCGATTTTCATGGCGGAGGACATGAGGCTGCTGTTGGACGCCGACCTGATACTGGCGCGCTGGCGCGAATCCCCGGCGGAGATGCAGCCCGAACTGCCACCATTGGTAGCGGAGCTGCAGACCCTCAGCGAGGGCGCGCGCCAGGCCAACCTGCCGGAAATGAGCGGTCTGGCCGAGCAGTTGAAAACCGTCTACGGGGCGGTGCAGGAAGGTCGGGTGAATACGGATGCCGGCTTCTTCAGTCTGCTGATCCAGGCCCACGAGAAACTGCTGGATATGGTGGATCAGGTGGCCGCCGGTCAGACCGTACAGCCGGTCTCCTCCGAATTGCAGAGTGCCCTGCAGTCCCTGTTGCCGCAGGAAGCCGCAGTTGTATCCGAGGACTTTGCCTTCGAAGAGGACGGCGGCTTCTCTGCGGAAGATTTCACCATGGGCGATTCCACGCCCGAGGAAACCTGGCTGGCCCAGGAGACGCTGCTGAGCGAAGGCGCCGCCGCCGAAGCCAGCGCGGAGGCCGAAGAGATGCCGGCGTCCGAACTCCTCTACGAAAACACCTTTGCCGCCACAGATGAGATTGCCGACGATACAGAGATCGAACTGGCGCCGGCGGAATCCCCAGCGGAAGAGCGCGAGGGCGAGGATGTCTTTCTGGGCGAGGATGAGAGCGGCTTTGGCGCTGGGGACTTCTCTCTGGAAGGGGCCGATCAGTCCTCTGCGGGCGAACTCGAGGACAATGAATCCCTGGCGCTCATCTTTGAGAACGCGCCCGAGGATGACGATTACGATCTGGGCCAATTCCTGTCCCAGGAAGAAGACAACGTCATAGATTTCTCTGCCTATGTGCAGAAGAGCGAGCCTGCAGCCACCAGCGAGGCGACGGAAGAGACGTTCGCGGCACCGGAAGACGAACCGGTCGAGAGCACAGAAACACCGCAAGCCGAGCCGGAATTCGCAGACGAATGGCTGGTGGAAGAAGAAGCGCAGCCGGCGGAGGAAGCGCGGGAACCGGCCGTGATCGACGCTTCCGCGGAGGAAGTCATCGAAGAGGTCGAGCCCGAGTTCGAGCAAATGGCGGATGCGGTCGAAGTCTCGCAACCCGAGGAAGTACCGCAACCGGTTCTCGAAGAAGCCGCTGAAACCGGGGAGCCGGCCGCCGAGGTCGCCGCCAGTGCGGAGCCCGAGGCGCCCGCAGTAGCGGTTGCGCAATCCGCACTCTCGCCGCTGGATACCGCCTACATAGACGAAGATGACTTTGATCCGGACATATTGGAGATCTTCCTGGACGAGGCCTCAGAGCTGATCGAGGAGATGGACGAGGCCATACACGCCTGGGAATCCGACTGGTCCGACCAATCCGCCCCCGACACCATGAAGCGCGCCCTGCACACCCTCAAAGGCGGTGCGCGTCTGGCGGGCCTGAAGAATCTGGGAGAGCTGGCTCACAACTACGAGAGTTTCCTGATCGTCTCCAGCGATCCCTCCTCCAACCCCAATTATTTCGCCACCCTGCACGCCTATCAGGATCAGGTACTCAACGGCGTGCGCGGCGTGCGCGCGCGCCTCGACGGCGAACCCGCGCCCGCAGCGCCTGCGGTGGTGATGCCACCGCCCGCGCCTGCAGCACCCGTCGCACCGGCTGAACCACGACCCGAATCCGTACCAGCGCCGGCCGCGCCCGCACCGGTAGCCGCCCCCGCCACCTCAGTGGTGGACGAAGGCGACGATATGGACGAAGGCTTTATGGCGCCCGCGGCGCCTGCGCGTCAGGCACCGGCGGTCACCCAGGGGGCCAAGCGCCAGGGTTCCCAGGAGATGATCAAGGTCTCCGCAGAACTGCTGGAGGAGCTGGTCAACCTGGCCGGCGAAACCTCCATCAGCCGCGGCCGTCTGGAGCAGCAGGTCAGCGATTTGAGCAGCGCGGTGGACGAAGTGGATGGCACTCTGCGCCGGCTGCATGAGCAGTTGCGCCGCCTGGACATAGAAACCGAGGCCCAGGTGCTGTTCCGCCAGGAAAAGATGGCCAGCCACGAGGGCTTCGACCCTCTGGAGATGGACCGCTATTCCCAGTTGCAGCAGCTCACCCGCTCGCTGATGGAATCCGCATCCGACCTGGTGGATCTGAAGATCACCCTCAAAGAAAAGATCCGCGATACCGAAACCCTGCTGCTGCAACAGTCGCGCATCAACTCCGCGTTGCAGGAGGGCCTGATGCGCTCGCGCATGGTGCCCTTCTCGCGTCTGGTGCCGCGTTTGCGCCGCATAGTGCGGCAGGTGTCTGGCGAACTGGGCAAGAATGTCAGTTTCGAGCTGGACAATGTGGAAGGGGAGATGGACCGCTCGGTGCTGGAACGCATGGTGGCTCCCCTGGAACACATGCTGCGCAACGCCGTGGACCATGGTATCGAAAAGCCCGCCGACCGCCTCGCCGCCGGCAAGCCGGAGGCCGGCCGCATACTGCTGAGCTTGGCGCGCGAGGGCAGCGACATACTGTTGCGCCTGGCGGATGACGGGCGCGGCATCAACCTGGAGCGGGTGCGCGCCAAGGCCATAGAGCGCGGACTCATGACCCCCGGCTCCGATCTCAGCGATTACGAGGTCATGCAGTTCATTTTGCAGGCCGGCTTCAGTACGGCGGAGAACGTCACCCAGATCTCCGGCCGGGGCGTGGGTATGGACGTGGTTGCCGCAGAGATCAAGCAGCTGGGCGGCACCATCGCCATAGATTCCAAGATGGGCGTGGGCACCCAATTCACCGTGCGCCTGCCGTTCACGGTCTCTGTCAACCGCGCTTTGATGGTGCAGTTGGGCAACGAGATGTATGCCATTCCGCTCAACTCCATCGAAGGTATCGTGCGCGTCAGTCCCTTCGAACTGGAGCACTACTACCATCACCCGGAGGCGCGTTTCGAGTACGCCGGCGAGAACTACCAGGTGCGCTACCTGGGTGCCATGCTCGACCGCGACCAACTGCCCAAGCTGGAGGGTCAGGTGCTGCCCCTGCCGGTGATTCTGGTGCGCTCTGCTCAGCACACCATGGCGTTGCAGGTGGACGGTCTCCAGGGCAGCCGCGAGATTGTCGTGAAGAGCCTGGGTCCGCAGTTTGCCTCAGTGCAGGGTCTGTCCGGCGCCACGGTCATGGGCGACGGTTCGGTGGTGGTGATTCTCGATCCCCACGCATTGGTGCGCCGCGAGGTGGCCATGAGCTCTCTGCCGGCACCGGTGAAAGTTGAAACGCCGGTGGAAGACGAGGCCTCCTCTCACAAGACCATCATGGTCGTCGACGACTCGGTGACTGTGCGCAAGGTGATGACGCGCTTCCTGGAGCGCGAAGGCTTCAACGTGATCACCGCCAAGGATGGGGTGGACGCCCTGCAGGTACTGCAGGAGCAGATACCGGATCTGATGTTGCTGGATATAGAGATGCCGCGCATGGACGGCTTCGAAGTGGCCAAAAACGTGCGCTCCACCAGCCGTCTGCGCCATCTGCCCATCATCATGATCACCTCCCGCACCGGCGACAAACACCGCCAGCACGCGCTCTCCATAGGGGTCAATGAATATCTGGGCAAACCCTATCAGGAGGAGGTGCTGCTCAAGACCATGGAGTCCCTGCTGACCAAGAAGCCGAACAAGAAGGTGTGATCGCCAGGTGTTATGAAAAGTGATCTGGCTATAGGTGTCATAGCCGCGTCGGTCAAACAGCTGAGCGAACTCAATCGGCTGGTCAAAGGCACCGGCCACGCGGTGGCCGCCTCCGTGGACCTGAGGTCTGGCCAGACGGACCCTCTGCCGGAGGTGGACGTCTGGGTGGTGAACCTGGATCTGCACGACCCGGAGGTGCAGCCGGTCATAGACACGCTGGAAGCCCTGGGGCTGCCGGTGATCTATGAGGACGATCTGCAACTGGTGCCGCCGCCGAACCCCGCAGCCAAGGAAAAGCCCCCGCTTCCCGCCGAGATCCGCCAGCAGCAGGAGCGCCGCTTGGCGCTCAAGCTGCGCCAGCTGGTGCGGCACTCTGAACCCGTCACCCGGCGTCGCGCCCAGAAGGTGTGGGTGCTGGCCGCCTCCACCGGCGGACCGGACGCGGTGGGGCAATTCCTCGACGGTCTGCCCGAGGATCTGGAGGGCATAGCCCTGCTCTATGTGCAGCACATAGAACATCAGGCCATGGAAAGCCTGCGCAAAGCGGTGCGACGCCACTGCGACTGGGATGTGGAGATCACCGATGAGGCGCGGGTGATCCGCGAAAAAACCGTCTATTTGATATCCCCCCAGCACCAGGTGGAGCTGCTGGAGGGCGGCGTGCTCTCCCCTCTGCCGGAACCCTGGGGCGGCCGCTATAAGCCGTCCATCGACCATGTGATCGCCAAGGTGGCGCGGGTCTACCGCCACCGCGGCGGCGTGATCGTATTCACCGGTATGGGGGATGACGGCGCCAACAGCTGCACCCTGTTGCACCATCGCGGCGGACAGGTCTGGGTACAGGAGAGCACCAGCTGCACCATAGATTCCATGCCGGTCAGCGTGGAAAAAAAAGGTTGCGTACACTTCACCGGCACCCCCGCCGATCTGGCGCGGCGCTTTGTCAGTCTTCACAGATCCGGTGCGGCATCGCCCGGGCCACAAGCTTCGAGGGAAATCCCATGAACGATCAGGCGAATACAGCGGAAATTGCCCCGGACCAGCCTCTGGAGTGCATGATGATCCCCATCAAGGCCCAGACCCTGCTGGTGCCGATGGTCTCCGTGGCGGAGATGGCCCTGGTGGCGCCCATATTTCCGGACAACAGCGGACCCGACTGGTTTTTGGGCTATTACAGCTGGCGCAACGGGCGGGTGCCCCTGGTCAGCTTCGAAAAGCTCAACGGTGAATCCGTTGCCGGCATCAACCCCAACGGCCGTATCGCCGTATTCAATTCCACCGGCGTGGATCCCGAGGTTCCCTTTATCGCCATCCCCACCCAGGGTATTCCGCGCAATATCACCGTTTCACAGGAAGACATCCTCGGCTTCAATACCGCCACCCATCTGTATGAGGTGATGCATGTGCGTGTGGGGGTGGAGGAGCTGGTGATTCCAGACATCACCGGTATCCAGAAAGCCTATTGCGCCTATAAAAACACCCGTCGCCTGTGATAGCAGAGCGCATCCTCCCCTGATCCCCCGGCCGGACAGACCTGTCCGGCGCGCTTCCAATCGCCAAAACCCGCCTTCTCGCTCTTTTGAGCGGTGGCGTACATAGCTTCACTTTGTCGGATTTTTGGTCCTATTTCGCGATGAGCGGGACCCGCATCAATGGATATTTCCTCAGAGTGTTCAAGACTTAGTGATGTTTGTTATAAAACCCGGTTCTGTTTATGTCGTACTCCCGAATCTCCCCGAAGGAGGCCCTCCCACCGCTCCGGGAACCACGCAGAAATGGGGCGACACTGGCGGACCTGCTGCTGAGTTACCTGCAGGAGCTGGGTGTCGAGTATGTCTTTGGTATTCCAGGCGGCGCCATAGAACCCTTGTACAGCGCTCTGGCCCGCAGCGAGCGCAGGCGCAGCGGCGGCCCAGTAGCGGTGGTGGCGCGCCACGAGGCGGGCGCGGCCTTTATGGCGGATGGCTATTCCAGGGCCACGGGAAGAATCGGCGTCTGCTGTGCCACCACCGGGCCGGGCGCCACCAATCTGATCACGGGTGTGGCTTCCGCCTATGAGAATCAGGTGCCGCTGCTGATCATCACGGCACAGACCGCCACTGGGGGGTTTGGTCAGGGCGCCTTCCAGGAATCCAGCGATACCGGCATCAACATAGTCGGCATGCTGCAGCACTGTACCGCCTACAGTTCACTGGTCAGCCACGCCTCCCAGTTCGAACACAAGCTCGCCACCGCCCTGACCATCGCCCTCGCGCAACAGAGACCCGTGCATCTGAGCCTGCCTCTGGATATTTTCAAAGCACCGGCCCCGCCGCAGCTCTGGGCCAATATTCCCAGCCTGTTGCGCACGCGCACCTTGTACTGCGAGGGGGAGGCCGACACCGTGGCGGCCTGTCTGCTGGCGAGCCGCAAGCCCCTGTTCATCATCGGCCGCCAATGCCGCGACGCCATGGCCGACGTTCTGGCCGCAGCGGAGCGCATAGGCGCTTATCTGATCACCACACCCGATGCCAAATTTCTGGTGGATCCCTACCATCCGCTCTACAGAGGCGTCATAGGTTTTGCCGGCCACAGCTGCGCCACCGACATGTTGCGGGACACCACCCTGGACACCATTCTGTTGCTGGGAACCACCCTGAGCGAATGGGGTGGCCGGCGTCTGATCCAGCAATCCGCCCAGGAAAAATGGATTCTGGTCAATGCCGATAGCCTCTTCCTGAGCCGCGCCCCAGGCGCGCGCCTGCATATACAGGGCAGCATCAAAGCCATATTTGCCCGCGTGAACACATTGCTCAACACAGCCCCCTCCACCGGCGGCCTGCCCGGTTCTGCGCCGCGGAAACTGCCGTTCAAGACCCTGGATTACAGCCTGGCGGACAACTGGCTCAAGGCCCGGGTGAAACCGCAGTGGTTGATGAGCCAACTGCCCCTCAATGTTCCGGCGGGCACCCAGTATCTGGCGGATACGGGCAATTCCACCGCCTGGGCCGTCCATTACCTGCAATTGGAGCACCGGGTTTCCGCCGAGAGCCGGAAGCTTGTGGCGGATTCCTGCCTGTTCGCCGATGCCTTCCTGCACGTGACCATCGAATTTGCCGCCATGGGATGGGCCATAGGTGCGGCCGTGGGCATCGCCCTGGCCTGTCGGAAGAGACCGGTGGTGTGCATCACCGGAGATGGCAGCTGCCTGATGAACGGCCAGGAAATCACCGTGGCGCGGCAATACGGATTGCCGCTGATACTCATCATTCTCAACGACGGCCACCTGGGCATGGTGAACCACGGCCAGCGTCTGACAGGTGCGGAAACCATAGGCACCCGCCTGCCCGCCGTGGATTTCGCGCAGATGGCGACGGCCATGGGCATTGCGGCCCACAACATCCGCTGCCCGGAGGACTGGTACCGATTGAATCTGAAATCCTCCTGGGACCGGGCAACTCCACTGGTGCTGAATGTCTGGGTGGATGCGGAGGAGGTGCCGCCGATCGGCCTGCGCACCGACCTGCTGGCCAACGACGGCGAGGAGATCTGATATGGCAAATCCCGATGTGATCAAAACCAGGCTCTGGTCGGAAACCGCTGCGGCGGCCGATGAATTCGTCGCCAACGCATGCCTGGCCGCCGGTTACGACGTCTACGGCGATCTGCTGGGACAAGTGAGCTGGACGGAATATCTCTATTTGTTGTTCCGGTGCGAGCCACCCTCGCCCGAGCAACGTCAACTGCTGAACCACATAGCCGTGGCCCTCGCCTGTCTGGGGCCCAGGGACCCATCCATACAGGCGGCCATGACCGCCGCCGCCGCCGGATCCACGGCCGCTTCAAGCCTGGTGGCCGCTGTGGCCGCCGGGGCCGGGCAGATGAATGGCGCCCGGGATGTGCACGATCTGATGTTGGCGTGGCAGCAGGCGGGCAATTCCCTGGCCCGCTGGCGCACCCAGGTGCTGCAAATCGAAGGCGCGGCCCAGACCATATGGCCCCAGCGCAGCCATCCCCCGGGTTTCGACCCCAATGCCGGCATTTGCGGCAAACCCCTGATCCAGACCCTGGCGCTGCTGAGCCGGATTTCCGGTGCGGAGTACCTGCGCTGGCTCCATGGCGAGCGCGAAGCCATACAGGCAGCCGCCGGTATGCCCATCGCGTTCAGTGCCATTGCCGCAGGGGCCTTTCTCGATCTGGGTCTGGATGCGCAACAGGGGGAGATGCTCTATCTGCTGCTGCGTCTGCCCGGCGCTGCGGCCCTCGCTGTGGAGCAGCACCAGCGCGGCTGGAAGGCGTTTCCGTTTTTCCGGGACAAACTGGTGCTCACCGCCGATCCCCGGCAGGGCTGAAGGAGAAGGATATGACGCAGGAAAAAATCTACACAGCCAGAAATGCCGATTACGAAAACTGGGTCACGGCCACCGGCAACTGGTTTCCCGGCGAGCGCATAGTGCTCAACGGCGTAGACGTGATCGCCGACATGACCGGCAAGAGCTGGATGGAAGTCATATTGCTCGCCATCACCGGGAGGGTTCCCGATCCGCGCACCGCCGAATTTCTCGACGCCATATTGGCACTGTCTGGCTGCATTCCGGATCCGCGCCTGTGGAACAACCGCATAGCCGCTCTGGCGGGCACCACCCGCAGCACGCCCGCCCTGGGCATGAGTGCGGGTATGGCGGCATCGGACGCGATCATCTTTGGCTTTCAGCCCATGATGGGCGCTCACGACGCACTGCTGGAGATGGCCGCGCAGCGCGATGCGGGCGTGCCACTGGAGACCATCATAGACACTCGTCTTGCCCGCAGACCCAAGGGGCGCCCCGGTGCCGGAAAACACCGGGAAATTGCCGCGCTGCCCGGATACGGCAGACCTGTGGCCAAAGGGGATGAACGCATTCCTGCGCTGATGGAAGTGGTGCGTCGCTACGGCCAGGATCAGGGCAAGATCCTCACATTGGCGTTTGAGGTGGAAAACCATTTGCAGAGCCTCGGTCTGCCCTACCGGCTGAATTCCGGCGGACTGATCGCCGCCCTATGTGCGGATCAGGGCATGACGGCGCTGCAACTCTACTACTACGTCAGCCACTGCTTTTACGTCAGTTTGGCGGCGTGCAACGCCGACGCACTGCAACATCCTACGGGCGGCTTTTTTCCGCTCAAATGCAGCCAGATCGCATATGAAGGTGTGGCGGAAAGACGATGGCAGGCGTCGGATGCAAAAACGACGGAATGACAGGCCATGATTTCAGGCGACAATGAAGGCGCTGGCGCCGTTTGTCCCATTCACATGTTCAACATGAAACGGCCCCGCTATTCGCCCTTCAGGCACAGCTCGTCTACGCTTAAAACAACACAGCGGTTCAGCTGTTAGATTCTCCCTATAGCCGCGAACATTCTATTTATAAGGGTTCAATTTTGTGGCTGCCCGAGCGGCCGTCCGACCGCGCTCGTTGCTGTGCGCTGGAAATGAACCTGTGCGGCACCTTTTTTGATGGACCCGAATGGCAATCCGGTATTCATGATCACCCTTGACCGCGCATGCGTTTTTCGACACCGGCCGCTGCCTCGCGACGCCGGCCCATTGCGTTCTATCCGTCTCCTTATAGCTGCGGTGCTCCTGTGTGCAGGCACACAACCGGTGGCCGCATCCTTTGAGCAGGAGACCCTGCTGGATATCTACGGCGATGCCGACACCGTCAGCATAGCCGCCGGTATTCGCCAGCCGGTTGCCACCGCGCCTGCAGTGGCGACGGTCATAACCGCGGAGATGATCGCCGCCATGGGGGCGAGTGATCTGGATGAGTTGCTCGAAGCGGTTCCCGGTCTGCATGTGAGTCACAGCCATATAGGTTACAACCCGCTTTATATCTTCCGCGGCATCAATTCCCGCTATAACCCCCAGGTGCTGGTGCTCATCAACGGCATTCCCATCACCAATCTGCATCTGGGGGACAGGGGCAATTCCTGGGGCGGTATGCCGGTGGAAGCCATTGCGCGCATAGAGGTCATCCGCGGTCCGGGTTCCGCCCTCTACGGCGCAGACGCCATTGCCGGCGTCATCAACATCATCACCAAGAGCGGCCGCGATATCACCCGCGGACATGTATCGGTGGGCGCGGGCAGTTACCGCACCGGCAACGCGGCTTTGCAGAGCGCCTGGCAGATGAGCGGCTGGGATATGGGGCTGGTGCTGGAATATCACCAGACGGACGGCCACGACGGCATCATCGAATGGGACGCCCAGTCCCATCTGGATGCCACCTTCGCCACAGACGCTTCCCATGCGCCGGGCTCGGTGAATCTGTCGCGCCGCAATGTGGATGTGCGCTTTGACATGCAGTGGGCGGAGACCTGGCGTCTGCGGGCGGGATATCAGGGGCGGCGCGACTGGGGCATAGGTACCGGCGTGGCGGAGGCCCTGGATCCGTACGGTCGCTATGCCTCGGATAAATTCAACCTGGACTTGTCCTGGCGCAAACCGCTGCTCAACGACACATTGCAGCTGGAAACCACCCTGAGTTATTTCGATACCACCCATGAGGTGGAAAAGGATCTGATTATTTTCCCGCCCGGTGTGGATCTGGGAGAGGGGGAATATCCCCAGGGCTATATAGGCAATCCCGAGGTGTTCGAACGCCACTACCGAGCGGGATTCGCCGCGCAGTTTCTGGCGATCCAGCACCACAACCTCTCGCTCGGCGGCGGGTATTACCGTGGGGATCTGCACAAGGTCAAAGAATCGAAAAACTTCGGCATTCATCCGCAGACCGGTCTGTCCATAGCGCCCGGCTCCGCCCTGGTGGATGTCACGGACACGGACTATGTCTTCCTGCGCGAGGATGTGCGCGAGAACACTTTTATTTATCTACAGGACATATGGCGCATCGCCAACGACTGGGAGCTGACGGCCGGTGTGCGCTACGACCACTATTCGGATTTCGGCGGCACCACCAATCCGCGGCTCGCCCTGGTGTGGCAGACCAGTTACAACCTCACCACCAAATTTCTTTACGGCCAGGCTTTCCGCGCGCCCTCGTTTGCCGAGACCCGTGCCATCAATAATCCGGTGGTGTTGGGCAATCCCGCGCTCAAACCCGAATCTCTGCACAACTACGAGATTGCGTTCGACTATCGCGCCACCGAAAAAATCACCCTGCTGCTCAACATCTACCACTATCTCTGGCGCGACATCATCGAATTCGTCCCGGACCCGGATCAGAACTCCAACACCGCCCAGAACCTGGGGCGTCAGGAAGGCAACGGCTTTGAATTTGAAATCAGCTGGAAATCCCTGCCGACACTTTGCCTTTCCCTCAATCTGTCGTCAGTGAATCTGACGGCGGCGCAGAGTCGCGGCGACGGCTTGATGGCGCCGGAGCGACAATTGTTCGGCAAGGTACAGTGGAAGCCGCAGCCAAATTGGCTGGTTTATTGGCAGGCCAATTATGTGGGAGGTCGCAACCGCTCCTGGGAGGATCAGCGCAGCGATATAGACGACTATGTGGTCATGGATATGAACCTGATGTATACCGGCACTCGGCTTCCCTGGTCCGCCAGTCTCAAGATCGGCAATCTGCTGGACGAAGATGCCCGCGAGCCCAGTTGGTGGACCTACTCCACCGCCAATATTCCCGGAGATCTGCCTTTGGCAGGAAGACATTTTCTCGTTAAATTCGGCCTGGATTTTTAACGGCGCCAGGCGGCAGTCAACAGCCAGAGGCTTATGAAGCACGCGGTAACCGAGCTTGTCACAAATGCGCTGCGACCGCTTTGCTGGTGGGTGCTGCTCATGTGCTTTTGCCTCAACCCGCAGGCGCTGAACGCTGAGATACAGCCTGCCAAACTTTCCATCGCCGTGCTCTTTCCCCGCCTGCAGGCCCCTTACGATCAAATTTTCAAATCCATCATCGAAGGCGTGGGCGCAGCTCACCAAGGGCCGCTGACGCGCGTCGAGTTGACGGACTCGATGAGTGCAGAGGAATTGCGCAAGGCCGTGCAGGCGCAGGCGGACGCTGTCATCGCCCTGGGCAACCGCAGTGTGGAAATGCTGCTGCAGATCCAGCCCAATCCGGATCGCGTCATGGCCGGCGCCGTGCTGATGGAGCAGCAGGACGACCGACAACTGAACGCCATCTCCATAGCGCCGGATCCCGAGTTGCTGTTTCGCCATCTGTTGCAGCTGGCGCCGTCGGTCAAAACCATCCACGTCATTCATCAGAAGGGGCAGGATCGGCAGGTACTGGCGGAAGCCGAAACTGCCGCTCGCCTGCTGAATGTGAAGTTGCAAAGCACAGCGACGGAATCCCTGCAGGAGTTGGCAGACACCTATCGCAAACTGCTCAAACAGCAAAATCCGCGCACCGAGGCCCTGTGGATTCCGCATACGGGAACCTCGCTCGATCAGGCCATCATGAGCCGCGTATTGAGAGACGCCTGGAACCGTTCGCTGATCGTGTTCTCCAGCAATCTGGCGGATGTGCGCAAGGGTGCGCTCTTCTCCCTCTACCCGGACAATCACGCCATGGGGCGCAGCCTGATCACATCGCTCTATAAACATCTGGAAAAGCCGGACGTGGGGCGCACGGTGGATCTCTGCCGCGATCTGCACGCCGCCATCAATACCCGCACCGCCAGTCACCTGGGCATTCACTTAAGCCCCAGTGAATTATCCAGCTATCGCCTGATTTATCCGGAGGGCAGATAGCGCATGTTGCCCGTAATCGCGAAGTTGAGATTCTGGCATGTGCTGAGCTTGCTGCTGTCGTCGGCGATTCTGATTTTTGGTATTGCCACTTCCATGGTGGTCACCCAAACCGCCAACAAGGAACTGTACGGGCGCATCATCAACGAGGGCAAACAATTGGCCAAGGCGCTGGCCAGTCAGGCCAAGCTGGCACTGTTGTACGACAGTGCGGATATTTCCAAGGAAGTCGAAGTGTTTTTTCTCGCCTTTACCGATGTGAAGGGTGTACAAATTCTGCGGCCGGATTTTTCGGTTCTCTACGCCTCCGAATTCGACTGGCAACTGGCCGGAGCGGGCACCTTGGATGCGCAAAACGTCGCGCTGATTTTCGAAAATGAGGATGTGCTCAAGTACGCATCGCCCGTTTATGCCGGTGTGGAGGGCGACGAGGACCTGTCGCCCTACGGCGGTGTGGGTCAGCAGGAATTGATCGGCTATGTGCTGCTGGTGCAGAACAAGGACACGCTCAAGCAGATCAACCGCGATATTCTCAAAACCAATTTGCTGGCTTGTCTGGTACCGGCGGTGATCCTGATGTTGCTGCTGCTCTACTGGACGGCCAGGATCACCCGGCCGCTGCAGGAGCTGGCGGCCACTATGCAATTATCCCGCAACGCCACACTCACACCGCGCATAGAACCGCACGGTGCGCGCGACATCATCGAAATGCAACAGGCCTTCAACAATATGATGGATCGCCTGGATATGCGCGAGGCGGATCTGAAAAAAGCGCGCGACGAAGCCTTTGAGCTGGCCAAGGTAAAAAGCGATTTCGCGGCCAATGTCAGCCATGAACTGCGCACACCCCTGAACGGCATATTGGGCATGCTGGAATTGCTGGACACCCAGGGTCTGGATGCGGAACAGGTGAAATATCTCAGCCTGGCCCGGGAATCCGCCCAGAATCTGCTGGTGCTGATCAACAATGTGCTCGATTTTTCCAGAAGCGAGGCCGGCAGCATGGAGTTGAATGCGCGGCAATTCGATCTGGAGGAGCACGTAGCCGGTGTGGTCAATCTGCTCGGCATGCAGGCGCAGAAAAAATCCGTGGACCTGTGCTATCGCATAGAACAGCCGCCCGGATATTACTTGATTGCCGATGATCTGCGGCTGCGCCAGATTCTCGTCAATCTAGTGGGCAATGCCATCAAATTCACCCATGTGGGCGGTGTGCTGATCGAAGCGGAGGTCAAGCCCGGCGCGGATTCCACAGTGGAGCTTTTTCTCTCCGTGAGCGATACGGGCATAGGCATTTCCGAATCCCAGCAGGCGCGCATTTTCGAAGCCTTTTCCCAGGCCGACAACTCCACCACCCGGCGCTACGGTGGCAGTGGATTGGGGCTGGCCATCTCGCGTCAGCTCGCCACCCTGATGCAGGGAAAAATGTGGCTGGAGAGCCGCCCGGGAAAAGGCAGCCGTTTTTCCCTCAGCATACCTGTGCAGTGGGTGCGCCACGGCAAGCCGCCCATGCGTTCTCCGGATCTGTTAGGTAAAACGGTTTTGTCGGTGCTGCCCAATTCCGTTCTCGCGAGCGGACTGCAATATTTTCTCGAGGACACCAGATGCGATCACATCAAAGTGTTCAGCGTCTTATCCGCATGGCACATGTTGGAAAAAATGAAGCCGCGCACCGTGGATTTGTTGATTCTCGATGAGCTGGTTATCAACGACGAAGTGACACAGCTGTTTCAGCGCCCGGAACTGAAGTCGTCTTCCATTTTGATACTGGCCTGCAACAGCAACGTCAACAAGGATTCCCTGGCCGGCCAGTATCAGATTCAGGCGGATGAAATTTTATTGAAACCGGTGACGCGCCAGGTGATGCACGAAGCCGTAGAAAGACTTTTCGCCCATGTTGCGCCTGTGGCCATACCGGTGAAATCCTCCGCTGCCAAACCCGCGCCTTTTCAACTGCCGGGTCGGCGCATACTGGTGGTGGAGGACAACGCGGTGAATAAACTGGTCGCCCAGGGATATCTGGCGCCCTTTGGCTGCGAGGTGATTTACGCGGACAACGGTTTGGAATGTCTCGAAGTGCTGCGCCAGTATCCTGTGGATCTGATTTTGATGGATTGTCAGATGCCGGTGATGGACGGCTATGAGGCCACCCGCAGAATCCGCGCCGGTGAGGCGGGCGCTGCGGATGTTCCCATTATCGCCATGACCGCCAACGTCGCCGCCAGCGATCGCGACAAATGCCTGGAGACCGGCATGAGCGGCTTTGTCGGCAAGCCTTTGACCAGTGCCTGCATGACCCAGATATTGCAAACCTGGCTGTCATCCGGCGCGCCGCTGCGCCATGTGGGATTTACCGAGACGGTGGATCCTGACCGCGCTCCGCCCGAAATTTCCTGATGATGCCCGCGATGCGCAGGTGATTGGCCACCCGTGGCAATAGATCGTGTTTGGAAACGGGTTTGGTGAGATAGTCGTTGCCGCCGGCGGCGAAGCACTCCTGTATATCTTCATCCACATTTTTTTTCGCCGTCAGGAACAGTATCGGCAGACTGTCGAATGAATGGGTCTGGCGGATGAGGCGACAGGCTTCGTGGCCGCTCATATGGGGCATCATCACGTCCATGATCACCAGATCTATATGGGGGTGATTGCGGATGGCCTCCACGGCTTTCATGCCGTCTTCCGCTTCTATCACAGAGTAGTCGTGCAATTTCAGCATGCCGGTGAGCACCATGCGGTTTACCGCATCGTCATCGACGATGAGGATGGTCTGATCCTCGGCGTTGCGCGGCTTGTCGAGTTTCCGTGTCGGATGCGCCGGCACGGAGGATATGGGGTGGTGTCCACTGCCCGCCATATCCGCTTTTTGCAGTGCGCTGCGATCCTGATTCTCCGCCAGAGGCAGTGTGAAAACGAATCTCGCGCCCTGATTGGGCCGCGACTTCACCCAGATGCTGCCGCCGTGTTGCTCCACCAATTGCCGCGTGATCGCCAGCCCCAGTCCCGTGCCGCCATATTCGCGCACATTGGAATTTTGAATCTGGCTGAAGGCCTCGAAGATTTTGTCCTGCTGATCCAGCGCAATGCCGATGCCCGTGTCTATCACATGGACTTCGGCTATGCCATTGTTGCAGGTCATGCCCACGCGCACGCTGCCGCTATTGGAATATTTGATGCCGTTGCCCACCAGATTGATGAGAATCTGCTGCAGACGGTTTTCATCGGCGAACAGCAGCGGCGATGTAGGTGTAAATTCATTGATCAGCTGGATGGATTTATTGGCGGTCAAAGGCCCCAGCAGTGCGAACACCATTTCTGTGACCGCGTGCATGTCGATGGGCTTTTTGTACAGCTCCAGATTGCGGTTGGCCAGTTTGGAGTAATCCAAAATATCGTTGATCAGGTTGGCCAGGCGGCGTCCGCTGCTGGCGATCAAATGTAGATGATGCGCGGCATAGGTATCCGTCTGGGAAAAATAATCCGACAGATTGTCGGCTATGCCGATGATGCCATTGAGCGGCGTGCGCAGCTCATGGGAAGTGTTGGCGAGAAAGGAGTCTTTTATGTTGTTGAGATTTTTCAGCTCGCGGTTGATTTTGCGCTCGCTGTCCAGTTGCACCTGTTTGATTTTGGTGTTGGCCAGCAGCATCACCAGTGCGGCTATGGCCAATATATACAGTGTGTAGGCCCACTTGGTTTTCCACGGCGCCGGCAGTATCTGCACTTGTATCTGCGCAATATCCGGTCGCCACTCGCCATTTACGCCGGTTTTCACCTTGAAGGTATAGCGGCCCGGATTCAAGTTGGTAAAAGTGGCACTGCGCTCGGCACCTATGTGGATCCAGTCCTGGTCGAAGCCTTCCATTTTGTAGGCGTACTCCTGATGAATGCCGCGGCGGAATTCCAGCGCGGAAAATTCAAAGGAGAACATGTTGTGGGAGTGGTCCAGGGTGATCTGGCGGGTCAGCCATATGGCCTGCTGCAAAGGTGAATCTTTTGCGCCCGCCCGCACGGGCGTGTTCAATATGCGGAACTGGGTGATCACCAGCGGCAGGTTGATCTGATCGCGCCGCAGATTCTGCGGATAAAACGCGGAAATTCCCTCGGTGCAGCCGAAATACACAGTGCCGTGGGCATCGATGAAATTGGCTTCGCGGTTGAAATTGTTGCCCACCAGTCCGTGGCTTTTATTGAAGATCGTCATGCTCATGTCCTGGGGGTCTATACGCACCAAGCCGTTGGTGGTGCTGGCCCAGACCAGTCCCTGCTGATCCTCCACAAAACCCGTGACATAAAGTGCCGGCAGCGCCGTGTTCGCGCCGTAGTGTGTGAATATTCCGCTCGCCGGATCAAAAATATAAAAGCCGTTGTCCTGCGTGCCGATCCACACGCGCCCCTGCCGGTCCTGCATCAGGCTGCGCACCCGCTCCCCCTGGAAACTGGTGGGATCGCCCGGGACGCCGTCGAAATTATTGAATTGCAGTGTATCCGGATCCATGCGCGACACCCCCGCAGTGGTGCCGATCCAAAGATAACCTTCGCGATCCACCATCATGGTCCAGATAAAATCACTGCGCAGACTGTAGGGGTCGGTGGAGTTGTGTTTGAAGTGCACGAAACTGTCGGTTTCCGGCTGATACAGATTCAGCCCGCCGCCCTCGGTGCCCAGCCACAGGCGCTGGCGGTGATCCATCTCCAGACTCCAGACGATATTGTTGCTCAGACTGCTGGTGTTTTTTTCCTGAAATACATACTGCTTGAATTCGCGCGTGACCGGATCCATGCGGTGAACGCCGCCGGACCAGGTGCCCACCCACAGATTTTTTTCGCGG
>Ga0065721_10050823_pt1 | contig 17747 bp, 18 predicted proteins | sample Mesricmetagenome_FD_59108 | JGI IMG/M metagenome (GOLD analysis project Ga0065721, IMG submission 59108) | Mesophilic microbial community from rice straw/compost enrichment Sample: eDNA_1 v2 (version 2) | ecosystem: Engineered > Solid waste > Grass > Composting > Bioreactor | place: USA: Davis... | reverse complement strand
CCAGCCATGTGACGCCGACAATCGCGGTCGATCCGACAGCGGCAATGGCGACGATCGCGCCGCGCCGAAAGCGGGTCACGCGACCCGGCGCGGCGCGAAGGGCGAGCGTTTCGGGGTCGGCCTTGGCCGGTGCGGTGCTGACGGGCGGGATAGCCGGGTCGATCATTTGCCTTTCCTCCGCTTCGGCTGCGCCGTCTCGATCCGCACGATCTGCTGCTTCTTGCCGCCAAGGCGCAACTCGGCCGCGCCGAACAGCCGATCGACGACATAGTAGCGGCCCGCGACCCGGTAGTTCACAAGTTGCGCCTCGCCGTCGTCCCCAATGACGAACAGCGGCGGCGCCTCGCCAACCGCAATGCTCGGCGAAAACTCGATAAAGGTCTGCCGCCCATCATCGAACGCGCGCAGCGGACGCCATGCAGGTTTGTCGCCGGAAATCGCATAGTGGAAATTGAGGCGATCGACCGCGAGGCCCGACGCGATCGGCGCGGCTGCTGCTGCCGCGTCCTGCTGGCGGCGCAGCGCGATCAGCTCGTCTTTCGGATAGGTCCACGACAGCGCCGCCATCGCGCCGGTCGATCGGCTTTCGAGTTCGATGTGATAGACGCGCCTGTCAGTCGTGATGACGAGATTCGAGCGAAGTCCTGCCGAATAGGGCTTCACGAAAATATGGGTGCGCTGCTCTGCGCCACTGCCGCTGGTCGTGTCGCCAACGGTCCAGCGCACGGTATCACCCGCGGCAACCGACGTGACCGCCTCGCCAGGCTGCAAAGCAATGTCGGTGATGCGCTCGGGGGCGGCATAGAGCCGATAGAGCGTCCCGTCGCTATAGGGATAGACCTGCACCGCGCCGACGAATCCGGCGTTCGACGGCTCGCGCAGCGCGGCCTTGTTGGCGGCGGCGACCTTTGCGGTCGGCTGGGCGGCGGCGGGAACGGCAAGCGCAAGGACGCTAACCGACAGGATGACGGCGCGGATCATGGTTCATTCCTTTCGGGGGTCTGCGGCGGTTCGGGGTCGATCGGCATATCGGCGGGCGGTTCCGGCGCGACCAATTCGTCCGGTCTCGGGAAGCGATCGAGCGGTTTCAGAACATCGGTGTCGAGTTCGCGGGACCAGTCGATCGCGTCGATATAAAGGCCGAGCGGGTTCTTGCGCAGCACCTCGGCCGAGCGTGGCGGCTGCACCTTCACGGTCAGCATCGCGGTCCAGCGCGAAGTGCCCGACAGGCTGCCGCGTTCATAAGCCTGCTCGGTCCATTTGACCTGAAAGCTACTATCCGATGCGCGGACCACGCTCGTCACCTGTACCGACACCGTGCGACGGCCTACATCCGCGAACGGATTATCGGCGCGGGCATATTCGCCAAGGAAGAGCGACGCGCGCTCGGTTGCGAAATCATAGGCCGACAGCCAGTTCTCGCGCATCAACACGGGGTCGAGCGAGCGCGAGCGGACGTTCGCGATGAATTTGCCAAGATGCCAGGCAATCTGCGGGTCGGTCGCCTGATACTCCGTGCCTGCCGGCGCGACCGCCCGCGCCTCACCGAGAGTGTCGACCTCGACGACATAGGGCACAACACGGCTCTGCATCGACTGCCAGACCAGCGCGGACGACAGGCCGATGGTGAGGAACAGGCCGCCGAACGCCATCAACCGCCAATTCTTCGCCTGCACGCGCGCCGCGCCAATGCGCTCGTCCCATGCTTGTCCGGCGCGTTGATAGGGTGTTTCAGGTTCGGGCGTCTGCCCGTAGCGCTGCACGGCTCGTTTGAATCTCATGACTTAATCCCTTTCCTTGATGTCCGGTGTGATCCCGGCGCCGCCACGATCGCCCGATTGAACGGCGTGGACCGCCATCTGACGGCGGTGCCGGCTGGCCTGGGTGGCGTGGAGTTTTTGCGCCCATGCCGGCGGCGATGCGTCGCCACTTGCGGCGCTGGCATTGGCTGCGCTCGATGCACCGCTGGTTCCCGCGGCCCAGGCGGCTTGCTGACCGCGCGCGGCAGCAGCGCGAAGGCCGAGGGCATTGTGCATCCGGTTGGCGGCAGCCCCTTTGGCGGCGCTCGCCATGCCGCCGATACCGGCGCCGATGGTCGAGGTGCCGGACGTTTCCTGGCCCAGCTTGTAAGCCGTCGAAGCTGCGCTCCCCATCGCCGTTCCGGCGCGAAGCGCGCCGAGACCGGCGCCGGCAACGCCCCGCGTAGCGGCAACAGCGCCGGCTCCGCCCATCGCGAAGCCGCCTGCGGCCAATGCGGTTGTCGCGACGACGGAACCGGCGCCGAGCTGCGGGGCGCCCGCGACCAACCCGGACGCAATGCCGGGACCAAAGATAGCGAGGCCGAACAGGGCCAGGCTCGCGAGCATCAGCGATACCGCCTGCTCGATCGACACCTCCTCGCCGGCAATCGCGCCGGTGAAGTCGGCAAAATAGTTGGAACCGATACCGACGATGACCGCCAGCACCATGACCTTGATGCCCGAACTGACGACATTACCGAGCACCCGTTCGGCGAGAAATGAGGTGCGATTCCAGAGTGCGAAGGGAACCAGCACGAAGCCCGCGAGGCTGGTCAGCTTGAACTCCAATATCGTGATGAAAAGCTGGATCGCGAGAATGAAGAAAGCCGCGATGACGATGATCCACGCGATGACCAGGACCGCGATCTCGACGAAGTTGTCGAAGAAGTCGATCGGGCCGACGAGCTCTTTCGCTTGCACCAGAAGCGGAAAGGCGGCCTCGAAGCCGGTTCCCGCGAGCCGGCCCGGCATCAGCAAATCCTGCGGCCCGATCGCGCTGCCGCCGGCGGTGAGGCCGAGCCCGGCGAAACTGCGGAATATGATGTCGGTTAGCAGCGGAAAGCTGTTCAGGATCAGCGCGAAGGCGCCGACATAGAGAATCTTCTTCAAAAACTTGCCGATGACGTCGTTCTCGCCGCCGAGCGCCCAGAAGAGGCCGGCGAGCGTGATGTCGATGCCGATCAGGATGGTGGTCAGGAATCCGACATCGCCGCCCAGTAGCCCGAAACCACTGTCGATATAGGCGATGAACGCCTGCATGAACTGGTCGATGACATTCAAATCCTGCACGCGCGGGACTCCTCAAAGGCAATGAATTGGGGTCGCGGGGACCGCTGGCCGCGAGAGGGGGGAGCCATGCGGTCCCCGCGACGGGACGGCGCTCGCCGGGGAGCTGGGGCGCAGCGCCGCCCTAACTCACGGGCGCGGGGTGTAAGCCTTGCCGTCGCCGAGGAAGCGGGTCGTCCGCTCGCGGGCCTCGCGTGCGCTCTGTCCGCGCCGCGCCGCTTCGAGCGATTGGCTGCGGAACTGCGCCGCCATCAGGTTTTGGAGCTGGAATTGCTGCTTGGTCGCGAGGGCCAGAAGTTGGTTGGTGGCCTGTTGCGCCTGCAAGCTGCCTTCGGCGCCCTGGCTCTTGGCGACGATCTCGCTGAGCGCCTGCGCATCGTCGCGGACATTTTCGACGATGCCTGACTGCACCGCCATCGTCTGCCGGAAGGAGGCCATTTCAGTATCGAGCCGCTGTCTGGCGGTCGCAATTCGCTGGTCGCGCTTCATCACTTCGCCAACGCTGCTCGGGAACTGCCGCATAAACTGCTCGCCCAGTTGATCGACGCGGAAGTCGATGCCCTGCGCTTGTCCCATCAGCCGGTCGATCTCGCCGAGGGTCTGGCGAAGCTGGTCGAGTTGCGGGAAGTCGATGCGCGCGAGGTTCTTGCCCTGATTGACGAGCATCTTGGCCTCGTTCTGGAGCGACTGGATTTGCTGGTTGATCTGCTGGAGCGTCCGCGCCGCGGTAAGCAGATTCTGCGAATAGTTGGCCGGGTCGAATACGCTGATCTGGGCCGATGCCGGCGGGACCGGAATGGCGATGGCGATTGCAAATGAGCCGATGGCACCGAGGCCGAGCAGGCCGGTGACGATGTGGTCATTGAGGGGAATGCGCATCACTTGTCTCCTTCTGGGGGGCTTGGGGGTGAGAAAAATCGGCGAGTAGGTCGGCCGCCCATTCGAGACCGGCGCCGGCGAGAAAGGCCCGCGCGAAGGCGGTCGGGTCGCGCCACCCCAGATCGAGCGGATCGATTTTCGAGAGGATCGCGTCGACGCGCTTCTGGGTGTCGGGATCGGATGCGCCGCACAGCGCGAGCGCGACCGGGCCTAGCCCCAGCTCGAACAGCCGATTGCCGCGCGCCGATTGGAGGTAATATTGCCGCTTGGGGACGGCGCGGCTGACCAACTCGATTTGGCGTGTGTTGAGGCCAAAGCGGACATAGGTGGCTTGGCACTGCGGCTCGATCGCCCGATCATTGGGGAGCAATATGCGCTGTGGGCAGCTTTCGATGATCGCGGGCGCGATCGTGGAATCGGCAATGTCGGCGAGGCTCTGCGTCGCGAACACGACGGCGACATTCTTCTTACGCAGCACCTTCAGCCATTCGCGGATGCGCGCGGCGAAAAGTGGATGGTCGAGGAACACCCAGGCTTCATCGAGAATGAGCAGGGTCGGCCGCCCGGTGAAGCGCTCTTCGAGCCGGTGGAACAAATAGGTCAGCACGGGGGCAACGACGCCCGCCTGACCCATCAGCGCCTCGGTCTCGAAACATTGCACGTCGGCAATGGCGAGATCATCTTCCGCTGCGTCGAGCAGGCGGCCGAATGGCCCTTCGAGCGTATAGGGTGCCAGCGCTGCGCGCAGCGGCGCCGACTGCAGGAGCAGCGACAGGCCGGTCAGCGTCCGTTCCTCGACCGGCGCCGTGGCGACGCTATTCAGCGCCGACCACAGCGTTTCCTTGATTTCCGGCGTGACGACGACATGTTCATGGGTGAGCAGCGCGCCGATCCATTCGGCGGCCCATGCCCGTTCGTCGGCGCGATCGATATGGCGCAAGGGCTGGAAGGCGATAGCGCGGCCGCCCTCGTCATCCTCGCCGCCAAGCCCGAGTGCATGATGCGCGCCGCCCATCGCGAGCACCGCAGCGCGCCCCGAGTATCCCTTGTCGAAAATATAGACCTGCGAATCCGGGTAGCGCCGGAACTGCAAGGCGAGCAGCGCGAGCAGGACGGATTTACCGGCGCCGGTCGGCCCGACGATAAGCATATGGCCGACGTCACCGACATGGGTGGAGAGCCGGAATGGCGTCGAGCCGCTCGTTTCGGCAGTGAGCAAAGGCGGGCCGCCGAGATGGGCGTTGCGCGTCGGGCCTGCCCATACCGATGACAGCGGCATCAGATGCGCGAGATTGAGCGTGTGAACGATCGGTTGCCGGACGTTCGCATAAACATGGCCGGGTAGGCTCGACAGCCACGCTTCCACCGCGTTGATGGTCTCACGGATGCATGTGAAGCCGAGGCCATTGACGATCCGCTCGACCGCGCGGACTTTCTCTTCGACGCGGCCCCGATCAGTGTCTGCGACGGTGATCGTCGTGGTGAGATAGCCGAAGGCGACATAATCGCCGCCGAGCGCCTGCAAGGCGAGGTCGGCATCGAGCACCTTGTTGTCGGCGTCGCTATCGAGGAGCTGCGCCGGTTGGTTGTAGATGACCTCGCGCAGCATCGCCGTCACCGATTTGCGCTTGTTGAACCACTGGCGGCGCAATTTTGTCAGCGCCTTGGTGGCGTCGGTTTTGTCGAGAGCTATGAACCTCGTGACCCAACGATATGAAAAATCTTCGTGATTGAGCGCATCGAGGATGCCGGGCCGGCTAACGCCCGGGAACCCCAGGATGGTGAGCGTCCGCAAATGCTGGTCGCCGAGCATCGGTTCGAGCCCGCCAGTCAGCGCTGTATCGGCGAGCAAGCCATCGAGATACATCGGCGTGTCCGGAACCGCGACGGCATGGGGGCGCGTCGAAATGGTGCCGTGGAGGAAGGTCAGCGTCTCGCTGTCGTCCAGCGCGCGGACCTCGGGCATGAAGCCTGAAAAGAGATCAAGGGCGCGATCGGTTTCGGCGACGAAGCTGGCGAGTGCCTGCCGCCAATCGCGGCCTTTCACATCATCACTGCGCTCGACCAGCGCGCGGCCCGCCGTGTCGGCCTGATCGGGCGGCGGCAGGAAGGTCAGCGTTACATAATAGCGGCTCTCATAATGCGCACCCGCGCTCTCGAACGCGGCGCGGCGCTCCTGATCGACCAGCCACGATGCGGCATCGGGAAAGTCACTGTCGGGATAACCCAGCGCCTCGCGGCGTTCGGCCTCGAAGTGGAGTGCCCAGCCGGACCCGAAACGCTTGAGGACATTGTTCGCCCGCGCGCAGGCGGCGACCAGCTCGGCCTGCGTCGCCGATTCCAGGTCGGGTCCGCGAAATCGCAAGGTGCGCTGAAAGCTGCCGTCCTTGTTCAGCACCACGCCGGGAGCGATCAACGCCGCCCACGGCAGATGATCGGCAAGGCGGTCGGCGTTGCTGCTATATTCGCTGAGGTTCAGCATGTCAGATACCCCCGCTGGCGGAGGTGCCGGGCGAGAACGGGGGCAAAATCGGGATCGCGCTTCGCCGCGAATACCGCGAGCGTGTGACCCGCCGCCCACATCACCAGCCCCGCAATCCATTGCTGCAAGCCCAGCCCGAGCGCGGCGGCGATCGTGCCATTGACGATCGCGATGGCGCGCGGCGCACCGCCGAGCAGGATCGGTTCAGCGAGCGCGCGGTGCATCGGTGCTTCGAAGCCTTCGATATGCGAGCCTGCGCCGATCATGCGATCAGCGCCCCGCCGCCGAACGAAAAGAAAGACAGGAAAAAACTCGACGCGGCGAACGCGATCGACAGACCGAAGATGATCTGGATCAGCCGGCGGAAGCCGCCCGCCGTCTCGCCGAACGCGAGGGTCAGGCCGGTGACGATAATGATGATGACGGCAACGATCTTGGCAACGGGGCCTTGCACGGACTCCAGCACCTGCTGGAGCGGTTCTTCCCACGGCATTCCCGAACCGGCAGCCTGTGCGGTCGCGGCGAGCGTGAGGCCAAACCCGACCGCTGCACTGGCGAAAAGGATGGATTGTCGATCGGAAACGCGGGACTGCCGCATGGTCATTCTCCTTGATTTTCAGGGGTGAGGTCGCGAACGGCGTAACCGCCCTGTGCGTCGAGGCCGGTGACGCGCAGGGCGCCATCAACACGGCGCGCGAGGCCGCGCCCGGATATGAACACGATCATGTCGATCGCCTCGGCAATGAGCCGGCGCGGGACGGTGACGACGCTTTCTTGAACAAGCTGTTCGAGCCGATAGAGCGCGGCGGTGGCGCTGTTGGCGTGGACCGTCGCGATCCCCCCGGGGTGGCCGGTGTTCCATGCCTTGAGCATGTCCAGCGCCTCGCGCCCACGCACCTCGCCGACGATGATGCGGTCGGGCCGAAGGCGCAGCGTCGAGCGAACAAGGTCGGCCATCGTGACCGCGCCGGTTCCGCTCGGGCCGATCGCGCGGGTGCGAAGCGCGACCACATCGGACGCAGCGCATTGCAGTTCGCGCGTGTCCTCTATGATGATGACGCGCTCGTCGAGGCCGGTCATTTCGGCGAGTAGCGCGTTGGCGAGCGTCGTCTTGCCCGACGACGTGCCGCCCGCGACCAGGATATTTCTTCGCTCGACGATGGCCATCGACAAGAGCCGTGCTGTGTCGGCAGGCATGATGCCGTCCTTCACATAGTCGAGCAGCGTGTAGATCCGCGCCGCCGGCTTACGGATGGAAAAGCACGGCGCGAGGCTGACGGGCGGCAAGACGCCCTCGAACCGTTCGCCCGCGCCTTCGCCGTGCGGGGGCAACTCGGCCGAGATGATCGGGGCGGCCGCATGGGCCTCGGTGCGCGCGTGGCTTGCGACCAGGCGAATGATGCGCTCGATCTGCGCCGGGTCGTAGCGCGTGCCGGTGTCGATCCGGCCTTCGCCGAGCCGGTCGAGCCGAAGCACCCCGTCGGGGTTCACCATGATCTCGATAACCGCGGGGTCGGACAGCGCCGCCGCGATGCCTGGCCCCATCGCCGTGCGCAGCATCGCGCGGCGGCGTCCAGAGGAATTATTGGCATCGGAAAGCGCGTCGGTCATGGCAGTGCCTCGGTGATGTTCTGGGTGTCGAGTGTCCGATTGCCGCCCGCGATCTGGCGGCCAAGCTGGGCGATAAATCGCTCGAAACGCTGATTGCCGGTCGCAAGCGCGGCGGCGTCGGCTTCGGGGAGCGGCGCGGTGACGGTGAGCTGGTAGCGCACGAACAGCGCCAACGCCTCAAGCACCACCTCCATGTCGCGGCGGCCCGCCGCGACCTCGCGCGATATGCGGTCGAGCCGGACTTTCAGAAGGTCATCGACCTCCTTGGTTGCGCGGCGCGCCAGCCAATCTCGCAGCGCCTCGTTGACGATCCGCGACTTGTTGCCGCCGCGCCGGATCACCAGCGCGTCGAGCGCATCGCTCAAGTCACTGTCGATATAGAGATTCTGCCGGACCTTCATCGCCTATAGCCCCGGCAACAGGTCTTGGGATTGCGGTTGATTCATCGCATGGCCGCGGACCAGCGAAGCGCGAACGCGGTCCATGACACGCTTGTCGGCCGCGGCGTCGGGGTCGTCGCGTTCAAGGTCGGGCAATTCGAGCTGCGTCGCGGGTTCGGTATGCTGCGGCGTCTCGTCGATCGACGGGTGCCGCTGCTGCTGCAAGCCGCCGTCGTCGTCCGCGCCGCTGTCTTCATCGGCCTTGCCGAGCCGGCTATCGGGCGCGCTGACCAGCCCGGTCCAGTCGTCGGGACGGCCCTTCGGGCGGTCGGGATAGTCGCCGATCGCAAGCGCGGGCGGCGGCACGAGCCGCGCGCGGAAATTGGCATCCTTGTAATATTGCAGCTTCTTCGCCCGGATCGGCGCCATGCCCGAAACCAGCACCAGCTCGTCCGCGGGCGGAAGCTGCATCACCTCGCCCTGAGTCAATAGCGGGCGCGCCGTCTCCTGCCGGCTGACCATGACATGCGCGAGCCAGGGGGCGAGCCGATGGCCCGCATAGTTCCGCATCGCGCGCTGTTCGGTGGCGACGCCGAGAGCATCGGAAACCCTCTTTGCCGTGCGCTCGTCATTGGTCGAGAAAACGACGCGGACGTGGCAGTTATCGAGGATCGAATTATGCTCGCCGTAGGCTTTATCGACCTGATTGAGACTTTGGGCGATCAGATAGACCCTGATCCCGTAGCCCGCCATAAAGGCAAGGCTCGTCTCGAAGAAGTCGAGCCGTCCCAAGGCGACAAACTCGTCGAGCATCATCAGAAGCTCATGCTTGCGGTGCATCGAGCTTCTCCGTGAGACGGCGGCCGATCTGATTGAGCATCAGGCGCACAAGCGGCTTGGTGCGGCTAATGTCGGACGGCGGAATGACCAGATAGAGCGAGACGGGATGATCGGCTTCGACCAGATCAGCGATACGCCAGTCGCAGCGCGACGTAACCTCCGCGACGGTCGGGTCGCGATAGAGGCCAAGAAACGACATGGCGGTCGAGAGGACGCCTGAACGTTCGTTCTCCGATTTGTTGAGCACCTCGCGCGCGGCCGACGCGACAACCGGATGAACTTGGGGGGCATCTTTCGTGCCAAGATGATTGGTCGTCATCATCCGGCGCAGCGTCGTCGTGAATGGGCGCTGCGGATCGGACAGGAAGGTCGCAACGCGGGCGAGCGTCTTTTCTTCCTCTGAATAGAGAATGTGAAGGATCGCGCCGACGAGCAGGCTGTGGGAGGTTTTCTCCCAGTGGTTGCGACGTTCCAGCGCGCCCTCTGGGTCCACCAAAATGTCGGCGATGTTCTGAACGTCGCGAACCTCGTTCGCGCCCTTCCTGACCTCCAGCAGCGGATTATATTTGGCGGAACGCGGGTCGGTCGGGTTGAACAGCAGGACATGGCTGAAGCGCGCGCGCCAGCCTGCAGTAAGCTCCCAGTTCTCGCCCTTTATGTCGTGGATGATCGCCGAGCCGGTCCAACTTAGCAGGGTCGGGACAACAAGGCCGACGCCCTTGCCCGAACGGGTCGGCGCAAAGGCCATGACATGCTCCGGCCCGTCGTGGCGAAGGTAGCGGGCACGCAGGCGACCAAGGAAAACCCCGCTGTCGCTGAACAGGCCGGCGCGGTGGGTCTCGCCTTTCGTCGCCCAGCGCGCCGAGCCGTATGTCGTGACATGGCGCGACTGGCGCGCGCGCCATAGCGATCCGGCGATGGCGGCGGCACAGCCGAGAAAGCCGCTGGCCCCGGCGATCATCCCCGCCTTGTCGAAGACCTCGGGCGCGTAGGCTTCATAGTGATACCACCACGGAAATATCGCCCACGGCCGATAGACCGGCGTGTCGAACAGGACGAACCATGCCGGCCCAAGCTGCGGCTGATAGCCAAGCTGCGCCGCACACCATTGCGTCGCGATCCAGACGCCCGCGATCACCATCGCGAAGACGACGAAAATCTGTCCGACAAGGAGCTTGGTAGGCGTCAAGGGAATCTCCCAGCGACGCAGAGATCGCGTCGGCCGCCCAAAAATCAGCCGGGTCGGGGAAATCTCATATGACGGTTATGACGCGTGATGACGCACCACGACGCAATGCGAAGGGCTATCTCATGCAGAAATCAGGGTTGGCGGACTGACACGCCCCGTCACTGCTCAACCTGCGGCCAGCCAAGCCAATTCTCGGAAAGGCGGCCGCTCGGGCTATAGGCGATGATCCGATACGGTAGCTCCCGTCCCCATCGCTACAGAACAAAGTTATGATAGCTGGCCGCGGTGCCCGTCACAAAACTCGGCACCATCATTCCGTCATGCCCTTCAGAATGACGAGGCGAATGAGCATTTACCCTGCTTTTGATATGAATTTACCGATTGCAGGGTAATTTCTTGTGAAATAGCGATTTACCCTGCATATAGAGAATATCAGAAAAAGCAGGGTAATATGAGAGCCGTCACCCCATTCAGCGACGAACAGGCGCGAAACCTGATCAACATACGCCAGCAATATGAGGTGTGGTGCAATGCCGAGCGCGCACTCGCCGAAATGCCGTATAATCTGCGGATCAAGGAGGTGTCCGGAAACGCCTATCTCTATGAACTCACTGATCGGGAAGGCAATATGAAGAGCCTCGGTCGGCTGGACGACGAGAAGCAGGTGCAATTCAATGCCTACAAGCGCGACAAGGAAGAGGTGAAAGCGCGCATAGAGGCCAGCCGAACGATGCTCGCCGAGCGTGCGCGCATCTATCGTTCGCTCCATTTGCCCATGCTCGATCCGGAAGCTGGAAAAATCCTGCGCGAGGCCGATCGACGCCGCCTTCTCGGCAGCCACCTCATGGTGGTCGGCACGAACGCAATGCCCGCCTATCATATCGAGGCGGGCGGCGCGATCCGCGACGTTCCCGAGGAAACGCTCGACTTTGACCTCGCGTGGACTGCTGAGCCCCCCGCTGACGAGATATCGTCGATCTGGATGATGCTGAAGGCTGTCGATCGAACGTACACCGTCAATACCGAGCGCCAGTTTCAGGCCCGTAATGCCAAGGCGTATGAGGTCGAGATCCTGGCGGCCCCCAGCACGATCGACGGGATGTTTCGTAAGGATCAGCCCAGGCCGATCCCGCTCCCCGAGCAGGAATGGCTGCTGCTGGGACGCCAAGTCGATCATGTCGTCATCGCCCGTGACAACGCGCCTGCACGTATCGTCGCCCCCGACCCACGTTATTTCGCGTTGCACAAGCTCTGGATGGCCGAGAAAGCTGGCCGGAATCCGCTCAAGCGGCCGAAGGATGAAAAGCAGGGCATGCTGCTGCTCGACGCCGTTGCGGAAGCAATGCCTCACTACCCGATGGACAAGGCGTTTGTCTCCAGCCTCCCTCCCGCGCTTCTTCCACATTTCGATCGCTGGAAGGCTCAGTGGAAAGGAGAACCGGTATCGCCCTGGTAGCATAGCTCCCCTCAAGGGCCTCAGCCAAGGAGACGCACCTATGCGCTCGCTCCGTCGCTATTCCGATGCCAGATCAGATTTCGCGATAGGCATCAGCGTTGCTGCATCGCGCCTCATGTCGGCCGCTCCAGCCTTTGGCGTTCAGTGCTCGAATGCGGACGTTTGGTTTCTCGGCGATCAAAGGCAGCCGCTTGCCCGAACTTGACCGTTCGCAAGGGCGACATACTAGCGAAAATTGGACGTCGCGCCGATGTTGGCGCTTGGAAGGGATGGATTCCGAATGAATCGATTTCTTGCGCATGGCTGAGACACCGGCAGATCGGTGACCAGAAGGAGAATTAGGCTTTGCCGGTCCGCGTCAATGCGATCCTGCCAGCAGTGTTGAACCCCGACCGTTCGGCGCGCTGCGTCCAATATTGGCCGACGAGAGATTTTGACACTGGATCATAGTGAAGCAGGCCTGCGCCAAAATGCTCAGGGTCGTCAGTCACGGCGATCAGACCAGGATCGATCTGCTTGAACACATAGGTAAGCTCGGGCGGTTGGGGCCTGTTCCAAAGCGGACGGACGAACCTGGTCGTACTGTTCCGTTTTGAATTCTCCGGCTCCAGACGCATCTCAATCGTCAAAAGGCTCGACTTGATCGTCACCTTCGCTTTGGTGATCCGGGCCGTTTCTTCAGCGGGACCGAGCGGGTCGGACATCGCGTCGAATTGCTCCTTTTTGCTACGGGCGGCCTCATAGGTTCGCCGAATCCTAGGCCAGTTCGAACAGATTTCGGCGTCCCACTCACCGTCCAGTCGCGGAAACAGCCAAAAGTCCGCCAATGTGATGCGATGAACGACACCGTAAACGGTGGGATGACACATCGCTAGCACGAAGACGTTCACGCCCATGATGACGGTTCCGCGCGCCTTCCAGACACCCAGTGCCGACAGGTTTTCAACCAGCAACATCGCGCAGATGATCAGTACAATCACGGTGACGATCAATTTGATTAGACCGGAGCGAGTGAGCGCGAAAATCAGAGCTTTGTCCTTCAAGTCATGTTCGCGCATTGTTCCCAATGCGGCGAAGTCGTGTTAAGCATAATCCTAAAGGATTACGCCATGTCGACAAAGTTGAACTTACACAGACTGATAGGGGCCGACGTCGGATATCTCCATGCAATTCGCGTCGAGAAGGATGACCGTGGCCAACTCTCTGAGGCACGAGAAAAAATTCGAGACACTCTCCGGGATGCGTTCCGGAACTGGGAGGATTTTGTAACCCGTGTCGAACTGCGCGACTCGGCTGTTGCGAGCGCTGGGTTCGACTTCCGGTTACCTGCGCCGAAGTTTCGAATCCAGGGCAGTTTCGCCTATCACACTGCCAACGATTGCCAGTACCCGCCCGACCAGCAGATCGATCAGGATGACGGTGTTTTCCTTCCCTTGTCCTTTGTTATGGTTAACGGATCGGCACGGCCGACGATTGCTTCGGCCGCCTATTTCCGGCTCGTCGAGCGGGCGCTCGCGCCCCTTTGCGCCGAAGAGGGATGGGCACTGAACCCGGGTCCGAAACCGAAGAACAGCTGCGTGCGGGTCGGCATCAGCGATCGTCTTCATATCGATCTCCCGCTCTACGCTATCCGCGACGATGCGTTTGAGCAGCTGATCAGCTTCGCGTCAGCCAATTCGCTTCAGAAGTCGATTGAAATAAGAGATTCGCGCGAACTCGACGATCAAATCTACCGCCAGCTGAAGCACGCCGAAATCATTCTAGCGCACCGCCGCGACGGGTGGATTGAATCCGACCCGCGGCGGCTCGAGTCCTGGTTCGGTAACGCACAGGGGATATTCGGACCAGTGCGCGAGCTGTCGCGCTGCTTCAAGGGAGCCCGCGACGCGAACTTCGACGATGGGCTGAGCTCGATCTGCATTATGGCCAGTGTAGTTCGCGCCGTCGAAGTGATCGGTCGGATCGACGAAAACCGTCTCGATCTTGCAATGATCAAGGTCGCACGCGAAATGGCCCGAAAGGTCCATGCACCGGTCGAAAATCCGGTCTTTCCCGGTGACCGGTCTAAATATCTATGCCTAGGCTGGGATGATGCCTATCGCATCAAAGTGCGCGATTTCTTCAGCGCAATCGCCGATGAACTCGCGACGGCTACCGACGGCACCTATCACAAGGCGATCGCCCTCGATCACGCCAAGCGCGCGCTTGGTCCTCGTGTTCCGATGGATGAGGCGCTGATTTCCATGTCCGTTGCCGCTGACTCGGTGCGCAGCGTCGCACCTGCCCGTCAGCCCGAGCCGATGGTACCTCGGACCAAATCGGGATAGTCGTGCACACCTTTCAGCCGATCCTTGATGCGGCCCGCGAAGATGGATTCATACTGAGGCTCGAGGGTGACGGAGCACGCCTCGAAGGTAGCGTGATCGTGCGGGGAAAGCCGGTGCCGCTTATCCTGCGCTTCGAAGACTTTACTCTCGCCGAGGCACCCCGGGCCTTCCTCACCGATATTTCGATGCTGGGCCGCAAGGTAATCCCACATGTCGATGATGCTCTCGAATTGTGCATAGTTGACCGCAGTATCTTCGTCTTTGACCGCGAAAAGGCTCCCGAACTTGTACGCGGGCTTGTCGCACGGGCAGCGGAAGTGCTGGAGCGCGGTATGACCAAGGCGGGCACCGACGAGATAGCGGAGGAGTTCCCGTTTTACTGGTCATCGACCTACATCCCCGATCCGGCGTCGGTAGGAGACACAGACCGCGCAGCGGCTATTACAGAACCGGCTAATATCACCGAAGTAACGACGGCCAGCCGCCTGTCATTCGAAGCCCACCAAGCGAAGCCAGAAACTTGGGGCGAATTCATAGAGTGGGCAGCGTATTGGGATCCGGGGCTCGGCGATCGCCTTACCAATGCCTTGGCTCGGCTCTCGACCAAGAACCGGACAGTAGTCATTCGGGCGCCTAATGCGGCCATCGCTGTGGGCGTGACGGTCCCGGCCGCAAGCCCGAAATCCCAGGGCGCGTTTGACAAGGGCGCGGGCGGTCGTCGGCTCCTTCGCACTCCGGCCGCCCGTGCCTTTAAGATTGAGAGATTACGAGTCCGAGCGATTGATCTCGTCGCGATCCTCGGGGCAAACGGCGTAGATGGTATACCGCCCCTGTCGGGTAAGAAGATCGTGGTGGTGGGGTGTGGCGCGATCGGTGGCTATCTGGCGCGGATGCTGGTTCAGATGGGAGCGGGAATCGGCGGCGGTCGGCTCAACCTGATTGATGCCGATCGCCTCGATGTTATGAACATCCGGCGCCATCAGCTAGGACGCGAGGCTCACGCCCGGCATAAGGTGGCGGCGTGTGCCGAGTTGTTGGGGCGCGACTTTCCTGGAGTTGTCGTAAAGCCGTTCGTGGGCGAGGCACACCAGAATCCGTCGCTGCTTGTCGATGCTGACCTTGTCATCGATGCGACCGGCGAGCAGGCGTTTAGCGAATGGTTGAATGCTTGGTGGATCGGTCGCGCGCGCGCCGGCGAGGCGCGGCCGGACCTGCTCTTCTGCTGGGTCGCGGGCGCCGGTGCAGCGGTACAATCGTTCATGATGACGAACGCAACCGGCGACGAATTTGCCTGCTATCGCTGCCTGCAGCCCGATCTGCGCGAACGAGGTCGGTTCGATCCGTTGAAGGAGGCGCCTGCCGACCCCGTTCAGCCATGCGGTGAGGCAGCTTTTACGCCCTATGGCCCAGCCGCCCCGACGATCGCTGCGGGCCTCGCCGTAAGCCACGCCGGCGATTGGGCGCTCGGGCACCCCCATCCCCTGATGCGTACCGTCAGGATCGATTGGGAGGCCACTGTGAAACGTGACCCTAAGAGCCCGGATCGAGCTCGAAATTGTCCGGCCTGCATCGCGGCGTGACGCCCTACGTCTTGCTCTCGAAGAAGGTCGCGGACGAGATCCGCCAAGCACGCCATGATCGCCTGCCGAAGGAAACCGGCGGATTCCTGATCGGGTTGCGGCGCGGGCCGCACGTCGAGATCACCGACCTCACGCATCAGGGGACGGGCGATTACGCATCGCGCACAAGCTTTGAACGTCGCGACCCGAAGCACCGGAAGAAGATTCTCGCCTCGTGGCGCGCCAGCGGCTCGACCGAAAGCCTCGTTGGTGACTGGCACTCGCACCCTTACGGCGCTCCAGAGCCGTCTGCTACGGATCGCAAGGCGTGGAAAACTCTGGCACAGGCGGTTGGGCGTCCTGTCATTGGCCTGATCGAAGCGGGTTTAACGATGCCGGGGATCTTTCTTGCCGTGCGGCGGGGCCTTCGTTTCGGTGTACGCCTTGAAATGGTCGAGGAAGGGCACGACTATTTCCTGTTTGCGGAGGAGCACTAGACTAAGGGACACAGTGACCGCAACGATAGCGATGAGGGGGAACGATGGCGGAACAGTTTGCAGGACAGAGCTCTCGCGTCCGCGATCTCTCAAATATTCTGAGTTCTGCCGCCAAGGTCGCAGGCGTTCAATTTTCGGGGCTCGGCGTTCTAGTCAGCGATGCGCCGGACAACCTTCCTCTCTTTCCCCTGCGCCCCGATCTTGCAGCTGACGCCAAGGCAGCGGCAGCCGAAGTCCTAGGTGAAATTTCCGTCGTCGGTGGCCCACTCCACGACGGGTTTCATATTCTGTCAGCGGAACTCAGCGTGTCTCGGCTTTCGCAATATTTTTCACCGCCAATCGTGCCGAACCTGGTCATCGATCGCCAGAGGCCTATTGGCGGCCGATATCTCGCGGCCCTCTTCGGATCGAAACTGCCGGCTGTTATGATGAGCGCCATTGCCACGCCTGCGCATGGCATTGTCATTTTCGCGGATGGCGAACCAATTTACCGCCGATATCTCGCGTGCTGACGGTTCTCCCTATCACGCGTATAGTGACCTATATCGCGATCGCTTATGTGGTCTGCCTCGCGCTTTTCGGCAGCTTCTTCTGGTGGATTACTGGGGGTCGCCATGACGCGCTCACGATTGCTGGCTGGGCGACGGGCGGTGGCACCATATTGAATCTGGCGATCATCTACTTCTTCGGCATCGGCTGGCGCAAAATATGGAGCAAAGTGCCGTGGCTGAGCGAGAACGTTTTTCCCGACCTCTCCGGCGAATGGGACTTCGACCTGACTTATCATGGGGATTTTGGTGACGGCAAAGCTTCTGGTCGCGCGACGATCAAGCAGTCTCTGCTGAAGATAACTATAGAGGTGCAGACCGGAAAGTCTCTCTCCCACACGATGTCGGTAACCGCACAGATGGATGTCGAGGCGCAGGCGCCTCTTTTGCAATATCTCTATCGTGTTAATCCGGGAAATGCCGGCATGCCATATCGCGGCGCGGCTGTCCTACACTATCTCAAAAACGACGATGTTCTGAAGGGAAAATATTGGACCGAGCGCCCGACACGCGGCGAGTATGTTCTAAGACGGATTCAAAGTCCGTCTATATACTAGGGATCGGAGGCAAACATGTTAGAAATACCGAGCGCGGAGGTGCGCGCGTATTCATCCTCCCACTTCTACGCTTTCGGAGCGATGATGATCGTTCCAATCCGTAGGCTTTGAGAACAGAAATGGCTGTCGCGGTTTCAATGTCTGGGATAACCGCTAAAAAATAGGCCCCGATGGACGAGGCGCTTCAAAAGAAAGGCCTATCTCCGAGATGCGTTTTTTCGAGGACGGACCGGATATTCCGGACTCGTTGGTCGAGGCGAGAGAGCTCGGCGAGGTCGTATTCTTTTGCGGGGCGGGGCTGTCCGCTCCGGTCGGCTTGCCAAGCTTCGATGGCCT
>Ga0065721_10005833_pt1 | contig 17750 bp, 8 predicted proteins | sample Mesricmetagenome_FD_59108 | JGI IMG/M metagenome (GOLD analysis project Ga0065721, IMG submission 59108) | Mesophilic microbial community from rice straw/compost enrichment Sample: eDNA_1 v2 (version 2) | ecosystem: Engineered > Solid waste > Grass > Composting > Bioreactor | place: USA: Davis... | reverse complement strand
CAGTATCGGTTGTCCCGCTGATCAGGTAGAACACCGGATACTTCGCAGAAGCATTCTGATCATATCCNGGCGGAGTATAAATCACTACAGAACCGANCGTTCCCTCTACTGAAGGGTAATATTCGTAATGGANGGCGCCATGCGGAACATCGCGCAACGCGTGAATGAGTGGCTCATCACCCGGAACATCAACGAGGCTGGCCTTGAATCGCTCATTAGGGAAGAAAGAAACATTCGCGGGGTCCATTACAGCGACTCCATCCACTTCAAAGTTATAGGGATAGATGTCTGGCTTGATCGGCCCCACCTTGACACTCCAGATACCGATTGAGTCCTTTGTCATCTCAGCGGGTTCCTTCAGAAACTGTCCCCGAAGGATCACTTTTTTAGCCTCCGGCGCCAGGTAACTGAAGGTTACTTTCTTATCAGGATGTACTCGCGGCGAGATCACAAACGGACCACGGGGTGGCTGGGCGCTCACGGAGATATGTAAAAAGATCCCGAGCAGACAAAGACCAATGACACTGATCTTTGATCCGGATATCGTATGGATTTTCATAGGTTAGGTTTTCTAAGGTGTTTACTCAAAGGAAATCCAGTCAATTTCAACTTCGCTATTGGAGGCCAGTGAAACGATCAGGTTATGCGTTCCGGTCGCAACTTTCTTGACCTTTGCTGATATCGTCTTCCATTCACCTGATTTGGGAATCTCCAGTCGGGCAACTGCGGCACTACGGCGGTCGCCAAGATGAACGTCTACAGAGCCACCCGCCGCTGATCTTACACGCGCTGTAACGGTTTTGTATTGTTTTTTATCGAAGCCAACACTATTGAACTGAAGCCAGGCCCCCTGACGATTAAGAAGCGTTTTCCAGCCTTCAGCAACTTTAGTAGTGTCATGAAAATCGACAGAGACTCCCTGATCGCTGATCGCGCTGTAGCGGTCGATCTCAAGTTTCCGGGAAGCCGGAATAATGCCCACTCCACGAAGGGTAGGAATAACCTTCCTGATGGTTCCGTCTGCATTGAATGACAAGCTATCAGCACGCATAGATCGGTTCTTGTCAAACGAAGGCGAAAGGTCGTTATGGTGGTAAAACAGATACCATTGATTCTTAAACTCAATAAATGAGTGGTGGTTTGTCCAGCATCCAGAAGGCCACTCATCCATAATTACACCAGTGACTTTGAACGGCCCGAGGGGATTGTCACCGATCGCATACTCGAGACGCTCGGTATTATTCTCGACGTGCGGATAGGTCAGGTAGTAAATGCCGTTGCGTTCGATCATGTACGGCCCCTCCTTCAGACCTTTGCTCGGCAACTCCGCCAGAATCTGTGGCTCAGAGGCGAGTTCAAGCATATTATCCTTCAGCCTCGCGCCATAAATATGACCTTGCGACCAATACAAATAAGCCTGACCATCCTTGTCGATAAAAACGTTGGGATCAATGCCTCTTACGTTCGCGATAGGTTTTTCCTGGATGGTATATGGTCCCTCAGGCTTGTCAGCGACGGCAGCACCAATCGTAAAACCTCTTATTCCTCCGGTAGTGTCTTTGGGAACGGTTGGGAAATAGAAGAAGTACTTTCCATCTTTTTCGATACAATCGGGAGCCCACATGGCATAATTATTCGGGCGTGCCCAGGGAATGTCATTCTGCGTTACGATAATCCCGTGATCTGTCCAGTCGATCAGGTTGTCAGATGAGAAGACGTGATAATCTTCCATACAAAACCATCCCGGCCGACCTTTGCCTTCCGTACAGGGAATGTCATGTGATGGGTAAACGTATACTCTGCCATTGAATACCCGGGCAGAAGGATCTGCAGTAAACTGATCCATAACCAATGGGTTCTGGGCGAATCCCTGGAACGCCATCATCATTACAAAAGCAGCTACAAATGCGCTTATGACATGTCTCCTGTTGTTCATCTTATATTCTTCTTATTATCTCTGTTTTACTTAGATACTATTCATTCAGCAACAAACGAAATCACCTCTCCTTTTTTCGTAGCAATATCATACAGATAAGTATCCGGAATGCTCAACCTTTCCAGATTCGCTTCCGCCGATATGACGGGGGTTAATATTTCATTAATCTGGAAGAATGGGTTAGGGTTAATCCCAACTGCCTTCTTCAACTTACCCTTCGTTGCTTTCAGCGGTGTCGCACTTCTCAGTCGAAGGTTGCCGCCGAGATTTGATTTCACCGATACCTTTACAAGCTTTCCGTTCTCCCAATGCAAATCTGTAATTTCAAAACCGCCATACGCACGCAGTCCACTAACTGCTCCTGACTTCCATGCATCTGGCAAGGCGGGTAACAGATGCACCGCGCCATCAGCACTCTGCATCAGCATCTCTGCAATGCCGGCCGTACATCCGAAGTTCCCATCAATCTGGAACGGTGGATGAGCATCGAAGAGGTTGTTGTACGTACCACCTCCCCCTTCATTTGTGCCGACCGGAGTAAGCTGATCACCTATAAGTTTAAGTGCATGATTTCCATTGAGAAGTCGCGCCCACCAGTTCACTTTCCAGCCCATGCTCCATCCCGTGGAAACATCACCGCGGTGAATCAATGTTGTTCTCGCTGCCGAAAAAAGTTCCGGCGATCGATAGGCCGATACCTGCGCGGAGGGATATAAGCCATAAAGGTGCGATACGTGGCGGTGTTTGTCATTCGGATCGTCAATGTCTTCAAGCCACTCCTGCAACTGGCCGTGTCGACCGATATGCATAGGAGGCAACTTCGCTCTCATTTTTCGCAGCGTATCTAAGAACGATGCATCCTTCTTCAGCAATTCACCAGCGCGTATTGCATTGCTGAACACGTCAAACACGATTTGATTATCCATGGTAGTACCCACGTCAAGAGATGAGCCACCGTGTGCCTGTGGGGCGTTCTCCGGCGACGATCCCGGATTTACGACAAGCCATCCATTCTCCGGATACTCTACGAGGAAGTCGACGTAAAACTTTGCAGCTTCGCGCAAAACGGGATAAACCTTTTCAAGGAAAGACCGGTCTCCACTATAGAGGTAACGTTCCCACAGATGCTGACTAGTCCAGCCACCCCCAGCAGTCCAGAATCCCCAGAAGGCTCCATCTATGGCGCCCGTGATTCTCCAGATGTCGGTATTGTGATGGGCCATCCAGCCCCTGGCACCATACATCACGCGTGCAGTTTCCCGGCCAGCCTCGGCCAGCTCCTGAACCATTGTCAGAAACGGTTCATGCAACTCGGGAAGATTCGTCTTTTCCGCAGGCCAGTAGTTCATCTCGGCATTGATGTTGATCGTGTACTTGCTGTCCCACGGGGGATTCATTCTGTGATTCCANATCCCNTGCAGATTTGCNGGCTGACCTCCTGGTTGGGATGATGATATTAGCAGATAGCGGCCGAACTGAAAGTATAGCGTAACAAGGTGCGGATCATTTCCACTCCTGAATCGGCGCAATCTTTCATCTGTGGGCAACTCCGCTGCCGGACTGTAACCTAGATCAAGTGAAACCCGGTTGAAATACTTCTGATACGCAGCGACGTGGCCTCCCGCGATGTCGTCGAACGATTTGGAAACACTCCTGTTCAGAAGCGCGTCAGCCCTTGCATTTTCATCTCCGCCCAGGTCTTTATAATTGTTGAAATTCGTGGCAATTGAAACGTAAATAGTGATCACATCCGCCTTGTCGATGACTAATGCACTGTCTGTCGTCAAAACAGAACCGCCATCAACTTTGACTCGTGCTATCGCCTTAAATCTTACTTTACCCTCCACTCCCTCGTGACTTGTTGTCGTTCCGGAAAGCGTGATGTCGTTTCCTTCATTACGGATTACTTTGTTTGGCTGGGGACTAGTTATTTGTGCTGAACACGATATGCTTCCATTCTTATTCGACGACAATCGTATCACCACAATACCATCGGGCAACGAAGCTAGTACTTCTCGTTTGTACGTAACGCCACCCACAGTATATCGTGTTGTGGCAACCGCGCGTTCAATATCAAGTTCGCGGTAGTAGTCAGCGTATGACTCGTGCCCGGAGAAAGTGAGTTCAAGGTTGCCCACCGGTTCAAACTTCTGGCCATGCGAACCTTGAGTGATAACCGTCTTATTCGCAATTGCTTCTGCCTCTTTGTGTCGTCCTTCCAAAATCAGCTTTCGCATCTCGGGAAGTGCTGCCAAAGCTTTGGGATTGTCGTTCCGGTTAGGGCTCCCGCTCCACACAGTATGCTCATTCAGCTGAATGATTTCCTTCTCCACGTTGCCATATACCATCGCTCCCAGCCTTCCGTTCCCAACAGGAAGCGCATTTTCCCAGATCTTTCCCGATGGCTTATCGTACCATAGCTTTAGTGGTGGTGCCTTCTGCGCGAAGCCCGAACAGAAGCTAAGTAGAAATATTATTGCTGTGGAAAGTTTTTTCATAAGACCCAGAGATGGACAATGATACCCCGAAAAGATTTACAAAACCATAAATTTTGTCATCGGCTCGCCGACTTCTATCATGCCCTTCACCACCAGTTCATCTGATGTTACGATTCGATTAAACTGTCTTTCGAGATCACCGAAAGCCAGTCTATGTGTAATCAGCACATTGACGTCAAGGCTTTTTTCACGAATGCTGGAGATGACATAATCGAAATCCGCCTTGAGCGCATTACGACTGCTCATCAGCGTTGTCTCACGTTTGTGAAACTCCGGGTGACTGAAGCTAAATTCCGCATTCTGCAACCCGACCAGGATATATCTACCGCCGTGTGCCAGATACGCAAGTCCGCCATTAATAGCGTGAAGATTACCTGTTGCATCGAAAACCGCAGTGGGCATATCACCCCTGGTAATAGTTTTCAGCGTTTCACTTGCATCCGCTGCCGAAGGATTCAAGGTATGCTCGATTCCCAATTTCTCTCTGCAGAACGCCAGGCGCTTATCATTTACATCCATCGCTATAACCTGCGCGCCGGCAAGTCGGCAAAGCTGCATTATACCAAGTCCAATAGGCCCTGCACCAATAACGAGAACGAATTCTCCCGACTCGATGTCCGCACGTCTCACACTGTGGGCACCAATTGCAAGGGGCTCAACGAGGGCAAGTTCATCCAACGACAAACCTGTTCCGGGAATAAGCATTCTTGTGGGAACAGAAAGAAATTCTCTCATCCCACCATCTATATGTACGCCACACACCTGCATGCGTACACAACAGTTGGGCTTTCTCCGACGACACGCGATGCAATTACCACAGTTCCAGTAAGGAAGTACCGTATATTTCGTCCCGGCCTCCCAGCCGTCAGGCTTGTCCCCATCGACCCATTCGCCTGCCAGCTCATGACCAAGGATTCTCGGATAAGTAAAATATGGCTGAGTTCCTTCAAAGGCGTGTATATCTGTGCCGCAAATGCCAACACGTCGAATTTTCAAAATCGAATACCCTTTCTCAGGTACGGGAGCACTGCTACTGACCGATACTAATTCTCCCGGACGATTACATACGACGGCCTTCATCTTTCGCATCCTGTTGAACGAGTAAAATATCTCATGTGAAAAACTCCGTCAAGATGCGCTTGCAGAGCGTATACCACTGGCACTATTCGTACAATGCTTGTCAATTTTAGAACGTTTGATTTGTCACTGCTGCGTTTTTTCTTTCACTGGCCGAAATGAGTAATGCAGCGGCAAGTTTTCCAATTTCAACAAGATCCTGGTTTTGAGTTGATATGCTCCCTTTTCGCCAGGTAACCCAGAATTCTTCGCGGCCGGGAGGCGTTCCAGGCGGAACAAATATGAGTGCGCGAATGGCGTTGCTTGCAAAGAAAATTCCATCCAGATGCGACGACATCGACCCCATGAGTTCACATATCGCCTCCCAGGAACTTTCACCACCCTTCGTATTTAGAATGAATTTATCCCCACCGGTGAGATTGCCCGACTCAATGGCTTTATTGTACCCGGATATAAGCGCAGAATGTTGGGCGCCGTCCAGGTCAACCGACATACAGGCAATGCGTTGGCATCCCTTCTCAACGAGGTGGCTAGTGAACTCGAAAGAATTCTGAAACTCACTGACTTTTTTCTTGGGTCTTCCCGGAAGAAGTGTGGATGTTTCAACCACCACCACTGGTATTTCCAGCGATGCAAGCTGATCAAGAATCTCGCATTCCTGATAAAACATTGAAGTCACCAGAACACCATCCACCCGATGCTTTTTCAGATTCTCTATATTCTGCAGCCTGAACTCAGGTTTGTTCATTGACTGATGCACAATCAGGCTGTAACCCATTTGACTGGCAGTAACTTCGGCCCCCGACAGAACGCAGGAGGGTGTGGTTGCATTGAGATGCGTTACCATCCCACCAAGAACGTGACTCTTCTGAGAGCGCAGCCGACTGGCAAAGTAGTTCCGCTGGTAACCCAATTCATTGGCTACATGCGCAATACGCGATCTCGTCTCTTCATTTACTGCTGATGAACCATTTAACGCTCTGCTTATCGTTGCAGTCGAAAGATCCAGCGCTTTGGCAATGTCGTGAATAGTCACTTCGTTCCTCGTTCTCATACAATCGTTTAAAGTGTGGTTATTCAGCCATGGTCGACAATCTACCTGAACAATAAAGGAGCAAACTTGTAGAGATTGTTTCTCCACACAGGCCAGGTGTGTCCACCAGGATATTCACTGTATTGATACCGGATGCCGATTTCGTCAAACTTCTTCATCATCACCTGACAGTTCTCATAGGCGATATCTTCTTTCCCGCCCATGGCAATCCAGAAGGATTTAATGTTTTTGTTTATTGCATCAACGTTATCTTTCATAAATGCATACTGCGGATCTGAAATCGTTGGATTGTTCGCGAACCATCCAGAGCTGAACACCCCGAGGTAAGCAAACATGTTGTGGTTTTTCACCCCTGCATGAAGTGTCTGCAGTCCCCCCATCGACAATCCGGCCAACGCCCTTTTATCCTGCGACTGTTCCGCCCGATAGTTTTCTTCGACAAATGGAATCACTACCTTGGTTAACTCGTTCTCGAACGCCTGCAGTGAACGCTCGCCGAAACCGCCAACACCTACGCCGCCAGTGTTGCCATCCATCATCACAACGAGCATTGGTTGCGCGGCTCCTTCCGCGATCAGGTTATCCAGAATCAAGTCCGTTCTTCCTTGCGTTCCCCAGCCGCGTTCGTCCTCACCACCACCGTGGAGCAGATACAGCACCGGATATTTTTTGTCAGGATTTTTATCGTATCCAGGAGGAGTGTATATGTAAACACGGCGCCAGCTGTTGAATACATTGGAGAAATAACGTCTCATCCGGATGTCACCATGAGGAACATTCTTCAATGCATAGTAATCGCCATTGCGTGATGGTATTTCGATGCCGGATGCCATTCTCCCCATGCCATAAAACGTTTCGCTGGCAGGATCGGCCAGTGCGACACCATCGATAAGCAACGAATAATAGTGAATGCCTTCGCTTATGGTGTCCGTCGTAACGGTCCAAAATCCCTCGGCATCTTTCGTCATATCATACTTCTTTCCAAGGTCAATTTGCACTTTATTGGCTTCAGGCGCTTTGATACGGAATACGACGCGGTTATCGGGCAGGATCTGAGGGTACTTCGCAGATCTTACGTTCGTCGAAGCCGGCGTTCCAAGGACCGTGATTGATGAAAGTGAATTTTTATCTACAGGCTTGAAGATTTGCTGCGAGAACATATACAGGTCGTTCTTCCAGACGTTGAAGTCATGACCTCCCGGTTCGAGGTAATACACATGCGGTACCCCTTTTTCAAAAAGATACTGATGAGTACGTGCGCTGAAACTCATCAAACCATCTTCATCTCCGCAGGATATCCAAAGCAACTGAAGTTTATCCTTTGCGGCTTTCGGATCGGGAACCAACAGGTCCGGAGCCTTCGTATTAGGGGCAGATGAAAAACCGCCAACCCATGCAAACTTGTCCAGGTTACCAAGACCAAAATTCAGAGACTGCCCCCCTCCCATCGACAGCCCTGCTATGGCACGGTATTCACGCGCCTTGTTGACTGAATACTTCTTTTCGATAAAAGGAATGAGATCGTTGATAAGATCCTTTTCGAATGTTGCGAATGCCTGGACTTTTTCGGCATCGAAAATATTACCAACGGCGCGATCGTCTTTCATGGCGCGCCCATTGGGCATCACCACGATCATCGGCGTAAGTTTCTTGTCGGCATAGAGATTATCAAGGATTACAGGGACGTTTGCACCATTGAGCCATTCCTTCTCATCGCCACCTATTCCATGCAACAGATAAAGAACAGGGTATTTGGTACCCTTTTTATATCCAGGAGGAGTGTATACGAGCGCTTTTCGNGANGTACCAACCGTTTTCGATTGATAGGTAACACTATCCAGTTTACCGCGNGAAATGTTTTCGCGAANTTGATCGAAACCCTTTGGGGCTNGCTTTTCATTCGCCTGGCTCCAGGCAGCTGTGCTGAATACACTCAGAATAATCCAAAGAACTCCAATCGGTCTAAAACGTGTCATTGATCTCCTCCTAATTAATGTTTTTATTTTTTACTTAAGTCTGACTTGAGTCGCCTAAAAAAAAGGAAGCGGTAAAGCTACCCGTAGCTCTAAGTAGCTTTTTACCGCTTAACCCAAACCAAACAAACAAAGATCCTTATAAACATATCGCTATCTCATACCATTGCGTCCAACTTCAGCCACCATTCCTGAACCCTGATTGTTGCTGTGGCTCAGATTGGCCGTCATGGGAATTGTCCTCGTTTCACCTTTGGCATTAAATAGAACCAACTTTTCAACGTCAGCGTCGACTGAAATAACCCTCGCCGATTGCGAGAGATACGAGTCGCCGTGATAGAATTCAATTCTTCGCTTCGTTCCATTGGAGAAATGTAATTCCCCATATACTTCATCCTGCCTGATCGCATGGAATGCCGCACCTTTTTTTGCAAGGCTATACATAACTACGCTGTCGCGGTTCTGTGTTGCGATAATCAATTCAGTATTTTTTACGGGTATCGAAATCAGTCCCTTCGCGTCCTTGTCAACGACGAATCCTGATTCGCTGATTGTTAACGGCCTGAAATTTCCTTTGCCATCTCCGAGGAAAGAATTACCTGTACCAGCATCGTAATGTCCTGTCAATGTCTCAGTGGAGTAATCATTTCCAATCGTGATCAGGTCGAGGTTTCCATCGCCGTTGATATCCCTTAACAACGTTCCATAAACGGGTGCGAACTGCGCTTCCTTCGGCAGAGGCCGGAAAGCGAATTTGCCATTACCAAGGTTCTCAAGGACGCCTGAACGGAATTCTGTTGCCCTGATTGTTTGCGCGTCTGTAAGCATTTGAGCTGTGAGCAAATCCTTAATGGGCGTTTTCCCATAAATAGCATACGAGCGAAGTTTTTTCTTAAACCCGACTATTTGGCCGGTAAGTGTTTCTCTCGGGTGGACAGAATATTCTATCCCCTGGATGTATCGCGAAATAATCGGATCTACACTTCCGTTCTGATCGAAGTCTTTTGCGTATATGGATACCGGTTGATCGGGTGAAGCTTTATAGACGGAGTTCAGCCCAACGTTTCCAACTATATAATCGATATCACCGTCGTTATCGATATCCCCACCCGTTACGCTGTTCCACCATCCGGTTGAATTTTCGATTGTAAGCGAAGATTCATTTACAAACTTCTCGCCATTCACGTTCCTGAAGAACTTCACGGGCATGAATTCACCCACCACCAGAAGGTCACTCCAGCCATCATTGTCGAAGTCTGTCCAAATTGCAGAGGTTACCATTCCGACATTTTGTAACTCAGGTGCAATAGCCTTGGTGACATCGGTAAACTTGCCCTTGCCATCATTCTGGAGAATATAACTATCGGGAGCGAACGGATACTCTTCCGGGCGAATTCGTCCGCCTACAAAGAGGTCAAGGTCGCCATCGTGGTCAAAGTCGTGAGCGATAACAGTACTTCCGCTTGATACTGCGGGGGGTGCATTGGAGCTTAACGAGAATTGGCCACGGCCGTCATTGAGGTAGAGCCTATCCTGATAGTTCCCTTTCTTACCGAAGTCGCTTCCTCCGCTGACGCAGTACAAATCGAGATCGCCATCATTGTCAGCGTCAAAAAGCAAAAGACCAATATCTTCCTCCTTCTTGACGGGAAGCTGAAATTTCTTAAATGAACCGTTAGGCATTTGGATATATCCAACGGCCTGCTTATTAGCAGAACCACCGATGATGAAATCTTCCAGTCCATCACCATTGATGTCGCCGGATGCAATCGCAGGCCCCTGCTGAGAATGCTTCTTCGGCAATGTTGGCGTTACCTTAAAATCGATAAATTCGTCGTCTTCGTGTTTGAATGCAACCTGCAGAGATGATGGATCCTCCTTTTTGAAGATTGTCGGCTGGATAGCCTCCTTCACCTGGACGTTTTTCGCATCAGCTTCCTTGATTGAAAGGACCTGATTGGCCTTAACATTGGTTAACACCTGCCGCTTGAATCCAGGCCAGGTTACAACGACAGAATCAACTGCGTCCGCGTCGCCAACACCAAAGTGCACAAAAGGTTCAACGTTCGATTTGTATCCCCGCTGAGGGTTATATTCAGTAACTTGTTTTGTCGCCCCCTGATAAACTGTGACTGTAGCACCAAGACCTTCAGAGTTTCCGGTATTACCGATTAATTTAAACCGCAGGTAATTGGAACCTGATTTACTTGAACCTTCGCCGACCAGGCTATTCTTAAAAATGAACGATTTGCCATTGAGGTTATTGATCACGATATCAAGGTCGCCGTCATTGTCAAAATCAGCGTATGCTGCTCCGTTTGAATATGATGGCACGGCAAGCCCCCATTCTGCGGCAACGTCGGTAAAGGTGAGATCGCGATTATTCCGGAAGAGCGCATTGGGCTTATTGATACCCGGAAGTGCGTTCGCAGCTTCAATGAGTTTCTTCTGCCTTGATTCCGGTGTACCGAACATCCCGACGTTGTTGGCATACGTACCAAAGTCAAGATCGGTCACATCCCGCACATAGCCATTTGTGATAAGGATATCTTTCCAACCGTCGTTGTCGAAATCCGCAATAAGCGGAGTCCAGCTCCAGTCTGTTGCATGGATGCCGGCAAAGTATCCGATATCGCTGAAAGTCCCGTTACCATTGTTCAGTTGCAATACGTTTCTGACGTACTGCGGATCATAATTTCGCTTAAGTGCAAGTTGAAACCTGTCATATCCAATGTCGGAGAACATGGTTTTCTGGCGAAGGTTATCTTCAGGCAGCATGTCCACCACGACAATATCCGGAAGGCCGTCGTTGTTGAGGTCTCCAATGTCAATTCCCATTCCGTTCATCTCCTGATGCTTCATTCGCCGGCCNGACTGTTCGCTGAACGTTCCATCCTGATTATTGATATAGAAGTGATCGTTCGCCATAAAGTCGTTGGCGACATAGACATCCGGATAACCGTCGTTGTTGAGATCGCTTACAGTGATACCGAGTCCCCAACCTTCAGAAAGAAGACCGGCTTCACGCGAAACGTCTTTAAATATTGGATTGCCACTGGCATCGTTGCCTGTGTTCTGAAAAAGTTTATCGTTACTTCGTCCGGTGCCATCGTGTCGTTGTCCAATAGGATTGCTCCGTACGAATCGTTCGTTTGCATTTGTGAGGAGGTACATATCGAGATCTCCATCGAGATCATAATCGAAGAACGCAGCTTGCGTTGAATAGCTTGTATCGGCAACTCCCAGCTGATGCGCCATATCCTCGAAAAGAGGAATTCCATNCGCGTCGTTGCCCTGATTTATAAAGAAAATATTTTCTGAATGCCCTGTGAGGGTTGGTGTAATTGTAGAGACATAAATATCAAGTTTACCGTCTTGATTAATATCCACCATAGCGATCCCCGTACACCAATCGGAAGTCGCCACGTTGGCTTTCTCGGTAACATCTTCAAATTTCAGGTTTCCTTTATTGATATAAAGCCTTGAGGAAACCATGTTTCCACCGAAATAGATATCGAGTAATCCGTCGCCATTCACGTCGCCCACGCCAACGCCAGCTCCGTTATAGAAATACTCGTAGTTCAAGACATTAAGTGAGTCTGTCTCGGTAAGCATGTTCTCGAAATCAATTCCGGATTCCGATGGGGACAAGAGCGAGAATAGCGTTTCGCTATCCTTCTGTGGTTGGGAGCATGAACACAACACCAGGATCAGACAAACGAGTCCGAAGGAAGCTCTGGCAAACTGTAAACTCATACGTTGGGGGATAAAGGCCTGATTTCTTCGGTTAAGAAAGGAAATGGGAAAACCTTTCCCATTTCCAATTCTTTATAATTTGCAATTGTTTCAAACGATCAGTATCCAGGGTTCTGATCCGCGTTAGTGAGGCTAGTATTGTTATCTAACTCCGGTAGCGGAATCGGAAGCAGCGCATGTTTCGCCTGGAAGTAGCTGAACGGCTCTTCGAGAAGTTTACCCTGGGCTCTCCAGCGCAGGATGTCGCGATTACGAATCTGCTCACCACCAAGCTCAACGCGCTTCTCGTGAACTATTGCACGGAAGATTTCCGCTTTGGAAGAAACCGGATATTCCGGTGTCGGATAATGGGGCATTTGCACGCTGGCTCTGTCTCTGACCTCGTTCAGCAGATTGATAGCCTCCTGACCGTTATCAAGCTCGTTCTCACACTCAGCAAGCGCCAGCAAAACCTCTGCATAACGAATCACGCGGAAGTTGATACCAGAGCGTTGGTCCTCTGAAGGCTGCTTATAGATCATCTGGTATTTCCGCCAGCTGATTTTGGGATCGGCATTCTGCATTTCAGTGATCACTTCTGTACCATTGTTATAGGTGTCACCAATCTGGTAGAAAGAGTCGCCGAACCTCGGATCATCGTCTTCGAACTCTGCAATAAGTCCATTTGACGGGATCAGGTTACGCCAAGCATTCGGGCCATACTCCTGACCGCGAATAGTCACTTCCATGCTTGTGCCGTCACCTGAAGGGTTCCAGCCAAGGCCACCAAAGCTCGAACTGAATGCAACCTCGAAGAGTGATTCTTCATTGAATTCATTTTCTTCTTCGAAATTATCGAGGTAACGATCGACCAGTTTGAATTGGTTGGAGCTAACGATATCGCGCAATAGCGTACGTGCTTCCGAATAGTTACCACGTTGCATGTGTACCCTTGCTAACATAGCGCGGGCGGCATGGCTAGTCGCGCGACCAAGGTTTGCGTCATCATACGAACTCGGGAGATAGTTTATCGCATCGGTCAGGTCAGATATAATCACGGCATACACTTCGTCTACTGACGCTCTGCTTTTGTTATCTGCAGGTGAAGTCGCATAAGCTGTGTATAACGGAACTCCGCCCCACATGCTCACGAGTTCAAAGTATGCCCAGCCGCGGTGGAATTTGGCTTCACCCGCGACTCTGTTCTTGGCTGCATCTGTTGCATCTACGTCAGGCCTGCTCGCAGACTCGATAACGATGTTCGCACGGTGAATAACCCGATACAGACCATTCCATGCGGACGTCATTACGGGGTTTGACGAATCGTGAGTTCCTTCAATGAGTTGGCGTCTTTGCAACTCAAGCTGCTCTCCTCCAGGCTGCATATCGTCTCCTCTCAGATCGTGGAGGAAGAAGAATTCACGAGCATAGAGGTCGAGACCTTGCCAGGCAGCGTACACACTGTTTACCCCTGTTACAAGTTCCGCTTCGTTCAGGTAGTAGATGCTTGTAGAGAGGTCGTTCGGGTTCACTTTTTCGAGGATGTCTTCATTACATCCCCACATCAGTGAGAAACCCACCAAACATCCTTTCGCTAAAATATTCTTAATTCTCATATTTCAATATTGTTTACGACTTACAAACCTAGTTGCACACCTACCGTGATCGTTCTCGGCTGCGGATACTGGCCGTAGTCAATTCCGTTTTGGAACGAACCGCCTGCACCTCTTCCGTTGAATGCACCGATTTCAGGGTCATAACCGCTCTTGTACTTCGTCCAGGTGAGCAAGTTGGTTGCCGAAAAGTAAACCCGCAGTCTGGAGATAGAGTTGTTTGTAACAGACTGAAGTACTTCGGAAGGAATAGCATACCCGATAGAAAGGTTTTTCAAACGCAGGTATGAACCATCTTCAACAAATCTATCAGACGCTCTGGAGTTCAGGTTAGGGTCACCGGATACAGCACGAGGTACATTGGTATTCTGACCGGGAGTAGTCCAGCTATTCAATACTGCAGTTCCGGCATTGAATAAGCGGGTCATACCCTCCAGGTGATACTTCGTAGTGCTATAGATCTGGTTGCCCTGAACACCCTGAAAGAACACACCGAAGTCGAAGTTTTTCCAGTTTCCGCTAAAGTTAATACCATAGGTGAAATCAGGAATATACTTACCAATTTTGGTCTTATCGTCCGGGGTGATTACGCCATCACCGTCTAGATCGCGGAACTTGATGTCTCCAGGCGCTGCATTGTCCTGGTATTTTGTCGATGGGTCACCATCAATCGCGTTTGCTGCATCGATCTCTTCCTGGGATTGGAAGATCTTTTCAACTTGGTAGCCGTAGAAGAACGCCATCGGCTCGCCTGCTATTGTATATGTCAGGTTGTCGCCATACCAGTTTTCATTTTGATAGCTAAGTCCTTCTCCACCCAGAGAAAGTACTTCATTACGCACGATACCCATGTTGGCGCTTGCGTTCCAGCGGAATTCACCTTCCTGTGAGCTGTAACCAAGTTGCCATTCAAAGCCTCTGTTTCGGGCTGACCCGGCATTCGCCTGAGGAGCACCGTCGTATCCCAGGGAGCCAGGAATCGGCAAGTTGATGATCATCCCGTCGGTTGTATTGCTGAACCACTCAACACTGAAGTTGACTTTGTTGCCAAATAGTCCACCATCGATACCGATGTTAAGCATTTCAACTTCCTCCCAGCGCAGATCTCTGTTTGCCATGCCACTGATTGTGTAGCCCTGTGTGAAGTCTGTCGAATTCTTATTGAATTGATAGTACTTATCATTTGCCAATGTAGCCTGATAAGAGTAGTTGCCAAGTTGGTTATTACCCGCAACACCCCAGCTTCCGCGAATTTTCAGCTCCGTAATCGTCTCCGAAAGATCTGACATAAAGTTCTCCTCGCTAATTCTCCATCCGGCAGAGAACGCCGGGAAGTTACCCCATCTGTTTTCTTTGGCGAACCTTGATGAACCATCACGGCGGAATGATGCACCAAAGAGGTATTTACCCTTGTACTCATAGTTCAAACGGCTCGCGTAAGATATCTGAGCCCACTCTTGAATTCCGGCATTAACCTGAGGGTTAGCTACACCACGCGGCATTTTGATAGCGTCCGTGATCGCGTTCCTTCCGCTTGCAGTGGCATCTGAATATTTGCCTGATTGCTGTTCGGCAACAAGAACAACGTTCACACTGTGGTCGCCAAAAGTCTTATCGAAAGTTAATTGATTAGTAAAAATCGGATCAACGGCAAGAGACCGCGTCTGGCTAATGGTTGCTTCAGGGTTGGTGTCATATCCACCTGGCCCGCTGTCGAAGGCAGGTGTATAGTTGCTATTAAATCCATTAGCAATATTTACACCAGCTGTAAACCGGTAACTCAGCCAATCGAAGATTTTGAGATCGGCGTAACCTGTGGCAAGTACTCCATTTCCATTGGAATAGTTTTCGACCAATGTTGCCCTTCTTACAGGCTGAGTAGGGTCAGATGCATCTACGCCCTGCGGACCGAAAAATCCTCCTTTGTTAAAAGGGTTGTAGACGGGCAGATAAGGAATAGAGGCAATTACGTATCGTATGTTGGACCCGATTGATCCACCATTTGTTTCATTGCGGCGGCGATCGTAGTACACATATGCAGTTTGCCCGATCGTTAAGCGCTTGCCAACTTTATGCTCTGAATTGAGACGAATGTTACCACGTTTGAAATACGTGCCGAGCATGATTCCACCTTGATCGAAATAACCGCCCGAAAAGTAAACTTTAGACACCTCGCCACCTTTCGAAACTTCAAAACGATGCTGTTGGATGGTCGCATTTCTGAACATTTCATCCTGCCAGTCTGTTTCAGTTTGTGCGAAAGTCTGAGTTGCACCAGGATAAATCGGTTCGTTCATTCCGTTCTGTACGCGCGGAGGCAGCCCACCCAGCATACCAGCGTACTGGATATACTGATCGCGATTCAGCAGGTCGAGCTTTTTCCAGGGCGACTGAACACCGACATAGGAATCAATGTTTACATTCACCTTCTCCTGAGTTCCGGATTTGGTAGTAATCATAATAACGCCATTTGCTGCGCGCGATCCATAGATCGCCGCTGCGTACGCATCTTTGAGGACCTCCATAGACTGGATGTCTTTCGGATCGACGTTTGCATCATTACCAACTGGCACGCCATCAACAACGTACAAGGGGTTCGCGTTGTTAATCGTGCTGACACCGCGGATACGGACAGATGGACTACTGCCGGGTGCTCCGTTGTTCACAACTGTGACACCGGGCGCACGGCCTTGAAGTGCCTGATCCACACTCACTGTCGGAAGTGCGGAGAGTTCTTTCGAGTTAACAGACGCAATAGCACCAGTTACTGAAGTCCGCTTCTGTGTTCCGTATCCAACAACAACAACTTCAGAAAGTGTCTTGATGTCGGTAACAAGCGTGATGTCTATTACTGTTTGAGATCCGACAGTAACTTCCTGGGTTTCGTAGCCTATAAAGCTGAAAACCAGAACTGCATTGCCATCCTCAACAGAAATACTGTAACGACCGTCAATATCGGTGGTTGTACCGACAGTCGTTCCTCTGATGACGACGTTAACACCGGGCATCGGGCTACCAGTGTCGTCGACGACCCGGCCCGAGACGGTAATGGCGTCGGAAAGAATGCTCATTGGGTCTGAGCCGACGCCAGGGTGACCGACCGCATAGCCCGCGCTGGCGAAAAACGCCACCAAAACGAGCCCGGCCAATCGGAAATTAGTCAATGGAATACTCCATTGACCCGAGATTTTTGCGTAAAGTTTGCGCATAAAAACTAGGGTAATTGGTTTGGTCAAGAAAACGCATTGATTAATTAACTCGCGGTAACTGTTACCACTGAGCTTTTGCCGGATCGTTTCTAACGGTGTCCGGCCGATTTTTTTGAATAATACTTCTCCTGTCTTTTTGGGCTGGCTGGGGTTTAGGGTTCTACATGTGCTTTGCCGAATGCAGCGACTCTTTGAGTCTAACCATCACCGCAAGACATGGTTTGCGGTGACAGACCGGATGCAAACGATTTCACTAATGTGCCTATTACACTCATCCAACGTGTAATAGGTTTTGAACAAACCCTTTAAACTTTGAAACAAAACTGCAATTTTGAGCTGGCTTCAACGATTTATGTTGAAAATGTGCAAGTAACCCCGGTGTAATAATTCACGTTTAGACGTCGAGTTTCAACTTGTAGCTGCAATCAAGTGCGTCATAAATTTCCAACGATTGCGCCCTCACCCCACCGCGAAGCAACTCTTCAGCCCAGGATTGAACCATGCCGACAGCTTCGCAACAACGGGCTCAGTGCCCCCTTAATGCCCCACACCAACAGGCAATCCTGAGAACAAAAAAGTTATTTGATAATTTAAAATCTGGAATCAGAAACCTGAAATCAGGAACTAGGAATCAGGAATCAGGAATCAGGAATCA
>Ga0065721_10050822_pt1 | contig 17751 bp, 14 predicted proteins | sample Mesricmetagenome_FD_59108 | JGI IMG/M metagenome (GOLD analysis project Ga0065721, IMG submission 59108) | Mesophilic microbial community from rice straw/compost enrichment Sample: eDNA_1 v2 (version 2) | ecosystem: Engineered > Solid waste > Grass > Composting > Bioreactor | place: USA: Davis... | reverse complement strand
CGCCGACCGGCTGCTGATCTACGGCGGCGGACCGATCGGTCTGCTGCTGCTGCAGGCCGCGCAGCGCTTCGGCCTGAGCGGGATCGTGCTGGCCGAGCTGAATCCGCATCGCCGGCGGATCGCGCACGAGCTTGGCGCGATCGCCGTATCGGGCGAGGAGGAGCTGCTCGCGGCAATGCCCGCAGGCGGCTTCGACGTCGTCGCCGACGCGGTGGGCGCGGCCGCCACTCGCATGCAGAGCGCTCTGAACGCCCGGCTGGGCGGCAGAGTGGTGTTCTCCGGGCTCCACGAGGCGGACAGCTCCCTCCCGGTCAACGTCGTCATCCGCAACGAGCTTAAGCTCAGAGGCGCCTTCTGCTATGACGACGGCGACTTCGAGACCGCGCTGCAATGGCTGGCCGACGGCAGCGTCAGACTGGACGACTGGCTGCGGATCAGCCCGCTGTCGGAGGGCCAAGCCTCCTTCGAGCTGCTCCTGTCGGACCCCGGCCCCGTCGCCAAAATTCTGCTATCCATCTAGAGGAGGACCTCTCTCATGACGAAATTGCGGGGAATCATTCCCATTCTGCCCGCCCCGTTCACGAACGACGGCGCAAGCGTCGATTACGCCGATCTCCGCTCGATAGTCGAGACGGTCATCGCGGAAGGCGCGCACGGCGTCGCCCTGCTCGGGGTCGCCAGCGAGTTTTACAAGATCGACGACGCCGAGAGGCGGCTGATGATCGAGACGACCGTCGATCAGGCCGCCGGGCGTGTGCCCGTCATCGTCAACATTACGCGCAACGCCACGGAGCTGGCGGTCAAGGACGCCCGCCATGCGGAGGAAGTCGGCGCCGACGCGATCATGATCGTCCCGCCGTCCTTTATTCCGCCGGGCAGCGCCGCCATTATCGAGCATATTCACGCCGTCGCGGACAGCGTCAAGCTGCCGGTCGTCATCCAGTATGCCCCCAATGTGACGGGAGTTTCCATTCCCGTCTCCACCTTCCTGGACATCGAGCGCCAGCGGGGCGGAGAGCTGTATATCAAAGCCGAATCCGTGCCCCCTGGACCGCTGCTCAGCGCGATCGTCGAGCAGACTGAGGGCCGGATGGGCGTATTTATCGGCAACGGCTGCGTCCAGATGTACGACTCGCTGGAGCGCGGAGCGGCCGGAATGATGCCGGGAGCGGCGATGGTCGCCCCTTATCTGGCGATCTACGACGCCTTCGTCCGCGGCGACAAGGACAGTGCCTTCCGCCTGTTCAACGACCTGCTCCCGGTGCTGAACCATACGACGCAGGCGGCGGAGCTGTTCGTCCAGTTCGAGAAGACGATTCTGAAAGCTCGCGGCGTCATCAAGAGCGACGTCTGCCGCCGGCCGAACGCCGTGCCGGACGAAGCGATGCGGACGATGCTGCGGCGCTACAGCGATTATATGAAGGAGCGTTTCGGCGCTCCGCTGATGCCTTAACCCGGGAAGGAAGTGACGAGGATGAACCTAAGCGACCAATCGCCCGTGCGCATCGCCTTTATCGGCTGCGGGGGCGTGGCGGATCTTCACGCCAAGGCAATCGCCCGCTGCTCCGCCGCCCGTCTGGTCGCCGTCAGCGACCTTAGCGACGGCTTGGCGAAGGACAAAGCCGCCGCATGGGGCGCGGAGGCGCGCACGACGGAGCAGCTCCTGCAGGCGGACGATATCGACGCGATTTACGTGCTTACCCCGATGGAGAGCCATATCGCGCTGGCAGAGGCTGTGCTTCGCCACGGCAAGCACGCGCTCGTCGAGAAGCCGGTCAGCCGCGATCTCGAAGGCATCCGCCGGTTGATCGCCTTGGCCGAACGGCAGGGCAAGCAGTGCGTTCCCGGCCACAGCTATTTGTATTTGCCGGAGCTGGCCCGCATGCAGCGGCTGATCGGGGAAGGCGCCGTCGGACGTCCGCTGTCGATGTTCATGAGCGAAATCTATCGGATGCCGGACGAGCGGGCCCGCCTCTATCACGGCCCCTCCATCGAAGTGCTGTGCCATCAAATCTATTTGATGCTCGCGCTCCTCGGCGTGCCCCGCCGTATCCAGGCGTTCGCCGGCACGGTCCGTCCCGGGCTGTTCCCGGACGGCGACGAGCAGGTGACGGTGAATGCGGAATTCGAGAGCGGCGCGCTGGCCCACCTGTACGTCTCCTGGGCGGGAGAAGACGAGACGAGCGATCCCTGGACCTTCAAGCTCAAGGTCCTCGGAGAAACCGGCGGCATGCACTTCTCCCGCCGCGATCAGGTGAACGGATCGGCGGAGACGCAGCGGGAATATCCGCTTTATCTGGAAATGTTCGAGCGGCAGACCGAGCATTTCGTCCGCCGCTGCATTCCGGGAGGGGAAGCGCCGCTGTCGACGATGAACGACGCGCTGCGCACGATGGAGATTGCCGCCGCGGTGCGGCGCTCCTTTACGAACGGAACGGTAGAAGCACTGACAATTTAACGAGAGACGGTGAATTTTCATGAGCGAGCTGGTCATTACGAATATCGAGACGATTCGCCTGTCGTACCGCTACAGCGAGGAAGAGCGCTGGCAATGTCCGGGCTGGACGACGCTGCAGCGCAACGCCACCCTCGTGCGCGTCTGGACGAACAAAGGCATTCACGGCGTAGGCGAGGTCAGCGAGGATTCCTGCATTCCGCAGTCCGTGTCCTCGATTATCGACGAGCATTTCCGGGCCATGCTGATCGGGGAAAACCCGTTCGACATCGAGAAGCTGTGGCGCAAAATGTTCGTCCGCTCCCTGCACTGGGGCCGCAAAGGCGGCGCGATCAAAATCATCAGCGGCCTGGAGATCGCCCTGTGGGACATCGTCGGCAAAGCGCTGAACCGGCCGGTGTACGACCTGCTCGGCGGCGTCTGCCGCGACCGCGTCCGCGTCTATGCGAGCGCGGGCATGAGCAACGAGGAGAACGAGCTGATCGAGGAGATGCTGCGGCACAAGGAAGAAGGCTATACGGCGCTGAAAATGAGGATCGGCGGCAGTCCGCGAGGCGACGTGGAGAAGGTGCGCAAGGTGCGCGACGCCATCGGCAAGGACATCGACCTGATGGCCGACGCCGGCATGAGCTACGTGGACGCGACCTGGGACTTCAACACGGCGCTGCGCGTGGCGCGGGGATTGGAGCCGGCCGACCTGTTCTGGCTTGAGGAGCCGCTCATCAACGACGATATCGACGGATACGCCCGCCTTGCGGCCGAGGTTGACATTCCAATCGCCGCCGGAGAGAACGAATATACGAAATACGGCTTCAAGGAGCTGATCGCGCGGCGCGCCGTCGACATTGTCCAGCCGGACGCCACCCGCAGCGGCGGCATTATGGAGTGCAAGAAGATCGCCGCGATCGCGGACGCGTTCCAGATGCGCATGGCGCCGCATATTTTCACGTCCGGCGTGTCGCTGATGGCGAACCTTCACCTGATCGTCTCCTCGCCCAACGCGATCATCATGGAGTACGACCGCACGATCAACCCGCTGCGCGACGAGCTGCTCGTCGAGCCGCTGAAATACGAGAACGGCTTTATCACGTATCCGAAAGGCATTCCGGGCCTCGGCGTCAATCTGACGGACGAGCTGATCGAGAAATTCAAGTTCATACCGGGCGAAATTTTGAGCAAGGGCCCGTTTACGTGCGACCATGCGTTTTGACGCGCACCAGCATTTCTGGAACCCCGAGCGGCTGCACTATCCGATCCTGAGCCCGGAAGTGTTCGGAGAGCTGTACCGCACGATTGAACCGCCGGAGCTGGAGCCGCTGCTGCGGGAAGCCGGCGTCGACGGCACCGTCGTCGTGCAGGCGAAGGACGGCCTGGACGAGACCGAATATTTGCTCGAGCTGGCGGACCGGCATCCCTGGATCGCCGGCGTCGTCGGCTGGGTCGATCTCGCTTCGCCCGAGCAAGCCGCTTCCCAGTTGGCGGCGTTCGGGCGGCATCCGAAGTTCAAAGGCGTTCGGCACTTGATCATGGTCGAGCCCGATCCCGATTGGCTCGTCCGTCCCGATGTTGTGGAAGGCCTTCGCGTGCTGGCCGCTTCCGGCTTCCCCTTCGATGCCGGAGCGGAATTCCCGAAGCACCTGCGCCATGTGGAGACGATTGCCCGGGCCGTGCCCCGTCTGAAAATCGTCATCGACCATCTGGGCAGGCCGCCCGTCGGCACGCCGGACATGGCGGCATGGGAAGCGGAGCTGGCCCGCGCCGCCGCGTTCCCCAACGTCTACTGCAAGCTGTCCGGCCTGAGTGTCGCCGATCCGGCCGGCCCGGCCGAAGCCGCCGTTCGAACCGCCCTTCGCCTGTTCGGCGCCCGGCGGCTCATGCTCGGCAGCGATTGGCCGATCTCGAATCCCGGCCTCGCGTACGGGGAAGCGCTGGACCGCCTCATCCGCGCCGCCGGCGGCCTCTCCCCGGAGGAGCTGGACGCTCTGCTCGGAGGAACGGCGAAAGCTTTTTATCGTTTGTAGCCGGCTAACGCCGTCTGTCGCTCCGCCAGTCGATTCCGGCCAGTTCGATCCAGTCGATTCGGCGAACGGTTGGCGGCGGAAGAGCCGTTGCCAGAGGAAAGGAGCCTTTATATGTCGCATGAACCGACACAGTCGCGCCGTTTCGGCAGCGTCGTCCGCGTCCGCGCAGAGTGCTGGGAGGAATATCTCAAGCTGCACGAAGCCGTGTGGCCGGAGCTGCTGGAGCTGTTCCGGCAGTATGGCGTGAGAAATTTCACCATCTATCATTACGAGCATCTGCTGTTCAGCTACAAGGAATACGCAGGCGAGGATTACGAGGGGGATATGGACCGACTGGCGCAAGAGCCGCTCATGCGCCGCTGGCTGGAGCTGACCGATCCGTGCCAGCTTCCGCTCTCCCCTTCGTCCGCCTCTTTGTGGGCCGATATGCAGGAAATTTTTCATATGGACGGTCGCGAGAAAGGAGATTAAAGCCATGAAATGGTTAACGATGAAAAAAAACGAAGCATACCGGTTGGGCATACAGTTGGAGGAGGGCGTGCTGGACGTCGAAGCGGCGCTCGCCGCATACCCGGCGGACGGCGTTCCCGCCGAGCCGATGGCTCTGCTGCGCTCCGGCGCTTCAGGTCTTCGGGCGCTGGCCGACTATGTCGACGCCCTGCATTGGCAAGGTCTGCCTAAGCTGCTGACGGGGGACGAGGTGGCCTGGGCGGCCTGCCTGCCGAATCCCGGCAAGATCATTTGCGTCGGTCTGAATTACCGCAAGCATGCCGACGAATCGAAGCTGCCGTATCCGCCCGTTCCGCTGCTGTTCAGCAAGTACGGCAATGCGATCGCCGGGTCGGGCGCGGACATCCGCATTCCGGAAGGAACGGCGGAAGTCGATTACGAGGTCGAGCTCGGCATCGTCATCGGCCGCACGGCCGCTTCCGTCGACGAAGCCTCCGCGCTCGACTATGTTCACGGCTATTGCGCCGTGAACGACGTCTCCGCCCGGGACTGGCAGATGCGTACTTCGCAATGGATGCTCGGCAAGACGGCGGACGGCTTCTGCCCGATCGGTCCTTACACGGTGACGGCGGACGAGGTCGGCGATCCGCAGAACCTTGGCCTGCGCACCTGGGTGAACGGGGAGCTGCGGCAAAACTCGAACACGAGGGACATGATCTTCTCTTGCGCCGAGATCGTCAGCTACGTCTCCCGCCATATGACGCTGGAGCCGGGCGACCTGATTCTGACCGGCACCCCGGAAGGCGTCGTCTTCGGCCTTCCGCCGGAACGGCGCGTCTACCTGAAGCCGGGCGACGTCGTCAGCGTGGAGATCGATAAGCTGGGCAAGCTGACGAATCGCTTCATTTGATCCGTCCGTTTCCGGCTGCGAGAGCCGACGGCCGGGCCCGATACGGTCTGGCGCCGCCTCGACCGAAAACAGCCAAGCACCCCGACGCTCCCCGGAGCGGAGCGAGTGCCTGGCTGTTTTCTTTCAGAAGAAATCCATCAAATAAGCCGTTCTCTCCGGAATCCGCCGCTCCAGCCGCTTCAAGCTTTCCGCGGCGCCGCTAACCCGGCCCACCGATGCAAGCCAAGTCGGCTTGCGTCCTCCGAGCAGCATCGCCGTCAGCGCCTGGATGTCGCAGACGATCGCGTCCGCTCCGGAATCTGCAGCGCCGCCAACACGCTCCAGAGTCCCTTCGCCTTCCTTGCTCCACGACAACCGGAACGTTCCGTCGTTCCAAGGAGCATGCCGATCCTCCAGCCGCAGCAGCACCGACTCTTCGCCCGTTCCCTGTTCCCAGGCATACTGCTTCGCGAATGCTTCCGCATCCACGATCCGCGACATGAAATACGGAAGCAGCTCCTGCCCGATTCTGGGATCGTCCAGCAGGTAAGGAAACCCGTCGTCGATCGGTGCGAACAGCGTCGTCTCCCCGATCATCGAGTCATGGTTGGCTATGAACGTCCAGAGCGCCGTCCTGGCCGTTTCGCTCAACGCGACGATCTCGTGCACCGTCATTTTGCTGTCCAAGCAATCGTAGAACACGTAGCCTTCCGGAGAGCCCGCCTCGTTGAAGTAGACGACCGCCGTCCCTTCTTTGCGCAGCGCCCGCTCCGTCCACCACTCGGCCGAACGCGCCAGCGTCCCGTTGTACCGGGAAGCGTAAGCCGAATAGATCGCGTCCAGAACGGCGACGTCCGGTTCCGCCATCCTTCTCACCTCGCCCGGAGCCTCCTTGCGGGAAGGCAGCAGGCGGGTCGGAATCGCGTACTTCTTGCGCTCGATCGTCAGCTCGTACCCGTACCTCCTGTAAAACGGAAAAGAGAACGGGTGGAGCATACTCAAGCTTTGCCCCTCGTTTCTCATCGTCTCCAGCGCATGAGAGAGCAGCCGGCCGACGCAACCCTGCCTTCTCGCCTCCGGCCATGTCGCGACGCCGGCCACGCCGCCCATCGCCATCTTCTTCCCCTGGACCCATACTTCCAGCGGAAGCAGCGTCAATGCGGACAGCAGCTTATTCGCCCCGTCGAAGACGCCCCAGTCCTGCTCGGGCAGGTATGTCCGTTTTCGCTGCTCCAGCTGATCTTCCGTCCAGCGCATCTGGAACGCGAACTGAGACAGCGCCATCCTCTCGTAGTAGTCCTGCTCCGTCAGTTGCCGAATCTCCAATTCCATCCACCTCATTCCTTTGTCATCACGCCTCCCTTCATCCTAGCAAAAAGAAGCCTTATCCGAAACCGCCCTCCTCCATGCGAGGAATGACAGACGTTCAGGACTGCAACGCTTTCCCAACCTCGTAATCGCCCAAATCGATGTCCGTCTCCAGCCCAAGCGCCAGTCTGGCCAATTGGCTTCCCAAATAAGGACCAACGGTGAGCCCGGACGCTCCGAGGCCATTGGCCGCGAGCAGCCCCTCCCATCCCGGCACGGCGCCGATCACAGGCAGAAATCCGGGAGTAAACGGGCGGAACCCGGTCCGCACCTCCACGAAGGCGGCGTCTGCCAGCCCTGGAGCCGTTTCCAATCCTTTGTTGAGAATTTCCTGCATGCCGCCTGCCGTCATTCTCGTATCGCTGCGTTCGACGCCGTTCTCATGCGTCGCCCCGATCACGATCCTTCGCTGCTCGAAAGCGAGCAAATATTGATCGCTTGGCGGGATGACGACGGGCCAGGAGCCGGTGTCCGGATCGCCCTCCAGCTCAAGATGCATAATCTGAGCCTTCTGGAAGCTCACGTTAAAGCGGAGACCCAGCGGCTGCAGCAGATCTCTTGCCCACGCTCCGGCGCACGCGATAACGGCGTCCGCCAAATACCGTTTCCCGTCGGCAATCGCCCCCATTACGCGAGTCCCCTCATGGATCAACTCGGCGTCTCTCCGGACGAGAACGGCTCCATGACGAACCGCAGCGCGGATGAGCGCATCGCGAAGCGCACGGCCGTCCACCCTCGCTGCGCCGCCGATGCGAACGGCGCGGCAGCCTTCCGCCAGCAACGGGAACAGCTTGCGAGTCTCCAGCTCGTCCAGCACCGCAATGTCGCCGATCTCCGGCGCATCCTCGCGACGCAGACGCGCCCTTTCCTCCATCTTGCCGATTTTCTCCGGATCCGTATGTATGCCGAGCGCTCCGACACGGGCGTACCCCGTCTCGTTCTCTCCGTCTTCCCGCAATTGTTCGATCAACTCCGGATAATAGCGCGCGCCTGCCTTGGCCAGCCTATACCACGCCTGATTGCGCCGTTGCGACAGCCAAGGGCAGATGATGCCCGCCGCGGCGTCGGTCGCCTGTCCCGCGTCCTTGCGATCGATCAGGGTAACGTCGGCTCCGCTTCGGGCAAGCTGATAAGCGGTCGACGCTCCGAGAATTCCGGCGCCGATGACGATGTAGGTTCTCATGCTCAAGTTCCTTTCGATTTCCGATGACAGTCCCTTCATACTACACCGGGTTCGATGCGTCTTCAAGAAAGAGCGTCCATGGCGGTCGCGCTTCTGCCGATTTTCGGTACGGGCTGCATGCACGGAAGCGGCCTTGCGAGAACGAAGGCCGCTTCTATTTGATCGTTTTATTTTATGCCGTTACCGATTGATCAATTCGGCGGCCGTCAGCAGCCGGCGTACGAGAACGGCCGTTTCTGCACGGGTCACGTTGGCCGCAAGGTCAAGCTTCCCTCCTCGGCCGCCGATAAGGCTCGCGCGAACCGCAGCCGCAACGCCGTTCCTCGCCCAACTCGCCGTTTCGCCACCGTCCGAGAACGAGGACAGCAATCGTGCCGCTTCGTCCGCGGACAGCGCGACGTTTAGCTTCGCGACCTCCATCGCCTTTGCGAGAATCGTCGCCGCTTCTTGCCGGCTGATCAGGCGATCCGGAAGGAACTTGCCGTTCCCGAATCCGCCGATCAGTCCGTAGTCGATCGCGGCCTGCACCGCTCCCGCAAAGCTGTCTCCAGCTTGGACATCGGCAAAGCCTCCTGCATACGGCGCTTCCTGAATGCCGAGCGCGCGCGTGACGATCGCCGCGAACTCCGCTCTCGACACCGGAGCGTTAGGAAGAAATTGCGTATCCGTCACGCCGGGAACGATCAGCCGGGAAGCCATGTCGTTGACTTCTTTTTTCGCCCAATGGTTGGCGACGTCGCTTATTTCGCGAGGGTTGTAGATCACCGAATACGTGCTGTTGGTCAAGCTGTTCATGCGCGCGTACGCTTGGCCTTGGCTCTCGGTGACGACGGTCGGCACATGAAGCAGGCCGCCGTCCTCCGTCAGCATGACTCCCGTCGTGATCTGGCCTGGATCTGTTCCTTCGGGCAGCGTAATCGTCCGTTCAACGTAACTATTGAACCGGCTGACTTCCACCGTTCGCGAACCGTCGGACGCAGATACCGTAAAGCTCACCGGACGCACCGCCAGCTCCGCTCCATAACGTCCCGCAGCTTCCTTCGCCTGCCTCAATGTCTCGTCGGAAGCTTCGGAAACTTGAATGGATACCAAGATGTTGTCCAATTGAACGTCGCTTCCGAGCCGTTCGGCGATGCGGTCGATTTGAATGAACGCCGTCGGCAGCGTGTACGTCGCATTGCCGGTGATGAGCTGTATCGCGGCCTCATTCCGCTCCAGCGCCTTGACCAGACTTCCCGTCATCTGGCCGACCACGTCGCCGCGTGCGCCGGGCAACGGAATAGTCAACAGCTTGCTGTTATCCGCATTCAGTTTGCGGATGACCTGTTCGCTGTCCAGTACGATCGTTGTGACGACTCTCCCGTTCACCGTTTCTTCTTTGGCTGTCGCCAGCTTCTCCTGCTTAACCCCGTCCAGAATGATTTCCGCTCCCGGGTTCTGGGCCGGTGGACCAGATGCACCCGATCCCGCGGCAGTGTCTGCGGACACGCTCACGGCAGCCTGAGCCTGGAAGCTGCCATATTCGGCCGTAATGACGGCCGTTCCGCCCGCCTTGGCCGTTACGAGCCCCGCTCCGTCTACGTCGGCGACTCCCGGATTGCTAGAAGAGAATGAGACGCCCGAGGTAATCGTCCGTTCGCTATGGTCCGAATAAACCGCGGCAACCACCGTCTGGTGCGTTGCTCGCACCCTTAGCCGATAATTTTCGCTGTCCAGCGCGATACCGGTCAACGTAACCGGCGCTTGGAAATAAGCCGTGTACGTCACGTTTCGCGTAATCGCGGTTGCCGCCAGTTGATCGCTCGTTAGAAGCGTTGCTCCGCCGTCGCTGCTCCAGCCGAGGAACGTGTAGTCCTCGTCTGGCGTAACTGCAGGGACGGAGACGGGGAATCCGCCTTCACTCACCGTTTCGGCGCCGGGTCCGCCAATCGTCCCGCCCTCCCCGGCCTGATAGGAAACCGTGTACGACGGGATCGGCGTCCAGACCGCATACAGCTTCACGCTTTGCGTCATCACGATCGGATCGCCCGGAAGATATGTCGTGCCTCCCGCGCCGGCCGAGGTGCTCCAACCCCCGAACGCATGGCCCGTCTTCGTCAAATTGCCCGTGTTGCCGGACGCATAGGCCGTCTCTCCCGCCTCGTAGCCGACAGGGTCAACGGGAACGGCCCCGCCGTTCGGGACATTGCCGTCGTAGATGATGGAAGCCATTAGCTTGCTGACGTTGAAGCTCGAAAGACTCGTACTATACACGTTTCTATCGCCGTCGACAGCAACGTCATAACGCAGGACGGGAGAAGACGGCGCGGTCAGCAATTCAATCTCCGTCCAATCTTCGGAACCTCCCCCGTAACCCAGTTTCATCGTCTGCGAGTTGGATAAGCTGATCCAATACACGTTGTCGTACTTGTCAACACTGACACCAAAGGCGAAAAATCCAGGCCCCGCGGTCGCAGGCGAGATGTCCGTCCATGAGCCGCCATCCACCGGCAGCTTGAACATGCGCGATTGCTGGCTTCCAGTTTCAGGCGACTGGCTGACATACAAATTTCCCGCCCCGTCCGCCGCAATGTCTACGGGGTGCGAAAACACCGACGGCGCCCCGGTAATATCCTCCCACTCCGGGGTCTCGTCCTTGTCCTCGTCCAGCTTCATAATGCGCGGCGAGAATGGCGCGCTGCCATTTTTTCCGTCGACCACATACACGTTTCCTTGCGGATCCGCAGCAACGCCGAAGCCGTAAGCAAACGATTCGCCGTACGTAATGTTATCCCATTCGTCGTCCCCGTACGGAAGCTTCATGATTCTAACGGCGTTGGGAGCGGAGGACCCGTTGATCTGCGTGTTGTCCGCCACATACAGGTTCCCGTCTTTATCGACCGCAATGCCCATCGGATATGTAAAATTACCATTATAAGTAACGTCTGTGACGGATAGTCCGTCGCCGGAAATTCGCGCTACCCTGCCGGGAGCGCCCAGCGTCCAGTTTGTCTCCGTAACATATACATCTCCGTTTCCATCCACGTCCAAGTAACGAGGCATGTACCGCTCTCCTAGCCCGATGGGGCTTCCCGGGGGCGTATAATCCATCCAGGTCAATGGCCCCGTGTAACCCGCAGGCGGTTCCGGCAGCGGGACATACGGGCCTGAAGCGGCGGCGGCCCGGCGGTCTCCCGCCGCCATAGCGAGCAAAGAGCCTAGAAACAGCAGGCAGCTCATGAGCAGTGCGATCCTTCTTCTTAGGTTAGTTTGGCTGCTGTTCAACATACGTTACATTTCCTCCCTATCTAGTCTAGCTTCAGTCGTATCATAGCAGGTAATACCGGATAAACCTAGTAGAAACATGCAGAAAAAGCATGAATAATGTCGAATGCGGCACAGAATGCGGCGTCCCGCCGCAAAATAGAAAAAGGCCGACTTCGCGTCCCCGGAACGCCGGGAAACGCAGAAGCCGACCGATGAAACGGAAGGCAGCGACGGGCTTTCCCCGTTGTGCCTTCTCTATGTGCCTTAAATCCAGCCCCGAGCCTTGAACCACTCGAAGTTGTTTTTCGCGCTGACGATCGAAGAAACCTCGTATTGCTCCTGCTCGATGATGACGTATTCCACGCCGGCCGATTCGCATGCCGCGAGCGCGGAATCCCAGTCGACGGAGCCTTTGCCGATCTCCGCGTCGGTGCCGTCTTCTTTGAAATCCTTCGCATGAACGACCGGAAGGCGTCCCGCGTATTTGTTCACGTATGCCGCAGGGTCTTGCCCTCCGACCTTCACCCAGCCCAGATCGAATTCCGCGAACAACAAGTCTGCCGGAACCCTCTCCAGAATATGATCGATAACCAGTTTATCGCCAACCGGCTTGAACTCGAACGCATGGTTATGATAGCCGAACTCAAGGCCGGCTTCGGTCACGATCCGTCCCGCTTGCTCCAGCGTGTCCGCCATTTTGTATACGTCGTCGAGCGTCGGGTTGTCTCCCAGTGGATACCACGGCACGATAAACCGCTTCAGTCCCAGCTCCTGCGCGTACTCCACTTGCTTCTTCAGATTGTCCCAGATCGCCGGATCGTTCACGGTTAAGCCAACATGCGCCGAAGGGGCGTTAAGGCCGGCAGCGGCCAGCGCCTGCTTCACGTCTTTCGCGGAATGTCCGTAGTAACCGGCCAGCTCCACGTTTTTGTAACCGATTTCGCCAATCTCCCTGATCGTGCCCAAGAAGTCCTTCTCGCTGCGGTCGCGCACGGAATACAATTGAATGCCCACCTGCGGTTTGCTCATTTGATTTCCCACCATCCCATGGTTTGGTTGTTCGCGCGGCGGTCCGCGCGGCTTCCAACTTGTCTGCCTCTTTTATTATAGGCTTGGCGGCGCTTTTCCACGAGAGAAGTTTTTGTCCTCTTTATATGCATTTTGGAGTTCCGCCCCTCCGCATCGCGGGCCGGGGCGGATAGAAGCGGCCCGAATTCAGCCGCGATCGGATCGGGACAGCTTGACCACGGCGCCAAGAGCGGCGGCGATCTCCCGCTCGACGGCCTGGGCTACGACGTTCGTATGCGGATCGTACTCCGCCGCGAGATCGGAATCCGCATAGCCGTCCACCGCCACAATTGCTCCGGCCCTTGCTCCCCTCAGGCTCGCCACGACGTACAGCGCGGCGATTTCCATCTCCACCGCGACCGCTCCGGCCTGCTTGTAGGCCTTATGCGGAATCTCCAGCGCCCCTTGGAAGAAGACGTCCAGCGACACCGTAATGCCTTGCCGGACGACTCCGCCTTGTTCCAGCGCGCTTTCGTACAGAGCCTGAATGACCCGGCCGTCTCCGATGGCGGGGAAGCCTTCCGGCACAAGCTGGCGCGTCAGCCCTTCGGCGCGAACGGCCGCGGTGCTGACGACCAAGCTGCCTGCCGGCGTCTCCTCCGAATAGGAGCCTGCGGTCCCTACTCGAATCAATGTCGTCGCTCCTCCGCGAATGAGCTCTTCGAAGCAGATCGCGGCTCCGGCAGACCCCACTCCATGACTGGCTACTGCCACGGTAATGCCCTCGTACTGTCCGACGAACGTGCGGTATTCGCGGCTGAATGCCAGTTCTCGGGCCCCTTCCAGGCGGGCGGCGATAACCGCCGCCCTTCCCGGATCGCCGCATACGAGTACGTAAGGAGGGATATCCTCCGAATTGACTTGCAGAATAGGCAGTAACATCTTAATCGAACTCCTTCCTGGTCCACTCATCCTCAGGAATCGGCAGCGCCTCTCCGGAGAAACGCTGCTCCGCAAACGGATCGGCTTCATTGTGAAAGCCGTTGCGCTCCCAGAATCCCGGACGATCCTCTGTCATGAATTCGATCCGCCGCACCCATTTCGCGCTTTTCCAGAAATAGCGGTGCGGCACGATCGTGCGCAGCGGCCAACCGTGCTTGTCGGTCAGCGGCTCTCCATCGTAACGATAGGCAAGCATGACGTTATCCATCAGCAGATCGGACAGCGGCACGTTCGTCTCGTAGTCGGGGTCGGCGTGGAACATCACGTACCGGGCCTCGGGCTTCGGCTTGACCCGGGACAGCAAGTCCCTGAACAGCACGCCTTCCCACTCCGTGCCGAACTTCGACCAGCGCGTCACGCAGTGGATGTCGCATTCGATTCGGGAGACAGGCAGCCCGAGCACGTCGTCATACGTCAGCTCAAGCGGCTCCTCCACCTCTCCGTCGATCGTCAGCCGCCATTGCTCCATATCATATCGGGGAATATCCCCCTCGTGCAGAATCGGAAACTTGGCCGTCAACGTCTGCCCCGGGGGCAGCCGCCCGCCGAGCGCTTCGTGCGCCTCCGACGGAGCGATCGGTTTGGCCTTCTTTAATCTTTCCGCTTTGTTATGCATGTTGCCGCCTCCTATCCTTCCGCGCCGATCCGGGGTCCGGCTATCTGGAGCTGGTGCCCGAGCTTTGCGCGTCCTTGACGAATTCCTTGTTCTTGAAAAAAAACATCGCAGCGATCGTAACGGCGTAAGGGACCATCTGCGTAAAATGCGAAGGCATCGCGAAGCCTTGCAGACGAATGCTGAAAGCGTCCATGAGCCCGAACAGCAAGCTCGCCGCAGCGACTCCCAGCGGCCCCGATTGTCCGAGCATGGTGGCCACGAGCGCGATGAAGCCCCGACCGGCCGTCATGCCCTCCGTGAACATCGTCACCTGGCCAAGCGACAGCTGCGCCCCGGCCAGCGCGCACAGAACGCCGCATGCCAGCATCGCGCCATACTGATAGCGCCGCACTTGAATGCCCAGGCTCCGGGCGGCCAGCGGATTGTCCCCGGCGGCCAGGAAGCGGAAGCCTCCGATCGTCCGGTAGAAATAGTACCACATCGCTCCGACCAGCACGATTGCCAGATAGACGAGCGGCGAATGGCCGGACAAAATATCTCCGACGACGGGAATGTCCTTGATCAGAGGAATCTCCCACTTCGGAAGCCCGACCATGTCCTTATTATAATAAGCTCCCTTGACGTTAAATAAAGTTCGCAGACTGAAGGTGGTCAGCCCCGCAGCCAGAAGGTTCATGGCGATGCCGACGACGATGACGTTGGCCCGCAAATGGATGCATAGATAGGCGAACAGCAGCGCGAAAAGCGACACGCAGCCGATCGAGAACGCGATGGCCGCTCCCGTGTTGCCGAAGTAATGATTGCCGACGATCGCCGAGAACGCGCCGATCAGCATCAAGCCCTCCAGGCCGACGTTAAACAAGCCTACTCTCGCGCACAAGGCTCCCCCCAGCGCGGCGAGCAGAATCGGCGTCAGCATGCGCAACGCCGAATTGAACAAAGCCAGATCAAACAGCTGCTCCATTCGGGTCCCCCTCCTTTCTGCGTCTCCGGAAGCCCCGAACGAATTTGACGGTAATGAACAAAATCAGCACCGCCTGAATGACATCGCCGATCTCCAGCGGCACGTCGGTATTCATCTCCACGCCCATGCCTCCTGTCTGCAGAGCGACGAGGAAGAAGGCCGCGATCGCCGTGCCGATCGGATGCGCGTTCGCCAGCAGCGCGGCCATAATGCCCGTCCAGGCAAAGTCCGCCGCCACGAAGGAATTGTCGATGTACCGATACTGCGAGCCCAACACCTCGCCGGCTCCCGCCAGTCCGGCCAGTCCGCCGCTGGCGAACATGACTCCGAGCATCAAGGGCGTCCGTCTGACGCCCCCATAGACGGCGAACAGCGGGTTGCCCCCCATCATCCGAGCCTCGTATCCCGATACGGTCCTCGTCAAATACACGTAAAGCGCGACCATCGCGACAAGCGCCAGCAGCAGCCCGACGTGCGCGGGCATGCCCTTGAACAGCTTGGGCAGCCAGATCGCGTTATCGATCATCTGCGACTGGGCCATCGCGGCCGAACCGGTCTTGTCCTTGAACGGATAGGCCACCATATAGCTGGCGAACAGCGTTGCGATATAGTTCAGCAGCAGCGTCGTGATCAGCAGGTTCATGCGGAAGCGAGCGTCCATATACCCGGCGAAGGCCGACCACAGACCTCCGGCGGTAATTCCGACCAGCATGGAGACGATGGCGACGATCCAGCCAGGTCCGGGCACGTACAGCGCCGTCAGCGCCGCCGCCAAGCCTCCGAGCGCCATCTGGCCTTGAGCTCCCAGGTTGAAAAATCCCGAACGGAACGCGACGGCGGCTCCCAGGCCGACGAGAATGACGGGAGTGGCGCGATTAAGCGTGCTGGTGAGGAAGTAGAAGCTGCCGAACGCCCCCTTCCACATCTCCGCATAGGTTTCCAGGATCGAGCCCCCGGCAATGACGATGGCGATCGATCCCGCGAGCAAGCCGAGCGCGATGGCGGCCGCCGGCCCGAGAAGGGAAGCCGTCAGCTTTTTCCATTTATCCATTGCGCTTCCCCCCTACCATTAACAGACTCAGCTTTTCTTCCGTCGCATCCCCTTCTTGCAGTTCCCCGACGATCTTGCCCTCATACATGACGAGAATGCGATCCGACAGCTTCAATATTTCCGACAGCTCCGACGATACGAGCAGAATGGCGCCTCCGGCGTCCCTTTTGCGCAGCAGCTGCTCGTGGATCGTCTCCATCGCTCCGATATCGACTCCCCGGGTCGGCTCCGCCGCGATAAGGAAAGGCGTCTGCTGCGCAATCTCGCGGGCCACGATCAGCTTCTGAAGATTGCCGCCGGACAGGTTCTGGGTTTCGTTGTCCGGCGAGCCGGCCTTGATCGCATACTGCTTGATCCACTCCGAGACGCGTGCCTTTACAATCCTCCCCTGCAGAAATCCGAGCTTGCCCAGCTTGCGCTGATGGCCCATCGTTCCCGTCTCCGCCACCGTCGCCGACTTGCTGGCTCCCCAGACGTAGCGGTCCTCCGGGATGTGGGCCAGCCCCGCGTTCCGGAACTCTCGGGCCGACTTCCCGGTGACGTCGGCGCCGAGCAGCGCGACGGTTCCTCCGGCCGGCTTGATCAATCCCGAGATGGCCTGAAGCAGCTCCGACTGGCCATTGCCGGAAATGCCCGCGATGCCGACAATCTCTCCCGCTCTGACGTGCAGGCTGACGGAATCTACCGCAGGCTTGCTCCCGCTTCCGAGCACGGACAGCTCCTTGACCTCCAGCACCTTATCCTTCGGCAAGGCCGGCTGCTTGTCCATCGCGGCGAGCGGCCTGCCGACCATCAGTCTGGACAATTCCTCGATGCTGGTCCGAGATGCCTCCAGCACGCCGGTCACCTCCCCGTCCCTCAGGACGGTGATGCGGTCGGCCGCGCTCATGACCTCGTTCAGCTTATGGCTGATCAGAATAAAGCTCTTGCCCTGCTTGGTCAGCGTACGAATCGCTTCCAGCAGCTCGCCCACCTCCAGCGGAGTCAGCACTCCCGTAGGCTCGTCGAGAATGATGATTTCCGCCCCTTGATAGAGCACCTTGAGAATTTCCACCCTCTGCTGAACACCCAGCGGGCAGTCGACGATTCTCGCTCTCGGGTCCACGCGGATCCCGTATTTTTCCGACAACGCCTCCACCTGGGCGATAGCGGCTTTACGATCGAACCGCAGCTTGCCCGGCTCCTTGCCGATCACGATATTTTCCGCAACCGTGAAATTCTGGAACAGCATGAAATGCTGATGAACCATGCCGATGCCATGAGCAATGGCGTCCTTCGGATCGGCAAAGCGAACCTCGCGGCCTCCGATGCGGATCGTCCCCGAGGAAGGCTGCTCCATTCCGTACAGAATGCGCATCAGCGTCGTTTTGCCGGCCCCGTTCTCCCCCACGATCGCGTGCACCTCTCCCGGTTTCAGATCGTAATCGATTTGCCGGTTCGCCCGAACGTCGCCGTAATTTTTCGAAATCCCTTCCATCTTGAGCAGCATGGACTTGCC
>Ga0065721_10005025_pt1 | contig 17752 bp, 24 predicted proteins | sample Mesricmetagenome_FD_59108 | JGI IMG/M metagenome (GOLD analysis project Ga0065721, IMG submission 59108) | Mesophilic microbial community from rice straw/compost enrichment Sample: eDNA_1 v2 (version 2) | ecosystem: Engineered > Solid waste > Grass > Composting > Bioreactor | place: USA: Davis... | reverse complement strand
CATACTATCAGCAATACCCATGTCGACGTGAACACGGGCGCCATGTCCTGGGGCGCAAATACCAGCCCCGACTTCACTGGCTGGGTTGGCAGCATCCCCATGACAGGGACGTCAGATGGACGTATGCTTGGAGGGCTGGATGGCTCAGATTGGGGCTATTGGGAGGCGCTGGTTGGTCACGTCCAGGGTCAGCAGCGCGGTGGACCCTAGCATGTAGGGCTGCTGCCTTCCACCTCCAATTGGTGCCTCGAATCAGGCTCTCTTCCGCCCCCAGCTCATACCCTATTCCACGCTCTCCACACTCTTTTCGCTCTTTTATTTATGTCAATCTACCCATGTCTGAAGGCTCGTCATTACGAGTATCATATTGAAAATGTTTTGATAATGTGTGTTGTGCAACTGAATCGAGCTCTCCTGGGTCTGGCTGGTTGGGGTTGTCCTGCCAAGAGAATCTCGGCATTTGCCGCTCCGCACTAATTGGAGGGTGCTGTTACCACAGCTGCAGCAACTTGACTTCTCCCTTCACTCCACAATGCAAACCATCAACAGGTTCCTCTATGGACCGACACCAGAAGAAAAAGTTCGTGCTTGGAACAGCAAGCTGCGTCAGGAATCGCGGCAGTTGGAGCGGGAGATGAAGCAGGTCAATTCAGTTGGACGGCTTTCCTGCGTTCTTACCTAGACGTCCGTTTATAGTTGGATATGGCGACAAGCAAGGTGCGCCAAGAGGTGAAGAAGCTTGCGGCGAAGGGAGATACGAAGAACGCACGAATACTGGCGAGGGAAGTGGTGAGGAGTAATAAGCAGAAGGATCGGCTGTCCGTAAGCAAGGCGCGGCTGGGGTCGATTCAGAGTCAATTGCAACAGCAGCTGGGTGTGTTCGCTCTGCAATTGTGGCTCGCTGCACTTCACTAATACAATGCAGCGATGGCCAAGGTGACGGGGTCACTGCAGAAGTCGACCGAGATCATGAAGCTCTCGAATGCTCTTATCCGGCTTCCCCAGATCAGTCAGACTATGAGAGAGATGAGCATGGAAATGACGAAGGTCTGCTTCGACGCTTGCGCACTCCTCAGCAGTGCTGACTCAGGGTTACACAGGCCGGCATCCTTGAAGAGATGTTGGAAGACACACTGGACATGGACGAAGATGAGGAGTTGGAAGAGGAGGCGGACACTGAGGTCGACAAGGTGCTGTTCGACCTTACAGATGGGAAGCTTGGACAGCTCGGGCCCATCAAGGACGACCTTCCGGTAAGCAGTCTGCGCCTTTGCCTTTGTTGGAGTGGCGCGCTGACTGAGGGCTTGTAGACGCAGGCAGAGGAAGAGTTGCGGGCTGAAACGGAAAGGAATATGGAGAAATATCGCGAGCAATTGAACGGTATCTTGAGTTAGTTCTGTGTACAATAGTGCTTATCCTGCTGGGCCACAGGATGTGGCGGGCAGAGAGCTGGGCATCGTTATCTTTACGCGCCCCGATCAAATTGATAGAGTCCACGTGTGTTGCTTTTGAAGTAAACCGCGAAAGCCCCCGACAGTCGTCATTTCTTTTTCCTCCCCGCCGCCATGTTCTCCCGCTCCATCCCCCGGGTCCTCGCGCAGGGCGCAAACCGTGCTCCCTGGGTTCGTCTCTGTGAACCAACCCTTCTTGGCTTTCCTGACACGTCCCTTTCAGAGCCTCCGTAACTACGCCTCGGCGGCCCCCACCGCGGCCTTTGCTGGTCAGAAGGGTGCAAACGTCGGTATCCGTTCATGGCATCTAGAAACGACTTCATTGCTCACAATGCGCAGGGAAAATACACTGTCACCCTCATTCCTGGAGATGGTATGTCTGCTTTTTGTTCCGAATCCATCCCTCCGCTCAATCCCATACCTCAGGTATTGGTCCTGAGATTAGCCAGTCCGTCAAGGACATCTACACCGCCGCCAATGTACGGCTCATTCTCTGTTCAGACTGTACGACATACTCAAAGCTTTCTCATCATAGGTTCCCATTCAGTGGGAGGAGGTCGACGTCACCCCCATCCTCAAGAACGGCAAGACTGTCATTCCCGACGATGCCATTGCTTCCGTCAAGAAGAACACCGTCGCGTTGAAGGGTGGGTGCTATCCCCCGCGTCCCTTTTCCATTTCTTGCTAACCACGGATTCTGCAACATTCAGGCCCTCTTGCCACCCCCAGTGCGTTTTTCTGCCTTCTCCACGCGGTCGTCCCACTGACCATCAATCACAGTTGGCAAGGGACACGTTTCCCTCAACCTGACCCTCCGTCGCACCTTCAACCTCTTCGCCAACGTCCGCCCCTGCGCCTCGATCAAGGGATTCAAAACCGCGTACGATGATGTCAACACCGTCCTCATCCGGGAGAACACGGAGGGAGAGTACTCTGGCATCGAGCACGAGGTTGGTTTCCCCGCGTGTGCGCGACTGAACGCTTCTGACGATTTTCGTACGTTTAGATTGTTGATGGTGTCGTCCAGTCGATCAAGTTGATCACTTGGGATGCTTCCGAGCGCGTTGCCCGGTATGCCTTCCACCATGCCCAGGCAAGCGGCCGCAAGCGCGTCACTGCCGTCCACAAAGCAAACATCATGTGGGTCCAACAGAATTCCTGAAGCAACATGAACAAAACTCAATCATTGTATAGGAAGATGTCTGACGGCATGTTCCTGTCTGCTTGCCGTGAGGTGGCCAAGGAGTTCCCCGACATCACATACGACGAGGATCTCCTTGACCGTGTTTGCCTGAAGGTAAATCTTCTCTCAGTTCCACCAATCCTGAATAGGATTCTGACAAAATTGTTCCTGGAGATTGTTACCAACCCGGCACCATACTCTGACCGCGTCATGGTCATGCCTAACTTGTACGGTGATATCCTCTCCGACATGTGTGCTGGCCTCATCGGAGGACTCGGCTTGACCCCTTCCGGCAACATTGGCCGAGTGAGTGTTGATGATGCAGTTCGGACCCCTTACCTGTGCTCACCTTTCCCAGGACGCGTCCATCTTCGAAGCTGTGCACGGATCTGCTCCTGACATTGCTGGTAAGAACAATGACAATTCTTATCTCCTTGTTCACTACTGACAAGGTGCATGCAGGCAAAGGACTGGCCAACCCAACGGCTCTCCTTCTGTCTTCCATCATGATGCTCAGGTAATTGGCTCTCACCAAACCCAGCATGTCCGCTTGTGACCTAAACGGCTCACTTTACAGGCACATGAGGCTCAACGAGTACGCTGACAAGATCGAGTCTGCTGCGCTTTCGGTTTGTCAACACTGCGCGTTGTTCTTGACAACGAAACTGACCACACCATTTCTAGACCATCGCTGAGGGCAAGACGATTACCGGAGATCTTGGAGGAAAGGCATCGACGAAGGAGTACACTCAGGCCATTATCAACAAGCTTGTTAAGGCATAGGTAGCTTTAGAATGGCTGTAGATAGGAGAGATTGGGGAGAATAGAGAACTCGACCCAGTGATTTGTTGCCAAAATCGTGGGAACTTCAAGTTCACGGATTCGGAGAGGCTGAGAGCTGGGCGTTCCCCAAAGCAGTCACCCCTGCCTCTTTCATTTCCACCACCACAACCCAACGTACTCCTACCCGTTCCTTCTCCCACTCGCCCATCCGGGCAAAGTCGCTCATCACGCACCACAGCGCCTTCCCAGGTCAGTACATTGTGCATCGTTCCACTCTGGCCACTGAACCCCTGATAACACGTCCCACCAAGAACAGACACGATCTTAACAACATAACCTCAAAAAGATTTTATAACTTTCAGCAGATATCTTACGACCGACATGACGGATGAAGTGACGCCACAAGCTCAGCCTTCAGCAAAGAAGGAGGAGAAGAAACAACCCTCTTCGGGCAACAACCGTGGTGGGCCTAAACGACACCCTTCCAACTCAAACAATCAACGCGGTGGGTCATCTGCGCAGGGCGGCCAACGGTCGAACTCTCGTGGACCCAAACCCGCGAGTGCGATCCAAGCTACAGAGTCAGGATCTGACACCAACTCGCGCAAGGGTCCGGACACGAACAGGAACCAGCAGCGCAACAAATCCCAAGCCAATCGCCCCCAGCAAGGTCAACAGCAACATCGCAAGCCATCGCAGAGCTCGACTTCTCAGGGGCCTCGCAACGGGGCTGGTCAAGCCCAGGGAAGCGGTCGTCCTTCCCCTGCTCCAGGTGCCAAGGACTCCAGCGACGCTCTCTCTTCTCTGCAACGCGTCATTGCTGATCTTAAGACGACCTCGCCCGTCCAGCCACCTCTCAACGCTGGTAATTCTTTCAACATGGCCCCTCAAGCCGGCAACGCTGGCCAGGGCGCGCCATTCCAACAGGCGGGTACTGGCTATGGTGACGCGGCCAAGCACCGCAAGGCAGTCTCCCTCGGACAGAACCAGGGGCTTGGCTTCAATTCTTACTCCCCCAATCTCGGCTCCATGTTAGAAGATGCGGAGGACGGACCCTTTGAGGAGGGCGAGATCCCTGAACGTTTCCAGCAGTCCCAGCAGGGTCATCAGCCTCGTTCACAGTCGCAAAGCTTCGTCGCCCCTCGCTTCGCCGCGCTCGCCGCAGAGCAGGGTGACAACGTCGGTCCCACTGGGCGCCCTCAACTTGCTCCTGGATTCATGTTTGGTGCTCGCAAGCGCAGCGTCGGTATGGGCCCTGCCATAAACGAGGACGATGTTGGCTTCCAGTTCCCACAGCAGCAGGGGTTCGACAACCAACAGCCTGAATTCCACCCTTCGGGCCCAACTCACCGCAAGGCCGAGAGTGGCGAAATTACCGGCATCATGGCGGAACAGGTGAGTGCCGGTTTGTTTGTTTCCTTAATCATGGCTCATACCCTTTTGCACAGATTGCTCTTCAGAACCAGATCGAGGCCCTTCAACAACAACAGCAAGCCTTGTATCAGCAGCAACTCGCCTCCAATCAAGTCCTTTCATTCCAGACACCCGGTTTGGCTCCTGCCCGCAATGGAGCTCACCGCCGTGTGCAGAGCACTGTCCCCATGGGCGCCGGGTTGAACCCTAACTTCGCGCTCCAGAACCCAATGGGCCAATTCTCCAACATTGGCATGTCGATGGGTCTCGATGGACAGCCACAACCCATCCCTCGTGGCCATGGGCGCCGCCACAGCGTCAACGTCGTCAACAAGAGCAACAGCGGAGGTGCTGGCCCAGCTGCCTTCGCCAACCCTTTCACCGAAGGCTTCGAGGATGGGTTCGTACCTCCTGCTGCCGCCCCCTTTGGTGGCCACTCCCGCCAAGGCTCCAGGGTCGACTCTAGCTGGCGCATGAGTGAGTCACCGAATCGATGCATGCGATCGTATTCTAATTTCCCTTTGCAGATGGTGGAGTTGGTCCTGTACAAGGAAATGGCGCATTCGCTGCCGATCTTGCACAGGCTCAGGCACAGCTTCAGAGCCTTCAGCAGTTCCGTGCTGCGTCGGGTGGGCACCACCACAAGATGGCGTCATTCAGCTTCCCGAACATGCTGCCGAACATGATGGCTGCCAATATGATGGGCCTCGGACTCGGTGGAATCAACCTGCTCCAGCAACAACAACAGCAATTCCAGTCGCAGCTTCAGCAACAATCTAACCAGCCTCAGCGCAAGTCTCTCTTTGCTCCCTACCTCCCTCAGGCATCTCTCCCTCCTCTTTTGGCTGCTGGAAAGCTTGTCGTTGGTATTCTCCGCGTCAACAAGCGCAACCGCTCCGACGCCTACGTTTCCACCGAAGTCTTGGATGCGGACATCTACATCTGTGGGTCCAAAGATCGTAACCGTGCTCTGGAAGGCGATATCGTCGCCGTCGAGTTGTTGGACGTCGATGAGGTCTGGGCTACGAAGAAGGAGAAGGAAGAGAAGAAGCGCAAGAAGGAAGAGAACTCTGCATATGACATGAAGAGCGGAGGACGCAAAGACGATAAGAAGAAGGATGACGTTGAGGTTGAAGGACAAGGCCTCATGTTATTCGAGGACGAAGAGTATGTTTGACAATATGACTCCATGAATCATCTTACTGACCTCAACTTCGCAGAGTGACCGACGAGGTCAAGCCCCAGTTCGCTGGTCACGTCGTGGCTGTTGTCGAACGGATGCCCGGTCAACTCTTCTCTGGAACTCTCGGCCTCCTGCGCCCCTCCTCCGCTGCAACAAAGGAGAAACAAGAGGCTGAGCGCCGTGAACGTGAGGGTGATCGCGCTGAGGATACCCGTCGTGGCCCCATCGAGCGCCCCAAGATCGTTTGGTTCAAGCCGACTGACAAGCGTGTTCCTCTCATTGCTATTCCCACTGAACAGGCCCCTCCCGACTTCGTTCAGAACTCCGAGGCCTATGCTAATAAGCTCTTCGTCGCCTGTATCAAGCGCCACCCCATCAGTTCCCTTCATCCCTTTGGAACTCTTGTGGAAGAGTTGGGTCCAATCGGTGACATAGAGGTCGAGACCAGTGCCCTCTTGAAGGACTGCAACTTCCCCACTGAGGAGTTCTCTGACAATGTCCTCAAATGCTTGCCTCCCATCCCTTGGGTGATCCCTGAGCACGAGCTCAAGACCCGCAAGGATCTGCGCGAGGAACGTGTCTTCACCATTGATCCAGATTCCGCGAAGGATCTCGATGACGCGCTGTCAGTCAAGGAGAACGAGGATGGCACCTACGACATTGGCGTGCATATTGCTGATGTCTCATTCTTCGTCAAGCCCAACACTGCCCTAGACCGTGACGCTCGCAAGCGCGCAACCAGCGTCTATCTTGTCCAGCGCTGCGTTCCGATGCTCCCTCCCCCGCTCAGCGAGCAGCTGTGCAGCCTCCTTCCTGGGGAGGATAGACTGGCATTCTCTGTGATCTTCACAATGAACCGTGAGGGCAAAGTTCTTAAGAAGTGGTTCGGCAAGACGATCATTAGGTATGTATATCTCTGAGGCTGAGTTTGTGCATCCAACTCACATTTCTCCAGGTCCGCCGGCAAGTTGACCTACCGCGACGCTCAAAATATCATCGATAACAAGGGTTTGAACGGCGTTACTCTTGATGGCAAGCACCAGATCTCCGAAATCGAGCAAGATGTTCGGGTCCTGCAGTCTATCGCCAAGCAACTCCGCTCTGCTCGTTTCAACAATGGTGCCCTCTCCTTGGAAGGGATGAAGATCAAGTTTACCCTTGACGAGAACGGCCTTCCTTCTGACTGTGGTCCATATGAGAGGACTGAGTCGAACCTCCTGGTTGAAGAGGTCAGTTCCTGTTCTACCAAGGGTTGGTACATTTGCTGACAGGTCCAATAGTTCATGCTGCTCTCCAATATTGCTGTCGCCCAGCAGATCTCTGTTCACCTCCCTGAACAGGCTCTGCTTCGTCGTCACGATGCTCCTCTAGAACGTCGCCTGAACGCCTTCGTGGAGCGGGCTCAGCGTCTTGGCTTCAAGATGGATCCTTCTTCTGCCGGAGCTCTCATGAAATCTTTCGACGCCATTCCCGATCCCACTGCCCGCACCCTGCTCGAGCTCGTCTCGTTCAAGGCCACCCAGCGCGCAAAGTACTTCTGCGCTGGCATGCTCGACATCGCTAAGTACGGGCATTACGCTCTGAACGTTCCCTTGTACACCCATTTCACCTCCCCCATCCGCCGATACGCCGATATACTTGTGCATCGCCAGTTGGAAGCTGTGATCCAGGCCACCAACAGTAAGTCCTAGTGTAACAACCGCCTGTAACACGGATTGTTAACGTGCCTCACAGATGACATCAAGTTCACCATGGACCGTGATGCCGTCGCGAAGGTCGCACAGCAGTGCAACATCAAGAGAGATTCTGCTTCCTTGGCCGAGGAGCAGTCCGCACATCTCTTCCTCTGTGTGATGATCTCCGATCTTACCAACCGCTATGGCCCTGTCGTTCGACAGGCCAAGGTCATTGGGGTTCTGGATGCTGCTTTCGATGTTCTTGTCCCCGAATTCGGTATCGAGAAGCGTGTCCATGTTGACCAGATGCCCATCGAGGTAAGCCATATTCATTGAACGTCATCAAACATGTTTCTTACATTATCGTAGAATCACGTCTACGATGAGCATACCCACACCTTGCAGATCTACTGGTCTGATAAGGATGTCATCACCTGGCTTGCCGAAAACAGCGACGACGAGCACTTGAAGAAGGTCAAGCAGAACGCCGAGCAACATGCCGTCAAGATGGAAGTTGCTTCTCGATCTCCTCAGGATGAGTCTGCGTTGTTCGATGAAGACGATGGAGATGACGATGAGATCGTTTTGGGTCGCAGTGGAGATGTGGCGGAGACGAAGGAAACCTCCAAGCAGCGTCTCTTGTCGGCTGCCAAGGAGAAGCCTCAGTTCGAGGGATTGAGAGTGCTTCCTTCGGGTCACAAAGTTCAGGACATCCGCGAGCTTATGACTGTTCCTGTAAGTAACCTTGTCTTATTAGCCGATATTGACGGCCACCCTGACGTATTCGTCTCCTTATAGGTCATCGTCACTGCGGATTTGACGAAGAGCCCTCCCGTCATCAAGGTCTACAGCGTCAACCCTTACTCTCAGGCCCAGCAGCAGCAGCAGAAGTAATACCTTTCCGGCCTACTTGACTTGAACAGCTCTTTTGTCTTGCCTCTTTAACGTTCCGCCTCAACTGTAATAACACGTTTATCTTTCTGTTTTGTCTATGCTACCTTCACATCCACTCTTCCCTGCTGACATCGTCAACCAATGGATCTCATGTGTTCGTTTCCACCTGCCTCTCGCCTGTCATGTTTGTATGGATCTTGTCCAAAACGCCCTTGAATAATTATCCCATCTCGTTCTCCATCTCAGCCAGTGCATTGTTGAGCTCGATGCAAACATTTCAACAGCACAAGTGAGGTAAGACAGGGTTGATCACATCTATTCACAGATGAATACTTCGGCCTCACATTGCTATATTTACCATCTGTGGTGCAACGCGATCACACGTCATAAAGCCCGGAATCATAAGGGTATGACATACACAAGGTGCTACACCAACGACAACAGGTGCTTGAACATTAGGAGAAGGCGCATAGGTATAGGATAAGGATAACAGCAATCTCGAAGCAAAATACAGCATCTAACGAGAAATTATTCGAGAGCGTGAGCCTCGGGCAGAACATGAGGTCGTAAGAGGTCGTTAACAGAACGTGAAAAGCGCCATCATGAATCAAAGCGTCCGTGCAGTCAGTGAACTGCGACAGCGTGCGTATTGCGCTCGGTCATCCCAGCAATTCAAACACGTTAGATCCATCCCGGGGGAGGTTTAGCCTGCCGGTGAACGGGGAGGCTTCCCATCCTTCTGTGCGTGGGGCCATCCCAGGAAGGAGGTGTTGGCGGCGTCCTCATAGGAGGCAGCGGATCCGACATAGCATTGTCCATGGTATATTTCGAGTCCGCTTTGGCTAACTGCTTGGCCTCGGGAACAGGCAGCGAGGTTACGCTTGCTCGAACGTCAGTCTCAACACGCTCAAGGAGTGTGCTGAGAGTGTGTATCGAGGCCCGCAGTGACTGGATGGAACCGCTGGTCCCCAGAGCGAAAGGCCCCGAGGCAACATTACTATTGCTTGCGCCACCGATGCTGCTCCCGCGACTGTGTGAATGAGACGAGGTTGAAGATTTGGACGAAGCACTATGTCGCATGCGGGAGATTTCATCAACGCAGAGTCTATGGAGGCCTTCGAGGTTGAGGTAGGCCGCTTCGTCGCGCAGTTCGATCAGTGCTTCAAGACGGAGCGCTTGACTGGGCGGCTGGTAGAGGACGGCGCGTGGAATGCATTCCGGGTAGTCCGGCGTGCCAGTGGGGCTCCGGAGGTACGCGAGAATGTGGGCATATCTTAGAATGGAAGAATGAATAAGAAGTTAGTACGTGATGACACAAAACAATTGGTGGGAAGGGTGTACGTACGGGGCACTAGCCCGATCCAAGAATATGTGGATATTCCGGGAAGACTGTGGTAGTAGCCCTTGTGAAGCAAGGTGTTGACGGTAGATGGCCAAATCGTCATGAGAGTCATTGCCGGCGTTGGAGTAGAGAGACGATGCGGCCGAATCCTTGGGTTGGGATGGACTGATTAGTGATTTGAGGTACTTTGAAAGGTGGGAGGGTCGTGAAGTAAGCGTGTCAAACGTTGTGCGATAGGTTGCCGTGCATGTTTCGAGAGTAACGATAACACGTTCTAGGTCAGTTGAGAATGTTGGCGGTTCCGATACAAGAATGGGCTTGAATGGAGGGGGTGGCGACGGTGGCACAGCAGAGGGCAGGGGTGGCACGACATCCTTCTCGTCGGAGCTGGGTACAGACCTGATCTTCAGCGAGGGACGAAGTGAAGGGGACCGAGGCACTGGGTTCGGAGCTTGAGCTGACATCTGCGCAGGACCCGATGGCTGTTCCACAACCACGGAAAGATGCGCCGCTGCGGGAATGTGCGGGGTGCGTGGCTTGCTGCTGTTCGAACTTGACCTCGAAAGGACCATCTCCTCGTCGGATTCTGGGCAAGGGAGTGGAGGCAAGGGAGGACTTGACAAGCTCCCTTCGATGAGTGCCTCTGATGAAGGTGGGATGATGGATCGGGATATCGATGGTTTCCGTTTCTTGGTTTTTGAAGACGGAGTCCTATGGAGGTCACGCAGTGCGTCATCCGGAGTGCGCACAACTATGGCCCCAGAACCGAGGACACCTGGCTTCGGTTGGGCCAACGAGTCGATGCCGCGCACGTACTTGGGTTCGGAAATGCGAACAGGTTTGGCCGGAGCGTATGAAGTAGGTGGAGATGCAGACCCAGACGCGGCCTTGTCCTTGTCGTTCGTGCTCCGAGATAGCCAATGCATTGTGGTCGACAGTGAGGGGCGCTTCGCGCCAGGTGAAGCAGGGAGATTGGGTGAAGAAGGGGGGGAGACGGTGGCCTGGGAAGACCTGTCTATGTAGGCTGAGTTTATAGACACCTGCGATGAAGTTGGGGTGTGTGTCGGGCGTGGAGGAGGGGAACGGGGCACTGATGAAGATAACATGGTGGAGGGAGTACAAAGGATGCTTGTTAGTGATGTTGACCATTTATTGTTCTAAACTTGAAGGGGTACCTTAATTGGGCACGCGTTTGATGGCCGCTGCGGCGCTTTGCTGCTCTTCTCTTCTTCCAGCCATGGAGCCGACAGAGCGCTTCCAGCAAGCGCTTCCCTTCCTTCTGCTGCCCGTCTCAGAGCCCTTGGCTGCTCTCCACGCTTCCAGAGGAACCATTTCCCCTCCCAACCCCGATTTGTGCTCTTCCTGCGGGATCTGGCTGCACTCTGGTTCAGCTCGCTCTCGCCTTGCAAGGTCCAAATCGCAAAAAGCGCGTGCTCTCCAGACATCTTGTCTCGCTTGTGGCCATGTTCGAACAATGCGGCTCGCCGGATATTCACCAGAACAAACACGCGATGTCGTGCGGATCCCACCCATAGAACCAGACGCCCGGGCCGACATTGTCAATTTGCCATCCAATTCCATGGCGCTACCTGCAACACGCAAAGATAAACCGCGAGACATTGTTGCATCCCCAATCAATAACAAGTTCGTAGACGGCGCAGTTGGTTCCATCTCCAGCTTGCGGGCACCCCAATCACGACCGAAGAAAAAATCGGGTTTGCAGGCTATGCTCGCTCGCAACAGGGAGCAGGAGCAGGCACGGGCGAAGGGGAAAGATCACACTGGAGTATCTGGATTGTCAGCGTTCCTGAACGGGCTCTAAGCATATCTGTTAAATGGATTCATTCGAAGCCGAAATATATCATGTAAGATACAGACTCGAGTCAGCGTTTCGGTGCCCACAGGTCATATAACTCCCTGTCTGCAGGATCAAAACATGTCAGCAAGGCAGGGTCCGACCGAACGACGATTGGGCGTGGCTGCAGTGAGGTGGCTGTCGCATAACCGCTGCGGTATGGTCTGGAGGCATCAAGCCTTATGGGTGTGATCTTGGCTATTGGGGACTGCAACGTTGATGCAGACGTGGGTGAGCTCCCTGTGCTACTGGACTGCGGAATCAGTCAGTCCGTGGTGCTGGGATGCAATGGCGTCTGGCGTACCTGTGGGCTGCGAGACGGGGTACTGGACGCCGTAGTGTTGGACATTCTGGCGATGGTTGTTGCAGAACAGGGCGACACTTCATTCCGGCGGATGTTGCTCGCGTGACGCGCGAGTCACGCGTTGTGAAGTCATTTGAATTGGACCCCTTTGTGTCCAACCCCAGAAGGACCTTCGTTCTCCCCACCACCATGAACATCTTTCGCAGTCGTGAGTACCCCTAAGACATATTCGCAGCACATACCCTGAGCGCGATCTCTTCTCCAGTGATTGGCAAAGTCTGGCGTTCGTCAAGTTGTCTTCAATTTTCGACCTGCTTAATTAATCGCTCGCTTTCCAGAGGATCCCAACGCTGAAGAGGTTGTCAAGATTGCTTCGGGTAAGCTCAGATCCGCTTTTTGTCGCCAGCCACAGCCAACGTCAACTCAGGGAGGCTTTTCTTGACCCGCACCGAAATCCTTCGCAGCAAAAGAAGCTGCATGTGTGTACTATCTTTTCGCGTCCCAGCTCTATCTTGACACACACTCTCAAGATACAATGAAGCCATGGCTACCATTCGCCGCATTCCTTCCCTCGAACACAATTTCCAACTCGTTATTACGAAAGTTTATGAAGATGAAGACCAAGAACTTCTGGAGGACGAAGATGAGAGTGTGTACTCTTTCACCATCATTGCTCTTGATTGTGGCACTCACATACAAGCCACAGCCGAAGAAGAACGTGTCTTCCTGATCGGAGAAGAGCTCGAGTTTAGGTTAGGCGAAACCGATGGCGAGCCGACTCTCATCTGGCGCGACCTGCAAGGGGATGTCGATGAATTCTACGAGTTCGTATGCCCGGACACCAACGCCCCTACCCGCGCTTTCTTCGAAACCTGCATGTATCGCGCCATGTACGAGCGCAAGTACAAGCGAAGTGCCGACAGCGCTCCAGAGTCCGCATTGGATGAGTTCGTCTACAAGTGCGCTTCTCTGCTTCATCTATCATCCCCAATCACCAACCAGTTGGACCAGGCCGAAGGCAAAGGAGTCTGTCTCGAAGCCGAAACAAAAGGCTGCGCCTTCCAAGGCATCGTCGACAAAGGTCAAGCCTGAACCTGAACCTGAACCGGTCGAGGAGAAGCAACGTACCCCACAACCTCGTGAATCCCTTGGCTTGACGCCCGTCACCCTCCCCAGCGCCACCTCAGTCCTCACACAAGAAATTAATCTCTACCGCTGGAACTTTGATGCCGAAGAATTTGAAAATCAGGGGATTGCGAACGCGCAAATTCTCAAGAGCAACGCGCCTGGCTTCCATTATTACCTTGCGGTTACAATGAGTGGCGGACCTCTCCTCTGCCACCCCCTGTCGAGCGACATGAATCCGAGGTACTCGAAGAAAATGCAGACGATAACCTGGAATAATGTGGATGCTGCTGGAAACCCGAGCAGCTGGGTGCTGCTCTTCCCAACTTTAGAGGACTATCAGAGCTTCCAGGCTACGTTCATGAGCTCGCTGTGGGAGTCGCTGCACCAGACCTCATGGGCAAAGATCAAGGGAGACGAGCAAGACTATGTGATGAGGTCGGCAAACGATGAGGACGTTGAGATGCGGGATGTGGGGGACGAGTCGGACGATGACGAGGAGGTGCAGGCTGCTCTGGACCCCGATGAGGGTATGTCATGTTCATACATGGATTTTCTTTCTCTGACGTTTCTTAGAACCAAGTGACGATGAGGAAGAGGAACCACAGTCGGAAGACGACGACGACATCCAACGGCCAGCGGAAATCAAGGGAGACCGCAACTCACAGCTGACTGTTGGCTACAAGGGTGACCGTTCCTATGTTGTCCGCGGGAACAACATCGGTGTCTTCAGTCACAACAAAGGGTCTGTCAAATATTACGCAACTATAAGCAAGCTGGCCACACCGAAGGGCAAGGAGTTCAAGCCTGCGCACGTCATGCTGCACGACCAAGATACCAAGATGATCCTTATGAATGACAAGGATCCCAACTCGCTCTTCAGCCTTGACATCGAGCGGGGCAAGGTTGTTGAGGAGTGGAAGGTCCATGACGATATTCCTGTTCTCAATATCGCGCCTGAGAACAAGTTCGCACCGACAACACGCGAACAGACAATTGTTGGCACGTCTGGCAACGCCCTCTTCCGCATTGACCCTCGTATATCTGGTCAGAAGCTTGTCGACAGTCAGTACAAGCAGTATGCAAGCAAGAATCAATTCTCCGGGGTGGTCACCACTGCTGCGGGCAAGCTGGCTGTTGCAAGCGAGAAGGGGGATATCCGGTTATTCGACTCGATTGGGAAGAACGCGAAGACCGCTCTGCCTGCACTTGGAGACCCTATCCTCGGTATAGACGTTACTGCAGACGGCCGGTGGATTGTGGCGACGACGAAGACGTACCTGTTGCTCATCGACACGCTCATCGGCGAGGGCAGATACGCGGGCTCTCTAGGATTCGATAGGAGCTTCCCGGCGACTGCGAAGCCGATGCCGAAGAGGCTACAGCTGAAGCCCGAGCATGTTGCGTATATGGGGAACAATATCTCGTTCACGCCTGCCAGGTACGCCTTGTGCTTCTCTTCATCTTCCCCTGTGCATCGAGGCTGATTGCGTTGAATGTTTTTAGGTTTAACCAGGGAGAAGGTCAGACCGAGAACACGATTGTGACGTCTACGGGCCAGTTCGTGATCGCATGGGACTTTGCGAAGGTCAAGAAGGGCTTCAACGACAAATATGAGATCAAGAAGTATGAGGACCACGTTGTGCAAGACAACTTTAAGTTTGGGGATGATAAGGAGATCGTGCGTTCTACGCGAGTTTTGGCTAACGATGCTTTTAACGCTGACGGTTCTGCTCGTCTTCTCCCTTCAGATCGTGGCATTAGACAATAATGTCCTGGCTATCAACAAGAAGAATCTGAAGCGCCCAACGCGGCAATCTCTTGCTTCACCGGTGGGGGGAAGTCATTCGGGTATTGTGAACTCGCCCTACTGAAAGCTGTAAATTAAATACTCCGTACACAATGTTTGTACAGCTAGAGAACCATCTGTCCCTATTATACAAAAATCAAGACAAAGCGGGGTGATAAAGATAGTTTAGTTGAACTGCAAGGGTTCACTTGTCTGGTCGACGGTTGCATCCAAAATTAAAAAATGGCGGCACAGGGGGGTCAAGTTGATGGCTGAGAAAGCTCCGAATGTCCACAAACAAGCATCTTCTCTATTCGACCGAGTATGGTTGACAGACAAGGAGAGTTATGAAGTCCTTTCATCTGATTTGTCGGACAACTGGCTGGTTCCACTTTGAACTGTGTTGGAGCTCGGGTTAATGGTAGAAAGTTTGGGATATGGTGCGTCGCGTTTATCCACATAGCGCCCAACGCCTAGATGCCACAGGATTCGGGGAACCATGAGGGTGAGACCCAACAAGACCGTGGTCCAAAGCATGGGGCTCCACTCCGCAAAAACCCATCGGGCGTCCCCCAGCGACCACAGAGTCACGGAGAGATGGAACACATCCCCCATGAGGAGGGGCGTCATGAGCGCAAATACTATCTTCTCTTGAAGTGCAGGGGAGTCTTTAAGGTGTTTGCGGACCGCTGTCAGGACGAAGATGTTTACGACGCCAAGGAGCGCGCAGACGTGGGCAAGCTGGAGGACCGTGACGAGGGTTGGACGAGGCAGGACGTCGAAGGGTATCGTGCCTGGTTCCCAGGGTGCTTGTGCATTGTGTGTCTAGACGAGGGAAGGATAAGCCCTCAGCAAGCACTGAAGATTGTCGTAGGCAATGGTATGCGTACTGTGAGTGGATCACTTTGTGCATGGACCCAATTCAGTAAAGGTTGCTGGATTGAAGGTCGTGGTCGACGTACGCGAGCGCTCCCAAAAACCCAATAATGGTCAGAAATGGCTCACATGCAGCGAAGCAGAAATAATAGAGGTCAGGGATAGCTGAAGCGGGTGCCATGGAGGAGGCGAACCTAGCATGAACGCAGGTAATGTTTATAAGGCAGTTCAGCATTCCGGCACTCATCAGCCAGCCCTAAAGTCGGCTGATGGCACCTTATAAGCGTCACTCGATCGTATTGAAGCTTTCATCTTACAACCAAGGCCTCTCAACCAAGGTGGGCCAGCGCTTTCCACAACGCGGGCTCTTTGCCTAATGGCGAGGACCGAGATCACAACAGCGTACGATATAATGCTTTCTTTCGATTACCCATACCGATGAAGAGCTTCGCTTCGTACCTACATTTTCTGCAATCTCATTACCCTCTTGTAGAACACCTCATTCCCTGCAGATTCGCCACCAATCCCGTTCGCCGTGAGCCCGTTCGGATCCGCATCTCTATCCAACGTCTTTGCGCATCAAGAGTTAGAGGTCAACTCGACCTTTAAATTTTCATCAGAATCTCATTAGTGATGACGTTCACGATGTTTGCCTCAATGCTCTCCAGGAGTCCAGGGGCTGCCGACGCACCCACTCTCTCGCGCTGCCTCCGACTTTTCAGTCATCTACCTCGTTGGGCATCCAGAGCATGGTTGACGTCTGGGCGTTGGCGTCTGGTTCTGTTCGCAACCGTATCATCAGCTATTCGCTCCTCACGACTCAATTACATTGCCTGACTATGACAGCCATCGTCCTCCTCCTCGGCATTACGTACCTCTAGAAGGGGTGACTACAAGGCAGGCACCGGTCTCTCCCCTTCCACGCAGGCAGCCACCGCTAGAGGCAAGGAGGTTCAGCTGACAAAGTTAGGATGTCCAGAAGTCAGTTTGGTCAGACAGGCTTGGTTCGACGGCAAGCAGGCTGAGACACACGTCCGCGAAATGGCCCTGGGGGTCCAATCTCCTTTAGATCCCCCTCTCGATGTGCCACGACTCTTGAGCGATTTCCAGACGCCCGCGATGTTNGTTTGGTTTCGCCATGTATAACCTTGACAGGACACACCGCTTCATAAAGATCGTCCCGCCGGTGTGTCCTTTCCTTTGGAATTTGTCAACACTAACTATCTAGATGTTCACTCGCGACGCAAAGTTAGGCACGAGGGTCTTCCAGGCTGCTTCTGTTCAAGACTTCGATTGGACCTTTCTGCGACTCGCGTCCTTCTCTGCAGCTCCTAGAGCGGGGCCTTCCACCGATCTGACGGCTGACCGAGAATAACGTTCTGAATAACAGAGACGGGGACGATTCACAGAAAGAGGCTCACGGAATAGCGGTTGAGCCTAAAGCTTCCAGGCATCTAGCCCTACCTTGCGTGCTTCGAACGCGCTTTTGACCTCCTAGGTGAACTCCCAGACAAACGGTTCGAGAAAGCAGTCATGTTGCTCAGAAAGATGCACAATGGCTAAACATAATATATCAGAAGAACTATTACTCCTCTTGGGGAGGCTTTGCCGATCCGTCAGGGCAAATCCGGGTCTTGGAAGAGTCACTTGGGCCCCGGTTGCACATTGCTCCAAGCCACAGCACCTCGGAACCCTTTGCTGCGTCCTTTCTCTCCACCGCTGATCCAATGGCTTTATTTCAATATGACGATACCCACTCTTCTGACATGGGAGGCCACAATCCGTCCGGAAGCTTGTTTGACACGTTCACTCGCCCCGAGAGGTTATCCTTACGGCTTGGGAGGTTCCATCTCTATGGCAGGTGACCCTGCGCGCTGC
>Ga0065721_10050821_pt1 | contig 17755 bp, 10 predicted proteins | sample Mesricmetagenome_FD_59108 | JGI IMG/M metagenome (GOLD analysis project Ga0065721, IMG submission 59108) | Mesophilic microbial community from rice straw/compost enrichment Sample: eDNA_1 v2 (version 2) | ecosystem: Engineered > Solid waste > Grass > Composting > Bioreactor | place: USA: Davis... | reverse complement strand
CGCTTCTTGAATTTCGAGATACCCGCAGCTTCCTCAAAGAGTGTTCTCCGGCTGTTATCCTTGTCATTCAACAGGTCGTCGACCATGCCGAGTTCGATGATGGCATAGCTGTTCGACGCAACACCGGTGTCCATGAAGAGGTTGGTAATGTCCTTCAGCCTGCACGTTACTCCGTTAAGCAAATATTCACTTTCACCGGACCTGTACAGTCTGCGTGTAATAGTGATCTGCGAGTATTCGGTAGGGAGGATATTCTTCGTGTTGTTGATCGTCAGCGATACTTCTGCCATCTGCTGCGGTGAACGGTTGCTCGTCCCATTGAAGATGACATTCTCCATCTTCTCAGAGCGCAACGCGCTGGTCTTTTGTTCACCCAGAACCCAGCGGATCGAGTCTACGACGTTCGATTTACCGCATCCGTTCGGGCCAACAATCCCGGTGATTCCCTCGTCAAAATTGATAACAATTTTGTCGGCAAAACTCTTGAAGCCTTTGATCTCCAGTTTCGCTAATTGCATGCTGTAGTGGTTGTAGTGGTTGTGCAGCCTCCAGTATGTCTAACAGTGTAAAGCGAGTGTTGAAACCTCACCCGGAGACAGCGTACTGAATGGCAGGAGGCAAAGATAAGCCACCGCTTTCTGCAATTCAAAATAAAAATATGGGGCTGACCGATCCCCGCCCAAACCCCATAGAAATCAGCGCTATAGGGTTTTTGAAGAAAATTCTTAACTTTGTTTAATGGATGCTGAGTTTTGGATCTATCTTATAATAGGGATCATCTACTTTGTCAGCAGGCTGTTCAAAAAAGGCGAACAGGCCGGCTCCGATATTCCTCAGCCTCCGCGCCGCGAACGGGCGAGACCGCGTCAGGCGCAGCCACCACCATCGGCTGACGCCGAGAGACCGCTCACTTTTGAGGAACTGCTCCGAGAAATTACGGAAGGCAGGCAGGCCTCGAAACGTGCGCCGCAGCCGGTCCCGGCATACGAGTCCTACGAAACAGTGACTGACGACGAGGCCCAGAGCCTCGAAGAAGTGCCTGTGGATGAAGAGGAAGTGTCTCCAACGCGCTGGAAACCCTACGAGCAGGTTCCGGCGACCACTTTTGAGCGGAGATCACTTGAAGAAACCCTTCACCTCGAGGATACAGTAGTCGAATTCAAGAAATTTGACGTCTTTGAGCAGAAACAGGAAAAAAGGCGTGCAGACGATTATATCAGGATTCTTCGCGACCCTGGATCGTTAAAACAGGCCTTCGTGCTGAGCGAGATACTAAAAAGGAAATTCTAACACGCGGAAACTGATTTTTTGAGCTGAAATATTACCTGCATTGGGTAATGGATTTTTTGAGTAAGTGGTGCCAGCGAGTAATCCAGACCTTTGATTCGACTTCCTGGTTACTATAGTTATAGAGGATTTATATATACTGATAATTTTTTTACCGCGCCATGCGCCTATACCTGTTCTTCTGCACTGTAGTGCTATTCCTATGCACTGCTTACAACAACGCGTATGCCCAGTCCGCCCAACGGGCTGATTGTCCGGAAATCAAAGTCAAAGCAGAAATTACTCACACACGCGCCCGAGGTGACAATGGAGAAATTGTGCTGAGGTTTGAAGAGACGCCTTCTGCGGATAAGTACATCATCCTTTTGACGTGTCCTGGCTGCCCTGAGGCGAAGAAGGCTGTGGATTTTTCATTCAAAGGCCTTAAGGCCGGGCACTACGACATTTATGTAGTCGACAAAAAGGGCTGTTCTAAACAGTTAAATCTTCAAGTTATTTAGGGATGCAACACAAACTCCGCGTATTCCTTTGCTCATTGATTTTTCTGTGTGGTGGTGTCCTCCTGACACAACAGAAGGCCTTTGGTCAGGCCACGGTGGAGATTGACGAAGTCAAGAATTCATGTGGTACTCAGAACAATGGCTCATTCCGAATTACCGTGACAGCAGGGACAGGACCTTTTCAGGCGATTGTCGTTGTACCTTCTACTAGTTATTTTGCAGTAATTGACCTTACACTTGGTGTTCCAGAAGTGGTGGGAGTTCCGCCCCCAATCACAGATATCGGGCTACCGCCCGACAACAACATTCTTGTAACGGTAAATGACTTTGATCTCGCGAATCCCAACTTTTCAACGACTGTCCAAATACTGTCGAATCCTGAAATAACAGGAATCACGACTACATCAGTCAACAGTACTGACATCACGTGTCTAAGTCCGAACGGATCCATCACGATCAATACAATCAGCGGAGGTTCCGGTGATTTTGACTTCTCATGGACGGGACCCAATGGATTTACCGCGACGACTCAGAACATCAGTAATCTTTCCGGTGGCGACTACGTTGTGACAGTTACGGATCGAAACGCTAACTGTTCTTTCACTTCGAATCCAATTACCATCACGGACCCGATGCCGAGTCCGTTCACTATTTCCAGTGCTGATCTTGCGCCTTGCGCGAACAGTCCTTTCACCGTCAATCTTTCATTGGCCGAGGCAAGTGTCGACTACGAATTGTATGTCGATGGGAATCCCACCGGTATTGTAGTGACAGGCCCAGTGTCCTCACTTGTTCATCCTGGATTGCCGGCGGGACCTCATACAATCTCCGTACAAGCAACGATGGGGCTTTGTAGCCCGATCTTCAGCACGAATAGCCTCAACTTCAACATGGACGCAGGTCCGACCAGTGCCGTGCTGAGCGGGGATGCGCTTATTTGCGCAGGTAGTTCAACCGATCTCGTCGTTACCATCACGGGTGGTACCGTGCCTTATACGATCACGATCGACAACGGGGTGGGTACTATCAACAATTACGTCAGTGGGACTCCAATTCCTGTGAGCCCAGGGGCTTCGACAACCTACCAACTTGTCGGAAATGTGATCGACGCCAACGGGTGCCCTGTTGCCGGAACCGGTTCTGCAGCCGTGACTGTCAATCCTCCGCCCACCGCTACCATCAGTGGTGGAGGAGAGTATTGCGTGGGCGGTGCATTGCCTACCGTGACCTTTACGTTCACAGGTGCGGCTCCGTTCAGCTTTACGTATACGGACGGCACCACTCCGGTGACGATAAACAATCACAATGCGTTGACGTTCGAGGTGCCGAATGCACCGGTAGGAACCTATTCGATCACAGCCTTGACGGATAATAACGGTTGTCCCGGTACGTCACTTGGCACTCCGGTAGCAGTATCAGAAAATCCTCTTCCCACGGCGAGCACAAGCGGTGGAGGAACGGTGTGTGCGGGTGATCCACTTCCAGGGATAACCTTCACTTTTACAGGCGAAGCTCCATTTGACTTTACGTACACCGACGGCACAACGCTGTTTGCCATCGTTGGCCACAACAACACAACCTTTACGATTCCAAATGCTCCGGCAGGAGCTTACTCTGTTAAGAGTGTGACTGATGCCAATGGTTGTGTCGCGACTGATCTCGGCGGTGTTGCTGATGTGATAGTCAATCCGCTTCCGACGGCAACGATCAGCGGTGGAGGATCCTACTGCGAAGGCAGTGTGGCTCCGACCGTTACATTCACCTTTACGGGAACAGCACCATTTGATTTCACTTATACTGACGGAGTGACTCCGGTTTCAGTGACGAATCACATGTCATTGACATTTGAGGTCACGAACCCTGCCGTTGGAACTTACTCGATCACAGCTCTGTCGGACAACAACGGCTGCGTTGCTACTGCACTCGGCACACCAGTAAACGTCTCTCAAAATCCTCGTCCGACGGCCGCGGTAAGCGGAGGAGGCACGGTCTGCGCGGATGGAACTCTGCCCGATGTTACATTCACATTTACGGGGACTGCGCCATTTGACTTTACGTACACTGATGGCACAACACCGGTGGTTGTGGCCGGACATGGTACGAATACTTTTACCATCAACAATGCTGCGGCAGGTACTTATTCCCTCGTATCGTTGACCGATGGTAACGGTTGTGTGGCTACGAACCTCGGCGGAAGTGCTAACGTAGTTGTTAACGCACTGCCTACTGCTGTTGTTTCGGGAGGTGGGGCTGTTTGCGCGGGCGATCCTTTGCCCAGTGTGACTTTCACGTTCACCGGGACGGCACCGTTTGATTTCACTTACACCAATGGTGTCTCCAGCGTCACAATCAACAATCACAACTTCAATACATTCACAATTACGACTGCGGCTGCAGGAAACTATGCAGTTACTGCGCTGACGGACGACAATGGATGTGTTGCTACAGATCTCGGGACACCGGTGGCTGTTGTTCAGAACCCTCTTCCGACGGCTGCGTCCAGTGGTGGAGGAACAGTATGTGCTGGCGATGTGCTTCCTGATGTGACGTTTACCTTCACCGGGACGGCCCCTTTTACATTCACCTACACTGATGGAACTACTCCAGTTACCGTCAATAATCACAACAACAATACTTTCACGCTTGTAAATGCTCCTGCAGGTAGCTATCGCGTTACTGCGCTGACGGACGTGAATGGTTGCGTTGCAACAAGTCTTGGAGGTACCACGAACGTCGTTGTAAATACGCTTCCTGAAGCTACTATCAGCGGAGGAGGTGCTGTTTGTGATGGTAGTGCGCTCCCTTCTGTTACGTTCACATTTACCGGTGCGATCCCGTTTGACTTCACTTATACGGATGGGACAAACACTTTCACCATCAACGATAACTCAACGACATTTACAATTCCGAATGCGGCCCCTGGCACATACTCGATCACCGCACTCGCGGATAACAACGGTTGTGTTGCAACTAACCTTGGAACCCCTGTTGTTGTAGTTGAGAATCCGCTGCCGACTGCCGTCGTAAGCGGGGGAGGAATGGCGTGTGTGGGTGGAGATGCCCCTGAAGTGACCTTCACATTCACGGGAACGGCTCCATACAATTTTACTTATACAGATGGAACAGGAACGTTTACCATCAATAACCACAACACCAATACGTTTGTAATTGCCGACGCGGTGGCAGGAACGTATTCGGTTACTGCACTCACTGACGCCAACGGCTGCGCGGCTGTTGATTTTGGTGGATCAGTCGATGTAGTTATAAGCGCTCTTCCTACTGCAGTAATCTCTGGTGGGGGTGCATACTGCGAAGGTGGGGCACAGCCTACCGTAACGTTTACATTCACAGGTGCATTGCCATTTGACTTTACCTATACGGATGGTGTTACTCCTGTTGCTGTCAACGGGCACAACTCTCTTACTTTTGAAATTCCCAATGCTCCCGCAGGGACTTACTCGATCACCGCGCTCACAGACGCGAATGGTTGCGCCGCGACTGACCTTGGTACGCCAGTCAATGTCGTTGAGACTCCTCTTCCGACGGCTGCGGCCAGTGGTGGAGGAGCGGTGTGTACGGGCGACGTGCTTCCTGATGTAACGTTTACTTTCACAGGAACTGCGCCATTTGATTTCACATATACAGATGGAACAACTCCGGTCACTATTAACGGTCATAATAGCACAACCTTTACAATCGCCAACGCGGCCGAGGGTAGTTACTCCGTGACGGCACTCACCGATGCGAATGGATGTGTTGCAACGACCTTGGGAAGCAATGTTGATGTGATTGTCAATGAACTCCCTACGGCCGCGATTTCAGGTGGCGGAGCTTATTGCGTCGGTGACCCATCACCTACTGTAACCTTCACGTTTACCGGAGCGATCCCGTTTGATTTCACCTATACTGATGGTACTACCCCGGTGACGATCACCGGCCACAACGCGTTGACCTTTGATATCCCGAATGCTCCTGCAGGAACTTATTCAATTACATCCTTGACGGATAACAATGGTTGCGCGGCTACGTCGCTGGGAACTCCCGTCATTGTTACCGAGAACCCTTTGCCGACTGCAGCGGTCAGTGGGGGAGGTGTCGTTTGTCAGGGTGATGCCCTTCCAGATGTTGTTTTCACCTTTACTGGCGTAGCACCATTTGATTTTACATACACAGACGGAACAACACCCGTTACCATTAACGGTCACACTAGCACAACATTTACAATTACCAATGCTCCGGCGGGTAACTACTCCGTTACTGCGTTGAACGATTCCATCGGCTGTGCGGCCACTTCATTAGGAGGTACGGCGACGGTCACTGTTGAACCTGCACCTACCGTGAACGCCGGTAATGCACAAATGATCTGCGGGGGAGAAACAATTTCCCTGATCGGCTCATCTGTCGGAGGTTCTGCCACCACTGGAGCTTGGAGTATCATCGACCAACCTGTCGGCGGTGACGGGCTGCTCAGCGATGAAACACAGACTGCAAATCCTTCCGCAGTCACTTTCACTGCATCGGTACAAGGAGTCTACACGCTCCGCCTCACAACGGATGATCCTGCCGGAGTGTGCGTGGCAGTCAGCAGTGATGTATTGATCACTGTTACGAATGGCGCGACCGTTGACGCAGGTCCTGTGCAAACGATCTGTCAAAGCGATGTTGCTACACTGGCAGCAACAGCTTCAGGTACTACCGGAACAACATGGACTACTTCAGGGGATGGAACGTTTGACGATGCCTCCCTCCTGAATGCACAATACACTCCCGGTCCCAACGATAAGCTGAATGGAACGGTGACGTTGACAATCACTACTGGCGGACCTTGTGCTCCTGTGAGCGACGATGTCGTAATCACCATTGTCGCAGATCCGACGGTTGATGCGGGCACCGCGACCACTATCTGCTCGACTGGGTCAGTTGTATTGAATGGCTCATTCGGAGGATCAGCTACGGGCCTTGTCTGGTCGACAAGTGGTGATGGAAGCTTCGATGACGTCAATGATCCCGATGCTACTTATACTCCCGGTATTAATGATGCCGCGGCGGGAACAGTCACACTCACTGCCACGACCACAGGTACGTGCGCCGTTACTGATGTTGTAACTATCACGATAAACCCCGCTGCTGTTGTTGACGCCGGCAACGATCAATCAGTGTGTATCGGTAACACAATTGTACTAAATGCTCAGCTTGCCGGAAGCGCGGCTACTTTGACATGGACCTCGTCAGGTGACGGAAGTTTTAGCAATCCTAATGATCCAGGTGCGACTTATACTCCTGGACCCAATGATATCACGAACGGCTCAGTTATTCTTACGGCGACGACCAACAACCCTCCAGGTCCTTGCCCTGCGGCCACCGATAACGTCGTGATTACATTCATTCCTCTGCCAGGCGATCAGACCACCGCGGGAGTGGATACATGGATTGGTTACGTGTATGATGACTCGGGCGATGCTGCCCCGTACCCTGGAAGAGTTGACTTCAATACCACGAAATACCGTGGGTATATTGAAGCTACTGACATTGCGGGAATGAGTCCGGCTTCGTCGTACCATGTGGCTCTTGATACTTTCGATCTCAACCTCGATAGCACTAACCCGTTGCAAGGGCCAAACGTGTGTGGCTCGTATCTGAACGAATACAGCATTCGATACAAGATGTCGAAGACGTTTACCGAAGGAGTGTATCGGTTCACAGTCGGATCCAACGATGGTGTGAGATTGTTGATTGACGGCGTAGAGGTAATCCCTGCTGCAGCGTTCAATGACCAAAGCTATACGCTTTATACGACCGCGCCGATCTGCTTGTCTGGTTCTCACTTGCTCGAGATACAGTACTACGATAACACCGGAGAATCTCGTCTTTCATTTGAGTACGAAGCGGTTCCGGCGTTGTCGACGAATGGCCCGCTGGCGTTGTGCGTAGACTCTCCGGCTCCTGTTTTGACAGCGTCGACTCCTGATCCGGATGTGCTCGACTTCATCTGGTATAAGGACGGTGCATTGGTTTTCACCGGGGCGAACTACACTCCGTCGGCGGCTGAATTGGATATGACCACCGCATCAACGACGACATTCACTGTCAGAGCCGTGTATGCATGTGGAGAGGGGCCTGAAGCAGATGTGGTTGTCAATATTCTCAATAGTGCTACCGTTGATGTTACTCCACAAACGATCTGTGAATCTGGCGGAGTGGTCGATTTGACCGCGTTTGTCAACGGCGTTCCCGCGGGAGGCACATTTGTCTTCTCCGGTCACGCGAACATCACTGGGAACAATTTTGATCCTTCCGGTCTTGCTGGAAGCACCATTCCGATCCTTGTGGATTACTCTATCGGATCTTGTACGGCGTCGCAGGCCACGTTGAATATCACCGTGACGGACATTGCGACGGTTACTGTTCCGACAACAGCGCAGACTATTTGTGAAGCATCCGGACCAATCGATTTGACTGCATTTGTGAGTGCAGCACCATCCGGTGGTACATTCACATTCAGTGGTCCTCAAGTAGCAGGAAGTACATTTGATCCTTCGGGTCTCTCCGGAATTCAGACTATCACCGTTGACTACTCGGTTGGGGGATGTGCTGCAACACCGGTGACATTCGACATCGATGTTGCTACAACTGCGACCCTTGTTGCTGGCAATGCCAACGCATGTCAGAATGGTGGACTTTTAAATCTCCTCCCGCTTGCAGTTGCGTCTCCTGCAGGAGGAACGTTCACATTTACAGGTCCGGGTGTGACTGGAAATATGTTTAACCCGGTTGGACAAACGGGTGTGGTCAATATTGCAGTTAACTATGACTTTAATGGCTGCACAGCCAATGGAATCATCCAGGTTACAGTCCTCGCCCCGGATAACCCGTTGTGTATCGGGGGTAATTGTGCTACGGTTGTGATCGTTCCGAAAACTGAACCTGCAACCTGTACGAACTCGGATGGACGCATGGTGATGAGCATTAAGCCGTTTACACCTGCGGTCAACAACACTGGCGTACGCATTACCATCGACGGTATATCATCTACGGGTCTGAACATCACCCGGACGATTTACAACGACAGTGTGTTTAACATGCTTCCGGTGGGTAACTATACCTACACGATCGAGTATGGAGATCCGTCTTGTATTAAGACAGGGTTGTTCTCCATTGATCAATCCGGTACCGTCGGAACTCCGATTGTTTCAAACATTGTTAGTCCGATCTGTGCAGGAACTGCGACAGGTTCCGTTGTGCTTGATGTACCAGGCGAAACAGGAAATATTCTCGAGTGGTCGTTGGATGGTGGATTGACAGATCCGTTCAAGCCGTTCACCGCAGGTACCGCAGTCACAGGTATTCCGGCCGGACCGGCTCCTACATTCCAGCAAGTGATCAGTGTGCGTCGTAACGCAGGTGATGTATGTTATTCATCGGTCACATTCGCTATGCCTGAGACTGCAATAGCGATCAATGCAACCTTCGATCTGACTCCGGCTACTTGTAATGGAAACGACGGAGCGATCACCGGAATCACACCGTCGGGTGGAAGTGGTGGTCCGTATACCTTCTCGATCGATGGAGGACAAACGTATCAGACAGTTAACGCCTTCAACGGACTCGCCGGTGGAAACTATACGATCCGCGTACGCGATGCCTCGGGATGTGAGCAGGATTTTGCAGCTACGGTAGTCTTCCCTGGATTCATCAATTCGGTTGTATCGAAGACAGACGCTGATTGTACTAACGGCGGCGAGAGTGGCTCGATTTCAGTCACTGTAACCGATGCCGGAATATTCCAGGTCGCGCTCACTACCGATCCATTGAATCCTCCGGCAGATAACCAGTATGTGCCGTACAACGATCCGTCCACGACGTTTACTCAACTTCCTAAAGGGCAATACTTCGTGTATGTTCGCTCGGGTAGCGCTATCTGTCCGACGAGGAGCGCTCCGATCAACATCCTCGGTGTTTACGACATCACATTTGATCTCGTACCGAACTGCGTGAACAACGAGCTTTCACTTTCACTCAATAATGTTACGGGAGAGCCTGGTGGCGCACCGCTGGAAATTGAAGTGAAGCGCAAGTTGAGCACGGCGCCGCCGGAAGTGATCTACAAACAGTTCCCGACAAACGGAGAGATCTACCTTGATCACGATGAGTACGCGTTCTTGCAAACACCAGGTGAGTACACCATCCGCATCAGTCAGTTCCAGTCTGAAGCGATATGTGTCTTGTCATCTGAGATATATGAATTTGTTGTAACAGCGCCGTTGTCTGTTCAGATCGGATCTGTTTCCCAATCTTACCCTGATGTAGCAAGTGGTGAAATAACTGTTACCAACTTTGTTGGCGGAGCTTATCCATATCTGATACGAATCGAACTGGATTCCGCTTCTTCGTTCATGTTGCCATTCTACTCGACCCAGTTTGAAGAACCGGGCGTTAACAACAATCAGCAGCTGTTCATGAGATACTCCGAGATTCCGGCTGGACGTTATTCGGTGGAGGTGAGAGATGCGAATGGCTGTATGCTCGATCTTATCGCGCGCGTTCCGCTGGATAAAGATCTGTTTATTCCTAACATATTCACTCCGAACGGTGACGGCTTGAACGATGTCTTCTTCATCCGCAACCTTCCGGAGGGAGGTAACAACCAACTCATCATCACCAACCGATGGGGTAAGCAAGTCTTTGTTTCTGAGAATTATCAAAACAACTGGGATGGTGGTGATGCCGCCGATGGCGTATACTTCTATCGACTCAAAGTGGGTGGGGGAGAAGCTGTCACTGGATGGGTGGAAATACTTCGCGGTGCGAAACCCTAAGCAGTTGCCAGCTGCCAGTTACCCGTTTCCCGGTTTGGTACCTGGAAACAGGCACTATCAAGTTTGTGTAATTAGTCACCCTAGCTGTTCCAAGAATTTCACAGTATCAACCCGATCAGCGTAATCCCACACTTCGGGAGATTGGGCCTGGCCGAATGGTACGTAATCGGGCTTGCTGCGTCCTACCACACACTGAATCTTTCCTGAGAACTGTTCAAGGCGCGTAGACAATTCTTCCTGGTCGGTATAACGTTCGAGGTATACTACGGAGATTGGTGATACAATCCTTTCGTTTTCCTGGAGGATCACAAACCCCGAGTCGTAGAATGGGACCTTGTTCACAAGCAAAATAGATTTCTGATAGTCGTAGTTGTTCCTGTATTTGTGGTGGTGGATGATGTCGACGTAGATATCCCAGGCGCTGATAAGGCGAGTAGGATCGAAGTCGGGAGGGATAAAGATCTTTGATACGTTCCTGCAGCCGAGTCCAAAGTAAGTAAATACATCGCGTCCGAGCAGCATGAGATCCTCCGGTGACTCATCGCCTGTGAGGACCGCGCAAGATGTTCGGTTTTGACGAATGATGTGCGGGTACTTTCCAAAGTAGTAATTGAAGTATCGCGCGGAATTATCACTGCCGGTGGCAATGACTGCGTCGAAGTTTTTCAATCGCTCCGGAAGACTGATCAGTGGTTCAAATCGCGGTTCGATCGAGATGAGTTTCTCGACGAGAAATTTAGGGAGCACTGAGTCTTTTGACGAGAGTTTGGCCATGATCGCATGGCCACTGATTAGCACAGATAGTAGATCATGAACACCGGCAAGCGGGATATTGCCTGCCATGACTATTGCAATCGTTTTAGCGCTCGCCGGATTGAGGTTATAGGCTGATGTCCATTGTTTCAGCTTATCTCTGTCGAGATACCGGCGGACGCCTTGTAATGCAGTCTGCACGCTTCCAGGTGTGAACCATGGATTTTCGTTCTGAACGCGCAGCGCGAGATCGCTGAATTCGTCATCAGCGAGGCTATCAATGAATTTACCCAGTTTTACCAACCCTTCCAGTCGTTCGTCAGTCGTCATAAACTTTTGAATGCTAATTATCGTTTCTCTCGTATGGTTTGCAGAGTGACGATTTGAGACGTACCTTTGCACATTGCGGAATCAAAAGTAGGAAAAGCATGGCAATAATGATCACCGACGAATGCATCAACTGTGGTGCATGCGAGCCGGAATGCCCCAACACAGCCATCTACGAAGGCGGTAGAGAATGGGATTGGGCTGGTGGCACAAAGCTTGAGAAAGTGGAGCTCGAAGATGGGACTGCCATTGATGGTAAGACTCCTCAACCTCCTGTGTCTAACGAGTTCTATTATATCGTTTCAGGCAAGTGTACCGAGTGTACCGGCTTTCATGAAGAACCTCAGTGCGCGGCTGTATGTCCGGTGGATTGCTGTGTCCCTGACCCAGACTACGTTGAGACAAAAGAAGAACTTTTGGCGAAAAAGGCTTGGCTCCATCAGGAAGTGGAAGCGTAATCGACAATCGACAATCGACAATCGTCAATCGTCAATCGTGAATTGTGAATTGTGAATTGTGAATTGTGAATGTTCGTGAGTCGATGATCGTGAATCGTCAATCAGTCACGGCTCACGGGTCTGCTTAGCTCTCTTAATTTTTATCACAAGGATTTTGGCTGGAAGGAGCGCACCGCACCTTCGAGGAATTCTTTTGCCACTGAATCTCCATTACGCGGGCTATTCACGACTCACGCATCTCTATTCACGGCAATTCACGATTCACAATTGACCAGTCACGACCATCATCTCATCTTCGCTCGCTTGATCAAATAGGTCTGCAACACTGAGTTAAAATCGCTCCTCACATCCGCTTCAACGAAGTCGATCTTGTATTGATTGCATCGCATTTTAAGGCTCTTGTGAAACTTGCCAACTTCCTGGCGGTAATGAGTCTTAACATCGGCAGGGTTGAGTTTGATCTTCTCATTTGTTTCAAGGTCGATGAACTCCATCGGTCTGTCGTCAAACTCAAACTGCAGCTCAGTTTCGTGATCCATCACGTGGAAGACGATCACCTCGTGCTTATTGTGCTTGAGGTGTTGCAAAGCCTTGAAGAGGTCGTCGGGATTTTCCGCGCCGTCGAACATGTCGCTGAAGATCACTACGAGTGAGCGTTTGTGGATCTTCTCCGCTATCTCGTGAAGGACTTTCGATACCTGGGTACCACCCTCCGGGGCTTTTTGTCCGGAAAGGTTATTAAGAATAGTGAAGAGTTTATCGAGGTGGGTAGGGGTCGATTTGACCGGCGTAATCGTTTGAATGCTATCGGAAAACAAGCATAACCCTACTGCGTCGCGTTGACGGTGTAGCAGATACGCAAGTGCTGAGGCCGCGTAGATGCTGAACCTGAGCTTTGAGCGAGTGTCCACTGGATAGAACATCGAAGGAGACACGTCGATGGCAATCAGACATCGAAGGTTCGTTTCTTCCTCGTATCGTTTTGTAAACAAACGATCCGTTCGGGCATATACCTTCCAGTCTATGTGCCGTGTGCTTTCCCCATCATTGTAGAGTCGGTGTTCGGCAAATTCCACAGAAAAGCCGTGGTAAGGCGACTTGTGCAAGCCGGTAATGAACCCCTCGACCATTTGTCTGGCCAGGATTTCAAGGCTTGTATGCTGGGCTATTTCGTGAAGTTTAATACTCACAATATTGCAAATTCAGGATATTGAGTGCTATTTTAGGAGGTTATTGGGCAGATATGCTTGAGTTTCATGCCAACTATTCTTTAGGTCGACTTTGCTATGATTCTCTAAAGTATTATCTTCAAATAACCAAACGTTAAACCTAACACTAAAATTGAAGGATTGTGGAAGAAAACAAGACAAACGGTAGGGAAGAAATTTTCTCCGAAAAAGTAAAGGCAGGGAAACGCACCTACTTTTTTGATGTCAAAGCAACCCGTTCGAATGATTACTATCTCACCATCACCGAGAGCAAGAAGCGCTTCAAGGACGATGGTTTTACCTACGAGAAGCATAAGATCTTCCTCTACAAAGAAGACTTCAATAAGTTTCTGGAGGCATTAAACGCAACGGTGAACCACGTAAAGCAAGAGCTTATGCCGGATGTTGACTTCTCGCAATTCGATCAACAACAGGAACGCGAAGAAGCAGCGGCGGAAACCCAATCCAATGGCCAAGCAACTGAATTAGATACTGAACTTAAATGGGATTAATTTGAATGTACCTATACCTAATCTTATAAACCCCTGATCTTCAGGGGTTTTTCATTGGAACACGCTCTCCTTATACTTCGAATCCCTGAAATCGCCTGGTAATCCTGGCAAACTCGCGTTATCTTTGCCCCCTCAAAATCCATTAATCCTTTAATTCTAAAATCCTTTTAATCCCGTGGGTTTAAAGTGTGGTATTGTCGGGTTGCCCAACGTAGGTAAGTCAACTCTCTTCAACGCGATCTCTAACAACAAGGCTGAGGCAGCCAACTTTCCATTCTGTACGATTGAGCCTAACGTCGGCGTGATCTCAGTCCCCGATGAACGGTTGCAGATTCTTGAGAAGTTGGTGAACCCCCAACGTGTATTGCCAACGACGATTGAGTTTGTCGATATCGCCGGGCTCGTAAAAGGAGCCAGCAAGGGTGAGGGTCTTGGCAACCAGTTCCTGGCCAATATCCGGGAGGTGGATGCTATCGTTCACGTCGTCAGGTGTTTTGAGAATGACAACATCGTCCACGTTGATGGCAAGGTGGACCCTGTCACCGACAAGGAAATCATCGACACCGAGCTTCAACTCAAAGACCTCGAATCTGTAGAAAAGAAGATTGGCAGGGTGGAACGAACAGCCAAGAGCGGGGATGCGAAGGCGAAGAAAGAGTTAGCGGTTTTGCAACTTTATCGCGATACACTGCTGGCGGGAAAGAACGCACGGGCCGTTGCTGCCGATGAAGAGGACAAGAAGGCCGTCGCCGATCTCCAACTCTTGACGGCAAAGCCTGTGATCTATGTCGCCAATGTCGATGAGGGATCCATACACACAGGGAACAAGCATGTCGATGCATTGCGCGAACTCGTTAAGGCTGAGGGTGCCGAGGTTGTGGTAATCAGTGCTGCTATTGAGGCCCAGATTGCAGAACTCGACAATGAGGCTGATCGTCTGATATTCCTGGAGGAATATGGCTTGAAGGAGTCTGGATTAAACAAACTCATTAAGGCCTGTTATAAGCTGCTGGATCTCATTACGTACTTTACGGCCGGCGAAAAAGAGGTTCGGGCATGGACTATCCAAAAGGGCTGGAAGGCGCCGCAGGCTGCGGGTGTCATACACTCGGATTTTGAAAAGGGCTTTATTCGGGCAGAGGTCATCAAACTCGCTGATTATCAAAAGTATAAGACTGAACAAGGCTGCAAGGAAGCAGGCAAAATGGCGGTAGAAGGAAAGGATTACGTAGTGGAAGACGGCGACATCATGCACTTCCGCTTCAATGTTTAAAGTTTCCATACGCCACTTACGAACCTTTCTGAATTTTTCTTAGCTTTATAAACCGCTCAGATTCAGTCTTAAGCGGGCCAACAATTTTTTTCGCCCCGATTAAATTTTTTGAGGTTTGAGAATCAGAATCATCTTTTCGCTGAAGAACAGGGGAGCTTATGTTCCGTTCCACCACCAGTACTTGCTGGCACAGGTCATCAAGGGTCTGTTGGTGTTCGGGCCAGATAAGTCTTTCCTGGAATTCAACAGCTTTAATTTTTCAGGTTTGAAGGGCCAGACAAAAGTCAGTCGGAAGGGCTTGCACTATTATTCATCCAGGGTGACCCTCGTGTTCGCCTGTCCAGACAAACGGTTCCTTGACTATTTCGTCCAACAGCTATTTGCCCAGAAGGAGTTGATCGTGGGGAATCTCCATCTGGAGCCTGAAAGTATAGAAGAGGAAGAACCCGTACAGATCGGCGACGAGGTGAGATTCCTCTGCATTTCGCCCATCGTCTTGCTTCCTCCGGCTTTTAATGACGACCGCGGTAAGAAGTTCATAAATCCCGATAGCGACGAGTTTTCGGACCTTTTGTATGAGTCTACGATCCACCGCATGGAGGCGACTGGAAAATACACCGCAGAGCAGTTGACTTCATTCTACAAGTTTCAGATCGTGCCTGATAAAGACTACATAAACCGCATCCAGGCATCTCATAAGAAGTTCGCGCGGATCTATCCGCTCTACGATAACGATATCAAATTCGAAGTACGAGGATATACATTTCCGTTTACACTCTACGCCGCACGGGAAGTGCATCAGTTTATCTACGAGAATGGACTGGGCCAATTCACTCACAAGGGTTTTGGTATGCTGGATATCGCCAATAATGATCCCATTCATCGCACGGCTGAACACGAGGCTACGTACGCATAGCAGGTCCGTGAGGGCGCCTATTTAAAACGAATTGTTATCTCGGATTTCTCTCCAGGCGCAGGTATCCTATGAGTAGGTCTGCCTGTGGTTGGAAGGGTCTGTAGTACACAAGCACCTCATACATATTCTCCGTTTGAAAGTGACTGCCCTCCAGATAGTAGGGTGGATGCGTCGTAGACTGCAAAACGTATTGGTAGTCGTACCAGCCCTGCTTGAGGAGAATGCGCGATCTGTATTCACCCCTCGCTGAGTCGTATTCCATTCGATTCTCATCGTCCATGTTCCAATAGTTGAATTCGCCCGTCACATAGACATTTCCGGGATAGGGCTGGGGAGCTGCGAGCGTAAAGTTCACATAGGCGTAGTTTGTGAATGCATCATCAGGGTAGTCGAGATTCGCGGGAATAAAGCCACCGTTGAAGTCGGGAAGCTGCGAGTACGCTTCTGTTTGCCGCGACTTGTCACGCTCGATGAATACTTCGTACGGCTTGACATTGCGATTCACGCTGGCGACGTTCCTTCCCGGATTGTTCAGAGATCGCATGTCGAAGAATCGAAACTCGTTTCCTCCTTTGAACATTTTCTCCGACTCGAAGAATCGATACTCAAGTTGTTTCTCTATTTCGCGAACAAAGCTTGGTTTCAGGTCGGTCGCCACGTTGTCCCATCGACGATTCTGTCTGATGGCGACCTTTACGCTTTCCAACGGGTTAATGATCTCAAGGTGTTTGTAGTTGACTGTGAAGTTCAGTTGCTGATTCATCGATGCCACGGCTCCGGCCCCAATGAGATTCCGCTCATTCTCGAATGACACACGTGTATCGAATACCAGGAAACGCTTGGTCAGGATAATATCATTTTTATCGGTACCCCGATAGACTGCGACCACGTAGTTGCCCGGCAACTTCACGGGCGGTAATCGCAGCGAGTAATGGACATACGGAATGTGAGTATCTACAGAAAATTCAAACTCGTTTACAGGAAACTCGTTAAAGTCACCGAGAAAATCGAGATCCATGAGATTGGATCGGGTCCAGTTGTAGTTACAATGAATGATGGTGGCGTAATAGGTGTCCCGCTGATTGCGCAAGTCATCGAATTCAAGGAGGAGATTTTGGTCGCCAATGGAGGTCACGGCGGGTTGTAAGTAGGATTGTCGATCGTCAAAAGCCGGCCGGATGACAACCGTTCGGATCTCCGGTTCGTATGTAAGATCCTTGAGCTGCAGGGTTTTAGGATTGGAGGAGGAATTGAGCGAACTTTGCGCCAGAGGCGTGCAGCCTGCAAGGAAAATGGTGATAATCAACAAGTTGTTCTTCATAGGTAGCACAAAAGTATAAAACCATTCCAACCTTTTAAGGGATTCAGGAGTCTAAAATGCAGATCGGCCGTACAAACGGGTACATGCTCAGTGAACAAGAGCTAATAGACGGATGCCGCAAAGGCGACAGGGGCTTCCAGCGGGCGCTTTATGAGCGTTTCAGCAGGAAGATGCTGGTGGTTTGCCTCCGTTATTCGAAGACTACCGCCGAGGCTGAAGACATTCTACAAGAGGGGTTCGTGAAAGTGTTCCACGCGATCAAAGATTTCCGCCAGGAAAGCAAGCTTGAGACCTGGATTACTCGCATTATGGTCAACACCGCTCTTAATAGCCAGCGAAAGAAACTGTACCTCTACCCGATGGTGGATGTGGAGACTATCGATG
>Ga0065721_10050820_pt1 | contig 17760 bp, 11 predicted proteins | sample Mesricmetagenome_FD_59108 | JGI IMG/M metagenome (GOLD analysis project Ga0065721, IMG submission 59108) | Mesophilic microbial community from rice straw/compost enrichment Sample: eDNA_1 v2 (version 2) | ecosystem: Engineered > Solid waste > Grass > Composting > Bioreactor | place: USA: Davis... | reverse complement strand
GGCCGTCGTCAACCGGATCGGCGTCCGACGCCGCGTGGCGGCAGCCGCCGCGGGCGCGGCGGTCTGCCGGACCAAGACGATCTTCGCCACCGAGGGTATCCCCGCGCGGTCGATCAGAAAGAGCATATAGTGGCCCGGGGGGCACGCTGCCGGAGACGCCGGGGCGGTGACGCGCAGCCTGTCGCCGCCGCCGTTCGCCGCCACCTCGCACGCCAGAACGGCGACATGCTGGTTCATGTCCTGCGAGTGGGTGACGGACGGCAGGCGGATCAGCGTCGCCCGCGCGATCTGCTTCGCCTGCGGGGTAACGACCTCGAACACGGCGCCGTAGTCGATGGCGTCCGGAGCGGAGACGATCTGCGGGCGCGGCCCGCGGAACAGGTACGGCGGGGAGAATACCTGCGCGCTGCGGTGGCTGTCCTCGGGTGGGTTCGGGTTTTGATTATCCGGTCGGTACTCCCCGCCGCCCGCGCTGAGCACCCGCCCGTCCGGCAGCAGCACAGCCGTCGCGTGGTAGCACCGGTCCACCGCCTCCGCGGCCAGCAGCGTCCACTTCCCGGTCCGCGGGTCCCACACCTCCGGGGAGTGCACTGGCTGCCCCGCCTCCATGTCGTTGAAGCCGTTGCTCGGGCCGCCTCCGCCGCGCGTGCCGCCCGTGACCAGCACCGAGCCGTCCGGCAGGACGCAGGCATTGTGGTGCCGCCGCGGGATGTTCAGGGGATCGGTCTTCTCCCAGCGCGGGGCGGCCGCACTCAGGTCGATCGTCTCCACCTCGGCAGTGGGGACGCGGCTCCCCTGGTCCTGCCCCCCGCCGATGAAGAGGATTTGGTCGGCCGCGTACTGCACTGCCGGGCAGTAGTCCCGGAAGGCCATCGCCCGCGTCCCGGTGGGCGTCCATCCGCCGCCCGTGGGTGCGGGATCGAGCCGGTAGGTGCCGCCGAGCGGCCCGGACAGGAAGACGCCCCCGCTTGAGACGACGTGCAGACTCGGGTACAGCGGCAGTATCCCCTGCTCCCCTTCGGGGAACCGGGGAACCCCTTCGCGCCAGGCAGCGCCGTCCCATATCTGGGCGACCGTGTTATGGACGATGCCGCCGCCTTCGGCGTAGCTGCCCGCCATCACCAGGGCGTGGCCGTTTGGCAGGGTGATGGCCGTGGGGTACCAGCGGCCCCGGTTCATGGGCGGGAGCGGTGTCCACTCGCCGGCCGCGTCGGTTCCCTCATCCGCCTCGCGGAAGACCGTTGCCTGGTCGATGCCCTGGCTGTCCTTCCAGTGCCCGCCCACCACCAGAAGCTTCCCGTCCGGGAGGAACGTGTGCCCTGCGCAGAACAGGTTGACCGGGGTGACGCCGTCCTGCGCCGTCGGCCGGGACGTGGATCGGTCCTTGCCCGTCGCCGGATCCCAGACGAACGGGGAGCAGAAGTGCTGGTCCAGGTCCCCGTCCGGCGTGTCGCGCCGCCCCCACATCAGCACGCGCCCGCTCGGGAGAACGCTGGCGTGGATGGCGACATTGGGAAGCGCGAACACGGGACTCCAGGCCCCGGTCTGCGCCGGGTCGGCCAGGGCGAACGCGAACGGCGCGGCCTGCGCCGCGTCCTCGTCGGTGGTGACCGCCGACGACGTGCCGTTGCCCTGGTGCACGAACGTCCGCAGGCGGTTTGCGTAAGGAATATCGAAGTAGTACTGCACGTTCCGCGTTTCTTCCGGGAAGGACGACAGTTGGATCGAAGCGCGGTAGTACTTGTTGTTGCCGACCTCCCGAAAGAAGCGCATCGGGACGGGCCGCCATTCGGCCTCCGTGTCTGGCCGCCAGAACAGGAGGCTCCCCTTCTCCTGCTGGTCGCCCTCGTCGGGGCCGCCCCGGAACTGGTTTCCGGTGAAGAAGGTGACCTCCGTTTCCGGGGGCAGGGGACCGGCGGGATGTCGCATCCCGCCGGTCCCTCGAATCTCGGCGCTGTTGGGAAGGTGCCAGACGTTCCCGGGCTTCATACTGCCTCCTTTTCGTCCACTTGCCGCCAGGTCGGCTACTCGACCTGGACGTCGATGCGCATGCTGTCGGACCCGGCGCCGTCCCTCACCCGGATCGTGATCCCGGTCCAGTGGTTGCCGGGGCCGGGCAGGTTGAGCGGCGGGGTCGTGTCCCGCCCGATCTCGCGGCGGTCGCCCTCCGGGTACAGGTCGGTGCCGTCCCCGCGGTTCCCCAGGCCGAACCGGCGGGCGAGGTCGCGGCGCCCGTCCGCCTGCATCAGCTCGATAGCGAGGCGCGCTTCGTTGTTGACGTTCGGCAGCGACTCGTCCACCACATAGACCGCCACCCCCTCGTCGGGCAGGAAGGCGTCCTGCCCCCGGCGGCGGCGGTACTCCACGAGGACGTACTGCCGCGCGTTCATCCGCGCCGGGTTCTGGATGATGACCGGGGCGCCCCCCTCCGCCGCCGGGCGGAGTTCGATGCCTTCGCGGCCTTCTTCGAGGACCAGCGGGTCCGTCCACCCATGGAACACCCGCAGCATCCCGTTCGGGAACACCGGGGTGATGCCGCCGTCGGCCCAGGAGCCGGAGGCCATCAGGCAGTAGCCCCCGAGTCCTGCGGACCTCGCCGCGCCCTCGTCGGTGTCGTAGAAGTCGGCCCACTGCGCGGCGAGGTGTCCCCACTCGTGGGCGCAGACTCCCATCCGGCAGTCCTCGGGAACGGTGAGGAACGTTTCCGCGGTCAGTCCGCCTCCGACCTCGATGCCGCCCGGGATCACCCACTTCAGGCTCCAGATGTCCCCCTTGCGCCCCGTCTCCTCCGCCCCGTTGCCGGCGTGCACGAGGAACAGGGCGGTGACCGTGTTGGTGCCCAGGCTGTCCGAGCCGGCGAAGTCCACGCCCGCCGCCCGCGCCGCCCGAACGGCGTCCCGCGCCATACCTTGTGCGTTGCCGGGGAACGGCCCCATGCCGGACGCCTCCCCGGCGTACTGGGCGAGCGTGCCCGGCAGGCGGAACCAGCCGTGCACCGAGCCGATCACATCGATCCCCGCGCCCGGCTCGCCGCCCCCGGCCGGGCGGAAGCCGCTGACGTCGCGGTAGTACTCGCGCATGCTGCCCGTGGGGAAGACCCCGGGCTCGCCGAAGAGCATCTGCTCGTAAAGGGCGGGGGTGTGGGCCGGGTCGTGCGGCCGGTCGTCGAAGTCCACCAGCAGGACCACCGTCCGGATCTGGCCGCGCAGGAGGACGCGCGGCCGGTCGATCGGTTCGGGCGCGGGACCGCCCGGCGGCCTGGGCGTGGCCTGATCCTTCGCGGCGACGGTGTCTGCGATCCCGTCGTCGAGCCCCAGCTCCTCCGGACTCCGCCGCCCGGAGGCCCAGACGGCGAAGAAGTCGGCGAACGAGGTGGTCTCGGGCAAGACGCGGGACTGCGTCAGCTCCTGGTAGCGCGCAAACAGGCGCGAGATCAGCGCCGGGCTCGGCGGCACCCGCCGCGGGGAAGTGGCATCGCTGCTCATAGTCGTTATCTCCTTACTCTCCACAGCTCCTGAGGTCCGGTCAGAGGGCCTGCACCGGCGCCTGTACCTGGGCCTGAGCCTGCTCCTTCATGTCGGCCAGATGCGCCCCTGAGGGCGTGCCGAACTGGAGCAGGAAGGGGAGGGAGGGCGTGAAGAAGAACCCGCCTCCCTGCATGGTGACGACGTTGCCGAACGCGAACTCCTTTCTTGGCTGGTCCGCGTCGTTGTATACGGGCGCCCACTCTTGCGGCGGGCCGCCTGCTGCCCCCGCCTGGCCGATGATCGGGTCGAGGCCCGTTCCCGCCGCCGGGAAATCCGGTTTGTTCGCCCAGGCGGCCTGGATGAAGCCGAACTGGTTCGAGATGCTGCGCTGGTAGCACTGGAACAGGAGACCGACCCCGCCCGCGGGGTGCCTGGGCGTAAGGCCCGCTGCCGTGATCTCGTCGTCCGTTGGGAGAAAGCCCGAGGTATCTCCCTTGTCTTTGATCTCCAGAAGCCGTCCCCCGCCCCCCGTGCCTGATCCCTCGCGGCGATACAACTGCCGCGTGCCGAAGGTGATGCCCCGGCGCGCGATGCGGTGTTCGCGCTCCTGGATATCCGTTTGCTCGGTCGTCTGTCCCGGAGTCGGGTTTGGGATCTGCGTGAAAAGTACGCGGGCCGTGTCACCGCGCGGATTGGTCTTGCGGATGTGTCCGTGGAAGGGACAGCGCCGGTATTCGATAGAAGGAGGCACGGGAGTGTTGCCGTCCGCATCCTCCTGCGTTTCCCCCGCCGATTCCGTTGGCGTCAGGGAGGCAGGCGGCGGCGGCGCCTGCTGCACTTGCTGCGCGGGCTGCTGCTGCGCGGGCGACGGAACGGGCGGTTTCAGGTCGGTATGGTAGTTGAAGTCGTTGAAGTTGCGGAACGCGACGGCCTGCTCCGACCCGGCGGTCTCCAGGGGAATGCCGTTCTCGAAACGGCCGACCGCCATCGCCCCCCCGCGCGCACCGAAGCCGAGGTTCTTCTCCAGAGTCTTGAACCCGACCACGTTCTGCTCCAGCTTGCGGAAAACGAAGTAGGAGCCGTAGGAGTCCTCCTTCTCCACGAGCGGGTCCGCGACCAGAACAAGCGAAGGGGCGGCTGAAGGGTCCCAGGCGTCAATGCCGTACTTCTCCCGCTCCCGCGCGACTTCGTCCTCGAAGAAGAGCGGCTGGCTGATGCCGTCCCGATAGCCGAAGTGCTCCAGCGGCTGGTTCATCTCGTCGCGCAGCCCCTCGCCCTCCACCTGCTCTATCGAAGCGATGGGCTTCAGGTCCGCCTTGATGCGGTCCAGCACCTGCTGCAGCCGGGTACCGGTCCCCAGCGGGGCTTCGTCCGCGATCAGGATCATGGCGTGCGCTGCTTCGTTCGTGTTGACCGTCCAAGCGGCGGGGTCGGGGTCATTCAGCGACGACTGTGCTGCTGCCATGCCCGTGGCAAAGCGTATCCCTGCCGTGAACGGGTTTAGCTCTTCACGGAAGGCGTCGAGGTCGAAACCGAGGTAGGCGTATCCCTTCGCGCTGAGCGACAGACTGGCGAAGAGGCGCCCCGAGATGCCATTCGCCTTGAACTCCTCAGACTCGTGCATCTGCCGCAGCGCGGAGGTGACGTAGCGGCGGGTGAAATCCCCGATCCACTCCTTCACCTGATCCTGCTTGTCGTCCTCGAACGTCAGGAACAGGTTCACGGTATAGTTGCGCCCGTGCGACTTGAGGATGTTCCCTTGAAGGTTCGCCAACAGCGGAGTAAAGCTGGGATCGGTGGGGGCAATGGGGCCGTTGATGCGGTCCAGATTGATGGGCATTATGGTTTCCTCTCCTGAAAATGCAGTTCGCCGTGCCCGCCGCCGACCGGCTCCGGTCGGCGGCAGCGGCTCACCTCGCGCCGGTGATATTCGCCCCCCTCAGAGGTTGAGGGCGAAGCTCAACCCCGCGAACCAGTCGTTGTCCCAGACCTTGCCATAGGTGGGGTCCGTCGCGTTCTCCCCCGTGGTTCCGGCCTTGACCCGGCGGTTCACCCGGCCGAACTCCTGGCCGAAGGAGAGGATGATGCGGTTCTCGCGGCCGTAGACCAGGGACGCCCCGACCAGGAAGCGGTCCAGTTCCGTGTTCTGGCTGATCGGCGCACCGAGCGTGAGCGCCAGGGCGTCCGCACCGAGGGCGCGGGTGAAGCCCGGGGCGCCGGTGATGTAGTAGTGCCCGAAGGCGGTCAGGGCCACCGTGGCCCGGCTGCGGCGGTCATTCTGGTCCTCGTCCTGCAATCCCGAGGCGATCAGGCCCGCGCTGAAGTCGAAGACCTTGCGCCCCTGCACATCGAAGCGGGCGCGGGAGGTGAAGGTCGCCTCGGGCACCGGCCGCGAGCCGTCGTTGCCGGCTCCCCCGGCGGGGGGCGTGGCCGGCACCGTGGGTCCGCCGGCGGCCGGCGGGGCGTCGGCCGCCAGTTCCACCAGCGCCTTGAGGTTTGCCGAGTCGGGCGTCTGCTGGATCGTGACCTCGAAGACGTCCGCGCTCGACCCCACCCCTCCCCGGTCTTCGATGACGCCGGGCGTGTAGGCCGTGTCCATCACGCGCTCGCACAGCGCCGCTGCCGCCGTGAAGCCCGGTGCCAGCTGATCCAGATAGGCCATATAGGCCGTACTGAGCTCTGTATTGGCCTTCTTAATCGGCTGGATATAGTTCGTGTGGAACGTGGTGAATTGCTCCCGCTCCTTCGGATTTACGGGATTCGTCGCGACCGCCGCGCTCCAGAGGCGGACCATCTCGTTCTCGGCCAGGTGTACCTCCCGGTCGGCGACCTTGACGAAGTACAGCGCGTTGCTGATCGGCTTCCCGACATTCGCGGCCAGGCGGCGCATCGCGGCGATCTGCGCGCCCGTGAAATCGCCGGTAATCTCCCGGCGGTACTGGTTGCGCCGGGGCGCCGGGCGGGCGGGCGCCCCCGGGAAGACTGTTGTCATGGCCTGAAAGTCCTGGGCGTTCAGGAAGTTTGCGTACAGTAGTTTCAACTGGCTCACCGGCAGCTCGCCCTTGACTCTACTGCCCGAAACGCGCTTCAGAACGTCGCCGTTGTGGAGCGTCGGGTCCGCCTGCGCCATTGTCGCGTAGTAGTGCCACAGAAACTGGATGACCTCGTAGCGGATATCGGTGTTGGTCGGCCGGGTGGCGACGATCTCCAGGATGTCGCGGTCCATGTGCTGGATCAGGGCGTAGTAGCGGGCGTGGGCGGCCAGTTCCAGCTGGAACTGGTACCCCGCGCGCAGGCGCTGGTAGAGCGCCTTCATCCGCGGACCTAATGCCTTCCCTTCCACCATCTTCATATTCTGGAAGAGCGGATCGGTATCGGGCGGGGCCAAGGCGGCGAACAGCTTCGTATCTAGCTCGGGCATCTTGTCGAAGCCGCTCGTCTCCGTAGCCTTCGACGACGCGAAGAAGGGCTTTAGCGCGGTGGGGACGGAGGCCGTGTGGAAATCGGTCTTCGTATATTTGATGCGGTACTGCTCGCGGAAGGTGTTCGGGTTGACGATGGTCACCCGCACCGTGTCGCCGGCGCGCACGGTCTTCGGCAGCGTACCCGTGAACCGGCGCGTCGCGGCGTCGTACTGGAGCGACTGCGCGCGGGTGGCGGGGGCGGCGAGCGCCAGAGCGAGCAGCGGGACGAGTGTCAGCGGGCGCCACCATCGGCGCCGCGGTGCGAGAAGAAAGGCGGCCGCGCAGGCCGTCCGTGAATGCAACATCCGGGTCTCCTTCCCTGTCCAGCGGCTTGCACGCCGCTCGTGCGTAGAGGGTCGAACACCCCCTGAACGCGGGCCGCGCACCGTATCTATCACCGGGCCGCGGCCCCGATGGCACATTTTCTGCGGAATCTCGCGGCACCCGTGATGATTCGCCGGGGCCCCGATCGTTCACCGGGTAAAGGCCGCTTCCGGCGCTTCGATGGAAAGCCGAAGCGCCGCCGGGATAACGGGGAGGTGACGCGGCGGGCGGCCGCCGAATGTAACGCCGTTTGCACGCCGCTGCACGCCGGGAGACGTGCGAGCCGCGGCGGGAAGGGGAAGGGTCGGCGCATGGAAGGGGAAGAACCCCTCGGGATGCTGCAGCCGCGCAAGGAGCAGGAGGTACAGGCGCCGCCGCGTGGCGCCGCCGCGCGGCGGCGCCTGCGGTGGCGCAGCCTGGCGTCCGCGCTCACGGCGTTCACCCGGGCCAGCGCGCCGGGCCTGAACGAGGACGAGGAGACGGCCCGCGCCGCCCTCGACTACCTCTTCCGGGAGAGCGTGACGCCAGCGCGCCAGTTCCTCGCGCGCCGCTTCGAGGTCCGGGACGAGAGTCTGGCCGCGGACCTGGTCCAGGGTGTGTTCGTCCGCCTCTGGGAGCGCCGGGCCACGCTTCGCTTCGATTCCCAGGCCGCCTGGTTCGCGTTTCTGCAAACAGCGCTTCGCAACGCCTTCATCGACCGGGTGGTCCGCCCCCGAGACGGGACGGCGCCCGGCGGCGACGCGGCCGAAACCGCCGCCGAAGCCGCGGGCGATTCGGGAGCCGACGCGGCCCGCTCGCTGGTCGCGGCGCTGCTGGACGCGGCGGAGGCGGGCGCGCTGCGGACCCTGGCCGACCGCGTGTTCCTGGAGATCGACGCCGCCGTGCCGGACGAGGAGATGGACCGGCGGCTGCTCGCGGCGCAGATGTTCTACCTGGACGGGGTGCCGTGGAACGTTGTGCTGCGCCGCCTGGGCCCGGCCCGGCGCCTCGCCGGATCGGGAGCGGCGCTGTCGCGGGAGGCGCTGGATGCGTGGATCGCGGACCCCGGCACCCTGCGCCGGCTGGCGTACCACGCCCTGTACTACGAAAACGACCGCCTGGCGCTGTTCCTTATGGACGCCCCCGACGGCGCCGGGACCGCTGCCCTGGACGCCCTGGCGCGCCGGGCGGAGAGCGCCTGCGCCGGGCGCGCCGCGGGCGAGCCGGCGGAGTGGGGCGGGGGGCGCTGGACGTGGGCCGAAGCGCTGGTGCTGCTGTGGCGCTGCCGGAACGCCCTGCTGCGCGAGCAGATCCTGGCGCGCAACGACTGCCCGCTCGATGCGGCGGGCGTGGACGCCCTGAGTGCGCGGCTGCGGGACGCGCTGCCGTTCCGCGGCGAGATGGAGGCGCTTGTCCAGCGCCTGGGCGAGGACCGGGCGCGGGCGTCGTGTGGACATATCGGCCTCTGGCAGCGCCTCGCCCTTCAGTATCGGCTGTTCGACGATCTGCCGCACCGGGACATTCTGGACCGCACCGCTCCAGCGGCGGCCGTGGTGGACTACCCGCTCAACCTGGGCCGGCTCAATGTCTGGCTGAGCAACGGCCGCCTTCAAGCGCGGCTCGCCCGCTACGCGGCCCGCAGGGACGGGGAAGAGGCCGAAGAAGAAGCGGGACGGCAGCCCGCCGGAGGTCGGCGATGAGCACCCCGGACGACCCGGACGATCGCGGCGACGGCGAGGCGCAAGCGCATGGCGAGGCGCAAGCGCATATCGAGGCGGAGCATCCCGTCGAAAGCGGTCGCGACGGTGGCGGTAGTGGCGGCGATGATGACGGGTTTGTTCTGAGCGAGGAGGGGCTGCGCCTGCTCTCGGAGGCCCTGCGCGCGGCCGAGCGCAATGCCGCCGGGGAGCGGGAGCCGGCGCCCGCGCAGCCGACGGGCGATCTGTCCCCCAGCGTGGACGAAGCGGTGCGCTACCTGTGCGGTGCGCTTTCGACGCCGCGCGCCCGCCGCCTCGAAGCGCTTCTCGTGCGCCGGCCCGCGGCGCGCCGCCGCCTGCTCGCGGTCGGGGACCTGCTCGACCAGATCCAGGGGCGGCCCGTCGGCGCGCTCCTGATTGGGGGGGCGGTAGCCGGCGCGGAGGCTCCGGAAGCGGAGGTCACGCGCGCGTTCCTGGGCGTTGCGCTGGAGCGCGTGGGACGGGACACCTGGGAGCGGGCGGCGGAACAGCTGCGCCGGTCGGGGCGGGAGGGATGGCGCTCCCTGCGCGCCGCCGCGGAGGCGCTCGCTTCTCCCGAGCCGGACGCCGCCACGGCGCGGGCGGCTCAGGTGGCCTGGGAACGTCTCGTGATGCTGGCACGGCGCCCGGAACCCGGGGGTGGGGGCGCCCGAAACCCGGGGGCGCTCGCCCTTACGCGCGGTGGACCCGGAGAGGGCGCGGAAGACGCCGCGGGAGACGCCGCGGTAGTGCGCTTCCCCGCGGAGGCGGGCGCTGCGGCGCCCGGAACGCCGGGCACGCTCGCGCTGCGCACGTCGTGGGGCTACCTGCCGCTTGCCACGTCCGCCACTGCGGAAGCGGCGGACGGCGGTGGCGCCTTCTGGGAGTGGCACGTGGAGGAGTTCGCGGACCTGCTCCCGGAAGGGGAGGACGCCTGGCGCGAGCGGCTGGTCCTGTTCGCGGGCGAGTCCGCCGCCCACGGTCCGCCGGAAGGCTGGCTGGCAGTCGGGGAGGGGACGCCGCTGCTGCTGCCCACGCGTGCTGCGTCGGGCGCGGAGGCGCGTGAGCCCGTGGCCCTTCGCGGCCTCGCGCTGCGGCCCGGAGCGGGCGCGGTGGAGGAGGCGCAGGTCGTGCTGGACGTGGAGGTGCCCGCGGCGCTGCGGCTGGCGGCCAGGCGGCTGCAGCTGGAGTTGGTCCTGAGCCCGGACACGCCCGCGCAGGAGCCGGGAGCGGACGGCGCGCCGGCGCTGGTGCTGGGCGCGTGGCCGCTCCCGGAAGGCAGCGCGCCGCTCCGCCTTGACCTGTCCGCCCCCTGGCCAGCGCAGGCGGCGCCGCCGGACCCGGCGCTGCTGCGCGCCGTCCTCGGGGAGTAAGTATGCTTATTCGCTTCCGGAGGATTATCCGGGGACTCCCGTGAAAATACCGGTGGGAGATCGGCCGCGCACGCAGTCCGCGCGGCAGCACGCCCGCCGACCCATGATCGACCTGCGCCTTACGCTCAGTACGGAAACAACGGCGCACGCCCCGGCAGACTCGCCGGCAGCGGCGGCGCCGACGGCCCTGCGCGTTTCGCTGCAGGAGCTGCCGGCGCCGTCGCGCCTTCTGGCGGTGGAAGAGGTGCCCCCGCCCCTGGCAGCGGCGGCGGTCGCGGCGGTGCGGCAGGCCACCGGCCTTCTGGCGGCGGCAGCAGCAGCGGGGGGCGACGCCGCATCCCCGGGCGCACTCGAAGAAGCGGGTCGCGTGCTCGGCGCCCTTCTGCTGCCGCCCGGCGTCCGCGCCGCGCTCGACGGTGTGCTGTGTGGCAGCGGCGGCGGCGACCCACTCCGCCTGCACCTGGGCGTGGGGGATGCAGGCGTAGCGTTGCCCCTGCGCCATGCGCCCTGGGAGATCGCCGTGCCCGGTGGTCCGCTCGGCGGGGAGTCCGGCTGGCTCGGCCTGCACCCGCGCCTGCGGATGGTGCGCGAGTGCGGAGAAAACACGGGGGCGCACCCGGCGGGCGCGGCGGCGCCCCGAACTGCCGGCCCGCTCCGCGTCCTGGTCGTCACGGCGGACCCCGCGGACGCCCGCCGGTACCCGCACCTGGCCGGGATCGGGCGCGAGGTCGACAGTATCCTGTGGGCGCTGCGGGACGCGCCGGAAGCGCGCCGCGCCCGGTTCGCGGTGGATGTGCTGGCCCATGCGACCCCTGCCGGGCTGGCGGCCCGGCTGCGCGAGAACGGCGCCCCCGATGTTCTGCACTTCATCGGGCATGGCGAGGCCCGCCCGTCCGGCCCGGCTCTGATCCTGGAGCGCGGTGACCGCGCGGGCGCGAGCGCCGCGGTCTACGCCGAAGAGCTGGCGCAGTGGCTGACCGCCGCCCACGCGTCCCGGGCGGCAGAGAACGGCGGAGGGCGGCTGGCGGTGTTCTCCTGCTGCGGCGGGGGCGAGACCGCGCGCGTCCTGGCGGAGGCGCTGCTCGGGACGGGGGACGGGATCGCGGACGTGGTAGCGATGCAAACGCCCCTGCGCGACCGGGCCGCGCGCCCATTTGCGCGCGCCTTTTACGCGGCGCTCGCGGAGGGGGAGCCGCCCGAAGAGTGCGTGTACCACGCCCGCGAAGCCGTGCACGGCATGGGCCGGGACTGGGCGGCGCCGGTGCACTACCGCCGTCGCGCCGGCCCCTACGGGCACACCGGCTCCGCCCCGGCATCGCCGCTTGCGCGGACGGGCGAGGCGGAGCCCGCGCCTCCCGGGGACGACGGGACCACGGATGTCGTGCCGCCTCCTGCCGTGGACGGCTTCGCGGGCCGCGGCGCGGTCCCTGCGGACGAGCGCCCGTTCATCGGGCGGGAGCAGGCCGTCCGCGACGTGCTCACGCTGCTGACAGGGGGCGGCGGCAGCGACACAGCGGCGGCGCGTCTGGTGACGGTGACGGGGATCGGGGGGATCGGCAAATCCACCCTGGCGCGGCGCTGCGCCCGGCTTCTGGCGCAGGACGCGGGCGGGGCGTATCCCGACGGTGTCCTGTACGTGGAGCTGGACGCTCTGGAAGACCGGGATCAGATCGTCTCCGCGCTCGCCGCGGTCCTCGGTGTGCGCCGCGAGCACGGCCCGCAGGCCGGGGCGGCAGCGGCGGGCGCGGCCGCCAACGATGCCAGCGGCGCGGCCGACCAGGAGCGGGTTTGTCGCGCGCTCGCGGGTCGCCGCCTGCTGCTGATGCTGGACTGCTTTGAGCGGCACGTGGCCTCCGCCACCGATCTGGTCGCGGCGCTGCTCGCCGCCGCGCCGGGGGTGCGCCTGCTGCTCACGAGCCGGGTCGCCCTGCGGCTGCCTCAGGAGTACGAGTACCCGCTCGCCCCGATGGAGGGCAGCGAGGGCGCGGACGCCGTGGCGCTGTTCTTGGCCGCCGCCCGCCACGCGGCGCCGGGCTTCGCGCCGGATGCGCCCGGAGTGGCCCGCGCGGTCGGTGCGATCTGCGAGCGTCTGGAGGGTGTCCCCCTGTCGCTCGTCCTGGCGGCGGGACGCCTGCGGATGCTCCAGCCCGAGGAGCTGCTGGCGCACCTCAACCGGCAGCTTCTGCCGCTGCTGCGCCGCCGGCACACGGGCTTTGTCGGCGCGGACCGACACGCGGCGCTGCGGGACGTCATCGCGGGCTCGTTCGCACTGCTGCCCCCCCCGGAGCGGCGCCTTCTGCGCCAGCTCGCCCTGGTCTTCGCGGGCGGCTGCACCGTGGACGACGCCCTGCGGGTGTGTGATGCCGGCCTGGGCGGAGACGTGCTGGAGGGGCTGGACGTCCTGCGGGACCACTCGCTGGTGCGCGTCGTACAGCAGCGCCCGGCGAACGAAAGTGATGACGCCGGGGGCGCCGCCGCCGCGCCCTCTCCGCGCCTGCACGTCCTGGACACGATCCGCGAGTACCTCGGCGAGGACGCGGGAGGGAGTGGCGAGGGAGCCGCGGAGGCGGAAGCAGAGCTCCTGGAAGCGTGCCGTGCGCGGCACGCCTAGCGGTTTCTCGCCTTCGCGCGCGACCTGCGCGCGCGTGTCCGCGGGGGCGGCCCGGCCTACGCCTATGCGCTGCTCGTGGCGGAACTGGGCAACCTGCGCGCGGCGGTGCGGTGGGCCATCGCGCGGGAGCGGGACGACCTGGTGGCGGAGTTCGCCGCGGAGGTGGCGCGTGAACTGGCGGAGGCGGGCCTGTGGGCGGACTTCGACCTGCTGACGGACGCCGCCCACCGGGCTCTGGAGCGTTTGGACAGGCCGGAGAAGGTCCAGCGGCTTCTCTCGTACCGCGCGCAGATGGCGCAGCGGCGCGGCGCGGATGCCGAAGCGGACCGCCTGCTGCGCCAGCTTCTGAACCACGCCCGGGCGCGGGGGGACCTGCGCTGCGCCGCCGACACGCTCTTCGAGATCGCCAGCCACGAGGCGGCGTGCGGCGCGGCGGACGCGGCCCTGGAAACGCTGGAGCGGGCGGCTCAGGAGGCGGACGCGGCGGGGTTCGCCGACCTGCACGTCAGCATCCGCGCGATGGAGGCGCGTTTGCGCTGGGACGGCGGAGATTCCGCCGGGGCGGCAGCGGCGGCGGATGCGTCCGCCGCCGCGCTCGGCGGGTGCCAGGACCGCGACATCCGCCTGTTTGGCCTGGTGACGCTGGGCGTGCTGCACCGCGACCGGGGCGACGGCGCGCAGGCGGAGCGTTTGCTGCGGGAGGCGCTGATGCTGGCGCGCGACGGGGAGCGCACCTTCGCCGCCAGCCGGACGCTGCTGGAACTGGGGGCGCTCTACGAGGCATGGGAGTACTGGCCGCAGGCCGCGCGCGCCTACCGGGCTGCCGACCGCATCCATGCGGGCCTGGAGGGCGCGCGGCGGCGGGAGCAGGCGTCCCGCGCCCTCGCCCGCTTCCGCCGCCGGCACGGCGCCCGCCCGGAGGTACAGGCCGCCTTCGCCGCCGAGCGCGCCGCGCCCTGGTACGAGACTGCCGCCCGCCTTCTGGCGGCGGCGCCCGTTTCCCGGGGCGCCGCTTCCCTGAGCCCGGCGCGTGAGCCATTGTACGTGGAAAAAGAGAAAGGAACACTCGAAACGTGAACAACAACATGCCGCCACCAAAGGACTACCTGACCACCGTCGGGAACTACGATCCCTGGTCCAAGGTCCAGTCGGAGCGCAAGGGGCTCGAGGTCCCGAGCGCGAACGACGACCCCTTCCGCATCCGCCGGGTGACCCGGGAAGAACTGCACACGAAGATGTTCGATGTCCGCCACTGGCTCGCGGACGAGCACAACGCCGACGCGGACCCGGAGAAGCACTGGTACAAGGAGCTCAAGCGCAACAGCGTCGTGGCCCTGACGTTTTCCTACTCGAAGCGGGCGGCCTATCCGGCGGCCGCGGGCGAAGACGCGCCCAATGAACTGGACGTAGAATTCGTTTTCGGCCGTCCGGCGTTGAACTTCGTCGCCTATCCCTATTTGCCACCGCTCCACACGGACATCAAGATCGAGGATTTGTCGGAGCCGATCCGCGTTGCCCTGCGCTCCAATGGGGGTAAGCCGGGGGCGGGAGAGTTGGACGGAGGAACCGCGTACTGCCATTTTCACATCTCCAGCGAACAAGCGAAGATACACCGCGTTGTCCACGACCTGACCCTTAGCCCCGCGCGCTTCATGGGACTCGTCCAGACCGTCAACGCGGAAAATACTCTCGTCGAAGTAGAGAGCGGCCAGAAGATGGTGCCCGTCGGGGATGCAAAGCGCACCTTGTATACCAAAGACTTCGATCGTTCTGTCAATCACATAGAGTTTGCCGCCCCACGTGATGGCGAGCGGGCAAAAGTTATCCTCAATCTCGGGGCGAACGTGCGGGGCAAAACGGCCGTGTCCCGACTCCCCAAAGAGTTGTTGCCGCCGGGGCTTGTCCCCGACTCACTGCCCGACGCGTCGGGCACACAGGACGTCACGCGGGATGAATTGGCCAGGCTTCTCGCAGCCGATCTGGATAGCCTGCTTGACGAAGGGACTACGGGCGACGACGAAACGGATCTTCCATCCTGCCTGCTGTTCTCCGGGCCGTACACCATAGACAGTCAGGGCTGCGTGCTCATCAACGGCGAGGTATTCTGGGTGGCAGACTGGCAGAACCCTGAACCGCCGGAGGAGGGGGAGTGTAAACGGGAGCAACAGTCCGAGGCAAATACGGGCAAACTGAAGGTGAGCAAGCGCCGTCGCCGCTGAAAGCGAGCGGGTTGCGGCGGGCCGGAGAAAACGAGGGCGGGGGAATCTCTGATGGGTGAGAGATGCCCCCGCCCTCGTTCGTTTGAAGGGAGAAGCAAGCTACGGCCGTGGGGACTGCCCGCGCCGCGAGGAGAAGGAGAGCAAAGAGCCATGGCAACGCCGGGGTTTCCACTACACTGCTACCTGCGTAATGCAGGCCGACCGGTTTCCGGATCACAATCTTCTGGCGCGAACGGCGGCGCCGGAGCTCCGCCGGCAACGCGGGTATTTCCGCGGTGGCACGAGATCGCAACGCGGGACCCGCGCGTTCGGCCGGCCGAGGTAAACCTGGGCCGACACCCGTTTGACCGGGCGCGCTCGCGCCTGCTCAGCCGTGATGAACTGCTGCATATTCTCCCGCAGCCGCACCGCTGGCTGGAGGAGGAACACAATGATGTGGACGGAGTCGTGCTGCGGGACGGTGCCGCGGCGGACGGAGAGTGGTTCCCGGGCGTCGTCGACCCGGCTCGCCGCGTCCAGCTCACGCAGATCTTCACCTACGACCCCGCGCCGCCGGGGCCGGAAAGCGAGGAGGCCGATTTCCTCGTCCAGGTGGTGCGCCGCCGTCCCATCATCTTCTACCGCGCCCTGCCCGCGGGGCGCGAGTTCGGCAGCACGGAGTTCCGGTCGGCGCGCCAGTTCTTCCGCGGGGCGCTGCGGGACGCGCTCGGCCCGGCCGAGTCCGTGCTCGCCGACACGCTCCTCGGGAGCCGTGGGGCCGCGAGCGACGCCCAGGAGGCCGACGACCTGCCGGGCGACGGCGTCGAGCCGATGGATGTGGTGGTCCGGCTGACCGGGCAGCGCGACGCCGACACACTGGTCGGGTACGCCTCGTGCCACTTCCACATCTCCGCTCGGCCCTTCACTCTGGGCGAAGCATCGTTCGCCCTCGCCTGCGACCTGCCGGGGTTCCTGAAACGGTTGAACGATCGGGCCAAGGCGGGGAGTCTGGACGTGCAGCTGACGCTCTCGGCCTCGCCGGGGGAGCCGGTGCAACTGAGTCCGGAGAGCCCGGTGACGTTCTCGATGCCATCGCGGGTGCTGCCGAACGGCACTTCGGTGCCCGACCTGAGCGGCGCCCGATTTGTCCTACAAACGAGTGTGGCGACGTCGGTGGCGGCAGTCGACGGCGGTGGAAGCACCCCGGATGGGCCCTCCTGCCTGATCATCCAGGGGCCCGTGGAACTGCAGCGCCAGCCGAACGGCACCTACCGCGCGTTCGTCAACGGCGTCGAGGTCGCCTGGCAGGCGGACTGGCAGCAGGTCTGAGCCGCGTGGCGCGGCGGCAGGAGGTGAGGGCGCCCCGCACCGGCGGGGCGCCCGTTTTTTTCGCCCGTGATAGATCGCCCGGTGGCCCGTCGTTCGAAAAGCAACGGCGCCCGGTCCGGCAAACGAACGGCTCGCACGTGCGGCACGCGGGATCATCGAGATAAAGGAGATGACGGGCCGGGCCGAGTGCCGTCAGAAAAGGAACCGGAACCATGTCTCTGCCCTTTCCCGCACGGCTCCCCGTCAAGCGGGCTGATACCGGCGCCACGTCCGCCTCCCCGTCGGACCTTACCCACAGTCCGTACGTGGATCTGCGGAATGTGAATTACGCCCTGACCTTCCTGCTGCTCGTGGGGACGTTCGTTCTCGTCCTGCGCTCGTGGGGCTGCCCCGGGTCGTGCAGACCGGGACGTTTGCCACGGTCTTTGCCACCTGCCTGATATGGGCGCTAAAAGGTTCTAGCCTTCCCCAACAAAGAATCCTTGAAGCCACGGCAACGCTTTGTAACGTAGTCAGGAGAATATAACCATTATGAGAGAGACGATCGAAGACGCCCAAAAATCACTAGTCAACAAAATAAAAGAGGCTATCGATAGAGGTGACCATGCAGCAGCAGCAGCATATACACACGCTTTGGGGAGACTGCATGATTTCTCTCCCCTTTCTCTGCAACATAACTCTGGCGGCTTTCCGAAGCAAGTCGGTGAGATGGGAATGAAATGGCTTCCATTGATCATAAGTGTGGTTGTATGTGGCACCACCTATTTCAAAACAGTAGCAGATATAAGATCCGCTAATTCTGCCATCCAAAGAAACAAGGATGAGACGAACGCGCAGCAGCAAGAGCTAGCTCAGAAGCAGGCCGAAATTATCAACAACCAAATGAACCAAAGCCGCGAATGGAATCTCAAGGCGATCCAGTTCCTAGATTCTAAATTCCCAGTATTGCTAGGACCAGAATCGAAACAGCGGACTGCGCTGATTAACTTGATACGTAATGTCTATCCTCCTGAACTGAGCACTCCTATTCTTAACTACGCGGTGAGCATACAAAGATCTTCTGGAAAACCAGATTCTGCAAAAGAGCTTGTCGCAGTAGCTGGCCAAATAGCGCTCGGGGACAGAAATACTACAGTGAATATTATTGTGCCTGAAGGTACGGACAGCGAAATCGGGCTTTGTTGCATGAATCGGATTGCGTGACGCTCCTGCCCCTGGAATCTTAATCTCTGCCTGCTTTCAGGTACAGATTCGGTAACTGTCCGGCATTCCCAGATGCGTCATTTTGTTCAGGATCGCG
>Ga0065721_10050819_pt1 | contig 17765 bp, 17 predicted proteins | sample Mesricmetagenome_FD_59108 | JGI IMG/M metagenome (GOLD analysis project Ga0065721, IMG submission 59108) | Mesophilic microbial community from rice straw/compost enrichment Sample: eDNA_1 v2 (version 2) | ecosystem: Engineered > Solid waste > Grass > Composting > Bioreactor | place: USA: Davis... | reverse complement strand
CCGGAATTCCCTTTTTGCATAGAGGTATATGAAGAGAACATTTACCTGGCCGAATACAAACGCCGTTTCGAAATGGCGGAACAACAACATGAAGAATTCCTCGAAAATTCCATCGTCCTTATTTGCGAAGTGCTGGGTAAACCCACCGACAATGTATACATCAAACAGCGGCAACGCAAACCCGGCCGGCTGGGGCAGTACCAGCGCATAGCCACCGAGCAGGAATTTTTTACTGTGCAGGAAGCAGGGCTGCAATTCAAAGTGAATCTATCCGACTATCTCGATACGGGCTTATTTCTCGATCACCGCATCACACGCGGCATGTTGCGCAACGAAGCAGCCGGCAAACGCGTGCTGAACCTGTTTTGTTATACGGGTTCTTTTTCGGTATATGCCGCGGCCGGCGGCGCTTCGAAGGTCACTTCGGTAGATCTTTCCAAAACCTATTTGCAGTGGGCCGAAGACAATATGCGTTTAAACAACCTTGGCCCGCACGAATTTGTTCATGCCGATGTAAAGCAGTACCTCGATGAACTGCCGCCCGATTCCTATGAACTGGTGGTAATGGACCCGCCTACGTTCAGCAACAGTAAACGCATGAAAGATTTTCTGGACATACAGCGCGATCATGTAGACTTACTGAACAAAACCCTGCGCGCTACCAGCGATGGCGGCACCATTTATTTCAGCACCAACTATCGCAGGTTTGAACTGGATGCTGCCCATATCCGTGCCACGGCTATTAAAGATATTACCAGGGCCACCACGCCCTTCGATTTCCAGGGCAAACTACACAGGTATTGTTTCAGGATCATGAAATAAAATAACCCCCAGGGTTATCGGATCTGTCCACGTATAATGCCCGGTCCGTGCAACCTGGAATGTGCATTTACATAACAGGGGTCGTTCTTCAAGATGTTCACCAGCGAATCCATCAGCACCTGCGATTTTACAACACCAAAATCGTCGTTGCCGCTGAAAAGTGTAATGCGAACCGGACCGGCCGTGTTGGCATCGCCCCGATGCACATGCGCCACGGTTAAGGTATCATTCCCTTCCAAATCGGTTACCGTGATTTTCGAATACAGCGTTTTATCGGTCATCAGGCGCAGGATGGCCTGGCCGGTAGCCGTGGTGTTAACGGGATCGGGCCGTTCATTGAAGCCGTTCAACGCCACATTCACGGCAAAATCATTGATCTTGTCCAGTTGAGCCCGCACAATACCACTGCCCACCTGGGTGCTGTGTACATTAACATAAACAGGTCCCGCCAGCAGGGTATCTATCTGTCCCTGCCGCAGGTTGGTAACCCGTCCACTGGCGCCCGAACCGGTGAAGGTGGGATTGAAGGGAATCAAAACAGGTCCCGAAGTAGCCGGGTCGCCCACATGTATATGGGCATTGGTGAGCTGATCGCCGGGCACAGATTATGGATATGAAATTCCCAGGTAAGTGAATTGTCGGAAAAGAGTTCTATGGTGGCTTCGCCTTCTTCCATTCTCCCGGCGGGCGCTGGTACTTCGTATTGGGCTTTCATAGTTACTTCCCATTTTTTGACGCTGGTTGGTCCGGAATCGTCGTCTTTGTCGTTATCGCAGCTTGTACATAAAGCAAAGGCAAGTAATGCCGTGCCGAAGACCGGCCGGTAGAATAGTAGTTTCATACCTGTTGTTTTTTTCAACTACGTACCAGCTGAAAAATAGGTTGCCACTTACTCAGCCTGATCCAGGGGAATATCTCTTTTCAACATGTCATTGCGGTTGGCCATCTCCCAGGCGGTATAAAAAATCAATTTTGTCCTTTTGGTCATCAGGTCATAATTGATCTTGTCGGGGGTATCGGTAGGCCGGTGATAATCGTTGTGGGTGCCGTTAAAATAGAAAATGATGGGCACGCCTTTACGGGCAAAATTATAATGGTCGCTGCGGTAATAGATGCGCTCGGGATCGTCGGGTGCATTGTATTTATAGTCCAGCTCCAGCTTTGTATATTTTTTATTCATGGCCTCGCTGATGGGGCGTAAATCGCTGCTGAGCTTGTCATCGCCCACCACGTATACATAATTGGTGCTGTCGCCTTTTTTGCGTTTGGGATCAATGCGGCCTATCATGTCAATGTTCAGGTCAACCGTAGTTTTCTCCAGTGGAAAAATGGCATTGTCGCTATAGTAAGCCGAGCCCCACAGTCCTTTTTCTTCCCCCGATACCGCCATAAACACCATTGTGCGGCGCGGACCCTTACCGGCCGCTTTGGCCTTTACGAAGGCTTCGGCCATTTCAAGGAGGGCCGAAGTGCCCGAAGCATCGTCATCGGCGCCAAAATAAATGACCGAGTCGCCTCTTTTACCCAGGTGATCGTAATGCGCCGTAATAAACACATACTCGTCTTTTTTATCAGTGCCTTCCAGTACACCAATAACATTGCTGCTGTTGAGCTTGCTGGTTTGCTTGTGGAAGTCGAGCCTTACATTGGCCTGGTAGGTTTTGGTAACGTGGTTACCGGCCTTCATGGCTGCTGCTACGGTTTCATAATCGGCGCCCATAATGGCTTTGGCCACCTGCTCAGAAACCTGGTAAATATTGGGAAGAATGCTTTTGCGAAAGCCGTGGATGTATTGACTGCCCTTGCCCGAATACGATGGGCGCGGAAAATTCGAATTTACCATCAGTATGGCCACTGCACCGTTCTTTTGTGCGGCTTCCGCAATGGCATAGGGATTATACCGGGTGGCATGCCCATTGGTGCCTGTCTGGGCAGGTGGGGCGCCGGGTAAAATCAGAACAATCTTACCCAGGGTATTCAGGTTTCTGTAATCATCGCGGGTGGAATCACTGAAGCCATAACCCACAAAAACGACTTCGCTGGCCAGCATAGTGCTGGTATACGAAGCGCTCATATTGATCATAAAATCTTTACCGGCCTCAAAGCTTTGTCCATTTACTTCTATACCTGCATGTACTATAGAATCCTGAAATACAGGGAAATACATTTGATAATTTCCCTTGTCACCAGGCAGCAATCCCAGCGCTTTGAAATGGTTCTCTATATAGGCGGCCGCCTTTCTTTGTCCTTCTGTGGCGGTCTCACGGCCTTCCATCTCCGGACCGGCTAATATATACAGGTGTTTTTTCAGGTTATCGGCGGTAATGCTGTTGGCAAATGGTTTGGGATTGGCTATTTTCTGACCCGTGGCGGCCAGGGAACAGATGATGGCCGTAACAAGCAGGAGATGTCTCATACTGTAAATTTTGTTATGCTCAAAAATAGCGTATTGACGGGTTGCCATCAAACCTTTCATACATCATACTCGCTCAGCTCCAGCCAGCGCATTTCCTTTTCATCCAGCAGCTGGCCAATCTCGGTGATGCGCACGCTCAGCTGTTGCAACTGCTCAAAAGGCAGGTTGCCGCTGTTCAGTTGTTCGGTAATGGCGGCCTTTTCTTTTTCCAGGTTGGCAATATCTGTCTGAAGCTGTTCAAATTCTCTTTTTTCTTTATAGGAGAGTTTCTTTTTTTCGGCGCCTTCGGCTTTGGGTGCTTCTTTTTTAGGCTCTGGCTTCTGTGCCTTTGTTTCTTCCTGCGAAATGCGGTATTGCGAATAATTGCCGGGAAAATCGCGTATCACACCGTCCCCTTCAAATACAAACAAATGATCCACCAGCCGGTCCATAAAATACCGGTCGTGCGATACAATGAGCAGGCAGCCGGGATAATCGCTCAGGAAATTTTCCAGCACGGCCAGGGTAGGCAGGTCCAGGTCGTTGGTAGGCTCGTCGAGTATCAAAAAATTGGGATTGCGAAACAGGATGCTCAACAGGTGCAATCTTCTCTTCTCTCCTCCGCTGAGTTTGGAAATATAGGTATACTGCTGATCGGGCGGAAACAGGAACAATTGCAGGAACTGGGCAGCGCTTAACGATCCGCCACTGGCCAGCGGAAAACTTTCGGCCATGGTTTTTACAAATTCAATCACCCGCATATCTTCCTTGATCACCAGGCCTTGCTGGCTGTAATTTCCAAAGATCACGGTTTCTCCAATATTCACCTTGCCGCTGTTGGCCGGTTCAATGCCCTGTATGATGTTCAGAAAGGTGGATTTACCCACACCGTTTCTGCCCACCACGCCAATACGTTCCCCTTTTTTGAAAGTATAGTCAAAACCCTTCAATATGGGTTTATCGCCATAATTCTTGTACACTTTTTTCAGTTCAATCACCTTGCCGCCCAGACGGTTCATCTTTACCTGTAACTGCAACTGAGCATCTTCTATTCGTTGTTTGGCTTTGGCTTCTATTTTGTAAAAATTATCCTGGCGGCTCTTGCTTTTGGTGGTGCGGGCCCGGGGTTGTTTGCGCATCCATTCCAGTTCCTTGCGGTAGGTATTGCGCGCCTTGTCTATACTGGCGGCTTCGTTTTCCAGGCGGGCGGCTTTTTTCTCCAGGTAATTCTCATAATCGCCCTTGTACACATACAGGTCGCTGCCATCCAGTTCCCATATCTCTTCACATACGGCATCCAGGAAATACCGGTCGTGCGTTACCAAAAGCAGGGTCACGTTTTGCTGATCCAGGTAATGTTCCAGCCATTCCACCATGTCAATGTCCAGGTGGTTGGTAGGTTCGTCCATGATCAGCAGTACATGTTTATGTTCAAAGCCAATATCAATAAGGGTTTTGGCCAGGGCCACGCGTTTGCGCTGCCCGCCCGAGAGGGTGTTTACGGGTTGTTGCAGTTGGTGAATATTCAGTTTGCCCAGTATCTGTTTTACTTTGGCGTCAAAATCCCAGGCGCCCAGTTCGTCCATTTTTACAATGGCAGCTCCCAGCTTTTCGGCATCGGCCCCCTCGCTCACGGCCTCGTATTCCTTGATGGCATTAATTATGGGGTGGTTATGGTGAAAAATATTGTCCAACACCGACAAGTCTTCCCTGAAAACGGGGTCCTGCTCAAACAGGGCCACAGTCACTTCCTTGTTGATCCACACCGTACCGGCATCGGCAGTTTCCTTGCCGGCCAGTATACGCAGCAGGGTGCTTTTGCCACTTCCATTACGGGCCACCAGCGCAATCTTGTCGCCTTCTTCCACATGAAAGGAAATATTCTCAAACAAAGGTTTTATACCGTACGACTTGGCAAGTCCTTCCACAGATACATAATGCATGGCGCAAATATAACAAATGGCGTACTGCGGCTGGACAAATGGCGTAAATTGAGCTATGGCGCATATCATCCTGGCTATACTGTGGGTTCTTTACGGTGTGCTGCACAGCCTGCTGGCTACCAGTTGGGTGAAGCGGGTATTCGGGCATTCCAGATACTACACCTTCATGTATTCTGTGTTTGCTACCCTTAGCCTGGCTGCCATACTGGTGTATCAGTTGTCTATTCCTCCAATAAGCCTGTGGATAATGCCCTTATGGGCGCAACTGCTGCTATTGCTTCCCTTACTGGCGGGCTTGTTCATTATGGCGGCGCTGATAAAAAAATACTTTTTTGCCCTCAGTGGTATCAGTGCTTTTTACAAAAACCAGGCGCCGGTGAAACTGGAACTGGACGGATGGCATCGTTATGTACGGCATCCGCTGTATGCAGGCACCCTGCTTTTTATATGGAGCCTGTTTTTTATATTTCCCTTACTCAGTAACCTCATTGCATGCACCATCATCACCCTGTATACCCTGGCAGGAACGGTGCTGGAAGAAAAAAAACTGGTTGCTCAATTTGGAGAAGCCTATAGCCATTACCAGCAGCGCGTACCCATGCTCATCCCTTCATTCAGAAGAACATATTGATCGTAAAAGCACTATGTGATATTTACTTTCACGATATGTGTTAAACCGCTTATTTTTGCCCACCTAAATTTTAATATGATATGAAAAAACTCCTTTACCCGTTTTGCCTCCTGGCCTTTTTGTCGTGCAATAAAGTGAAGACCGCCTTGTTCCCCGATTTCGACCTGGGTTTGGCTGAAGTGGAATTGTCTATCCCGGTAATTTCCAGTACCAGCGCCGAAACTGAAATGGGCCAGGAAACCATTTCCATGAACCTCGACAGCGCCATTCGCGCCAATACCAGGGACGAATTCAACCTGAGCCATGTAAATTCCATTAAAGTAAAAAAAGTGGAGTTCCAATTAACGAATGCCGATGAGGATAATAACCTGGCCAATTTCGAATATGCCAAAGTATATATTGCTGCAGACGGTAACCCCGTTATTGCAGGCAGTTATAACATCCCCGATATCTATGCAGAGTCTGTATCGGTAGAGGCAGAAAGCGCCGATCTGAAATCATTGCTGAGCAAAAACCAGTTTACCTACAGCGTTACCGGAAAAGCCAGACGCACCACCAGCAAAGTGCTCGATGCCAGACTGAAAATTATACTTCGTGTAGAATAAAAAAAATACCGGGGCAACCCGGTTTTTTTATTTTATAGGCCATTGGGCCGCTCCAGGAACAAACAGGGCGGCTTGCCCAGCGATTTATGAAACATATAAGTAAAGGCGCTGCTGTTTTCATACCCCAGTTCAAAAGCCACCTGGTTAATGCTTTCACCGGCCTGCAACCGGCTGATGGCTTCCAGCAGGGTCAGTTTCAAACACCAGTCGCGATAACCCATACCGGTTTCGTTTACAAACAGCCTTGAAAAATTTCTTTCGCTGACGCCGGCCAGGGCGGCGGCTTCTTCGGTATTCATATTTACCTGCAGGGTATTAATAAGGTGGGTGGTCACTTTTTGCACTTTTTTCTCCTTACCCAGCGGCAGGTTTAATGTAGAGGGTTCCTGTGCCCCTATCTCGTCCAGCAAAACCTGTACAATACGGCATTCACAGTCAATTAACGATTCGTGGTGATTGAACCGGGCTACCCGTTGTACCAGCTCCTGGAAAAATGGGTTGGCATCAAATGCAAAACAGGCATCCGGTAATGGCATCCCGTCAAAATAGAGGTGCTGTATTTGTACCCTGTCACTCGCCACCACTTCATGCGGTTCACCGGCGGGCATCCATATGGCCTGCGAAGGCATAACCATCCAGACGTGGGTGGGTGTAATTAACTTCATGGGGCCGCCGGTGGCATACATAACCTGCGCACGCGTTGCGGCGCTGCTTCCCTCGTAAGTACCGGCATAACCGGTTATCACCGGTTCGATGGTGGTCTGTTTGTCGCTGTGCATTGTACGGGAATCATTAAGGGGGTTTTAAAGTACGAATGATTTTTGTGTTCGTCAAATATAAATTGATGCCATACACATGCCGCTAATGGTATTTCTGTACCTTAACTTTCACGCCACTTGATATTACAACCCAGGCTGGGCCGCTGGTTTTCCTGGACGGGTTCTCCTTTCAGCAAATGATCCAGTGCGGTGCGAATATCTTCACCGGTAACAGGTATATCATTACCGGGCCGCGAGCTATCCAGTTGGCCGCGGTATACAAGCGTCAGGTTATGGTCGAATATAAAAAAGTCGGGCGTGCAGGCTGCTTCATAAGCTTTGGCCACATCCTGCGTGGCATCGTATAAATAAGGAAAAGGATAGCCCATTTGTTCAGCCACCTGTTTCATTTGTTCGGGACCATCTTCGGGATAACTGGCTGCATCATTACTGCTGATGGCCACAAACTGAATGCCTTTATTAGCATAGTCATGGGCCAGTTGCACCAGTTGCGGGTTTACATGTTTTACAAAAGGGCAGTGATTGCAAATGAACATGATCACGGTGGCTACCTTCCCTTTCAACTCCTGTAACGAAAGTTGTTTGCCGCTTACCGTATCGGGCAACACAAAATCGGGCGCTTTTTTGCCCAGTGGTGTCATCACAGATGGTGTTCTTGCCATAGCTACTTATTCAGTAAAATAAACGTTTACAATCTTCCCATTTTCTATTTTATAAACAGCAAATGCCTCAAATTGTTTGTTGCCGGGGCCGCCTGTAATACGCTCATGATCAATCACGGTATTTCCATGCACCATACGGTTCACCAATTCGCAATGCAGTTCGGGTGCCTGTTCAAAAAAACGGCTATAGCTTTGACGCATGGCTTCTTTTCCTTTCATCAGCAATTTTCCTGAAATATCATATAAAGCGCAGCTATCGCTGTAGGGCGCCAGAAATGCATCGATATTATGCGCATTATAAGCATTCAGTTGTTGCTGCACAAGTAGCTCGGGGCTAAGGGGCAGCAGTTGTTGCGGTTGCATGGGCACACCGCGGTGAATGATGGTATGAATACTGGCAGGTATATTCAGATCTTTAACGGGGTCGCTGTTCAGTAACAACAGGTCGGCTATCTTGCCTTTTTCTACGCTGCCCAGCTCCTTATCTTTTCCAAAACCTTTGGCGGCATTGATGGTAGCAGATTGAATGATATCCCAGTTGCTCAGCCCCGCTTCCTGCATCGTCAGCCATTCATCGCGTAGCGAAGCGGCATGCTGCGTACCGATATTGCCGGCATCGGTGCCGCTCACGATCAATACACCAGCCTGGTGAGCCATTTTCAGGTTGGTGCGCATGGTGCTGTCTTCTTTGTTGGGGATAGAAAAACGGGCGCGTATCTTTTTATAATCAAAAGGCAGGTGCTTGCCCAGGTGTTGTATATCCATGAGTGTGCCCAGCATAAAGGGATCGGAATACGTGAAATCGTGCTGTGTGAAATTGAATTGCTGCGTGAAAGTGCGTGAATAATTTTGCGCTACGATGAGGGTGGGGATATATACGGTTTTTTTGTTCTTCAACATTTGCAGCATGTCTTTGTCCAGCACCTGGTCGTCTACACTATGCACCAGTATATCGGCGCCGGCGCTTACAGCCAGTTTGGCGGTTACGTATTCGGTGGCATGAACGGCCACCTTTAATCCGTTGGCATGGCTTTCATCGATGGCGGCCTTTACCAGCGGCAGGGTGCTTTCAGCTTTTTGCCCGGGTAATACAATGTACCAGATCTTGATGAAATCGGGTTGATAAGGTAATTGTTTTTTCACCAGGTCCCGCGCTTCCTGTTCGGTGGTCACCTTCACAATAGGCGGGTCTTTGGGATCGAGATGGGGTGGGAGATGGGTAGACACCAGCGGACCGGTTACAAAAGCATTGGGCGCGGTGATGGTGGTATTCAGTTGAGCCCTGATAGCAAAATTGCTCATGGGGCCGCCCACATCTATCACCGTGGTAATACCACAGGCCAGGTAACGGGCCATTAGTTGTTGCAGGTTGTCTTTTATCCATCGCTGGTCTTTTTCATAGGGATACACCTTATTCAAATTCAGGCCATCGGGCCGGGTATATAAACCGCCGCTTTGAAAAAAATGAATATGTGCATCGGTGAGACCGGGCATCAGGTATTTACCGCTGCCATCAATTACGGTGGTGCCGGCGGGTAATTTGAATTTGATGGGACCTGCTGCCACAATACGCCCGCTGTCGATGAGCACAGTTTGCCCGGGCACGATCTTTTTGGAAACAACATTTACGAGGTTAACGTTGTTGATCAGCACCGGTCCGGCAGGTTTTGCAATTTGAGCGTGGGAAATAGAATAAATGAAAAAAATAAATAGTAGCGTGAAAATTCTCATGTAGTTTGTTTGAATAAAGATAAGTCAGCTTATTTGCCCACCCAATACATCATCAATAAAATCAGAGCGGTGAGCAAAACCACCACCACCCATTTGTATTTGTCCCAGCGCTGGTTTTGTTTTTTTTGTGTCAGGGCATCTTCAATGGCGCCCAGTGTTGCCTGGTCGTTGCCGGCCACCTGTATCAGCAGGCTGGCCACTTCGTTAAAATACCGCAGGGGCAGGGGATGGGCCGATTGCAACAGCAGGTGCACGATCTCGTGGTTGATGCCCCTGTCGTTATGCTCATGCAAAATGCCAATGGTTTCGGCAGGTAATAGTTGTTGGATGTGCTGGCTCACCGATTCATACTTTACATGAAATACATTGATGCTGCTCACATATTTTTGCAGCGACCGGCATTCCTGTAATATGTCCAGCGGGGTCACCAGGGTTTTCACAAAATCGCGGCCTGAACTGCGGTTGAACCAGCGTTTGTAATTGTATTCTTCACGCTGCCGGGGATCGCTCAATACTTTATAGGCTTCCTGAATTTCGCGGTATTGCGCTTCTGCATACTGGCTGCCGGCGTTTTTGTCGGGGTGGTATTGCTGCGCCAGCCGCCGGAACGATCGTTTGATCTCCTGCAGGGTGGCCACCGGCGGCACATCCAGTATCTTATAATAATCCTTGATCAGCATGCCTTTCGTAGAGCAGCGAAAATAGTATTTTCACCAATTTCATATGCATAAGTACGTAATTACAACAAAACAGGCTTAAGCTCCGTTTAATGTATATTAAAATTTCCTAAGTTTGCGGCTCGCGCTATGAAAACACACAAGTTCCGTTCTAAGCCTGAATTGATAGCAATCCTGGTGATTGCATTATTTTGTTTTATGGCGGCCAACTGCCATCCCAATGTAAAAGCCGCCGATGTAAGTGACTCCAACGATTCAACGGCCACGACCGCAACCGCAGCCGTTGCCAACAGCCTGGCTTCCGACACCGCCAATATGTCCACCACCATTGCCGATGCCGCCACCATTCTGGCCCGGCCGGAAGTGCCCATTTTATGTTATCACCAGATTCGTGATTACAAACCTACCGATTCCAAAACTGCCATGACCTATATAGTGCCGCCGGCAATATTTCACGAGCAAATGAAAGCCCTGGCCGACAGCGGCTACCAAACCATATTACCCGACCAGTTGTACGATTACCTGGCCTATGGCAAACCCTTGCCGCCCAAACCCGTAATGCTTACATACGACGATACCGACCTGGATCAATATACCGTGGCTCTGCCCATTATGGAAAAATACAATTTCAAGGGCGCCTTTTTTGTGATGACCGTATCGCTTGGCCGACCCAGGTACATGTCGAAAGAACAGGTAAAGGAATTGTCTGATAAAGGACATACCATTGGTTCGCATACCTGGGACCATCACAACGTAAAAAAATACCAGGGCCAGGATTGGGTGACCCAAATAGAAAAACCCACCAAAACACTGGAAGCCATTACCGGTAAACCGGTTAAACATTTTGCCTATCCCTTCGGACTCTGGAACAAGGAAGCCATTCCCGAATTGAAAAAACGCGGTATGATATCTGCCTTCCAGTTATACGCCAAACGCGATGAGCAGGACCCGCTGTTTACCATTCGTCGCATCATTGTACCCGGCACTATGAAACCGGCCGCCATGATTGCCACTATGAAAAGAAACTTCAAGGGATAACCTGCGGTTCATACTTCCATTTATTCAGTTTATTACCGCCCGGTGGCTGTTTATTACCTTTTATCTTTTATTCAAGTCAACGGTCTGTTACATTCGCCCGAAAAGTAATAGCCAATGAAGGTCTTAGTTGTAGAAGAAGAACAACAGATCGTTCGCAAACTGGAAAGGGTATTCAAAAGCATGGATGGGTCCATACGCATTATTGGAACGCCGCCTGCTATGTTCTCCTCCACCGATTGGATGAAAAAATATGGTGCGCCCGATATTGTACTCGTCAATAAGAACATATTGCAGCGCCTGGACCATGTGTTTGAAAAAGGCGTCAAGGCCACCGTTACTTTTACCTGGCAGCAGGATCAGTTTGCTTTCCAGGCATTTATTCCGCCCGCCGTTACCCCCGGCTTTCGTAATCGATTTTTGGTGAAACAGGGTCAGCGTTTTGCCAGCATTCTAACACCCGACATCGCTTATTTTTTTTCCGATGGACGTTTTATTTTCTTCAAAACCTACGATAACCAGAAATACCTGGTAGAATACACCCTGGAAGAACTGGAATCGATGCTGGATCCGGAGCATTTTTTCCGCATCAACCGTTCTCTGCTGATTGCTTTTAAAAGTGTGGCGCAAATTCATCCCTATTTTGGTAATCGACTAAAGTTAATACTGGAGCCACCCATGGAAAAAGATATCATCGTGAGCAGGGAAAAGGTAGGTGATTTTAAAGCCTGGTTGGGCAAGTAGTTGACAGCCGGTAACTGTCAACTACTCGCCACCGGAAAATTTCAATTCAACCATCATTTCCTGCACTTGCACCATTCTCAATTCCCCTCTTAAAAAATTTACACTACATTAGTTTTAAATCCCAAAACCCCTAAATCCCAAAACCCCTAAATCCCAAAACCCCTAAATCTCAAAACCCCTAAATCCAGAACCTATGTTACGAACCAGGGACGTAGCGATGGCATTGTTATGCCTGCTGTCAACTGCATCCTACAGTCAATGTATTACACCGCCGCCGCTGGAAGCATGCCAGGGCACCGAACCATCACTCACCGATAATGAAATACTGGGGCCGGGCACCAAAAAATGGTATTATGGCGCTGCCACTACCTTCAACCAGCTTACGCTGAGAGGCGGTACGTTGGTGGTTTGGCGACATCAGCTTCAACACCTTTAATTTCGATTCAGGCACTGTAGTGATAAGGCCAGGTGCTCGGTTACGCATTGGCGGTGGCGCCGGCATTGTACTGCGTGGCAATTCCGCCATTTACAATTACGGTACCCTGGAGGTAACCAGCAACCTGGTGATGGATAATAGCTGGGTAAGCGCCACGCAGCCCAATGTGCTCATCAATGTGCTCAGTACATCGGTTTTCAAAATGAGCAACCAGTATATGGTGATCAATAATCCATGGTCTTTTTTTGTGAATAATGGCAGCGCCGATTTTCATGGCCTGCTTACCGATCCCGGCGCTGCTACTGGCAGTGTATGTCTGGGTAATGGCAGCATGATCACCATGCGGGTATTGCACAACAGAAGTAGACATCCGTATACGGTGCCATCGGGTGCAGCCTGTGTGCAGGTATTGCAATATTCGCAGTTTTACGATACGCTGACCGCATCGCCCAATTTGAATATTTGCCTGGGCAATACGCATTATTCCGATGCCAGTTGTACAGCGTTTGGATGCCGGCCTAATGCCTGGGGTACTACCAGTATTTTTAATGTTTGTAACAACTGTGCCGAAATACAATTACTCAGCAAACGCAATAAACCCACTATAAGCAAAAAAGAAACCACCCAACTAACGTTATGGCCTAACCCATTTATTGATAACCTGCACATAACATGGCCGCGGCCCAAAAGGCCGCTGGCCATTGTTTTGTTCAACGCATCGGGCGCCCTGGTAAGCCGGCATTCCATCAACACACACGACAACACCCTTACCCTGCGGTTAGCACCCGGAATGCCGGCCGGCGCCTATTTTGCAAAGATTTTGTACCATGATGAAGTAGTGGTGAAAAAGCTGGTGAAAGAATCCAACTAATATAAAAACCTGCGCCTTATGCACCGTTTTATGCAAACCTTCACATAAAGTATTACTAAAATATGACAGGATGATTGTAGTGGCATTTTAATTGGGAAATTAGAGAAAGGGAACCTTGAAAGCACCGTATTTCCCAATTTAAAATGTCAGTCTATGAAACGATTTGCAACAATCATAAGCCTACTCACCCTGTTTGGCCTGGCGGGCAACAACGCCCGTGCACAGGTGTCGGTAGGCGTCACGTACCAGACTTTTTACGATGAGCTGGATCCCTATGGTAACTGGATAGACTATCCTGAATACGGTTATGTATGGCAGCCACGCCTCGGGGCGGGTTTTCATCCGTACAGCACCAATGGCCACTGGGTTTGGACCGATTATGGCTGGACCTGGGTATCGGGTTATTCCTGGGGCTGGGCGCCTTTCCACTATGGACGCTGGATATACGACGACTATTATGGATGGTTATGGATACCCGGATATGAATGGTCGCCCGCCTGGGTGATGTGGCGACATGGCGGTGGTTATTATGGATGGGCGCCGCTGGGGCCACAGTTTAGTATAAGCGTAAACCTTTCTTTTGGAAGATATGCACCGCCTGCCAGTCACTGGTGTTTTGTGGGCAGTCAGTATATTACTTCGCCGCGCATTCATCAGCATTATGTACATGTGCAGCGCAATACGACCATCATCAATAATACCACCATCATCAACAATTATCATCGCAACAAAAACGTATTTGTTACGGGACCTGCACGCAGGGATGTGGAGCGGTATACGAGGCAGCCTGTGCGTACAGCGGTGATTCGTGATGTTAACAGACCGGGCCGTTCGCAGTTTCGGAATAACCAGCTGGCTATTTACCGGCCGCAGGTGAACCGCGATAGCAGGCGCTATGCGCCGAGTAATGCCCTGCGGTATAACCGCCATCAGCGGAATGCCAGGCAGCAGGCCATACGCGATAATAACAGGGTGCAGCAAAGAAACAACCATGTGCAAAGCCGCCGGGAACAGATGCTGCGCCAGCGTGGTAACGACGCACAGAGCCGTCGGGGACAAACACTGCGCCAGCGCAACAACGATGTGCAAAGAAGGCGGGAGAACGATGCCATACGTCAGCGGAATACCGATGTTCAAAGAAGGCAGCAACAGGCTGAAATAAACCGCCAGCGCTACAACGACGTACAACGCCGGCAGGAACAAATGCAGCGCCAGCGCAATGCCGACCAGCAGAGGCGACAACAAGCCGATGCCCGGCGCCAACGCAATGCCGAAATGCAAAGGCGGCAACAGGCCGAAACCAACCGCCAGCGCCAGGCCGAAGCCCAGCGTCGCCAGCAACAAATGCAGCGCCAGCGCAACGACCATAATTCCCGCATCTCTGAAAACCGCAGCCGCCCCATGCCCCGCATGAGCGAAAGCCGCCCGTCCCGTTCCGAGCGGTCGCCGGGCAGGAGCAACCCCCGGCACCAGCAACGTAATAACGACCAGCCAGGCCGCGGCCTCGCCCATATCCGCAGGCAAGGTTAGAAGATAATGAACCTCAGCCATATACAAAAAGAGCCATTCGGCTCTTTTTTTGCTTGAAAAGGAATAAATTAAAGCCCGTAGATATGCAACGCTTACAGGCTGCGGCTTGTCATACAAGCCTTAAAACCACATACAAACACTAACATATTAATTAGTAATTAATAACTAAAACCGAAAAAAGTGCAAGTAAGAAAAAACAATGTCTTGTTATTAGTAGGCGCTTCTTTTTTTATCACCATGCTGCTGACGGGCTGTTTAAAAAGCACACCGCCCCAGCCGCCCAAACCAATGGCCTTTTTCAACCTCATGCACCTGGCCCCCAGGGCGCCCTCTGTTGAAATATATTTCAATAACGATAAGGCCAGCAATCCATTCACCAGCGGTTCCTACACCGAACGCTACAGCGAGGTAACACCCGGTGATTTTTCCATCACATTCAAAAAAACAGGTGGCGACAGCGTGCTGGCCACCATACCCATCGACAGATACGATTCGCTGAATTATTATACCATCCTGGTATACAACACACCCGATACCCTGGTAGGCGCCACAGCCATAGCAGATGATTTTTCGGTACTTACCCAGGACAAAGCCTATTTCCGCTTTTTTCACATGAGCCCCGATATCGGTGACGTGGATTTGTATTTTAATAACGATAAAGTACAGTCAAACCGTTACTATGCCGATAACGTGTATGGTTCCTATTATTACAACCAGTTTGGCGGAGTAACCGGTGGTACTTTCAACATCTATGTAAAAAAGGCAGGGGAGGATAGTGTGATAGCCCAGACAAATGCCAGCCTGTACAACATGAACGCTTACACGATATTCCTGAAAGGCATTCCCGACGGGTCGGGTAACAATACCCTGGGAATAGGCGTGCTGCAGGCTTCCAACTAAGGCATAACAATCGCTTAACGATAGCCCCTGGTTGTTTTACAGCCAGGGGTTTTACTTTTGTAGCGGCAATTATTTTTAGCGGGCTGGTTACGCATTGAAGCGCCCCACCGCAGGCGGGGGCGCGGCATTTCACTTTTGCAGCGGCAATTATTTTTGGTGCTCAAAAAAAATGATTTAATTTTTAATTGTCTATTAAAAGTGGTACGTACGGCCTATAAAAACCACTACTCTCGCCAAATACATACTGTTCACGTTTAAAGACATTGATGTATGAAAAGAAGATCGGCTACCCGGTTTTCCAGTGCTTCACTGGACATGCCTGCTATCTCCAAAACATTGCCCCGTACAGCCAACCCGCGTACATTTAAAAAACAGGCGCCTAAGCAACAACCTGCCCCACCCACAGAAGAAACCGTTAAACACCTGAACAGCCTGGCGCAGGAATACCCGTTTTGCGTGTATTATAAAGCCAGGCACAACGACCCCCTGTGAACAAACGCCACACAGTACATGCAATAGTTGAAGCCTGAACCGCCCCGCACAGGGACGACAAAGAAATTGTGTGCACCGATTACAAAATCAATTTTGCATTTCCTTCAAAATTTTTTTCCGCCTCATTCTAAATTTTTAGCCGATTTTAAGTTATCTTTGAATCGTTCTCTTTTGAAAGCATCTCTTTTTAATCCACGTTATATTTTTTTTCCCGCTTGTCATTGAAATAAGTTTTCCCGTATTTCTTGCCAAAATGAAAAATTTCTGATTCGCGTAGCGCTATTACAAGCAAGGTTTTGTCAATCAACCTATTGCATCATCAGTAAATTTTCAAGTACATGAAACAGGCACGTCACAATTACAACACGGCCACCGCCACCTCAACCACCGCCATCCCTACATTGGCCGCTGTCCGCTCCGCTGAAAACACAATCAGGGAAAAATCCATCCCCAATCCACCCAGCGAAGAAACAGTAGCCCGGTTAAATGCCATCGCCCGTGAATATCCCTTTTGCGCCTATGTAAGGCAGCATAACCTGTATTTGTTATAATTGGCCAGTCTCATTATAATGATTGGCTTACACGCCCCTGTACAGGTGCCCCAGGTAACCCGCCAGCTCCATGAGCCAGGCAATACCTAAATGCACAATCAATCCGCCCCATATGCTTCGGGTATTATATACTACCACCCCAAGCACAATCCCCCCGAAATACGAGGTAATACATTCCAACATAGGTTTACCAAAATGAATGGAGCAGTAAAAAGCCGCCATCGGTAAAATGCTGTCTTTACCGGCATAGCGGGCCAGGGCCAGCACCAGGAAGCCGCGAAAGAAGAATTCGATGGTGATGAAGTCGATCCCGTAAGAGAACTCAAAAAGCAATTTCCACCAAAACGGATGCGCGGTATGCTCCTCAATAAATGCCAGGCGCTGCATCCTGGGATAGGTGTGTAAAAAATCGGGCTGCGTGGCGGCAAAGGCCAGCAGGGGCATCATGCCCAGCAGCAATAACAGGTAGGGGCGTATAGGAAAACCGCCTGCGGGCAAACCCGCCACGGGCTGGGGATAACGCCCCCATTTCCACAATCCCATCACTGAAAGCAACACCCACAGGCATTTCAACGGCCAGTTCAATACCCGGTCCCAATAACGGTTCCAGGGGAAAGCCATATTGCTGCTGGCCCATTCTGATGCCCAATCCATGGTGGTTTTACAGGCGAAAATGGCGGGCGCGGCCAGCAATAGCACATAAAAAAAGCGGTCGGTGGCCAAACTTTGCTTTGAAAAATAGCCCTGTATAAGCCATCCAGTACTGTAAATAAATGTGAATAATAAAAAGAAGCCGGCAAATTGCAGTCCGTAGGACGGAAGGTTGTAGATCGTGGACTCCAGGCCCCACCTATAGTTCAATACCACCATCAGGGCCGTAAACAGGGTGATATATATAAACACCAACCGGTTTACAGATCGTATGTAATCCCGCAGGTACCCAATGATGGCTTTCATGTTT